>Ga0308175_100000320_pt1 | contig 34752 bp, 40 predicted proteins | sample PhyCR1_3_FD_203893 | JGI IMG/M metagenome (GOLD analysis project Ga0308175, IMG submission 203893) | Soil microbial communities from UC Gill Tract Community Farm, Albany, California, United States - DLSLS.C.R1 | ecosystem: Environmental > Terrestrial > Soil > Agricultural land | place: USA...
ACTGTGAGGACAGTCCCCTCAGTCGCGTAGCTCGCGCCAGTAGGCGATCAGCGCGCGCTCGTGCCGCAGCCCCGCCTCGAGCGTGCTGATCGGGCCGCGCGGCGCGTCGGGGGCCTGGCTGAGCGCCGCGTGCAGCTCCTGGTAGGTGGCGAGCATCCGCTCGTGCGCGGCCAGCTGGCGCTCGGCGATCGCCCTCGCGTCGGCGCCGAAGAAGACCTTGATCAGCGCCACGTCGCGCAGCTCGGGGCTCGGCGTCTCGGGATCGGCGAGCCAGGCGTCCAGCGCCCGCTCGCCGGCGGCGGTGATCGTGAAGCGCCGGCGCCGGCGCCCGCCCTCCTCGCGCTCCTCGCTGACGAGCCCGGCCTTCGCCAGCCGCTCGGGCTCGGCGTAGAGCTGCGAGTGCGGGATCGGCCAGAAGTGGCCCACCGAGATCGCGTGCATCTGCTTGAGGTCGTATGGCGTGCTGGGGCCGGCGGCTCGCAGGAAGCCGAGGACCATCGCCGAGGTGGGACTGAGATGGGGAGTTGACATAGTCCGAAACGGACGATACGTTTCAGAACATGGTAGCGATTGCGACGGACGCCGCGCTGGGCCTGACGAACCTCGACGACGAGATCGTCGTCGACCAGCTGGACCTGGAGGGCGAGCTTCCCTCGTGGCTCGGGGGCAGCCTGCTGCGCACCGGTCCGGCGCGCTGGGACCTCGGCCAGCAGACCGTCAACCACTGGTTCGACGGCCTCGCGATGCTGCACCGCTTCACGATCGCCGGCGGCCGCGTCTCCTACGCCAACCGCTTCCTGCGCTCGAAGGCGTTCGAGGCGGCGAAGGACGGTCGCATCGGCCTGGCCGAGTTCGGCACGGACCCCTGCCGCAGCGCCTTCAAGCGCGTCGTGAGCCTGTTCGACCCGGGCATCACCGACAACGCGAACGTCAACGTCGCCCGCATCATGGGCAAGTGGGTCGCGCTGACCGAGACGCCGATGGCGGTCGCGTTCGACCCACAGACGCTCGAGACCCTCGGCGTCGAGCGGATCCCCGCCACGACCGGCGGCCTCGCGCACCCGCACGGCGACGACGGCAGGGCCCTGTCGATGGGCGTGCACCTGATGGGCCGCCCGGCGTACCGCCTGATCGAGGACGACCGCGTCGTGGCGAAGCTGCCGGTGCGCCGGCCGGCCTACATCCACTCGTTCGGCATGACCGAGCGGTTCGCGGTGCTGGCCGAGCACCCCTACACGGTCAACCCGCTGAAGCTCGGGTTCGGCAACCGCCCGTTCATCGAGAACTTCCGCTGGCAGCCCGCCGACGGCACGCGGTTCGTCGTCTTCGACCGTCACACGGGCGAGCACGTCGGCGACTGGCGGGCGGACGCGTTCTTCGTCTTCCACCACGTCAACGCGTTCGAGGACGGTGACGACATCGTCCTGGACCTCTGCGCCTACGAGGACCCCGAGATCGTCCACGCGCTCGGCCTGCAGCGCCTGCGCTCCGGGGCGGGCGTCCCACAGTCGCACCTCGAGCGCTTCCGGCTGCAGCCGGGCGGCGGGGTGCAGCGCACGCGCCTCTGCGAGGAGCCGTTCGAGCTGCCGCGGATCGACTACGGGCGCGTGAACGGCCGGCCCTACCGCTACGCCTGGGGCACGGGCGCGCGGACCGACTTCTTCGACACCGTCGTCAAGGTCGACGTGACGACGGGGGAGACCCTCACGTGGGCCGAGGGCTACCCCGGCGAGCCGGTCTTCGTCGGCCGCCCGGGGCGCACCGAGGAGGACGACGGCGTCCTGCTCACCGTCGTGCTGGAGCCCGATCGCGGGGCCTCCTCGATGGTCGTGCTCGACGCCGCGACCCTCACCGAGGTCGCCCGCGCCCGGGTGCCCCACCATGTCCCGTTCGGCTTCCATGGCCAGTTCGCCCGCGCCTGACCGCCGGGCGCCATCGCATGACGGAGTGTCGAACCTAAGCTTCTCCTAAAAGCGCTGCTAGAATCAGCCCTGATGGCGACTAGATCGGGTGATGAGCTCACTGAGCTCGAGAGTCGCCAGGAGCCCCGGCTGGTCAAGGCTCTCGAGATGGTCGCGCCGGGTACGGCGCTGCGCGAAGGGATCGACAACGTCCTGCACGCGCGCACCGGCGGGCTGCTGGTGATCGGCGAGCCGGAGGAGCTCTCGTTCCTCTTCTCCGGGGGGATCAAGCTCGACGTCGACTACACGCCGTCCCTGCTGTACCAGGTGGCGAAGATGGACGGTGCTATCACGCTCAGCGCCAACGCGACCAAGATCGCGATGGCCAACGTCCAGCTGATGCCCGATCCCACGATCCTGTCGCTGGAGACCGGCACGAGGCACCGGACCGCCGAGCGCGTCTCCAAGCAGACGGACGCGCTGGTGATCGCCGTCTCGCAGCGGCGCGAGGTCGTCAGCCTCTACGTCGACGGCGCCAAGTACATCCTCGAGGACATTCCCGTCGTCCTCGCGAAGGCCAACCAGGCGCTCGCGACGCTCGACAAGTACCGCACGCGCCTGGACCAGGTCTCCACCCGCCTGACCGCCCTGGAGTTCGAGGGCGGCGCGACGCTCCACGACGTGCTGACCGTGCTCCAGCGGTCCGAGCTCGTCACGCGCATGGCGGTCGAGATCGAGCGCTACATCGTCGAGCTCGGCACCGAGGGCCGGCTGATCGAGATGCAGCTCGAGGAGACGATGGTCGGCACCGCCGCCGACAAGGCCGCCCTCATCCACGACTATCTGGCCGAGGACAGCGACGAGGCATTTGCCGCGGCGCTCGATCAGCTCGGCCGCCTGCCCCACCAGGACCTGCTGGACTTCGGGCGCCTGGCCGAGATGGTGGGCTACGACAGAAAGCTCAACACGCTCGACTATCCGGTGTCGCCCCGCGGCTACCGCATTCTCGGGCGTATCCCACGACTGCCGAAGCTGGTCGTCTCGCACATCGTGAAGGAGTTCGGTGGGCTGGACGAGCTGCTGGCGGCCACGGACGCCGAGTTGGAGGGCGTCGAGGGCGTGGGCGAGATCAGGGCAAAGGAGATCCGCGAGGGCCTGCGCCGGTTGCAGGAGATCAATCTCGTGGATCGCTACCTGCAGACCTAGGACAAAGCGCTGCCGGGGCACCCCGGCCGACCAAGGAGGACACCATTCCGGACAAGACCGACGATCAGCTGGCCGAGGACCTCGAGGCCCCCATCGAGTACGTGAACATCGATTTCGAGCTCGGAGACAGCGTCGTATATCCCCATCACGGCGCCGGCAAGGTCCTCAAGAAGGAGAAGCGCGTGATGTTCGGTGAGGAGCGCGAATACCTCACCATCAAGATCCTTCACAACGACATGACCGTCATGGTCCCCTGCGAGAACGCCGGCAAGGCGGGCCTGCGCAGGATCATCGACGACGAGGCCGTGAAGAAGGTCCTTGCCGTTCTTGCCGACGACATCTCCGAGATGCCCAAGAACTGGAACCGCCGCTTCAAGCACAACCGCGACAAGATCAAGACGGGCGACATCTACGAGCTCGCCGAGGTGGTTCGCAACCTTGCGATCCGCGAGCACGAGAAGGGCCTGTCGACGGGTGAGAAGCAGATGTTCACCCGCGCGAAGAAGATCCTCGCCTCCGAGCTGATGTACGCGCTCGAGATGGAGGAGGACGAGGCCGAGCAGCACCTCGACAACCTGCTGGCCGAGTCGGCGGGTGCGAGCCTGGCGGCAGCCTCGTAGAGGCATCGAACCGTGGCGGTCGCGCTCATCGTGGCCGCGGGTCGTGGCGAACGTCTTGGGATGGGAAACCCACCCACCCCCAAGGCGTTCGTTGCAGTTAACGGCCGGCCGATGGTCGAGTGGTCGGTCGAGGTGCTGTCGCAGGTCTGTGACGAGATCGTGGTGGCGCTGCCGCCCGGGGTGACAGCGCCCGCCGGCACGCTCGGCGTGGTCGGCGGCGCGGAGCGCTCGCTGTCGGTGCGCAACGCGCTGCACGCGGCCGCGGGCGACCCGGTCCTGGTCCACGACGCCGCGCGGCCCCTCGTGACCGTCGAGCTCGCCCAGGCCTGCCTCGACGCGCTCGACGCCCGCGACCTCGACGCGGCGATCGCGGCGGCGCCGGTCACCGACACGATCAAGGAGGCCGGGGCCGACCATGTCGTCGCGCGCACGCTCGACCGGGCCGGCCTCTGGGCCATCCAGACCCCGCAGGCGTTTCGCCGCGAGGCGCTCGAGCGCGCCCTGTCGCAGCCCGACGAGGTCGTGTCCGCGGCCACGGACGACGCCGCCCTCGTCGAGTCCCTCGGCGGCCGCGTCGGCATCGTCGAGGCCCCGCGGGAGAACCTGAAGGTCACGACGCCGCTGGATCTGGCGCTGGCCGAGCGGCTGCTGGCAGACTCCCGCCGGTGCTGACCGACTACCACGTGCATCTGCGGGTCGACGACCCGTCCAGCACGCCTGCGCAGAGCTCCTTCACGCCCGCGAACGCCGAGCGCTACCGCGAGGTGGCGTCCGAGCGGGGGATCGAGGAGCTCGGGGTGGCCGAGCACGTGTACCGGTTCACGGAGGCGCTCGAGGTCTGGAACCATCCGCTGTGGGTGGAGTCGGCGCGGGACGACATCGACGAGTACGTGCGCTTCGTGCGCGAGGAGACCGACCTGCGGCTGGGGATCGAGGCGGACTTCATCCCGGGGCGCGAGGACCGGATGCGCTCGCTTCTGGAGGGCCGCGACTGGGACTATGTCGTGGGCTCGATCCACTTCCTCAGCGAGGGTGCGCTGGACTACGACAAGTTCGACGTCTGGAACTCGGGACGCTCGCCCGACCACGTCTGGAGCACGTACTTCGAGTGGCTCGGGGAGCTGGCCGCGACCGGGATGTACGACATCCTCGCCCACCCGGACCTCGTCAAGCACTGGGGTAGGGAACGGCCCTGGCCGGACCGGGACCTTCGCTTCTACTACGACATCGCGATGGAGCGGATCGCCGACAGCGGGATCGCGATCGAGGTGTCGACCGCCGGGCTGCGCAAGCCGGTCGGCGAGATCTATCCCGACCGCGCGTTCCTGGACATGGCGATCGACGCCGGCAACCCGATCGCGCTGTCGAGCGACGCGCACACGCCCGAGCAGCTCGGCTTCGAGTACGAGCAGGCGCTCGAGTACCTCGACGGGGCCGGCGTGAAGGAGCTGTGCGTCTTCGACCGCCGCGAGCGGCGCCTGGAGCCGATCGGGTGAGCGTGCGCAGTGGCATCGGCTGGGACTCGCACCGCCTGGAGGCCGGGCGCAGGCTGATCCTGGGCGGCATCGAGCTCCCCTACGAGCGCGGCCTCGCGGGCCACTCCGACGGCGACGTGCTCACGCACGCCGTCATGGACGCGCTGCTCGGCGCCGCCGGCTGCAACGACATCGGCCAGTGGTTCCCCGACACCGACCCGCGCTACAAGGACGCCGACTCGATCGCGCTGCTGCGCCTGCTCGTCGCCGAGATGGAGGCGCGCGGGATCCGCCCGACGCACTGCGACACCACCGTGCTGATGGAGCAACCGAAGCTGTCGCCGCATCGCGAGGCGATCCGCGAGTCGCTGGCCGGCGGCCTGAAGCTGCCGTTCGACGCTGTGAACGTGAAGGCGAGCACCGGCGAGGGGATGGGCTTCGTGGGGCGCGGCGAGGGCGTCGCGGCGCTCGCGATCGTCACCGTGGACGCTGCGTGACGCGCCGCGCCTGGATCGCGTTCGCGACCTGCTCGGTTCTCTGGGGAATCCCGTACTTCTTCATCAAGGTCGCGGTCGACGACCTGCCCGCCGTTTTCGTGGCGTGGGCGCGGATCGCGATGGCGGCGGTGATCCTGCTGCCGCTCGCGTGGCACCAGCGCGCGCTGACCGGCATCTGGGAGCGCCGCTGGCTGGTCGCGGCGTTCGGGCTGATCGAGATCGCGGGGCCGTTCACGCTGATCCCGCTGGGCGAGCGCCACATCTCCTCCTCGCTGGCGGCGATCCTGATCGCAGCGGTCCCGCTGACCGTCGCGATCCTGGCGGTGCGCTTCGCGCCCGAGGAGCGCGCGCACGGGCTGCGGCTGGCCGGCCTCTTCGTCGGGCTGGCGGGCGTCGTGCTGCTGCTGGGGATCGACGTGGCCGGGAAGTCCGACGAGCTGGTCGGGGCGCTGTGCATCCTCGGCGCGACGCTCGGCTACGCGGCCGGCCCGATGATCGCCAAGAAGACGCTGTCCGATCTGCCGGCGATCGCGCCGGTCGCCGCCGCGCTGACCATCTCGGCGATCGTGCTCGCGCCGCTGGCGGCCCTCTCGCTGCCCGACCACGCGCCGCCGTTGGAGGCCTGGGGCTCCGTGGTCGTCCTGGGCACCGCGTGCACCGCGATCGCGCTGGTCGTCTTCTTCATCCTGCTGACCGAGGCCGGCCCCTCGCGCGCCAGCATCATCACCTACGTCAACCCGGTCGTCGCCGTCGCGCTCGGCGTGGCGTTCCTCGACGAGTCGCTCGGCGCGGCGTCGGCCGCCGGGCTCGTGCTGATCCTCGCCGGCTCCTACGTCTCGACCGGCGGGCGCTTCAGGCGGACGCCCGCGCGCCGCGCCGCTCCGCCGCCGCACGGCGAAGCTGATCGTGCTCTACAGAGCGCTTCAGCTGCTGAAGCGAGCGGCGTAGATGCCCGTTGACGGTCGGCGCCGCGACCTGCTCGGAGATCCACCCGAAGAGCCCTGAGCCGGCGACGCCGTAGCTCAGGCGGAACTCGACGTGCGTGCGGCCGGGCCCGACCTCGCGCAGCCGCCAGCGGCCGCGCTGATCAAGGCCCGTGACGCTCGTCCACGCCATGTCGCCCGGCTCGTCGAACTCGACGACCTCCACGAGCCCGCCGACCTCGGCCGACCCGACGCGCATCAGCATGCGATAGCGCGCGCCGCAGCCGCGCTGCTGGTCCCCGCAGACCTCCCAGCGGGTCACGCCGCTGAGGAAGTGCAGCTGCCGAGCTGGGTCGGTGATCCAGTCCCAGACGACCTCGCGCGGGGCGGAGACGTCGATCTGCGCCGCGACCCTCATCCGAGCACCGGCAGCCGCCGCTCGGCGGCGAGCGCGTCGAGGGTCTCCTGCATCAGGCGCATCAGGTGGTCGTAGACCTCCTGATGGTCGGGCTCGGGCCCGAACTCCTCGCGCAGGTTGATCGGCGGCAGCACCTCGATCGTGATCTTCGCCGGCAGCGGCCAGTGGCCCATCATGTCGCCGACGTTCAGCCCCCACGGGATCGCGAGCGAGATCGGCAGGACCTTCAGCCGGAAGAGCTTGTCGAGCTGGAGCAGCTTCGCGAGGTGCTCGCCGCGGCTGAGGAAGAGCGACGTCTCCTGCCCGCCGATCGCGACGACCGGGACGATCGGCACGTCGTGGTCGAGCGCCAGGCGGATGAAGCCCTTGCGCCCGCCGAAATCGACGTGGCCGGACTCCCAGACCGGGCGGTGGACCTCGTAGTCGCCGCCGGGGTAGACGAGCAGCGCCGCGCCGGACTCCAGCGCCTTGTGGGCGTTGGAGTGCGAGGCGGCGACGGTCCCGTACTTGCGCAGCATCCCGAGGCCGGGCATCGACAGCACCAGGTTGTGGGCGAGCTGGTGGAAGCGGCGCTCGACGCCGAAGTAGGCGGAGAACGCGAGCGTGAAGACGTGCGTGTCGGGCGTGACGTTGCCGCCCGAGTGGTTGCCGACCAGCAGGACGGGCCCGTACTCGGGGATGTTGCCCAGCCCGCGGACCTCGCCGCGGAAGTACAGGCTCGCCAGCAGCCAGAGGCGCGGCAGCGACTCGCGGATGTAGTCCGGGTCGCGCTCGTCCAGGTCGGCGACCGGGATCCGGCTCTGGACCGCGCCTGCGACCGCGCGGGCCAGGCGCCCCGGCAGGCTGGCGCCGCTCGCGCGCGGCGCCGCGGGCTCCTCGTCGTGCATCCTGCCGTTGGTCGAGTGGCCGTTCAGCGACCCCTTGGCCGCCGTGGTCTCGCTCATGGACCCGAGTCTATGCGGCCCGGCGCGCGCGGCGCGCAGTGCCCAGGGCATCGGCTCGCGCCAGGAAGCGGCGGATCAGGCCGTTGGTCTGGTCGGGCCGCTCGACCTGCGGCACGTGGCCGCAGCCCTCGAGGACGATCTGCTCCGCCCGCGGCAGCCACTCGCTGACGTGGCGCTTGAAGCCCGGCGGGATCAGCTTGTCGTGCGATCCCCAGACGAACATCGCGGGGCGCTCGAGGTCGGCGAGACGGGGGTAGAAGCCGTGCTTGCCGAACGGCGCGTCGAGGTAGATGTTGCGCGCCGCGCTCAGGAAGGCGAAGCGCGCGCCCCCGGTTCCGTAGGTGCGCTGGAACTCGTCGACCACGACGTCGCGGACGTAGGGGTCGATCGCGTCTTCGTCGTGAAAGAGCCCGGTGAGCGTGGAGGTCACGCGCGCGCGGCCGAAGCGGTGGGGGAGGAAGGCGAGCTCCGGCCGGGCCAGCCGGACGATCGGGTGGTAGCCGCGCTTGACGAACGCGACGGCGGGACACAGCAGCGCGAGCGCGCCGACGCGCTCGGGCTCGCGCAGCGCGACCTCGAGCGCCACGCGGCCGCCCATCGAGTTGCCGACGATGTGCGCGCGGTCGATGCTCAGCCTGTCCATGACGCCGAGCACGGTGTCGGCGAACCAGCGGGCCGTGTACGGCGCGGTCGCCGGCTTGGACGAGCTGCCGAAGCCCGGCAGGTCGAGCGCGTGGACGCGGTAGCCGTCGCGGCTCAGCGTGGCCGCCGTGTCGTAGAAGGAGGCCTTGGTGGCGCCGAGGCCGTGGATCAGCAGGACCTCGCGCCCCTGGCCCATCGTCAACATCGACACGCGGCGGCCCGGAAGGTGGACGTCGTGGATGCGCAGCAGCGGCGGGCGGCCGTCGGGCAGGCGCCAGAGGCCCTCGAAGGCGACGGCGCGGTCGAGGTCGCCGCGGACGTAGAGCAGGCGCTGCGAGAACGCCTCGATCCCGCTGAGGTCGCCGCGGCGCAGGCGCAGCCAGGTCATGGCGTCGGTGCCGATGACGACGTCCGGCTCGCGCCGGGTGGCGCCGCGGCGCACGCGCGCGGTGTGCTCGGTGCAGCGCACCTCCCAGGTGCGGCCCACGTCGCCGAGGCGCACGTGGAAGGTCACATCGAAGCCCGGATGGGCCCCGAGGTAACGGTCCGGCAACGTCCTGAAGGCATCCTCGACGAGCTCGAGGCGCCTGGCATGGGGGTGCAACCCAGGCAGGCGCGGCACAGTACACACCCCGGCGGCCGCAGATGTGTGAAGTTCCCGCTATCTGCGAGGATCGTCGGGCCTTGCCAATTCGTCTACACGACACGAAAACGTCCTCGTTGCAGGAACTTCGCCCGCGATCGGACGGCCGCGTGGGCATCTACGCCTGCGGGCCGACGGTCTACAACCGCATCCACATCGGCAACGCGCGGCCGTTCGTGGTCTTCTCGCTGCTCAAGCGGTTCCTCGAGCACGAGGGCTACGAGGCGATGCTCGTGGCCAACATCACCGACGTCAACGACAAGATCTACGACGCGGCGCGGGCCGCGGGCGTGCCGAGCGCCCAGCTCGCCGCCGAGATGACGGCCCACTACCTGGCTGACACCGACGGCCTGGGGCTCGGCCGGCCGGACTCCGAGCCCCTGGCGGGCGAGGCGATGGAGGCGATCGTCGCCTACATCCAGTCGCTGATCGACCGTGGCGCGGCCTACGCGGCCTCCGGCGACGTCTATTTCCGCGTGCGCTCCGATCCGTCGTACGGGTCGCTGTCGCACCGCTCGGTCGACGACATGGACCAGGGCGAGGGCATCGAAGGAGCACATCTCAAGGAGGACCCGCTGGACTTCGCGCTGTGGAAGGCGCAGAAGGAGGGCGAGGACACGGCGTGGGAGGCCCCGTGGGGCAAGGGGCGCCCCGGGTGGCACATCGAGTGCTCGGCGATGGCCGAGGCCGAGCTGGGCGTCGGCTTCGAGATCCACGGCGGCGGCAACGACCTCACGTTCCCCCACCACGAGAACGAGGCGGCGCAGACGCGGATGGCGCGCAGCGCCGAGCTCGCGCGGATCTGGATGCACAACGGGATGCTGCAGATGGGCGCCGAGAAGATGGCGAAGTCCGTCGGCAACGTCGCGCTGCTGCACGAGGTGCTCGAGGCCTACGGCCGCGACGCGGTGATCATGTACTTCGTGGGCGGCCACTACCGCCAGCCGGTCGCGTTCGACGACGAGGCCATGGGGCAGGCGGGCGCGCGCGTGCGGCGCGTGCGCGAGGCGGGGCGGCGGCTGGTGGACGGCGCGTCACCGGCGGACATGGCCGCGTTCAAGGAGCGCTTCTTCGAGGCGCTGCGCGACGACTTCAACACCCCAGCAGCGCTGGCGGCGGCGTTCGAGTGGATCCGGGAGGCGAACTCGCGCTCGGACGTGGGGCGCGACGATCTGGTCGAGATGCTGCGCGTGCTCGGGCTCGACAATCTGCTCGAGCCCGAGACGGCCGAGGCCGGGGAGGAGGCGCAGGAGCTGCTGCGCGCCCGCGAAGAGGCGCGCGCGGCGAAGGACTTCGCGCAGGCCGACCGGCTGCGCGACGAACTGCGCGCCCACGGGTGGGAGGTCCGCGACGGGCCCACCGGGCCCGAGCTCGTGCCCGTGTCGTGATCGTCTACGGGCGCAACCCGGTGGCCGAGCTGGTGCGCGCGGGCCGCCGGCGGGTGCTGCAGGTCTGGGCTGTGAAGGACCCCGGCTTCCCCTTCACCCGCGCCTCCTCCGAGGAGCTCGAACGACTCGCGGGCACCGACTCCCATCAGGGCATCGTCGCCGAAGCCGAGCCCTATCACTACGTCCACGCCGCCGAGCTGCTGGCGCGCGACGGCCTCGTGCTGGTCCTCGACGAGGTCCAGGACCCGCAGAACCTCGGCGCGATCTGCCGGACGGCCGAGGTGGCGGGGGCGCTGGGCGTCGTGATCCACGACCGCCGCGCCGCCGAGGTCACGCCGGCCGTCTGCAAGGCCTCCGCCGGCGCCGTCGAGCACCTGGCGATCGCGCGCGTTCGCAACATCGCCGACTTCCTGGGCGAGGCGAAGGCCGCGGGCTTCTGGTGCTACGGGGCCGCCGCCGACGGCCGTGTGTCGTGCTTCGAGGTGCAGTGGCCCGAGCGCGTGGCGCTGGCGCTCGGGGCCGAGGGCAAGGGCCTGCGGCCGCGCGTGGCGAAGGCCTGCGACGAACTGGTTTCCGTGCCGATGCGCGGCCGCCTGGACAGCCTCAACGTGAGCGCGACGACGGCCGTCCTGACGTATCTCGCGCTGCAACGAGAATTTCGCCCTTGACAGGGGTCCATAACTGTGGGAACTTGCCGCCACATCACGCTAAACCTGAGGTCGAGAAAGCCTCAGGGATGACGTCAGATGGCGCCAGGGGAGGAGTGCGCCACTGAGCTCTTCAGTTGTGCCTGCGTTGCAGGCAGAAAGGAACGCTCGTGGCCCGTATCTCCCTCAGTTCTCAGGGTCAGGTCCAGGTTGAAGATGGATACCTCATCGCGCTTGCGAAGCAGGGCGATGCAACCGCGTACGACAGGATCGTGCGCCGCTACTACGGCTTCGTCCGCCTGAAGGCCTCTTCGTACTTCCTCGCCGGCGGGGATTCCGACGACCTCATCCAGGAGGGCCTCGTCGGGCTCTACAAGGCCGTGCGCGACTACCGCACGGACCGCGAGTCGAGCTTCCGCAACTTCGCGGAGCTGTGCATCACGCGCCAGATCATCACGGCGGTGAAGACGGCGACGCGCAACAAGCACACGCCGCTGAACCAGTACGTCTCGTTCTCGGCCACGCCGGCCTCGGCGACCGACGGCGAGCCGACGCTGGACGAGGTCATCCCGGGCCCGACGGTCCACGACCCCGTCAACCAGGTGATCTCCTCCGAGGAGCTGCGCTCGCTGGTCGACTGCCTCTCGACGGCGCTGTCGGAGCTCGAGTCCCGTGTGCTTGCGCTGTACCTCGACGGCTACTCCTACGAGCAGGTCGGCGAGCGCATCGGCTGCGACACCAAGACGGTCGACAACGCACTGCAGCGCGTGAAGCGCAAGGTGGGCACGCACCTCGCCGCGCGCAACGTGCTGCTGTAATCAGCGGCGTGTCGACACTCGCGATCATCCTCATCGTCCTCGGGGCGCTGCTCCTCCTGCTCTTCGTCGGCGGGTTGATCGCCAACGCACGCGTCCAGCGCGCACGCGCTGCGGACCTGCGCCGCCAGATCGAGGCGGCCGACCAGGCGCTGGCCGAGGCCCGCGCCGGCGACCGCGGCTGGGACATGGCCGTTCTCGAGGCCGCCGCACGCGACGCCTTTGCGACCCGCGCCGGCGGCCGCGCCCCCAAGGAGCTGCACCTCGTCCAGGTCGTCGACCGGCCCGGCACCGACGCCGACGAGGCCGTGTTCCGCGCGATCGACGGCCATCACGAGTCCGACGTCGTCCTCGGTCGCGAGGGCGGTCAGTGGGTGGCGCGCTGAGCGTCGTCGAGACCGCCCGGCTGATCGGCCGCATCCCGGCCCTCGATCAGCTCGACGAGTTCGCCGCGCTGATGGCGCAGCCCCGCGTCGCGGAGACCATGTGGCCCGGGGACCTCGGCGGACCGCGCAGCCGCGAGCAGTCCGAGTCCTGGCTGCGCAAGGACGTCGCCCACTGGGACGTCCACGACTTCGGCCCCTGGAACGCCTTCGAGCGCTCGACCGACCAGCTCGTCGGCCGCATCGGCCCCCGTGTCACCCTCGTCGACGGCGCGATGGAGGTCGAGCTCGCCTGGATCGTCCACCCCGACCACTGGGGCCAGGGCTACGCCGCCGAGCTCGCCGCCGCCGGCCGCGACCTCGCGTTCTCCCGCGGCCTGAGCTCCATCGTCGCGATGACCCTCCACGACAACGACCGCTCCCGCCGCGTCATGGAGAAGCTCGGCATGACCTACGAGGCCGACGTGACCCACGCGGGTCTCCCGCACGTCCTGTATCGCCTTCGCCGCGCCTAGACTTTGGCGCTCGCGCCGGAGTAGCTCAGTGGCCAGAGCGCCGCTCTTGTAAAGCGGATGTCGGGGGTTCGAATCCCCCCTCCGGCTCTCAGTTCACCATGCGCCGGAAGCCGAGGAAGCAGAGCGCGGCGATCACGGCGAACAGCACGAAGAGGCCGAAGCCGGACACGAAGAGCAGCACGACTGCGGCAATCGCCGAGCCGCCGCCCGCGACGGCGAGCGTGTACGCGCGGTTGACCTTCTGGTTTCGAGTCAGCTCGTTGGCCATGCGATGCAGCGTACGGCCTATCCCGACCAGATCGCGTCGAACGCCTGCGGGTCCAGGGGCAGGAGCCAGCAGGCCGAGATGCGGTCGTCGCGGATGCGGTAGAGGCCGACGGTCGACCAGGAGTGATCGACGCCATCGATCGTGGCGGTGCCGTCGGTGAGCGCCGCGACGTGATCGCCGGCGCCGGTGAGGATGTCGCGGGGGTGCATGCGGAACGTGTTGTTCGCCAGGTCGCGGCGGCGAGCGAAGTAGCCGAGGACCTCGTCGATGCCGTGGTAGTCGCCGGCGATCGCGTTGTCGCCCGGGACGTGCCAATCGATGTCGTCGGTGAGGACGTCGCGGACGGCGCTGTCGTCCTCGCCGGCATAGAAAGCCGCCTGCGCAGCGTGCAGGCGGTCGAGCAGCTCCATCACACGAGCGTGAGGATGCCCGCCTCGAGGTCGAGCAGGCGGCGCTTGGTCTCCAGGCCGCCGCCGAAGCCCGTGAGGGAGCCGTCGGCGCCGATGACGCGGTGGCAGGGCAGGATGATCGCGATGGGGTTCGCGCCGTTGGCGGCGCCGACGGCGCGGGCGCGGTCCGGGCGGCCGATGTGGCGGGCCTGCTCGCCGTAGCTGCGGGTCTCGCCGTACGGGATCTCGGCCAGGGCGCGCCAGCAGGCCAGCTGGAACTCGGTGCCGGAGGGAGCGAGCGGGAGGTCGAATGCGCGGCGCTCGCCGGCGAAGTACTCGCCGAGCTGCTCGGCCGCGCGGGCGAGCAGGGGCGTGGCGGGCTCGGAAGTCCCGCGTGCGCCGAACGACAGCCGCGCGAGCGCGCCGTCGCGCTCGACGAGCGTCAGCGGGCCGACGGGGGAATCGATGATCGTCATGCCGCCACCGCCCACAGATGCTGCATGGCGTAGGAGCGGAACGGGCGCCAGCGCCCCGCGTAGCGCTCGGCGGACCGGGGATCGCCGGGCAGGCCGAGCGCCTCGAACCCGCGCCGGACGCCGAGATCGGTCGGCATGAACGCGTCGCGATCGCCCAGCGCGCGCATCGCCACGTAGGAGACGGTCCAGGGGCCGACGCCGGGCAGCTCGAGCAGCGCGGCCGGATCTGCGCCGTAGGAGAGATCGAGATCGGCCGCCGCCAGCGCGCGGATCGCGGCGCCGCGCGTGCGGGGGCCGGGGATCTCCGCATCGCGCAGCGCGGCGGGCGTGGGCCACATGTGCGTCAACGAGCTGTCCGGAGCGGCGAGCGGCTCGCCGTAGCGGGCGACCAGCCGCGAGGCGTTCGTCCGGGCGGCGGCCACGCTCACCTGCTGCCCCAGGATCGCGCGCACCGCGATCTCGAAGCCGTCGACGTGCCCCGGCACCCGCCGCCACGGGGCCTCGGCCACGAGCGGCGCGAGCACCGGGTCGGCCGCCAGCACCTCGTTGACGGCGAGCAGGTCGGCGTCCTCGTCGCGCAGCCGGCGGGCGAGCGGGGACGAGTCGAGCGACGTCAGCACGGAGCCGTCGGAGAGCGTCCGCCGGTACACGCCGTCGACGACCTCCTCGACGCCGGCCACGGCCCGCGCCCCGAAGAAGCCGAGGTCGAGCCGCGCCGCCGAGTCGGGCTTGCAGCGCTTGCAGGCGCGGTAGCCCTCGCGGCGCGCGGCGGCGGGGGAGGGCAGGAACGATCGGTTGCGGGGCAGCGGGCGGCCGGAGCACGACGGCCGGCAGTAGACGCCGGTCGTGCGCACGGCCACGACGAAGGCGCCGTCGTAGCGGCTGTCGCGCTCGTCGCAGACGCGATGAAGGTCGGGCATGCCGGCAGAACGCGGGACCGGCACCGGACGTGAGGTCAGTCGGCCTGCCCGCCGCCGGTGACGGCGTGCTCGAGGTTGCCGTGGCCGTTGGTCGAGACGACCACGTGCTCGTAGGGCGGCACCTCGGCCTCCTCGGGAGCGTTGAAGCGCCGCTCCAGCTCACCCATGATGAACCCGAACAGCAGGTGGCGCCACGTCGCCTGCGCGAAGGCGCGCGGGTTGTTCGACAGCCGCGGCATCTCCTTGCGCGCCGGGTGCACGCGCTCGACGACGAGCGTCAGCGGCCACGTCGCGAAGTTCTCCACCATCGCCGCGAACGGGCCGCGGGCCCAGGACGGCAGCGGCATGCGCGGGGCGACGTTCGCGTACAGCGCACCGAACGCAGCCCCGTTGCCGACGTGCAGCGCGGTGCCGACCGGCAGCCAAGCGGGACCGCGGGTGACGGCCTTGCCGAGCAGCTCCGCGTCGTCGTAGTCGACGCCGAACACGGCCTTGTCGAGCGGCTGCTGGGCGACCCAGATGCCGGCTGCGATGGCCCCGGCGAGCGCGCCCCGGGCGGTCTGTGCAGAGGTGGCTGCCATTTGCGCATGGTACGCACGCGGCCAAGCGCTCGTCACCGATGTAACAACCCCCGGAATGCGGCGTACCACTCGCATGGATCACGCCACGTATCTCGACCGTGCCCGCGGTCGCGGCGTCAACCCGATCGTCTACTGGCTCGTCCGCGGCGTGATCCAGCCGTTCTTCCACATCTACTTCCGCCTCAGCCGGATCGGGCGCGAGCACATCCCCCAGGAGGGCCCGGTCATCCTGGCGGCCAACCATCGCTCGTTCCTGGACCCGTTCGTGATCGGGACGATGGCGCGACGGCCGCTGTACTACGTGGCCAAGAAGGAGCTCTTCCGCGGGCGCTTCATCTCGTGGGTGCTGAGCTCGCTGGGCGCGTTCCCGATCGACCGCGGCCGCGGTGACAGGGACTCGATGGCCACCGCCCGCGAGATCCTCGAGCGCGGCGACTGCGTCCTGATCTTCCCGGAGGGCACGCGTGTGCGCCCCGGCCCGCTCGGCAGCGCCAAGCGCGGCGTCGGCCGCCTTGCGCTGGAGACCGGCGCGCCGGTCGTCCCCGTCGCCGTCTTCGGCACCGAGAGGGTCCGCCGCGGCTGGCGCATCCGCCCGCACAAGGTCCGCATCCGCGCCGGCCGCCCGCTGCGCTTCCCGAAGGTCGAGGAGCCCTCGCCGCAGCTCGCCGGCGCCGTCACGGAGCGCATCTGGCCGTGCGTCGAGCTGCAGTGGGAGTGGCTCGGCGGCGCCGCCCCGATCCGCCGCGTGTCGATCCTGGGCGCCGGCTCCTGGGGCACCGGCCTCGCGGTCAAGCTCGCCCATGCGGGCGTCGACGTCGAGCTCGGCTGTCGCACGCCCGAGCAGGCCGCCCGGATCGCGGCCGACCGCACGAACGACGCGTACCTGCCCGGGGTCCACCTGCCGGACGAGGTGAAGGTCGCCCACGCCGGCCAGCTCGCGCTCGAGCGCGCCGACCTGATCGTGCTGGCGGTCCCCGCGAAGGGGCTCGCCACCTGCCTTGCCGCGCACGGCGACCGGATTCCCGCGCGCGCCGGCGTGATGGTGCTGGCGAAGGGCCTGATGGCCCCGCACGGAACCCTCCCCGGCACGTATGTCGCCGAGCGCGTCGCCGCCCGGGCGGTCGCCTGCCTCGGCGGCCCCGGCCACGCGGCGGACGCCGTCGCCAACGGCGCGTCGCTCGTGGTCGCCTCCACCGACACCGACTTCTCCGAGCAGATCGCCGACCTGATGAACGCGGCCGGCCTCGAGGTGCAGACGACGACCGACGTCACCGGCGTCGAGCTGGCCGGCGCCGCCAAGAACGCCGCCGTCGTCGCGGCGGCCGCCGCGGCCATCGCCGGCCCGAACGCCGCCGGCGCCGCAGCCGGCAAGGTCTTCGCCGAGGTCGACGCGTTCAGCCGCCTGCGCGGCGGCCGGCCCGAGACGTTCGCCGGCCTCGCCGGCGCAGGCGACCTCGTCGCGACCGTCGTCGCGGAGGGCAGCCGCAACCGCCGCGCCGGTGACATGCTCGGCCGCGGCATGGCGCCCGACCAGATCGTCCCGGCGCTCGGCCAGGCGGCCGAGGGCCTCGACGCGGTGCCGCTGCTCGCCGAGGCGCTGAAGGCGGAGGGCGTGCGCGCCCCCGCGCTCAACGGCCTCGCCGCGGTGCTCGCGGGGCGGATGCAGGCCGAGCAATGGACGGGCGCGATCACGCGACCCAAGGGACGAGGGACCACGAAGGCCGCGTAGGACCCGGGTAGGCTGGCATGCGTGGACAAGGCTCAGCTCGATGCGAAGTTCTCCGAGCTCTACAGGGCCCACCTGCGCGACGTCTACTCGTATGCGTACTACCGGGTGGGCAACCATCACGACGCCGAGGACCTGACGGAGCAGACGTTCCTGCAGGCCTACCGGCACTTCGAGCGGGCGCTTGCGGAGAGCAACGGCAGGCCGCTGCGGCCATGGCTGATCCGGATCGCGCACAACCTCGCGGCGAACCTGTACCGCGACAGGTCGCGCAAGCCGCAGACGCACATCGACGACACGACGACCCTGAGCGCCACGCACACCACGGAGGACCTGGTGGAGGGCCGCGACGAGCTGGCGCGAATCCTGGAGGGTGTGAAGCAGCTTCCGGACGATCGCCGCGAGGCGCTGATCATGCGCTTCGCGCTCGGCATGGACAACCGCGAGATCGCGCGCGCGATGGGGCGCACGGACGGCGCCACGAAGGTGCTGATCCATCGCGCGATCAAGCAGCTCGAGGGCATCGTGGCCGTGGAGGCCTGAACCGATGAGCGAAGCGATCCCCAACCCCGAGTTCGAGTCGCTGCTGCTGCGGGCCCTCCAGCCGGTCGATCCGCCGGAGCGGCTGTCCGAGCGCCTCGAGCAGACGCTGACGGAGCTGACCGACCTGGCCGCCGAGGAGCTCGACTCCTGGGAGCTGTCCTCGATGCGCGACCCGCGCAACTGGGTCCGGCCGGTCGTCGCAGCGGGCGTCGGCGCGACCGCGGGCACGGCGCTCGTGATCCTGCGTGTGCGGGCGAAGAACAAGCGCCACCGCTCCAACTCGACCGACATCCTCGAGCTCGCCGAGCGCACGCTCAAGGACGTCGCCGACGAGGCGCGCCACCTGCTCGACCGGTGATCCGATTCGGGTCGTCCCGCGTAGGGAAGCCCGTGGCAGCACTCTCGGATCTCGCTGACGAAGATCTCATGCAGCTCGTCCGCAGGGGCGATAGCGCCGCGTTCGAGATCGTCTACGAACGCCATGCGACGGCTGCGTTCTCACTCGCCTACCGGATGGTCGGCAATCGCAACGCCGCCGAGGACGTCGTGCAGGAGGCGTTCCTCTCGCTCTGGCGCTCGGGCGCCCGCTACGACCGCAACCGCGGATCGGTCCGCACGTGGATCCTGGGCATCGTCCACAACCGCGCGATCGACGCGCTGCGCCGCTCGCTGGTCCACGACCGGCGGCGCGCCAGCGACGAGGGCATCGAGGAGCGCTTCGAGGCCAAGGAGCGCACCGAGGTCGAGGCGGCGCGCAACGACGAGGCGCGCGAGGTGCATGCGGCGCTGAAGACGTTGCCCGACGAGCAGTGCAAGGTCATCGAGCTCGCGTACTTCGGCGGCTTCAGCCATTCGGAGATCGCGGACATGCTCCAGACGCCGATCGGGACCGTGAAGGGGCGGATGCGGCTCGGGCTCGAGAAGATGCGCGGGCAGCTGGGCGGTCTGGCGGAGGCATGGACATGAGCCGGTGCGAACACGGAATCGACGCGGGGGCCTGGGCGCTGCGCGCGCTGGACGAGCGCGACGCCGCGGTCTACGAGGAGCACCTGCGCACGTGCGCCGAGTGCCAGGCGGAGGTCGCGCGGCTGCGCGTGCCCGCCGACGCGATGGCGCTGGCGACCGAGCAGGTCGCCCCTCCGCCGGAGCTCAGGGACCGGATCATGCGCGTTGTCGAGTCCGAGGCGCAGCTGCTGCGCGCGGCCGGGCCCGACGCGGACCGGGTGCCGGCGCCGGCCCCGCGCGAGCGCCGCGGGCGGCGCTGGTTCCTGCGGCCGCTACCCGTCGCCGGCCTGGCGGCCGCGACGCTCGCGGTCGGCGTCACCGGCGGCGTGCTCCTGTCGGGCGAGTCGAGCCGCACCGTCCAGGCGAAGGTGGCGATGGCCGGCGCGGCGGCGACCGTGCACATCTCCGGCGACCGCGCGCGACTCGAGGTCCGCGGCATGCGCAACCCGCCCGCGGGTCACGTCTACGAGGTCTGGGTCCAGCGCGGCAACGGCGCGCCGGAGCCCGCGGGCGCGCTCTTCACGGTGCTGCACGGCCACGGCGACGTCGACGTCGGCTCGGTCAAGGGCGTCGACGTGATCATGGTCACCAGCGAGCCCGCCGGGGGCTCCGTCGTCCCGTCGAGCAGTCCGGTCATCACAGCCGCTGTGTAGCGTCCTGTAGGTGGACACCTGCTACCGCCACCCCAACCGCGAGACGGGGGTTCACTGCTCCAACTGCGGGCGGGCGATCTGCCCGGACTGCATGACGCCGACGCCGGTCGGCATGCGCTGCCCCGAATGCTCGCGCGACCGCACGAAGGTGCGGACGCTGCGCAGCACGTCGTCGGAGCCGATCGTCACCTACGTCCTGATCGCGATCAACGTGATCGTGTTCCTGGCCGAAGGGCGCTTCGGCGTGGGCTCGCAGTCGGGCGGTTCGACGCTCTACGACAAGTTCGCGCTGTTCGGCCCGGCGGTCGCCGACGGCGACTACTGGCGCATCGCGACCAGCGGCTTCCTGCACGCGGGCTTCCTGCACATCCTCTTCAACATGTACCTGCTGTTCCTGCTCGGGCAGATGCTCGAGCCGGCGATCGGCTCGCTGCGCTTCGCGCTCATCTACACCGTCGCGCTCTTCGCGGGCTCGCTCGGTGCGCTGATCGTGTCGCCCGACTCGGTGACGGTCGGCGCCTCGGGCGCGGTCTTCGGCCTCATGGGCGCCGCCGCGGTCGAGCTGCGCGCCCGCGGCATCAACCCGTTCGAGACGAACATCGGCGGCCTGATCATCTTCAACCTGATCTTCAGCTTCGTCTTCAGCGGCATCTCGATCGGCGGCCACATCGGCGGCCTGATCGGCGGCGCCGCGGCGGGCTTCCTCTTCCTCCAGGCCGACGAGCGCCGCCTGCCGCGCGAGGCCGCCCTGGGCCTCTCGGTCGCACTGGCGGCGGTGGTCGCCGCCGCCGCCGTCAGCGTGGCCTAGTTCTGCGGTTGCCGAGAGGCGGGGGTGGCTCCGGGTCATTGAGGCGAACCGAACGAAATGCACGCTATGTGTGGCAAACGTTCGTCGCGCCGCTATTCGGCCAGCAGTCCCCCCTTTCCTCAATGCCGACAGACCACGCCGGCGCACCGCGGACGCCCGAGCGGAACGCCCGCAACGCGGCAGTCGAGCGTCAGCGTGTGGTTGACGGCCGCAGGCCCAGGTCCGACACGAGCCCGAGATGGGCGAGCTTGTCGGGGTTGAGGATCGAGTGGACGCGCTGGATGCGGCCGTCGGCGATGTCGACGGAGACGACGTTGATGATGCGGCCCTGGGGGTCCAGGGAGCGGAACCCCGGCTGGCCGTTGACGACCGCGGGGACGAGCATGACCCCGGCGGCGTCGGCGATCTTGTAGAAGCTCGCCAGCGCGCGGGCGACCTGCTTGCCGCCGACCATTGGCTTCGGGATCGAGCGGGCCTTGCCGCCGCCGTCTCCGACGAGCACCGCGTCGGGGGCGAGCATGGCGACGAGGCCGGCGAAGTCGCCTTCGCGGGCGGCGCGCAGGAAGCTGTGGGCGAGCGCGTGGCGCTCCTCCGGGTCTGCGTCGAAGCGCGGCAGGTCCTTCTCGACGCGCCGGCGCGCGCGGCTCAGGCGCTGGCGGCACGCGTCGGGTGACGCGTCGATGATCTCGCTGATCTCAGCGAAGGGCATGTCGAACGCCTCGCGCAGCACGAAGACGGCGCGCTCGTCGGGCGCCAGGCGCTCGAGCAGGACGAGCATCGCGAGCGAGATCTCCTCGGAGTCCTCGACGAGCTGCGGTGCCTCGTCGCGCACGAGCGGCTCCGGCAGCCACTCGCCGACGTACGTCTCGCGGCGCACGCGCGCGGAGCGCAGCACGTCGATCGACAGCCGCGTCGTCACGGTCGTCAGGAACGCCTCCTCGTTGTCGAGCGGCGAACGGTCGTGCAGGCGCAGCAGCGACTCCTGGACCACGTCCTCGGCCTCCGTCACCGAGCCGAGCATCCGGTAGGCGATCCTGAACGCGAGCGCGCGGAGGCTGTCGTCGCCCGAACTCACCTGTCACAGGGTTTCATGCCGTCTCGTCGGTGCTGCATGAACATTTTCCTCGCGGGCGCCACCGGCGCAGTCGGCCGCGCCCTGATCCCCCAGCTCATCGACAACGGACACGCCGTGACAGGCACGACCCGCTCGGACGGGAAGGCGGCGGAGCTGCGCGCGCTCGGCGTGACTCCGGCGGTCCTCGACGGCCTCGACCGCGCCGCGGTCATCGGGGCCGTGCGCGCGGCCGGGCCCGACGTGATCGTCCACCAGATGACCGCGCTCTCCGGCCTTGACGACCTGCGCAGGTTCGAGCAGGCGTTCGCGCTGACCAACCGGCTGCGCACCGAGGGCACCGACAACCTGCTCGCAGCCGCCGCGGAGGTCGGCGCGACCGTCGTGGCGCAGTCCTACGCCGGGTGGCCCTACGAGCCCGCCGGCGGCCCGGTGAAGACCGAGGACGACCCGCTGATGGCCGACCCGCCGAAGCAGATGCGCACGACGCTCGCGGCGATGCGCCACCTCGAGCGCGTCGTCCCGGCGGCCGGCGGCATGGTCCTGCGCTACGGCGGCTTCTACGGCCCCGGCACCGGCATCGCCCGTGGCGGCGAGCAGTGGGAGGCGGTCCACGCGCGCAGGTTCCCGATCGTCGGCGACGGCGGCGCGGTGTGGTCGTTCTGCCACATCGACGACGCCGCCGGGGCGGTGGTGGCGGCGCTCGACCGGCCGGCACCGGGCGCCGTCCTGAACGTGGTCGACGACGACCCTGCGCCGGTCCGCGAGTGGCTCCCCGCGCTGGCGCGGGCCGTCGGCGCCAAGCCGCCGCGCAGGGTCCCGCGCTGGGTGGGCAGGCTGCTCGGCGCGCACGTGGTCCACATCATGTGCGACGCGCGCGGCGCATCCAACGCGCGCGCGAAGGAGGTGCTGGGGTGGACGCCGTCGGTGCCGAGCTGGCGCGAAGGCTTCGCTCAGCTCAGCACGGTGTCGTAGAGCGCCTGGATCTCCTGCAGCATCCGCCCCGGCGCGAAGCGCTGGGTGACGTCGGCCGCCGCCGCGGCGCCCAGGCGCTCGCGGTCGGCGCCGGCGATCGCGGCCGCCAGCGCGGCGGGATCGTTCGGCGCCACGAGCACGCCGGTCTCGCCGTCGCGCAGGATCTCGGGCAGGCCGCCGTGCGCGCTGGCCACGACGCAGCACCCGGCGGCAGCGGCCTCGAGCGCCGCGTTGGGCAGCGGGTCGGGCTGCTTGCTGGGCACGGCGATCACGTCGGCGGCGCCGTAGACCTGCGCGACGTCTTCGACGAAGCCGGCGTGCACCACGCGGTCGGTGACGCCGTGCACGTCGGCGAGCGCCCACAGCTCGCGCAGGTGGCGCTCCTCGCCGCGCCAGGGCTGGCCGGCGATCAGCAGGACCGCGTCGTCGTCCATCTGCGCCAGCGCCCGGACCGCCACGTCCTGGCCCTTCCATCCGCTGATGCGCCCCAGCACGGCGAACACGAACGCGTCCGCAGGCAGGCCGAGCGCCGCGCGCGAAGCCGCCCTGTCCGCCCGCGCGGGCGCGATGGCGAGGCCGTCGTAGACGGTTACGGCCGCCGGGTCGGCGTCGAACTGCCCGCACGTCGCCCGCGACACGCACGGCAGGACGTCGGCGGTCAGCAGCAGCCGCCGGTAGGCCGGGAACCAGCGCTCGAACCCGGCGTAGATCTCGCGGACGTGCCACGCATGGGGGACGCCCGCGATCCGCGCCGCGGCGGCGCCCCCGAGCGTCACGGACGTGTTCGTGTGCACCAGCGCGACGCCGCGCTTGCGCGCCATGCGCCCGAGGCCGCCGGCGTCGGTGGCCCATGCCGCGGCGACCCGCGACGCGCCGCGCGGCGACATCAGCGAACGGCGCAGGACCGCGAGCGGGCGCACCTGCACCTCGACGCCGGCGTGGCGCAGGGCCGCGGCCAGCTCGCCGTGGTCCGGCAGCACGACGAGCGCGCGGTAGCGATCGGGGTCGAGGCCGGTCGCGAGCAGCTCGAGCTGGCGGTCGGCGCCGTAGCGCCCGCTCGAGGAATGCAGGTAGAGGACGGTGCGCGGCTGGCTCAGAGCTGGACCTCGAGCGCCGCGGACACGCCGTCCGGCAGCTCGACGAGCTCGGGATGCAGCACGTGGCCGAGCAGCTCGAGGCCGTCGACGAGGCGCGGCCCGGGCCGTGAGAAGTACGCCGCCGCATCGACCGCCACGACCCGCTGCGCGCCGACGGAGCGCAGCTCGCCGGCGAACTGCTCGGCCTCCTGCAGCGAGCGCTGCGCGTCGTAGCCGCACGGCATGCACACCACGACCTCCGGCCGGGCGGCCGCCACGACCTCCCACGTCGTCTGCTCGGAATGCTCGCCGGCGAACCCGAGAACGTCGACACCGCCGGCCAGCTCGATGAGCTGCGGGGTCCAGTGTCCGGCCGTGAACACCGGGTCGAACCACTCGATCGCTGCCACCGCGGGCCTGGGCGCGTCCTTGACGGCCACCCGCACCCGGTCGATCCGCGCCCGCTGTCGGGCGACGAGGTCCAGCGCGGCATCGCGGGCGCCCGTGGCCGCGGCGACCGTCCGGATGTCGCCCATCGTCTCGCCGATCGTCTTGGGATCCAGCGCGATCACCTTCGGGCAGGAGGCTATTTGCTCAGCTTCCTTGACCACCTCGTCGTAGGTCACGGCGCAGACCGGGCACAGCTCCTGCGTGACGATCAGGTCCGGCTCGAGCTCGTGCAACAGCTCGGTGTCGAGCTCGTAGATGGTGCCCTCGCCTGCCACGGATGCCCGGACGGCGGCGTCGATCTCGCCCGCGGAAAGGCCCTCGGGCAGCCGATCCCTGGTCACGCGTGGCAGTTCGAGCGCGCGTGCGGGATGATCGCATTCGTGTGTGACGGCGACGACGTCGTCGCCGAGGCCGAGCGCGAACAGCAGTTCCGTCGCATGAGGCACCAGCGAGACGATCCGCATCCGGAGGCATCCTAGAAGCCATGCCACTGCTCGACGACAACGAGATCACCCAGCGCCTCGAAGGCTCGCAATGGCGGCGGGCCGGCGACGCGATCGAGCGCGACTTCGAGTTCGCCGACTTCTCCGCGGCGATGGAGTTCGTCAACGTCGTGGGGGGCATCGCGGAGGACCGCAACCACCACCCCGACATCCTGCTCCACGGCTGGAACAAGGTCCGCCTGACGGTGACCAACCACAGCGAGGGCGGGCTGACCGAGGCTGACTTCGGCCTGGCGCACGCGATCGACGCCCTGTGAAACGGGCGATTGCGGCCGCCGCGCTCGCGGTGCTTCTTGTCGCGCCGGGCGCGGCCGCGGCCAAGCGGGTGCGCGTCTTCGCCGTCGGCCCGCGCCTGAGCCTGAGCTGGCTGGACACGCGCGCGCACTTCCACGACAAGCTGCTCGCGCTGATGGACCGGCGGTTGCGCGGCCCGGGCACACCGGCGCTGGCCCGCGGGGCCGGCGACGTGGCGTCGCACCTGCGCGCCGACGGCAACAACCTGGTCGCGGTCCCGGAGGACCTCGGCCTCCTCGCGGCGTTCACCGGATCCAGGGGAGCTCCCGCGCGCTCCGCGGACAACGTGGTCGGGGCCGTCGTCGGCCTGCTCGGCACCTATGGACCGCAGATCGACTACTACCGCGCCAAGTACCCGTCGCTCGCCACCCGGCCACTGCCGACGCGGGCGCTGGCGCTCGCGCTGACCGACGTCTTCGGGCGCGCCGCGATCGAGACCTACTCCGAGCTCGCCGCCCGCTACCACGTGTGGCTCGAGGCCGGGGTGAACATGGCCCAGGACTGGCAGAAGGTCTGCACGGCGCCGGCGCCGGGCTGCGACGAGATCGATCCGGCCAAGGTCGCGCTGCTGGGCGACCCCGACGAGCCCGGCCGCTCCTACGCGTACGAGGCGACGACCGACAGGCCTTCGAACATGGCGCTGCTCTTCGACCCGGCGGGCCGGCTGGTGTCCAAGCAGGTCAAGAGCTACCTGACGCCGATCGAGCTCGCCAACCAGCTGGACCTCGTCCCCGGCGACGTCATGCACGGTGTCAGCGCGGTCGACACGCCGGTCGGCCGGCTCGGGTTCGTCACCAGCAAGGACGCCTGGATGCCCGACGTCACCGAGCGCCTGGACGAGGAGGGCGTGCAGATCCTCGTGCAGCCCGAGTTCTTCGTGAACGACACCATCAGGCCGTCGGGCCCGTGGGCGCCGGACAACATCAAGGGCGCCGGCTACTCCGACGTGCTGCGGTGGCCGTCGATGCAGGCGCTCGTGCTGCCGGAGCTCACCGGGAACCTGCTCGACCTGTCGGCCGACAACCAGCAGGCGATCGTGCTCAAGCCCCACTTCGTCCACGGGCCGCGCCGCGGCCTCGTCGGCCAGCCCCGCGCCCGCGGGTTCGCGGTCGTCCAGCCCTGGGTCGTCAAGGACCCGGTGCGCCTCCCGTACCCGCGCCGCCGGCTGGCGCTCGGGCGGGCCGGGCTGAAGCTCCTTCCTGGCTCGAGGACGAACTGCCGCGACGCTCGCACGGTCGGCCCCTGCCGGGGCGGCCAGCCCGAGGGCGTGCTCTTCCACGACGTGACGATCGGCGATCGCGCCTGGCATCCGCGCCGGGCGCGCGGCCCGGCACGCCCGCTCGCGCGCGCCCGCGGCGTGCAGCGCAACGCCACGGTCTCCGCGTCGGGCCGGCGCGTCGCCGCGGCCTTCGAGCAGGACGGCCGCGTGCTCGTCACCCGGTCCACCGACGGCGGGCGGCACTGGTCCAAGCCCGTCGCGCCGTTCACGGGCGCGCGCCAGTGGTGGCCGGCGGTGAGCGTGCGCGGGAGCGAGGTGTGGCTCGCCGCCCAGGTGGACGACCACGTCGTCTGGACGCGGTCGGCGGACGGGGGCGCGACGTTCGAGCGCGAGCACTCGGTCGACTCGCCCGCCGAGACGTGGCGGCCCTCGATCGCGGCGACCACGGCCGGCGGCGCGTACCTCGCCTGGATCGACACCCGCGATCGCTTCACGCTCGACGATCTGCCGCAGGCGGGCCTCTACGGGGTGCAGCTGCCCGCGGGCTCGCCACAGCGGCTCGACTCCACGGCGCCACCGGACGACCTCGCGCGGACGCTCGACAACGCCTGGGCGCCGAGCGTTGCCGCGCGCGAGAACCGCATCCTCGTCTCGTGGACCGACTTCCGCAGCTACGACTGGCGCATCTACGCGCGCCAGTCCTTCGACGGCGGCGCCGTGTTCGGCCAGGAGAAGGCCGTGACCGACACGCCGCCGGCGGAAGAGGCGCTCGACGCGTCGCCGCGCTCGATCGCGGGAACGTCGCTCGTCGCGTACACGGCGTGGCGCAAGTCCGGCCTGTCGGCGCACACGCCGAGCCCGCTCTACGACATCCGCGTCGGCGTGCCCGGCGGCTACTCGAGCCAGCTCGACGGCGGCGGCCGGCGGTCGGTGAACGCGTTCGCGCCGGCCGTGGCCGGCGACTACGTCGCCTGGCAGGACATGGCCCGCGGCACGGGCGAGATCCGGCTGGCCCGGCGCGGCAGCCCGGTGCGGCGGATGCTCGTCGCGCGATCGCGCCGCGGCAATGCGTGGCGGCCCGCTCTGGCGGTCAGCGGCTCGAGGGCGATCGTGGCATGGGAGGACGACCGTGACGGGCCGTCCCAGGTCTACGTACGGCGGATGCCGCTACCCTTCAGGGGGAGTCGCCCGTGAACGACGACCTCCCACGAAGTAGTGAGCGCCGGTGACGGCGCTTCTCCTCGCCGCAACTGCGGTTCTCATTGCCTTCAACGGGTTCTTCGTCGCTGCGGAGTACGCGCTCGTGCGCGCCCGCAAGTCGCGGCTCGAGGCGCTCAAGGACGACGGCGCCAAGAACGTCGAGCTCGTGCTCGAGCAGATCGACGACATCGGCGACTACATCTCGGCGTCGCAGGTCGGCGTCACGCTGATGTCGATCGCGATCGGCGCTGTCGGCGAGCCCGTGCTGGCCGGCCTGTTCGAGGACATCCTGGGCGACGTGCCGTCGCACGGGCTGGCCGTCGTGATCGCCGTGATCGTCGCCTACATGCTGATCACGAGCGCCCACATCGTGGCCGGCGAGCTCGTGCCGAAGTTCTACGTGATCAAGCACGCAGAGGGCGTGGCGCGCCGGATCGCCAAGCCGTTTCGCTTCTTCCGCCGCCTGTTCGCGCCGGGCACCGTCGTGCTGACCGCGATCTCCGAGCGCATCCTGCGCTTGCTGGGCGTCGACCCGGACGCCTCTGCCGACGAGGGAGGTACGCCCGAGGAGCTCAAGGCGATCATCGCGGAGAGCTACACGGGTGGCCATCTGGACCCAGGGGAGGCGGGGATGCTCGCCGGCGTGTTCCATCTGCACGAGCAGGAGGCGCGCCAGGTCATGACGCCGATCCCGGCCGTCGTGACGGTCGACGTCAGCGACGACTGCGAGACCGCGCTGCGGCGCTGCATCTCCTCCGGCCACACCCGGCTGGTGGTGACCGAGGACCACAACCAGGACCGTGTCAGGGGCATCGTCCACGCCAACTCCCTCGCCCGGCTGCTGATGGCCGAGGGCCCCTCGGAGACCATCGAGTCGATCGTGACCGAGGCGCCGATCGTGCCCGAGACCAAGCCGCTGGACGACCTGCTCGCCGACCTGCAGCGCCAGCGCACGTCGCTGGCCGTCGTGATCGACGAGTACGGGCGCGTCGCGGGCATCGTGACCGTCGAGGACATCATCGAGGAGGTCGTCGGCGAGATCGACGACGAGACCGACCCGGCGGGCGGCGAGGTGCGTCGCCTGGCCAACGGCGACTGGTTCGTCCGCGGCCATGTCGCGGTGACCGACCTCGAGGACTACGGCCTGCACCTGCCGGTCGACACCGACGCCTACAACTCGGTCGGAGGGTTCGTCTTCGCCTCACTCGGCCGGCTGCCCAAGCGCGGCGACACCGTGAGCGCCAACGGCTACTCGATCCGCGTGGAATCCGTGCGTGAGAACCGCATCGAGGCCGTCCGGATCCGCGAGCGCAGGGCCCCGGCGCAGACCGGCGCAGAATAGGCGCAAGTTTTTCCGCGAGGGCGCGTTTGAGCACTCACTGGTGGCCGCGTGGGACCGGCGCCAGGCACATAGAAGGTGGATCGGGGTGGGTCCACCAGCATGCAGAACGACGAGCGGCCCGTGAAAACGGGCCGCTCGTTGCTTCTGGGAGGAGGTGCACTCTGCGAGTACGTTCGCATGCAGAATTCTCCGCACGTTCCTCAAGCCGCGCTAAAAGTTCGGAGTATGGAACCCCTCGTCCTCATCCACGGCTTCTCCGGCATCCCGGCCATGTGGGAGCCGATGCTCCCGGCGCTGCAGGAGCGCTTCGACGTCCGCGCGCTCGGCCTCGCGGGCCACTACGGCTGCGCGGCGCTGCCAGACGGGGTGCAGGCGAGTTCGACGGCGCTCTTCGACGCGCTCGAGCGCGACCTCGACGAGGCCGAGTTCGAGACCGCGCACGTCTGCGGCAACTCGCTGGGCGGCTGGGCGGCGCTCGAGCTCGCCAGGCGCGGCCGTGCGCGTTCCTGCGTGGCGATCGCGCCGGCGGGCGGCTGGGAGGCCGGCTCGAAGGAGGAGAAGCGCCTGCCGCGGCTCTTCAAGCGCCTCTACAAGACCTCGGTCTGGGCCAACCCGCACCGCGAGAAGCTGTTCCTGCGCCCCGGTGTCCGCCGCCTCGCGATGCGCGACGTGGTCGAGCACGGCGAGCGCATGACGCCGCGCCAGGCCGCCGACCTGCTGCAGGGCTCGGCCGAGTGCCCGATCTACTGGGACCTGTTCGAGGCGATCCGCCGCGACGGGCCGCCGGCGGACTTCGACGGCATCGAGTGCCCGACGACGATCGTCTGGGGCACGAAGGACCGGATCATCCCGCTGAAGGGCTACTCGGAGCGGATCCGGCAGATGGTGCCGCAGGCCGAGTTCATCGTGCTCGAGGGCGCGGGCCACTCGCCGATGGTCGACGAGCCCGAGCGGCTGGTGCGGATCATCTCCGAGACCGCATCACGCGCGCGGCAGGGCGTCGCAGCGGGCGAGCCAGCCGCGTAGGCGCGGCTGGTCGCAGCCGAGCGCGAGGTGCTCGGCCAGCACGTGGTGGAACGGGTCCGCGTCGTCCGGCCCGATCCCCGCGGCGTACTTCAGGAATGGGAAGGCGATCACGTCGGCGATGCCGAGCGTGTCGCCGAGCAGGAAGTCGCGGCCGTCGAGCAGCGCCTCGAAGCGGTCCAGCGAGCCGCGCAGCTCCTCCGCGTCTCCAGGCTCCATCCGGTTCGGCGCCACCTTCCACACGCGGTTGAACCAGTCGACGAACACGTCGGCTTCGGCGCGCCGGGCGGGCCCGGCCGGCCACAGCGGCGGGTCGGGCGCCAGGCGCTCGAGCTCGCGCAGGATCACCGGGGAGTCCACGACGACGCGGCCGTCGATCTCCGCGACCGGCACGAAGTCCTGACCCGACAGCGCGCGGATCGCGGAACGGTCGGATTCGTCGTGATCCACCCACTCGATCGCGACGCCCTTGTGCGCGGCGGCCAGCGCGATCCGCTCGACGTTCGTCGAGAACGGGACGCGGTGCACGCGCAGCGCCATCAGTAGTCGTACAGGCCGCGGCCGGCCTTCTTGCCCAGCGCTCCGTCCTCGACCAGCGTGCGGACGCGATCGGGCACCGGCGTGCCGATCTCGTCGCCGATCGCCTCCGCGACGTCCAGGCCGATGAAGTCCAGCAGCGCCAGCGGCCCCATCGGGTGGCCGGCGCCGAGCATCATCGCGGTGTCGACGTCCTTCGGCGCCATGCCGCTCTCCTCGAGGAAGTCCACGGCGCTGAACAGGTAGGGGAAGAGCAGGCGGTTGACGACGAAGCCCGGCAGGTCCGGGACCTCGACCGGCACCTTGCCGAGGTGCTCGCATAGCTCCCGGGCGCGGCCGCGGACGGCCTCGGAGGCCTGCTCGGGGAACGCGAGCTCGACGAGCTTCATCTTCGGCACGGGGTTGAAGACGTGCAGGGCGACGAAGCGCTCGGGCGCGCCGCTGGCCTCGGCCAGCCGCTGCACCGACAGCGACGATGTCGTGGTCGCCAGGATCGCGCCCTCGTCGGCGACGACGCTCAGCTCGCCGAGCAGCCGGCTCTTGAGGTCGACGTCCTCGGCGATCGCCTCGACCAGGAACGTCGTCCCGTCGCCGAGGGCGCCCAGGTCGGTCGAGACCTTGACGTGGCCGGCGTTGACCTCGCCGCTCAGGCGGCCGCACACCTTGTGGACGGTCTCCTCGGCGCGCTCGGCCGAGCTGTCGGACCGCGCCCACAGCAGCACCTCGCCATGGCGCGCGGCGCATGCCGCCAGGCCGCATGCGATCGCGCCGGCCCCTGCGATGCCAAGCCGCTCCGTCATGCGCGGGTACAGTACGTGACGCCGCCGTCACGTACGCCACCGAGAGGAACCGATGAGTGGACAGCAGGGCCGCGAGGTCGTCATCGTCGATGCCGTCCGCACGCCGATTGGGCGCGGGCACAAGGAGAAGGGCTACTACAAGGACACCCATCCCGCCGACCTGCTCGGCAAGACCTACACCGAGCTCGTCGCGCGCACCGGCATCGACGCCGGCGAGGTCGAGATCGTGCTGGCGGGCTGCGTGCAGCAGTTCGGCGAGCAGGCGTTCAACATCGCCCGCAACGCCTGGCTGCAGGAGGGGCTGCCGCTCGAGACGTCCGCCACGACGCTCGACCTGCAGTGCGGCTCGGCCCAGCAGGCGATCGGCCTTGCCTCCGCGCTCGTCGCCTCGGGTATCCACGACGTGGTGATCGGCTCGGGCGTCGAGCACATGGGGCACATCCCGTTCAGCGCGGGCATGGAGACCCAGCAGGCCTACGGCCACGCGTTCACGCCGAAGCTGATGGAGAAGTACAACATCGTCGGCCAGGGGCTCGGCGCCGAGATGATCGCCGACGAATGGGAGATCACCCGCCACGAGCTCGACGAGCTCGCCGTGCGCTCGCACCGCAACGCGGCCCGCGCCACCGACGAGGGCCTGTTCGAGCGCGAGGTCGTCCCGTTCCAGGTCAACGGCGACACCTACGTCGCCGACCAGGGCATCCGCCCGGACACGAACCTCGAGGCGCTGTCGCAGCTCAAGCCGGCGTTCAAGCCCGACGGCAAGATCACGGCGGGCAACTCGTCGCAGATCTCCGACGGCGCGGCCGCGGTGATGCTGACCACGCCGGAGAAGGCCGCCGAGCTCGGACTCAAGCCGCGCGCGCGGATCGTCGACCAGACGACCGTCGGTTGCGACCCCGTGAAGATGCTCGAGGGACCGATCCCGGCGACGGCGAAGCTGCTGGAGCGCAACGGGATGTCGATCGGCGACATCGACCGCTTCGAGGTCAACGAGGCCTTCGCGCCGGTCGTGATCGCCTGGTCGCGCGAGCACCACCCGGACATGGACCGCGTCAACGTCCGCGGCGGCGCAATGGCGCTCGGGCACCCGCTCGGCTCCACCGGCGCCCGGCTCATGACCACGCTCCTGCACACGCTCGAGGACTCCGACAAGGAGATCGGCCTCGTCACGATGTGCTGCGGCGGCGGGCTGGGCACCGGCACGATCATCCAGCGCGTCTGAGCCACGGCCACTCTCACGGGCTCGTCGACCCGTCGATCACGCGCTCGCGCGAGGGCGTGCGGGCGGTGTCGGCGAGCCTCGTCGTGCTGCTCGTCACCGCGGTTCTGCAGGCGCTCGTGTTCGCGGCGACGGCCAGTGTCGCGCTGCTCGCGGACCTGATCCACAACTTCGGCGACGCCCTGACGGCGCTGCCGCTCGGCGCAGCGTTCCTGCTGCGCTCGGAGTCCGGCGAGCGGCGCGCGGGCTACTTCGTCGTCGCGGCGATCTTCGTCAGCGCGGTCGTGGCGGCCGCCGAGTCCGTCGACCGCCTCGTGCATCCACGCGCGATCGAGCATCTCTGGGTGCTCGCCCTCGCCGGGGCGATCGGATTCGCGGGCAACGAGATCGCGGCACGTGTGCGCCTGCGCGCCGGCAGGCGTCTCGACAGCCCGGCGCTCGTCGCCGACGGCAACCACGCGCGCGTCGACGGCCTCGTCAGCCTCGCCGTGGTCGCGAGCGCCGCCGTCGTGGCGCTCGGCCTCGACCGCGCCGACCCGCTGATCGGCCTCGCGATCACGCTCGTGATCCTGCGGATCACCTGGCAGTCCTACAGGACGATCACCGGCCGCGACCACCACGCCTGATGTGGCGGGCGACGGTCGTCGCCGCGGAGCTCTCGCTCGCGATGCCGTTGAGGCTGGTCGCGCTGACGACGAGCTCGTAGTCGCCCTTCGGCGGCAGCGTCCACTTGAGCGTGTGGCCGCCGCGGAGCATGCTGCCGCTCCAGGAGCGCACGGCGCTGCCGTCGCGCTCGAGCGTCGCGCGGATCGAACCACGCTTGGAGAGCACGAAGCTCGCCACGATGCGCTTGCGCTTGCGCTGCACCTTCGTCTTGACCGAGCTGATCGCGATCGGCTCGGTCTCGTAGCGGGCGAAGTTCTCGGCCTCGGCGCAGAACGGGTCGGCGAACTTGTCGCAGAGCTGCTCCAGGAAGCCCTGGAAGAGGCGGTGGTAGGACAGGTCGGACTCCGTCCCGGGTCGCGTCGGGCTGCGGTCGTACAGCGACCACGCGCCGGTGTCGTACAGCGGCAGCAGCCGCCGCGCCTCCGCCACGGCGCTGTCGACGAGCGCGCCGGCGTCCGTGTCGCCCGTGGCCTGGCGGTAGTTGTCGAGCGCGATGACCGCCTGCGCGATCCCGTTGCCGACGAGCACCGACGGCGACTGCGAATACAGCAGGAAGCTCGGGCCGGCCGGGCCCTGGACGGTGACGCCCCACGGCGGCCCGATCCTGAAGACGCCGAGCATCGAGCGCGCGGCGTCCGTGTAGCGCGGGTCGCCGTCGCGCCTGCCGAGGTTGGCGAACGCCTGCATGCCGGTCGCCGTCGCCATCCCGGAGATCCAGCCGGGCGCGCCGCCCGACCACGGGAAGTAGTACTCGAACGCCAGCGAGCCGCGGCGCTGCACACCCGTGGCGAGCATGTCGTCGGCGAACTTCTCCAGGCGCCCCGCGGCGGGCTTGCGCAGCTTCAGCAGGCCGTTGAGCCGCCCGAAGTTCGCCAGCGGCTGCAGCTGCCAGCCGCTGCCCGGATAGAACTGCCAGATCAGCTCGGAGCCCTCGAACGTCGTGCGCGTGCCGTACGCGGGTGGATCGCGGCGCTCGTCGTAGAACCACTCGACGTTGCGCTGGAGGATCAGGAACGCCGGGTAGGCGCGGGAGCCCAGCATGTGGCGGCGCGCGAGCGACTTCAGGTTCGCGATGACGCCGCGGATGTTCGCCTGCGGCGTCCCGCGCAGCCTCCGCGCGGCGGTCCGCGCCACCTTGTAGTCGTCGCGCCACGCCTGAGCGTCCGCGGCGACCGTGCCGCCGCGGCGCTCGAGCTGGCTCAGCGTGGTGAGGACCGGATCCCGCTTCGCCTGCGCCGCGGCAGGGAGCAGCAGCAGGCAGGCGAGCAGGGCAAGGCAGGCGCGGCGCATACTCAGACATCCAACACCTCGGCCGCGGCGAAGCTGCGCTACCCCCACCGGAACCCGGTCGCGTGTGCTTGCACGGACAGCGGGCTCGACGGCAGCCCGTCGACGGGCTCGACGTCGTTGTAGCCGCCGGGCGCCACGTCGTTGGGCGTGTCCGGGTGGAAGATCGACGCCAGGTACTGGATCTGGCCGCGGCCGACGCCGAGCTCGAACTGCCCGCCGCCGTAGCGCTCGATCCCGCGCTCCTCGCAGTAGCGGTTCAGGGCGAAGAGGGGCCGCAGGCCGCCGGCGCGCGAGGGCTTGACGTTGATCATCTTCGGCGGGAACGGCAGTGCCTCGACGTCGTCGACCGTGTGGATGATTGCGTCCCAGGTGATCCTGGCGTGCTCGCGGCTCAGGATCGGCTCGGTCTCGGGCGTCAGCTTGGGATCCTCGATCCAGGCATCCGGGAACGCCTCGACGACGCGCCGGTAGAGGACCGGGTCGGCCGGCTGGTCGACGACCGTACCGGTGTACATGCCCTTGAAGTCGACGCTGTCGACGGCGCCGGTCGCGACCAGCGCCGCGATCAGGTCCTCGTCCCACTCGGACACGGGGTCGAGCTTGAACTTCAGCGTCGGATAGCGCCGCAGCCGCGACTCGATCGGCTCCATCGTCGGCGGGTTGCCCAGGCGCAGCGAGACGACGAAGTTCACCGGCC
>Ga0308175_100000321_pt1 | contig 34716 bp, 33 predicted proteins | sample PhyCR1_3_FD_203893 | JGI IMG/M metagenome (GOLD analysis project Ga0308175, IMG submission 203893) | Soil microbial communities from UC Gill Tract Community Farm, Albany, California, United States - DLSLS.C.R1 | ecosystem: Environmental > Terrestrial > Soil > Agricultural land | place: USA...
CGCTGCTCGGGACGCCGGCGAGGGTGCGGGCGATGAGGTCGTTGATGTAGCGGCCCAAGTCGGCGGGGCATTGTTCGCCACAGGCGTTGGGGTCGAAGATTTCGAGGAAGTGGCGCAAGCCTTTGGTCTCGGCTTCGATGCGGAACTGCTTGTAGGCTTCGAGGGCGGGGTAGTCGAATTCGATGCGGTTGTTGGGAGTGATGGAGTAGAGGCCGAGGTTTGCGCCCAATCGTCGCTCGGACTCGGTCGGGTTGACCTTGCCGCTCTGGATCTGGTCGATGGTGGCGGTGCGGAAGGGGCGCGAGGGCTCGGCGGGGAAGGAGCTGCCGGACATGAGGTGGATGTCGGTGGTGTCGTTGGCGCGGACGGCGGGGGTTACGTGGGAGTTGTTGAAGAGGCGCTCGTGGATGGTGAGCACCTCGCTGGTGGAGGCGGACATGAGCATGATGTCCACGAGACCTTGGCGGACGATCTCGCGCATCTGGTCGCGGTACTCGGCCAGGGAGCGCGGGCGGCCGGTGGCGGGGTCCTTGCCGGTGGCGGCCAGGCCGGCGGCCATGTCGGCGTCCTTGGCGTCGGCGAGGATGAAGTCCTTTGCGCCGGAAGGGTTCGCGCGGATGTTCGCGAGCTTTTGATCGAGGGACTTCATCTGTGGCACGGGCGGCCCGCCCGTTCTTCTTTACTAGCGCAAAGACACGGGCGGGACGCCCGTGCCACTTGCTATTTCTGCACCTGCGCGTACGTCTGATCGAGCTGTTTCGCGCCGGTGACGATGCCGGATTCCTCGCGCGGCCACAGCTCGACCTCAAATCGCTTCACCACGCCGCGGCGGTCGATCATCGTGGGCAGGCTCGTGCAGGTGTGGCGAATGCCGTATTCGCCGGCGAGCTGCGTACTCACCGGCAGCACCTTCGCCTGGTTCAAGGCAATCGCGTGCACCACCTCGGCGATTGTCAGGCCGACGGCCCAACCCGCACCGCCCTTGAGCTTGATCGCTTCGGCCCCGCTGGTCTTGGTCCGCTCGAAAACCCGCTGCTGAACGTTGGCGCCGAAGTTCGCCATTTTTATCAGCGGCATTCCGGCGGCCGTCGCGCTCGACCAGACGGGGACCATGCTGTCGCCGTGTTCGCCGAGGATGAGGGCTTTTACCTGGCTGGGCGGAAGGCCGAGCTCCAGCGCGATCAGTGAACGGAAGCGGGCGGTGTCGAGCTGCGTCCCGAGGCCGATGACTTTCGACGGGTCCCATTTCAGGTGCTCGATGGCCAGGCGGGTGAGGATATCCACGGGGTTGGAGACGACGAAGACGATTGCGTCCTTCTTCATTCCGGCGGTCTTGAGCGAATCGAGGATTTGCTTGAAGAGAGTGACGTTACGGTTGATGAGGTCGAGGCGGCTCTCGTCGGGCTTGCGCCGGAGGCCGGCGGTGATCACAATTACGTCGGTGTCGGTCACCTTTTCGTAATTGCCGGCGTAGATGTTTTGATCGCCGGCGACACTCGAGCCGTGGATGAGGTCCAGGGCTTCGCCGGCCGCCATCTGCTCGTTGGCGTCGAGGATGTGGATTTCCGAGACGACGGCGGCGCACTGGAGCGCGAACGCCGCGTTGCTGCCGACCCTGCCGCCGCCGCCGATGATGCTGACTTTCATGTGAGTGGCACGGGCGGCCCGCCCGTGTTTTGGGTAATTGCAGTAAGAACCACGGGCGGGCCGCCCGTGCCACTTTTAAGACGCCGCCGCCATGATCTGGTCTGTGATGGTCTGCACGAGTTGCTCGACGTCGGTCTCGCTGTACTTCCCCGGCGCGAGCTGCGCGATTGCCTGCTCGATCGGCGTGCCACCCGGCTTCGGACCGGCGGGATCGCCGCCCTTCGCCTTCTGAGGCACCGGCACGAGGCCGGCGCCGCTGTCGCTGACCATGCGGCCCTTGCTGCCGATCTCGCCGGCGACGCGCGAGAGGAAGTCGATGTTGCAGGTCATCTTGTCCAGGCCGGCGTCCACGCGCGCGTCCTGAATACCGAAGCGGCCCTTCAGCTCCAGTAGTTCTTTCATCTCTTCGGAGGCCAACGGCCGGATGCTGCCGACCTGCTTGGCGAGGATCAGGATGCGGGCGTAGGCGTCCACGATTTCCAGCTTGTAGTAGCACTGCTCGAGGTCCGGGTCGAAGCAGACGACGCCGTGGTTCTGGAGGACGATCGTGTTGGAATCCTTCACGTACGGCAGGATCGACTCGCCGAGCCGCTGGTCGCCGGGCGTGACGTACCTGGCGGTTTTCACGGGGCCGAGGAAGACCTCGGCCTCGGGGTGGATGCAGGTGGGCAGGTCAACGCCGGCCACGGCGAACGCGGTCGCGTGCGGGGGGTGGCTGTGGATCACCGCCCGCACGTCCGGGCGGGCCTTGTAGATCGCGGCGTGCATGAGGAACTCGCTGGTGCGCTTGCGCTTGCCGGCGATCTGCTTGCCTTCCATGTCCACCACGCAGATGTCGTCGGGCTTGAGGTTGCCCTTGCTGATTCCCGTAGGCGTGCAGAGGACGCGGTCTTCACTGATGCGGAAGGAGTGGTTGCCCTCGTTGCCGGCGCAGAAGCCCTTCAGCCAGATGCGCCGGCCGATGTCGCACATCTGCTCCTTGAGTTTGAACTCGCTGATCCGGGCGTAGCCGTTACCGTTCGCCTTGCCGTTGCCGTTACCCATTCCGCCGTATGCCATAAATTCACCGCGTTGTGGCACGGGCGCCTCGCCCGTGATTACATCTCCAGCTCAACGACTGCCGCGTCCAGAATCGCCGCGTTGTACGCGTCCAGCGGCACCCGCTTCTCCGGGTAGAAGGGCATGCACGCCTCGCGGCTCTCCGTGAACGCGATCAATTCTCCGTCTCCCGCACCGAGGTGGTCGTACACGACCACCGTCTCCGTGCTCTTACGCACCTTGCCGGCGAGCGAGAAGCGGTCCTGTACCTCGACGATGAGAAACCGCCCGCCGGCCAGCGTGTCGTACAGGCGGTTCATGCAGACGCGACCGACGACCTTGCCTATGCGCATGCCGCCAGCTCCTGGATCTGCCGGTTCATTTCGTCGGTCAACTCGCGCTTGGCGCGGACGAACCGGGCCAGCACGTTTCTGATCTCCGGCAGGGCCTTGCGCGGGTACTCGATGATGAGCACGTTCGCGGCGACTTGCGCGACGCCCTGCTCCACCGCTTCGAGCCCGGTGCCGAGGATTGCGCGGAGCGATGCGCATCGGTTCGCCAATACCGCGGCGGCCGCGCCGGTTTCGACGAGCAGTACGCCGCCGGACGCCTTGCCGGCCTTTACCTCGGTCGCCACCCGCTTGATGGCCGCGGCAAGCCGCTTCTGCTCGGGCGGCGTGTCCACCGGCGACAAGCTGACTTCCTTGGCCAGTGCAGCGAGTGCGGCCTTTGCCGCGCCGCACGGCCCGTCGCACCACCAGAGGAACGCACCTGAGGGGGCGGCCTCTTTCGAACCAATTCCCGTTGCGGGCGTCCCCGCCGCCTTTACCTGTTCGCGGACGAGCTCCTCCGGCCCGTACCCGACCGCGATCTTTCGCGCTTTCGCCCAATCGGCGGCCATTGGCGTCAGGCGAGCCCCGTACGGGAGCACGACGTGGCCGTTGGTCTTGTGCAGGTCCTGAAGCTGTCTGGCGGTGAAAATCATGTGCCGCGTTCGTCCACGATACCGATCACAAACCACCGCACGGGGCTTTTCTCGTTGCCAATCAGTTCCCGCGCGCCTTTCCCGTCGCTGTTGAGCACGACCGTCTCGCCGACGCCGGAACCTAGCTTGTCCACCGCAACGACGGGGTCGGCGTCGGGCTCGCGCCTGACGTTCAGCATCTGCACGATCACGAGCCGCCAGCCGATGAGCGACGGGTGTTTGATCGTCGATGTCGCGTGGCCGATGACCTTTCCCAACTGCAAACCGCTCTCTCCTTAGCTCGCAAACCCGCACGCCAGAACGTGCCCGTGGTACCCGTAATCCGCCTTCCACCAGTGCGTGTCGTTCGGCTCGTCGTACGTCATGCCGGCGAGCCGCCGCTCGTGCTTGATCTTGAACGGTTCCTTCAGCATCACGAACACGCTGTCTTTCTGTGGCCAGCCGCTGCCGGTCCCGACGACCTCGTTCCCGGCGGCAAGCTCGGCGTCCAGGAACTTCTTCAGCTCCGGGTCGAACCGTTCCAGAAGTTTTGGGTCCACCATTTCCATCGAGTCGGCCTTTTCCGCGGCACGGGCGACCAGCCCGCGTTTCTGTTGATTAAGACCACGGGCTGGTAGCCCGTGCTACACCATCCGCATTGCGCCCGACATCATCACTCGCCGGACCCGCGTGAACGTGAGTGGGGTGGTGATGCCTTCGCCGGTCGGGGTGGCGATGCTGTAGCTCAGGTATCCCTGCCCGCCGAGTCCCAGCCCCGCCATGCTCGGGCCGTTGGCGACTAACAGGGTCACGTTCGCGCGCCGGCCGAACTTGCTGATCGTGTTCACATTCCGCGAGTGGATCAGGGCGGTGTGCCGGTAGCCGTGCTCGGCCTCGATCGCCCGGTCCATCGCCTCCTCCACCGTCTTGACGCGGACGAACGGCACGAAGGGCATCATCTGCTCTTCCTGCACGAACACGTGGTCGAACTTGGTTTCGCCGACCAGCAGCGACACCGTCGGCGGCACGCGCACGCCGGCCGCCCCGCCGAGGACGCTGGCGTCGCGGCCGACGAAGTCCTTGTTCACGTGCAGCTTGCCGTCGGTGCCGGGCTTGAACGCGGCTTTGGTCAGGCGCTCGATCTGCTCGCTGGTAAGCACGAACGCGCCGTTCTGGCCCATCTTGCTCATGAGCGTGCCGAAGACGCTTTCGACGCAGAAGACTTCCTTCTCGCCGATGCACAGGAGGTTGTTGTCGTATGCCGCCCCTTTGACGATCGACGCCGCGGCATTGTCGAGGCAGGCGGTCTCGTCCACCACGACCGGCGGGTTGCCGGGCCCGGCGACGATGGCCCGCTTCTTGGCTGCCAGCGCGGCCCGCGCCACTTGCGGGCCGCCGGTCACGACCAGCAGCGGTACGCCGCGGTGTTGGAAGAGCGCCTCGGCCGTTTCGAGCGTCGGCGGGAGGATACACGTGATCAGGTGCTCGATGCCGTACCGCTGCACGATGGCCTTGTTGTATTCGCGAACCGCGTGGGCGGCGCAGCGCGTCCCGCTGGGGTGCGGGTTGGCGACCAGCGCATTTCCGGAGGCGATCATGTTGATCGCGTTGGCCGAGAGCGTTGGCACGCTGTGCGTCACCGGCGTGATGATCCCGATCACCCCGAAGGGCGCGAATTCCTCCAGGCACACGCCGTTGCTGCCGCTGTAAGCGTCCGTGCGAAGGAACTCGACCCCCGGTACCAGTTCCAGGATCTGGAGCTTTTCGATTTTGTGATCGAGCCGGCCGATCTTGGTCTCGTCCAGCTCCATCTTCCCCCACTCCCGCGCGTTCTCCTTCGCCATCGCCTTGATCAGCTTGACGATCGAATCGCGGTCTTGCAGCGAGAGTTTTGCCAGCTTCTTCTGCGATTCGGTGGCGGCGGCGACGGCGTCTTCCACCTTGTCGAAGATGCCGTACTGACCGGCGGGGTAGTCCACGGTGTGCGGGTGAGCGAGCGCTTCGCGGCGCTTGGGCTCTTCCGCCGGCGCGGTCTCGCCGGCGCGCACGCCGCCGCGGGAGGCGCCATCGCCGCCGAAACGGCCCCCCAGCCGCCGCATGACTTCACTCACGACATCCTGGACGATTGCCTGGTCCATTATCCGCATCCTGTAGGGTCACAAACCCGTGCTACGGCGGCGCTACCCCCGTGCCTGGAAGAAGGTTTTGCCGGCATACTCGGCCGAGTCGACGATGCCGACGATCACGGCGTCGGCCGGAAGGTTCTTGGTCTGCTCCGTCATCCGCGCGCTGCTCCCCTGCACGATGAGCACGAGCTGGCCCTCGCCGGCGCCGACCGTGTCGATCGCCACGATCGCGCGGCCGGTGTTGCCCAGCGACGCCGGCTGTTTCGTCGCGTCGTCGTACTTCACATTCAGCGGCTCGACGACGAACAGCTTCTGCCCGCTGAGGCTCTTGTCCTTCTGGGTGGCTACGACGTTGCCGGTGACTCGCGCTAGAAACATGGACGCTCCGTGGCTTTCCTGACGTAATCACGTAATCACGCAATTACGTTTCACCCCATCTTCGAAACGTCCTGGTGCGGCCGCGGGATCACGTGGACGCTGACGACTTCGCCGACGCGGCCGGCGGCTTCGGCGCCGGCGTCCACCGCCGCCCGGACCGCGGCCACGTCGCCGCGGAGCGTGATCGCGACGAGGCCGCTGCCGACCTTGTGCTGCTCGACGAAGGTGACGTTCGCCGCCTTGAGCGCCGTGTCGCACGCCTCCACCGCGGCCACGATCCCTTTCGTTTCGATCAAACCAATCGCCTCGCCGTTCGCCATGACATCTCCTAAGTGGCACGGGCGGCCCGCCCGTGTTCTGCCTTCTAATTCGCACTCAGCACATCGACGGTCTGCCGTGCGACGATCAATTCCTCATTCGTCGGCACGACCCACACCTCCGCCCCCGACTCCACCTTGCTGACTTTCATTTCCTTCCCCCGCACCTGGTTCTTTGCCGGATCGAGTTCGATTCCCGCCCACTCTAGATTCCGGCAGACCGCCTCGCGAATCCCGACGCCGTTCTCTCCGATGCCCCCGGTGAAGGCGAGGACGTCCACGCCACCGAGCACCACGAGATACGCGCCGAGGTAATGCCGGACCGACTCGACAAACGTCTCGACGGCCAGCTTCGCCCGCGCGTTCCCCTCGGCCGCCGCCTTTTCCACGTCCCGCATGTCCGGCGATACGCCGCTCATCCCGAGCATGCCGCCCTCTTTGCCGAGCCGCCGAAAGATCTCCTCCAGCCCCAATCCCTGCTTCAGGAGTTTCTGCATCGCGAACGCGTCGAAGTCGCCGACGCGGTTGTTGTGCGGCACGCCCGACTGTGCGGTCATCCCGAACGAATTCGCCACCGATTTACCGTTCTCGATCGCGCACACCGAGCACGACCCGCCGAGGTGGCAGGAGATGATCCGCCGGGCATTCTCTCTCCCGACCAATTCCGCCACGCGCGTCGCGATGTAGCGGTGCGATGCCCCGTGAAACCCGTACCGCCGAATCCCGAGTTGTTCCGTCCATTCGTGCGGGATCGCGTACACCTGCCGGCTCGCGGGGATCGTCTGATGGAACGCCGTCTCGAACGCCGCCACCTGCGGCACGCTCGGGAGCTTTTCGCGGAAAGCCCGCATCGCGGCCACGTACGGCGGGTTGTGCGCGGGCGCCACGTCGGCGAACTGCTCCATCGTGCCGATCACCTCGTCGGTCACGCGCACCGCTCCCGAGATCGGCCCCCCGTGCACCGCCTTGAATCCGATCGCGTCCGGCTTCGTCGGAAGCTCCTTTAGGATCACGCCGATGACATCGGCATGGCTCCGAAACGGCGATCCCGCCTGCCCGATCCGCTCGTACCCCCCGCGCGCCGCCACCTCCCCGCCCGCCGACATGTCGAGCAGCTTGAACTTAAAGCTGGTGCTGCCGAGGTTGGCCACGAGGACGTTCATGCGTTTGGTAGGGGCGGCGTCTCGCCGCGCTAACTCCGCGGGTTTGTACACGGCGGAGACTAATCCGCCTTGCCCGCCGCCTGGCCGGCGGCGGTGCCGTAGCCCTGCATCAGCTCGGGGTGCGGCCGCGCGATCACGTGTGACGCGATGAGTTCTCCCACGCGACCGGCCGCTTCGGCACCGGCGTCCACCGCCGCCCGCACACTGCCCACGTCGCCGCGGACGATCGTCGTGACGAACGCGCCGCCGATCTGGATCGTCTTGATGACCTCGACGTTGGCCGCCTTGGTCATCGCGTCGGTCGCCTCGACCAGGGCGACCCAGCCCTTGGTCTCGATCATCCCCAGCGCCTGCCCGTACACGCCATTTCCATCGCCGTCCGGCATATCTTTCTCCAAGTGGCACGGGCGGCCCGCCCGTGATTCTCTTCTCTCGGTTCAAAGACACGGGCGAGCCGCCCGTGCCACTCATTACTTCTTCGCCTGCTCCGCCATCCTCCCGCCCACCGGGGAAGCCGCCTGGCGCTTGGCCTTGGGCAGCATCCCGCCGAGCTCGTCGTGCGGCCGCGCGATCACGTGGACGCTGACGACGGTGCCGACGCGCCCCGCGGCCTCCGCGCCGGCGTCGATGGCCGCCTTCACCGCCGCGACGTCGCCGCGGACGAACGCGGTCACCATGCCGCTGCCGGCCTTGTCCCAGCCCATCATCTCGACGTTCGCCGCCTTGAGCATCGCGTCCGTCCCCTCCATCAGGGCCACGAGGCCCTTGCACTCCAGCAGTCCCAAAGCTTCCTGTGGCATAAACCGTTCCTTTCAGTTCACTTAAAAAGCTCCAACCCCGTCGCCGATTCCAGATCGCAGGCGTTGCCCTCGTCGGTGTCGATGTGGACCTCAAGAATGACCTTCGGGTGGTACCGAACCTTCACCCGGCCGAAAGTGACACCGCACGGCCCCTCCACCCGCAGCTTCAGGTAGTCGCCGTCTTTGACGCCGAAATGCGCCATATCTTCGGTGGACATGTGCACGTGGCGCTCGGCCCGGATCACGCCTTTGCTCAAGGTGATCGCGCCCTTGGGTCCCAGGATCGTGACCCCCGGCGTCCCCTCGTGATTGCCGCTGATCCGCAGCGGCAGGTCGATGCCCAGGTAAATGCCGTCGGTGTAGCTCAGCTCGACCTGGGTGTAGTTCCGGGTCGGCCCGAGAATCCGCACGTTGGGGATGATCCGCTGGCGTGGGCCGACGAGCGTTACGAGCTGTTCGCTGGCGAATTCCCCTTCCTGATACAGGTCCTTCAGCTTGGTGAGCTTCGCCCCCGCCCCGAACAACACCTCCAGGTGCTCCGGCGTGACGTGCATGTGCCTGGCCGACACGTTCACGACCAACGGGTGCGGCGGACCGCCCGCCCGCGTCGGGGCCGCCCCGTGCTGCTCGCGCGCCGGCGGTGGCGTCACCTCGCCGCGAAGCCGCTGGAGCAACACCTCGCGAACGAGCTTTTCGACTTCCCTGCGATCCAGTGCCCTTCCGGCATCGGCTACCATGAATCTCCTCGTTTCACCGAATTACGCCAGTAGTTTGCAATAGTTTTCAAAATATGTCAACAAAAACGGCAGAAATTCTCATAGATTTCATAAGTATAGCTGTGATATCAGCTTACTTTCCCCCGATACTCGCAAGTGGACGTGCAGGTTTCGTGTACGATGACCGCCGCCAACTGCGGTAGCGCCGGCCTCAACCGCTCCCACAGCCATTTGGCTAGATTTTCACTGGTCGGATTGGCCAGCCCCTCAATATCGTTCAGGTAGTAATGATCCAACCGTTTCACGACCGGGTCGGCCACCCTTTTGATGTCGCCGTAGTCGATCAGGTACCCCTTCGCAGGGTCCACCTCTCCCTCCACGATCACGTCGAAGCGAAATGAATGCCCGTGCAGCCGGCGGCACTTGTGGTCCGCCGGGAACGTCGGCAGGTCGTGCGCGGCCTCGAAGTGAAACGTTTTAGACAGGCGGACGATCATGCGAATCGTCGATTGTATCGCCGCAAGCGGGATTGCCCAACCTGCCGGAGAATCCGCCGCATGGACATGCGGATCAAGGGCGCCGAAGCCGTCCGCCGTGCGCTGCTCGGACGGCCGATCCGCAACCTTGTCAATCAGCCGGACGCCACCTCGGAGATCACGTCGGCCAGGCGCTGATAGTCGGCGGCGGCGTTGTAAACCTGACAGCACGGCCGGACGAACGTTCGATCCGCCCATCGCACCACCGGCACCTCCACGCGAAACTCGGAATACAAGCGCTGTTGGAGGCGGGCTACCGCCGGCTCATCCAGCCGATCCAGCGGTGGCGGCAGCGGCACGGTGGCCATCGAGCCGAGCATCTGCCCGTCGATCGGGCTGATCGGCCGCACGCGCCAGTGTCGGCAGAGCATTGCCTGTGCCCACACTGCCAGGGCGTGGTTGTATGCCCTGACCCGCTCCCAACCGATTTCTGCCATGAATTCAATCGCCTTCGGCGCCGCCAGCCAATGGCTGAAATCGCGCGTGCCCTGCCATCCAAACTCGCGCGCCAAGCCTTCGCCTAGATGATGGCTGATCGTGAGGGGATGCACCCGCGATTGCCGATCCCGCCGCACCCAAAGGAAGCCCGTCCCTTTGGGCGCACACGCCCACTTGTGCAGGTTCCCGGCGTAATACGTCGCGCCGGTCGCCGGCACGTCCAGCAGAAGCATGCCGGGCGCGTGCGCCCCATCAATCAACAACTCAATGCCCCGCCCCGCGCACGCGGCGGCGATCCGCTCGACCGGAAACAACAAGGCCGTCGGGGACGTGACGTGGTCGATGACCAGCAGGCGGGTGTGCCCCCGCAGTGCCGCCACCACAGCCGACTCCACCTCACCGGCCGAGCCGACCGGCACCGGCACGTCGATCTCCCGGTACGCCGCGTTCGCCCTCGCGGCGGCGTAGCGCATGGCCTGTCTGACGGCGTTGTACACGTGCGTCGTCGTGAGCAGCTCGTCGCCGGGGCCGAGCTCGAGTGATCGCAGGACGGCGTTGACGGCTTCGGTCGCGTTGATGACGAAGCCGAAATCGTCCGCTGGCATACCGAGCCATTGGCCGATCGAACGCTTCGCTTCGTCCAGCAACTCCGGCCGCCGGCGGGCGAGGATCTCAACCGGCTCTGCCTCGATCCGCTTTCGCCAGCGGTCCTGCTCGTCGAGGACGCGGCGCGGCGTGGCCCCGAACGAGCCGTGGTTGAGAAACGTTACATTCTCGTCCAGGAGCCACTCGGACCGGAGGTCCTGGCGAAGTGGGGTTGGCGGAGGCGCTGGATTCATCGGGCGCAGGTTAGCGGGCGCGGGGGGCTGACGGAAGCGTGACGGGGTCGGGCCGTGGTAGAATCGATGTCGCGGCGGGGGAGTTAAACCGGACCTGCGCATCGTGACGTATGCAATGTTCTTCCTGGCGCTGCTCGGCGTGTTCTGCGCGTACCACGGGTGCTTCATGTCGGGGTCGCCCGGCACGTCCTGGCCGTATCGCCTTTATTATCTCGCGATGGCCGTGGCGGGGCTGGCGATGATCAACTGGGCCTGTTTTGCGTCCGGGGCGGCGCTGCTTGCGAAAATCGGCCGGGGCCCTTCTTTCGTGACCGACGGGTTGCGTGTGTACCATGTGTTCAGCGAAGTTCTCCTTTTTGCGGCGATTGGGGTTTACGTGATGCTGTGGGCCGTTGTCGCCTGCGCCAACCTGATGCGTGGCGATCAGTTGGGACGCTTGAACTTACCCCCCGGCGAGCGGGGCGAGCAGCCCGGTGCTCCGCCGCCGGTGCTGAAAACGGAACGCACGTACCGCCAGAATGGCCATGTCGAAGATCAGTGGCACACGTAGCGGAGGGCGGCTCTTGAACGCCGGCGTGCGACTGGTCATTGCGTTCACGATCGCGTTGGCGACATCCGCGGGCGCGGCCGACGTGGGTGGGGAAAGCGCGCCCGATCCCCACATCCATCACGTGTTAGTGAACCAGGTCGGCTACAACTCTGAATGGCCGAAGCGATTCACGGCACCTATTTCGCCGGACGGCAGCCGTTTTGAGCTGACGGAGGTTCGAAGCGGGCGCGTCGTGGCCACCGGGGAAGTGAAAGCCGGCGTGGGCGATTTCACCGCGTTCGATCCGCAGAGTGACGCCGGCGAGTACGTCGTTCGCGTCGTCGGCGGCGGCCTCGCGGCTGGCACGTCGTTTCCGTTCCGCGTCGGGCCGAAACTGATCCAGCGACTCGCGTCCGAGCCGGCGCTTCGGTTCATGATCGACAGCCGCAGCATCGTGGGCACACACCCCTCGGCGTACGGCGGCTGTCCCTGGCGCGACGGGAACTACTACACGTTCGAGGTGCCGTCGCTGGTGCTGCTGTACATGTCCCAGCCGGCCTTCTTCGATGCCTTGCCGGCCGAGATTGACTTTGCCGCCGAGAAGCGTCGCGTGCTCGATCCCGCCTTCAATTGGGTGCGCGCCGACGGCGACGCCGACGCGCTCGGCACCGCGCGGCACTATTTTCAGGAGCTCGATCCTCCCGTCGGCGGGCGTGTGCCGGACATCGTCCGGCTGATTCACTGGGGAATCGGCTGGTACCTGATTCATCCAAAGAGCCACGACCCCACCGGCGACGTGGCCGGCAACCGCATCCACGACCAGACGGTGGAGCAGTTCGCGTTTTACCTCTACGCGCATCCCACGATGCAGCAGTATTTTACGCCCGCCTTCCACCAGCGGGCCCACGACTTCGCCTTCGACCAGTGGGAAAAGGTCGGCCTGCTCAAGGTCAACACGAAGATCGGCGACGTGAAGGGGCGAAGCTGCCCCGGGCACTCGATCTTCCCGAACCTGCTGATGTACGAAGTCGCCGGCCGCGAGGGACGCGACGACGCGCGGCGATTCCTCGACGCGGCGGTCGCCCAGGCGCAATGGGTCGTCGAGACGCTCGACCCTGCGAACCCGAAAATCGGCAAAGGCCAGCGAATCAGCGAACATAAGCTGATCACCGGGCTCGCTTTGCTTGCAGGCAAGTATTCCGCGCAAGCGCCGCCGGGGCTGAGAGATTGGCTCGGCCGCTGGGCGATCGTGATGACCGAGCGTAGCGACAACATGTATGATTTCCGCAAGTACGACCGGGAAAACTGGACCGTGCCCAAGCCGTACAACGAGCCTGGCAATATCGCCGCTTTCCCCGCGATCGCCTTGGCGGTGGCGGCGGTATTGCCGGACGGGCCGGAGCGATTGCGTCTGCGCCAAATCGCAGCGGGCCATTTCGACAATCTCTTCGGCCGCAATCCCCTCAACGCCGCCGGCGGGCAGGACGCGGCGGCATTTCCCGGGATCGACCGGCCGTGGCCGGTCAAGTACCCGCCGGACCTGTGCGCTCGCCTTGAACTGTGCCGCGGCACGCTGAACTCGTGCGCGGCGACGGAGCACTACCCCTTCCAGCCGCAGGCCGGCGGGTTCCGCCACAGCGAGGGCTGGGTCGCGTTCAACGCGGACCTGAATGTGGGTCTGGCGTACGCGTGGGGCGACGGAAAACCCCTCGATCACCACCGTTGATTGCGCACGAGGTTATCGCGAGTACGTTCCGATTCGATCCCCGTGCGCCAGCACGTGCGTCTCCATCGCGCTGGCCAGCGATTTGGCGTCCAAACCCTGCTGCACGTCCAGCGGAGCGTTGAGGGCATAGACCCTGAACCGGTACCGGTGCGCGCCCTTGCCCTGCGGCGGTTCGGGGCCGCGGTAGCCGACCTCGTTCCACGAATTCTTCCCCTGGATCGCGCCGGCGGGCGTTTGCAGCGTAGCCTCTTTGGGAATGCTCTCGCTCAATTCCATGCTCGTGGCCGGGATCTTGTAGATCACCCAATGGATCCAGGGGTTGTCCTCGGGCGTGTCGAGGTCCTGGCAGATCAGGGCGAACTCCTTGGTCCCCACCGGCACGCCGTTCCAGCGCAATGGCGGCGAGACGTTCTCCCCGTCGGCGGTGTACTTGGCCGGAATTGGCTGCAGCGGCTTAAACGCCGGGGATTCGACGACGAACGTGGACTGCGCCACCTGTACCGATTCGCGCGTCGCCGCCTTCCCTTGCCCGGCGAGCGGGTGCTCCTGGTCCTTCTTCTCGCAGCCGAACAGGATCAGAGCGGATGTCGCGCAAAAGACCAACGCGATCCGTGAGCGGGTCCGTCGCATGAATGATCACCTCCTGCGATTATTTGATGGGGATCGGCGCGACGCAGGAATGGGAAAAATCGCGAGCGGTTCAGCCCGCCGGAGCGCCGCCGGATTTGGCTACAGGAGGTACCGCGCCCGCTGCACCGCCCACTGTACCACGCGGTCGCGCACCGGGCGGCGGCGCCATTCCCCGGGCAGAATGCGTTTCGCGTAGCAGACGTCGTTGGCGAACAGGTCCTGCATCTGCCGCCCGAACTCCCTGGAGCGCAGGATAGCCGACAGCTCGCAGTTGTATTCGATGCTGCGGTAGTCGAGGTTGGTCGAGCCGATAACCGTGGTTTCCCCGTCGATGACCATCGTCTTGGCGTGGAGGACGGCGCCCTGGCGCTCGAAAATCTCCACGCCGGCGGACATCAGGGTGTCGTAAAACGATCGCGCGGCGACCATCAGCAGGTGGACATCGCATTCGGCGGGCAGCATGAGCTGGACCTTCACGCCGCGCCTTGCCGCGCGGCACAGCTCGCCGATGAACACGTCGGAGGGCGCGAAATACGCCATGGTCAACTGGATCGACCGCTGGGCGCCTCGAAAGAGTTTGCGGAACATCGAGCCGAGCGGGCTCGAGGCGGTGGGGACTGACGCCACCAGGCCGAAATCCGCCGCCAGGGGCGAGGCGCGGTGGTGCGGCAATTCGAGCCGGACGCCGGCGCTATCGGTGGACGCCGCGGCGTGCCCGTCGCCGTCGTCGGGCAGGTGATGGCGCAGCCGGAATCGTGCCAGGCGCAAGCGGAATCGCCGGATTCGGCGGGCTTGCCGCCTGCGGTACGCCCGCAGGCGCGCCGACCGGTCCGCCAGCTCGATGTTGTGCACGAGCTCGGCCTTGCGGATGCGACCGCCGCTCTGGACGTACCGCCACGTGTTGGCAAAGGAGCGGAGCAGGAGCTTGACCGAGGGGCCGACCATGCCGATCGCGTTGTCGCGCCAGAAGTCGCAACAGGAGTCTTTGGGGTCCTGGACGATCCACGAACCGGCGTACTGCGCGCCGACGTTCAGCCCGCCGAGCCCGCCGAGATGGTCGTCGATGACGAGCAGCTTTCGGTGGTCGCGGTTGAAGGGCCGCCACCCGTAGCGGCACTCCCACGGCCGGATGGGGTGGAACTGCTGCATGTTCACGCCGGCCTGCCGCATGCGGCGGAACATCGAGCGGTCGGTGTCGATCGAACCGAACGAGTCGTAGATGACGTACACGCGGACGCCCTCGCGCGCTTTGGCGCACAACAGGTCTGCGAAGGCCCGGCCGGTGTCGTCGGAAGCGAAGATGTACACCTCGAGGCAGATTCGGTGCCTGGCCGCCTTGATGGCGTCGTAGGCGGCGTGGAGGGCTTCGCCGTCCTTGTAGAGCTGGATTCGCGTCCCGTCGGCGAGCCGGACGGGCTCGGGAACGATCCAGCCGTCGTCGTCGGACCCCGGGGCGATGTTGACCCCCGGCGCGGTGCCACGCCGCGTTGGATTAGCCTCGGCGCGGCGGGCGTGAACGTCGGCCTCCCGCGGGTGCGGGTCGGTGAGTTCGGGCAGAAAATGACGGCCGTCGGCAACGGTCATGGCTTGATCGTATGGCGCTCCTGCGGGTTATGACACGGGCGAATCGGCGGCGTTTAGCACAAATCGCCGTCGCGGTGCCCCGGTAGTGGCGCATGGCATGGGGTGCGTACGCCCCTATAATCGGTCGCCTGCGTCAACGGAGTCTGACAGAAGATCTGAAGAGGTAAGTCGATGGCGGTCACCCGTGAACAAGTGATGGCGGCCCTGCGGACGGTGCAGGACCCCGAAATCTTCAAGGACATCGTCACCCTGAACATGGTCAAGGACGTCCGCGTGGACGGCGGGCGGGTGGACGTGACGGTGGAGCTGACGACGCCGGCGTGCCCGCTGAAGGAGGTCATCGAGCGCGACGTTCAGGCGGCCGTCGCCCGCATCGGGGCCGGGCAGGTCAACGTGCACATCACCGCGAACACGCGCGGCCCGGCCGGACCGCGCAAGGACGTGCTGCCGCAGGTGAAGAACGTGGTCGCCGTCGGCGCCGGGAAGGGCGGCGTCGGCAAGAGCACGATTGCGGTCAACCTCGCCGTCGGCCTGAACCGCTGCGGGGCCAAGGTCGGGTTAATGGACGGCGACATCTACGGCCCGAGCATGCCGACGATGCTAGGCATCCGCGGCCAGACCCCCAACGTGCGCGGTGCGAAGATTATCCCGCATTTCGTTCACGGTATTCACGCCATCACCATTGGATCGCTGGTCGAGCAGGAAAAGCCGCTGATCTGGCGCGGGCCGATGGCGCACGGGGCGTTCAAGCAACTGCTACTGGACAACACGGAGTGGCCGGAACTCGACTACCTGATCGTTGACCTGCCGCCGGGCACGGGGGACGTGCCGCTGACGCTCTGCCAGCTCCTGCCGCTGACGGGGGCGGTCGTGGTGGCGACGCCGCAGCAGGTGGCGCTTGATGACGCAATACGCGCCGTCCGGATGTTCCAGCTGCTGGGCGCGCCGGTGCTGGGAATCGTGGAAAACATGAGCTACTTCGTCGGGCCCGACGGCGGCGAGCACGACATCTTCGGCCGGGGCGGCGCGGAGCAGGCTGCCCAGCGGCTGGGCGTGCCTTACCTGGGCGCGGTGCCGATGTTCACGGAGTTGAGGGTGAACAGCGACGCCGGCACGCCGGAGAAGAATTTTCAAGCCAACCCGAAGCTCGCGGCGGCACTCAACGCGGTCGTCGGCAACTTGGCCGGAGAAGTGAGCAAACGCAACATGCGCCCGGTCGGACCGGAGTTGAACGTGGTATGATGACCGCGAGTCAAGGTGTCGTGGAGGTTTCAGATGACCCAGGCCGGCACAATCCAGACTTCTCCGCGTCCGCTGCCGGAGCGCATGACGTACGAGGAGTTTCTGGAACTCCCTCGCGAGAACCAGCACGTCGAATGGGTAGAGGGGAGGGTCGTTCCGATGCCGGCGGTCACCGATTCGCATTCGGATGTGGTGTTGTTTCTGGGTTCCATCCTGCGAATCTATACCGAATCAAAAGACCTCGGCATCGTCCGTGGCGATCCGTTCAACATGAAGACCGGACCGGACCTGCCCGGCCGCCAACCGGACCTGCTCTTCCTGCGGCGCACCAACATTTCGCGCCTTCACCCCAGTAACCTGGACGGGACCGCAGACTTCGTGGTCCTGTCCGAATTGGGCGTGAACCTGACTTGACCGTCTGGCCAACGACCCCGGCCTACGTTCCCCATGAGGCGCGTATAATCGCGCGCATGAAACCCCGCGACCTCATCAAAATGGGCTATAAGCCCGGCCCCGCGATCGGCGTGGCCATGCGGCTCATCCCGGAGGCCAAGCAAAAGCTCGGCAAAAAGGTCATCGAGAGCGACCTCCGGGCCGTACTTAACGAGCCCAACGCCTACAAGGACCACCCCCACTGGGATCTCCTGGCCAAAGCGCTCCTCGAACAGGAGGCCAAGCAGAAGACCTACGTCGAGCGCGAGGCCGCGGCCCCGTACCGCGTTTGGGGGGAGGGGCTCGAGCAGGGGGCTCTCGATCAGATGAAAAGCGCCGCCCGGCTCCCCGTCGCCGTCCGCGGCGCCCTGATGCCCGACGCGCACCAAGGCTACGGCCTGCCGATCGGCGGCGTGCTGGCGACCGAAAACGCGGTCATTCCGTACGCGGTCGGCGTGGACATCGCCTGCCGCATGAAGCTCTCGGTCCTCGACATCCCAGCCACGGACCTCAAGCGGATCGAAGACCAGTTGGAGCGCGCGCTGGAGCGCGAAACCGTCTTTGGCGTCGGCGCCGAAACTAAACGCCGCGAAGAGCACGAGGTCCTCGAAGTCGACTGGTCCGTCTCCCCGGTCACGCGGAAGAACTTCGATAAGGCCCGAGCCCAGATCGGCACGTCCGGCAGCGGCAACCACTTCGTCGAGTTCGGCACGCTCACGCTCGAAAAGCCCGAGCTTGGCCTCGAACCCGGCCAGTACCTGGCCGTCCTCTCCCACTCCGGCTCGCGCGGCACGGGCGCGGCTGTCGCCGACTATTACTCCAAGCTCGCCATGGACCTCCACCCCGAGCTGCCGCCGGAGCTGCGCCGCCTTGCCTGGCTCGACCTCGACAGCGACCCCGGCCGCGAGTACTGGGCGGCTATGGAGCTCATGGGCAAGTACGCCTCGGCCAACCATGCGCTCATCCACCGCCGCCTCGAAAAAGCACTCAAGGCCAAGGTGATCGCCGGCGTTGAAAACCACCACAACTACGCCTGGAGGGAAAGCCACGGCGGCCGCGACGTGATCGTCCACCGAAAGGGCGCCACCCCCGCCGGCCGCGGCGTCCTCGGCGTCATCCCCGGCTCCATGGCCAGCCCCGGCTTCGTCGTCCGCGGCGCCGGCAATGAGGAATCCCTCCAGTCCGCCTCCCACGGCGCCGGTCGGCAGATGTCCCGCACCGCCGCCAAGGAAAAGTTCCGCTGGGCCCACGTCAAGCCCGTCCTCCAGCAGGCCGGCGTCAAGCTCCTCTCCGCCGGCATCGACGAGGTCCCCTTCGCGTACAAGGACATCAACCAGGTGATGGCCGCTCAATCTGACCTGGTGGACGTGGTGGCGCGGTTTGACCCGAAGATCGTAAAGATGGCGCCGTCGGGGGAGCCGCCGGAAGATTGATCTGCCGCTCGTGCGCGGCGATGGCGACGATCATCGGGCGACGACAGAGGGAGGACCTATGCCCAATGTGCGGCTATGACCTCCGGGCCACTCCCGACCGCTGCCCTGAATTCGGCGCAGTCCGCTGAGAAATGGTCACGCACGCTGTCCTCCTTTTCAGCTCGGTTGTCCGCCTGTCGCCTCAGGCTTACGTCGATGGCACCAATTCAAGCCAGAGGAATTGGTGTCGATCGGCGGAGCCGATGGCGATTCCGCCGCTGTTTCAAAGCGAGTTTGGGGCGGGTGCACGCACGTTCGTAGCACGGCTTTGCAAGCTGCTTGAAAAGCCGTGCCGGAGGCGGGTTGAAAACCCGTGCTACGGTCGTGTGCGGCCGCGGCCGTTCACCGCAGCTTGGCCAGGTGCTGGTCCACCATGATGTGGACGAGTTGCTCGAAGGTGGTCTTGGGCTTCCAGCCGAGGACTTTGGCGGCTTTGGCGGCGTCGCCGACGAGGGGGCCGGTTTCGGTGGGGCGGACGAATCTCGGGTCCACCTCGACGTATTTCTTCCAGTCGAGGCCGAGGTAGCCGAAGGCGGCCTCGCAGAGCTGGCGGACGGTGTGGACCTGGCCGGTGGCGACGACGAAGTCGTCGGGCTTCTCGTGCTGGAGCATCATCCACATGGCCTCGACGTAGTCGCCGGCGAAGCCCCAGTCGCGCTTTGCCTCGAGGTTGCCGATCTTGAGCTTGCCTTCGTTGAACATCGGCTCGCCCTCCTCGTTGAGGACCGGCGAGGTGCGGATGCCGAGCTTGGCGCAGGCGGCGCCGTGGCTGACCTTCTGCGTGATGAAGTGTGCGCCGCGGCGGGGGGATTCGTGGTTGAAGAGGATGCCGCAGGCGATGAACATGTTGAAGCTCTCGCGCATGATGCGGGCGATGGAGTGGGCGTAGAGCTTGGCGGCGGCGTAGGGGTTGATCGGCTCGAAGGGGGTGTCTTCCTTCTGGGGGATCTCGCGGACTTTGCCGTACATCTCGCTGCTGGAGGCCTGGTAGACCTTGCAATCGGGCTTGGCCTGGCGGACGGCCTCGAAGATGCGCTGGGCGCCGAGGCCGGTGATCTCGGCGGTGTGGATGGGGAGCCGCCAGCTCTCGCCGGGGTACGATTGGGCGGCCAGGTTGTATAGCTCGTCGGGCTGGTCGCGGCGGATGACTTCGACGAGTGAGGAGGAGTCGAGCAGGTCGCCGTAGACGAATTCGATGGAGCCGCGGAGGAAGTGGGAGTTGTGCGGGAGGATGGCCGAGGTCTTGCGCCAGATGCCGACGACGCGGTAGCCTTTCTGGACGAGCAGCTCGGCGAGATAAGAGCCGTCCTGGCCGGTGATGCCGGTGACGAGGGCCGTTTTTTTCTTTTCGGGCATGGGTGACTTTCTCGATTTTTAGGGTGCGGGATCGATTGCCCCGTCGGGCTACGCGGCCGCGGCGGCCTTGCGCAATATATCCGCCAGCGGCGGCTCGTGCGCTACCCGCTCGTAATGCCCGGCGACGATTCCGGCCGCGGAAGCCCAACTGAACTTCCCCGCCTGGCGGAGTGCGGCCTCTTTCAGCCGCGCGTGAAGCTCGCGGTCTTCCCACACCCGCTGCATCGCGCGCAGAATCGACCCCTCGTCGTGCGGGTCGATGAGCAACTGCGTGTCTTCGGTGATCTCGGGGATGCTGGTCACGTCGGACGTAATCGTCGCCGTGCCCAAGCTCATCGCTTCGAGGACGGGCAGGCCGAAGCCTTCGAAGATCGACGGATACACCAGCGCGAAGCAGTGCTGGTAGAGCCACTGGAGGGCGGCGTCATCCACGTAGCCGGGGCAGATCACGTGCTGGCGGATCCCCAGCTCCTCGAGGTATTTCTCGAAACCTTCCATCAGCCAGCCCTGTGCGCCGGCGAGGAGGAGGGGGTAGGTGTCGGGGACGCGCTTCTTCAATTCCGCGTACGCGGCGGCGAGGCGGCGGTGGTTCTTGCGGGGTTCGAGCGTGCCGACCGAGAGCCAGAACTGGCCGGGGACGAGTCGGGCCAGTTCCTTCGGCCGGGGGATGTCCCCGCGGCCGGTGTAACGGCTGGCGGGGTGGACGACGACGGCGCGGTCGGCCGGGTAGTGCGGGAAGGTGCGGAGGAAGTGGCCGCGGCTGTAGTGGGAGATGGAGACGATGAGGTCGGCGTGGAGACTGGCGTTGAAGACGCCGGAGAAACAGCCGGTGCGGTTCTGCTCCGTCGTGGCGTCGGGGTATTCGAGGAATCCGAGGTCGTAGAGCGTGTACACGAGGCGGGCGCGCTTGAGCGTCGTCGGGCAGAAGAAGTTGTTCGCGTGGACGACGTCGGGGGAGCCGAGTTCCTTCTCGAGGTCCGCCGGCGGGTTTCGCCAGAACGACTGGAGGGTGTCGAGGTTCTTGTGCCCCAGCCCGCGGCGGAAGTTCGGCCGATCGATCTGGATCGTGGCGGACGGCCACTCCGGGTCGAACCATACGTCGCCGAAGGTGGGGTACAGGACGTACTCGTTGGCCGTGTCCACCTGCGCCAGGTGCCGGATCAGGCTGTCGGCGAAGTAACCGCACCCGGCCTTACCCTTGCCCGTCTGGCTGACGTCGTATCCGATCTTCATGGCGCGGCACCTTCCCCGGTTACTGCCCGTTCTTGCCGAAAGTGCGCTTGATCGCCCCCTTGACGCCGGCGCTGGTCCATTTGGCCGCCGTGGTGAACACGCGCCTGGAGATCCGCTTGTTCCACCGCAGCGACGTTGCCACGGAGGCGAGGCCGACGACGACGGCGAACTTGTATCGCTGCTCGCGCCTGATGCCCTTTTTCTCGGTCCAGGCGTGCGCGTAATTAAAGACCCAGTTGTCGGGCACGCGGCCGAAGTGGCGGAGCATGAAGACGTTGATGTTGTAGTGGCACTTCATGGTGGCCGCGACGGTGAAGGCATCCTTGTGCAGGCGGGTGGCGGCCAGGAGCCTGGGGATGCGGGCGAACTTTGCGCCGCCTTTGCCGAGGCGGATCCAGAACTCGTAGTCCATGCTCTGGCGGAGGCTCAGGTCGAGCAGGCCGTGTTTTTCGAATACCCGCCGGCGGACGAAAGTCGCGGGCTGGCTGATGAAGCAGGTGTCCAGCAGCCGTTCCCAGTTGAAATCCTCGGTGGGGTACTCGTTGATAAATCGGTCGTTCTCGTCGATGTGGTTGGCGTTGCCGTAGGCGACGTCCACGTCCGGGTTCTGATCGAAGAATTCGACGACGGCCTTGATCGTGCCGGGGTAGTAAATGTCGTCGGAATTCAGCCAGCCGATGATCGGGGCCTTCGACCGCAGCACGCCCTTGTTGATCGCGTCGGAGTGGCCCTGGTCTTTTTCGCTGAGCCAGAAGAAGCGGTCGCCATAGCCTTTGAGCACGTCCACCGTCTCGTCGGTGCTGCCGCCGTCGATGACCATGTACTCCAGGCCGTCCACGTCCTGCGTGAGCACGCTCTCGATGGTGCGGCCGATGTACTTCCCCTGGTTGAACGAGGGGGTGATGATGCTGATGCGGGGGTCCATTCAATTGGGAGGGGCGTCACGACTCGATTTTCAGAAGGCTTTGGCGGCCGTCGCCGGACACGATCCAGCAACCCTGGCAGAAACACCCGAGCCAGCGGTCGTCTTCGTTCAGGCCGTGCACTTTGGGCTGGAACACGGGCTCGAGGTTGATCTCGACGAAGCCGCCGTTGACCGGCGGGTCACAGCGGAGCATGAGGGATTGACCGCGCTTGAGCGAATGCGTCTGCGACCGGCCGCCCTCCTCGCGCGCGGTCGTGACGGTCACCTGGTCGTGCGGCAGCCAGGGGGGCGCCGAGAGCTCGACCTCGAGCTTTCGCGGCTGGGCGGATTGGGCGAGCGTCACGACGATCCTGTCCTTGGTCCAGCCGTCGGAATAGAGGCCGTGGACGCCGTCGGCGTGCACCGCCCCGCCGACGATCGCCGCGCGGAAGACTTCCATGTATTGCTCGGCCATGACCTCGGGGTGCCCGAACTGCTCGATGCGCTGCCGTCCCTTTTCGACGAGTTCCGCCGCCAGCGCATCGTCGGAATCGATCCGGGCGATGGCGGCGGCGATTTCCTGCGGCTTCCGAGGGTCGAAGAGCAGGGCGGCGTCGCCGGCGACCTCGGGGAGGCTGGTCACGTTGCTGCACAATACCGGTTTCTCGAACTCCATGGCTTCCAGCACCGGCATGCCGAACCCTTCGTACAGTGACGGAAAAACCATGGCCCGGCACGCGTGCAGGAGCGAGGCGAAGTCTTCGTCGGGGAGGAACCCGGGGAAGACGACGTGGGACGAGAGGCCCATCGCTTCGGCGGCCTCGCGGACCGCGTGCATGCGCGCGTCGGGGGAGCCGGTGAGGACGAGCTTGAGGTCGCTCCGGGGGTGGGCGGCGCGGTACATGCCGTAGGCGGTCAGGAGCATGGCGTGGTTCTTGTGCGGCCAGAAGTTGGCGGGGTACAGCAGGTACCGGCCGGAAGTGAGGGAGAGCGGCGCGAGGACGGCGGCGAGGCGGTCGGCGGCCGGGCGCTCGACGCGCTTGTAATGGCGGATGTGGATGGTGCGGACGCGGTCGGGCGGGACGCCGGTTTTTTCGAGGATGGTGCCGCGCACGTAGTCGGAGATGCAGACGATTTTGGCCGCGGACTGCACCGCCTCGCGGAAGTGCTTGTCGCGGTAGTAGCGTTCGGCGGACGTGAAAAACTGGGGGTAGTAGAGGTACTGGAGGTCGTACACCGTTGAGACAGTCGGGATGGCGGGGTCGTAGTAGAACGGCGCCGTGAAAGCGCAGTAGAGCAGGTCGGCGTCGATCTCCTGGAGGAGCGTCGTTTTCTTGAGGCGGTACGACATCTGCGAATCAATGCGGCGGAGCTTGTCGAACATGGGCGCCGGCAGCACGGCGGCCAGCTTGCCGCCGACTTTCATTTTCACGCGGTCGTAAAGGCGGGGTCTGGCCTCGGATTGCTCGGCCTGGAACGCGACGCAGGTGCGGCGGACGTTGGGGGCGTCGAGGTAAGCGAGTTCCTCGTGGCTCTTTCCGGATGTGAGGAGGATGAATTCCCAATCCGGCGCGAGCTTGCTGAGCTGCTGGATGAGGCCGAGCGTCGCCCATTTCGCACCGCCGTTGTCGCCGCCGGGGAGGACCGGCGTGAGGTCGATGGCGACGCGGGTGCCAGTCTTCTTGCGCTGAGGCGCGGCGGGCGCAGGCGTTTCGACGCGCGCGGGCGCTGCGGGCAGTCGAGCCGGAGGTGTCGCGGGAAACGCGCGCTCGAATACCGGCTCGAGCCACGCCCACCAGCGGACGGTTTTCAACGTCCGATAGACCGGGCTGCTGCGGATTGCGCCGCAGGCCTTCTGGGCGGCATCGAGCCGCGTCCGGGCCGTCTGCAGCTCCGATGTGAGGTGCTGCTCGGCGGCGGCTCTCTTTTCGAGTTCGCCGTTAGCCGCGTCCAGTTGCCGCCGGAGCGCGTCATTCTCATCCCCGAGCGCGGATGCGGAGCGCCGGAAGGCCTCCGTCAGCTCCGCCAGCGATTCTGCCTGACGACGTAGCGGCTCAAGCTGTGCGTGCATTGCCGCGAGCTGTTCCCGCAGCGCGCCGACCTCATGATCGAGCACGCGATTCTCTTCGCCCCACCGATTCACCAGCTCGTGCAGGCGCGCGATCTCACGTCCCTGTTCCTCCATCACCCCCAGGCGCTGATTGCGGTCGCGGTCGGCCTCCTCGTACCACTTCTGGAGCCGCTCGACGTTGCCGAGCCGCGCGGCGCGGTCGGCGTCGGCCTCGGCGAACTGGCGGAGGGCGTCCTTGAGCTGGTCGTCCAGGTCGATCATGCCCTGCGCGATCCGCCCGCCCGGGCTGGCCATAAGTGAGGCGGCGATCGCGTCGGGGGCGTACGTGCGCAGCGGCTGGCGGCTTACGACCGCGAACATGTCGTAATGCGGGAAGACCGGCGACTCCAATTCCACGTGCGGACAGCCCAGACGCTCGAACATCTGCCGAAGCGACTGCTCGCTGAACAGGTAGAGGTGGCCTTCCTCGCGGAGCAGGTCGAGGAACGGGTGCTTTTCCGCGGCGAGGCTCTCGTACACGTCACCGTTGCCTTCGGGGAGCCGCGGGGTCTGGACGAGCAGGATGCCGTCGGGCTTGAGCAGCTCGACGCAGTGCCGCATCGTGGCGGCCGGGTCGGGCAGGTGCTCGAGCACGTCCATCAGCGCGATCACATCGAGGGTGCCGGGCTGGATCGACTGCTGCTCGATCGGGCCAAGGAGCATGGGGACGTCGAAGGCGTTCTGCGCGAACTCGACGACCCAGGGACTCAGCTCCAGCCCGGTTGCATCGTAACCGGCGCAGGTCATCAGTCCGACGAAGGCCCCGTGCGAACTGCCGAGTTCCAGTACGGTCGACGGCGGCAGGCGGTACTTGAGCAATGTGCGCAGCCAGTGCAGGCATCGCTCGGGCAGGTCGGTGCGAGAGCGCTGGACGATGTTGCTCAGGCCGAGCTCCTGCTCCTGGTGGCGGAACCAATATTCCTTGCCGTAAAAGCCCGACTCGTCCTGGCGTACCGTGCTGATCTCCGGCCCGGGCATGCGGGCGGCGACGAGCGTGTGGCAGGAGGGGCAGCGGAGGAAGTCCTTGGAGAAGGGCTCCAGCGCCTGGTTGCCGCACCAGCAGCGCGGGAGCTTGATGGTCCCGATGGGGGACATGCCGGCCGGCGCGGCGGCGGGGGGGTTGAGCGGGGGGATGGAAGCCATGATCGGCAGCCCGCTGGTGGGGCGCTCGCCGCTGCGGAGGTCTGCGGGTTTGGTGGTGCCCGAGTTCATTCTTGCAGTGACTCACTGGCCGTCGAGCGGCGTGGTTTTAGCGTTGATACTATAGCGATGCGCGACCGCAGGGGGGCGGCGGACGGCCGGACCCGAGCGCGTCAGGTACAAATCACACCGGCGTCATCTCTGCCGTCCGAGGGCGGCGAAGCCCCCCGGAGGGACTGCCCGAAACCGGCCCCGGTGGGCGGGTTAAGTGATAGTCGATTTTCACCCCATCGGCAACATGTCCGCAGCCGGACAACACACGACGCGCAACCTCGACGGATGTCCCAGGTTGCAAGGGGACGGCGGCACCGCTACGATCGCCACGGCTGAACGGCGCGCCGGTTCCCACCGACGGGCGGGGCGCGCGGCCGGCCGGTATGACCGAATCGCTGTGGCAATCCGCTCGCCCGGGGGCCTTCACCCGTTTCTTCAAGCTGCGTGAGCTCTTCTGGCAGTTCACCTGGCGCGAGGTGCAGGGCCGCTACCGCGGGTCCTATCTCGGCTTGTTCTGGGCGCTGCTCACGCCGTTTTGCATGCTGGCGGCGTACACGTTCGTGTTTAACGTGATCTTCAAGGCGCGCTGGGCGGAAGACCCGCGCGACAACTGGCTGGATTTCGCGTTGCGGCTGTTCAGCGGGATTATCGTGTTCAACGTTTTCGCCGAATCAGTCACCGCGGCGCCGCTGCTGATCGTGCGGAATCCCAACTACGTGAAGAAGGTCGTTTTCCCGCTGGAGATCCTGCCTGCCAGCACCGCCGGGGCGGCCGTGATCCATTCGCTGGTCGGCTGGGTGATCGTCCTGCTCGGCGTTTTCGTCACCGATCACCGGCTCTACTGGACGAGCCTCTACCTCCCGCTGCTTTACGTGCCGTTGATCGCGCTGACGTTGGGCGTGTGCTGGTTCGTCGCGGCTCTGGGGGTGTTCCTCCGCGACCTGCCGCAGGTCGTGACGGTGCTGGTACAGTTGCTGATGTTCCTCTCTCCTGTGTTTTACTCGATGAAATCGGTGCCCGAGCACGTCCGGCCCGCGTTCGAGGTGAACCCGCTGTCGGTCATCATCGAGAGCTTCCGCCGGTGCGTGGTGCTCGGCCGCACCCCGGACTGGCTCGGGCTGGGGGTCGTGACGGCGGTGTCGCTGGTGGCGATGCTGGCGGGCTACGTGTGGTTCATGAAGCTCAAGTGGGCCTTCGCGGACGTCATCTGATGCCACTCCCGCAGCTCCAGGACGAACCGTCGCGGCCGGCAGCGCTTGCGGCCCGCGCGCCCCAGAGCCCTCCCCCCGCGCAATCATGCGCGGAGGAGGTGACGATCCGCGCCGAAGGCCTGGGGAAGATGTACCACCTGTACAACTCGCCGCGGGACCGGCTGAAGCAGGCGTTTCTGTGGGGCCGCAAAAAGCTCTATCGGGAATTCTGGGCACTGCGGGACGTCTCGCTTGAAGTCCGGCGTGGGGAAACGGTCGGCGTGATCGGGCGCAACGGGTCGGGGAAGTCAACCCTGCTGCAAATGCTCGCCGGCGTTCTGCGCCCGACCACCGGGTCGCTCCACGTTGCCGGCCGGATTGGCGCGCTGCTGGAGCTCGGGAGCGGCTTCAACCCGGACTACACCGGCCGCGAAAACGTCTTCCTGAACGGCGCGATCCTCGGGCTGTCACGCGCCGAAATGGAAAGGCGGTTCGACGAGGTCGTTTCTTTTGCCGACATCGGCCAGTTCATCGACCAGCCGGTGAAAACGTATTCCTCGGGCATGTTCGTCCGCCTCGCCTTCGCCGTGACGACCTGCGTGGACGCCGACGTGCTGCTGATCGATGAGGCGCTCGCGGTCGGGGACGTGTTCTTTCGCCAGAAGTGTTACCGGCGGCTGGAAGAGCTGCGCGAGCGCGGCGCGTCGATTGTGCTGGTGTCGCACGCGATGGGGGACGTCGAGCAGTTCTGCCGGCGCGGCGTCCTGCTGCACCGGGGGAACGTGGCATTCGAAGGGCCGGCGGTCGAGGCGGTGCGGCGGTATTACCTGGTGGCGCAGGAAGAGCGGGAGCACGCGATGGCGGCGTCCGCGGCGTCTTCCCCCGTGTCCTCCGCTTCGGCTCCCGCGGCGCCCTCGCCCCAAATCGGGGAAATAGACGACTGGCCGGCTGCGGATGCTTTTCTCGATCTCGCCGGCATTACGCAGGTCTCCAACGGGTGGGCGCGGTGCACGGCGGTTGCGATGTGCGACGACCGGCACCAGCCGCGCCGCGTCCTCCGCCAGGGCCAGCTCGCGCGCTTTTTTTTCGAGTTCGAGCTCACGCGGGACATCGAGGTCCCTATTTGCGGCGTGCTCCTGCAGAGTGACAAGGGGGTGGTCGTCCACGGCAAGAACACGCTCCAGCACGGGACCGCCGTCCCCCGCACGGTGGCGGCCGGCTCCCGCCTGCGGATGCGCCAGGAAATGGCGCTGGAGGTGCAGATCGGGGAGTACACGTTTGAGGTCGGGCTTGCCGCGCTGTCCCGGGCGGATTACGAGGCCCGCGAGGGCTTGTCCCACGACGAACTGCACGGGCGCACCGTCCGGATCTGCCACGTCAAAGCCGGCTCGTTCGCGGTGACGTTGGGCAACGAGCAGGGGCAGCGGCACGTCCTGCACCACGGCGTCGCGAACCTGCCCGGCGGCGCGACGATGGGTGTCCTGGCGCCGCGGCGGTAGGTGGCGCGATCGATGGGGGCCAATTTGCGGCGCGGCTGCCTCATCCCTATACTCCTGACCGAGCGGCGGCTTGGTGAAACGCCGGAGGTGTGGTTTTCGTCGAAGGACAAGTGATGGAAGCTCTGGCCGGTCACCCGTCGCAGGTTGCGCAACAGGGGAGGTCATCCGGGTCTCAGGCGGCCGATTGGCCGACCCTCTTCCACGTGACGCACTGGAAGGCCGGCTCGCAGTGGGTCCACCGGATCCTGCGACAGTGCGCCCCCGGCCGCATCGTCGATTCGGAAGTCGGCGAAGGCCAGTTCCTCTCCCGCCCGATCGTAGCCGGCCACGTCTATCCCACCGTGTACGTGACCCGCCAGCAGTACGAATTCGTCGCCAAGCCTGCGGGGTCGCGGTTCTTCTACATGCTTCGCGACCTGCGCGACACGCTCATCTCCGCGTACTTCAGCCTCAAGATCAGCCACCCGGTCGTGGACCCCGCCATCGACCGGTGGCGGGCGGAGCTGCACGCCCGACCGCTTAATGACGGGCTGATCTATCTCATGGACGAGTGGCTGCCGTACTGCTCGCGCATCCAGGAGTCGTGGCTTGGTGTCAGCGGGCCGCAGGTCATCCGGTACGAAGAACTCCTGCGGGACGACGTGCGCATCCTTCGCCGCGTGCTGCTGGACGTCTGCGCGATGCCCGTTGCGCCGCGGCAGCTCGAGGAAATCATCCTTGCCCACCGTTTCGAGCGCCTCAGCGGCGGCCGCGCCCGCGGGCAGGAGAATCCCGCCGCCCACGAGCGCAAAGGAATCGCCGGGGACTGGCGCAACTACTTCGACGCGCACGTCAAGGGGGCCTTCAAGGACCGCTTCGGCGCGCTGCTGGTCGCCACCGGCTACGAGCAGACGTTCGACTGGTAGGCGGCGGGCTCGATGTCATCTTTGCGCAATTGATGCCCGGCGGGGGCGGGGTTAGCATCGCACCGCGAGGTTTGGCGAGCGATCCAGTTAAGACGACGTGCAAGGAGTAAACCGATGCCGTGGGCAATGCGTCGGGGGCAGGGGCGGGCGTTTTTTCATTTCGAGATTCTGGAAGAGCGGACGCTGCTCAGCGCGGCGCTGGACCTGGTGGGCGTGACCGCGATGCGCACGGACCCCGCCTTTGCCGGGATTGACGGGTCGGGCATCACCGTAGCGATAATCGACACGGGGATCGATTCCACGCACCCGCTCCTCGCGCCCAACTACCTCACGGGCTTTGACTTCATCCACAACGACAACACCCCCGACGACGAGGAAGGGCACGGGACGCACGTGGCAGGCATCATCGGCGCCACCGACCCGGACATCGGCGTGGCGCCCGGCGTTCACCTCATCTCGCTGAAAATCGGCGGGCAGAACGGCAGCTCGCGCGTGAGTTGGCCGAAGGCCGAGGCCGCCCTCCAGTGGGTCGATGCCCACAAGGACCAGTACAACATCAAAGTCGTCAACATGTCGATCGGCAGCGGGTTCTTCACCTCCGTCTCCTCCGCCAGCAGCGACATCCTCTTCGACGACGTGCGGCGCCTCCAGGCGGACGGCATCACGGTGGTCTCGGCGGCGGGCAACGAGTTCGCGGACAACCAGACGCCCGGCTCCGGTTCGCCGGGCATCTTCTCGACCCTGGACGTGGGCGCGGTCTGGGACAAGAACGAAGGCGGTCCGATTCCCGCCGACCAGCAGTACAAGGACTTCACAACAGGCGCGGACCGCATCACCTTTTTTTCCGACCGGCCGAATACGCCGAACAACGTGGTCTTCGCCCCCGGCGCGCTGATTCGCAGTACTTACCCCGGCGGCGGGTTCGCCGTCGAGGGGGGGACCAGCCAGGCTTCACCCCTGGTGGCCGGCATCGTCGCGCTGATGCAACAGACGGCCTTCCAGGTCGGGGGGCGCTACCTCACGCCGGCCGAGGTCCAGAACCTGATCCACCAGTCCGCGCATACGATCAACGACGGCGACGACGAGGACACGAGCGTGGCCGTCACCCACCTCGATTTTCCGCGGGTCAACGCGTACGCCGCCGTGCAGGACGTGGTGGCGTTCTTCCAGGGCGCCACGCCGCCTCCGGCGCCGCCGCCGCCAGGCGGGCCGCCGGCGGTCAGCGATCCGAACGGGACAATTGCGGGCGCTTTTCTCGGGCCGACGCTGGTCGGCGACACGGTGGAATCCGTGTCCGGCGCCGTCGGCACCGATGGCGGCGTGAATCAGGTCGGCCCCAGCGACGTGGACATGATCCAATTCACCGTCTCCACGCCCGGCACGCTCACGCTGGACATGGTCTCCCCCGATGGCACCTCCTCGTTCGACGCATATCTGCGCCTGTTCGATTCCAACGGAAACCAGATCGCCGTCAACGACGACAAGGCCCAGGGCGACGTTTTCCCGGCGATCACGGTGCCGGTCTCGCCGGGCACGTACTACGCCGGCGTCAGCGGGTACCCAAATACCACCTACGACCCCACGGTCCCCAGCTCCGGCGTGGCGGGCGCCACCGGCAGCTATCAGCTCAACTTCTCGCTGGCGACGGCGGATCCCAACGGCGTCCTCGCGGGCGCGGTCCCGGTGGACGTCAGCCAGGCGCCAAAGTTCGATTTGGGGTTCATCGGCGCGGACAACGCCACGGTATCCGACACCGGCCAGGTCGTTTCCGGCACCAACGTCGGGCCCGCCGACGTGGACCTGTTCCGCATATCCATCCCCGACAATGGGACGCTCACGATCGACGTGGACACGCCTTACGACTCGGGCTTCGTCGATTCGTACCTCAACGTCTTCGCCGTCCAGTCCGACGGCTCGCTCATCCGTATCGCATCAAACGACGACGGCGGCGTCGCCCCCGGAACTGACGGCCACAACATCGACAGCCTGCTCAACCTGCCCGTTACCACCGGACAGGACCTGGTCATCGGCGTCTCCGACGTCCACAACCAGAACTATGACCCCAACACCACCGCCGGCCGTGACGCCTCCGGCACCGGCGGGCTGTACAACATCAACTTCGCCTTCACCAATAACGACCAGGACGGCCGCATTCCAACCGCACTCTCCGTCCCCGTCCCCCTGACGCCGCTCCCCGACGCCATCGGCACCGATTTCGACACCGCCGGCAATCCCCTCTCGGTCGGCGACCGCGACGTGGATTTCTACCACTTCCGCATCGCTAAAAAGACCCAGACGCTCCAGGTCAACCTCACCCCCGACGGGGCCGCGCCCCTCAACGGCGTCCTCACCCTCTGGGATTCCGCCGGCAACGCCCTGTTCATCAGCGACGGTAACGGCGGCCCCGCCGCCATCCAGTGGGTCGCCTCCCCCGGCGTCGATTACTACGTCTCCGTCAGCGGCGCCGGCAACGACACCTTCGACCCCTTCCAGGTCGCTACCGGCACCTCCGGCGCCACCGGCGACTACTCCATCTCCGCCTTCGCACAGTCCTCCAAGGCGCTCAAGGTCCTCAGCAACGACGCCATCTCCGGCCGCACGCCCACGCCGATCTTCCTCAACCAGCAGGTTTCCGGGGACATCGGGTCCGACGGAGACCTGTTCGTCGGGTCGCAGGACATCGACCTGTACCGATTCATCCCTTCCACTACCGGTTCTTACACGATCACCACCGGCGTCGTCGGCGATTTCAACTCCGACACGTTCCTGCGCCTTTTCGACACCAAGGGACGCGAGATCGCCTTCAACGACGACGTGGACCCCTCGACCTCCACCAGCCTGATCACCGCCACCCTCACCGCCCGCAAGGCCTACTACATCGGCGTCAACGGCTTCAGCAACGCGGCCCGCTTCTACAGCCCCAAGACCGGCAAGAACGCCGCGCCCGGCAGCAACGGCGGCTACACCCTGACCGTCACACAGGACACCGGCAGCACCGGCTCCATTCTGACCACCGCGGCGGCGGCGGCGGCGGTGCAATCGTTCAAGACTTCGGGGGCTATCACGGCCGATCCCTTGGCGAAACATGATGGTGGCGGAGACGTGCTCTCGAACGTCGGCCCCGATGCCGTCAAGTTCCCAGGGATTTAGTCCTCCGTAGCGAGGAGCCTCGCGTGAGCACGTGGGTCAGGTTGTCTCGGCGGGCGGTTCTGGCTTTGGCCGTCGCCGCGGCGGTCAGGGTCCACGGCGGTGAGGGCGGGCAGAGTTGGAAGGCCGCGATCATCGGGCACACCGGGCGGGGGAACTACGGGCACGGAATGGACGAGGTGTTCACCGGCGTGGCGGGCGTCGAGGTTGTCGCGGTGGCTGACCCGGACGAGGCGGGGCGGCAGAAGGCGGCGCAGCGGAGCGGCGCGAAGCGGCAGTACGCCGATTACCGCGAGATGCTGGAGAAGGAGCGGCCGGGGTTGGTGTGCGTGGGGCCGCGCTGGATCGGGGAGCACCGGGACATGGCGATGGCGGCGATCGACGCGGGGGCGCACGTGTTCTGCGAGAAGCCGTTCACGCCGACTCTGGTGCAGGCGGACGATGTGCTTGGCGCGGCGGGGAAGAAGAAGCTGAGAATTGCCGTCGCGCACCAGATTCGACTGGCGCCGCCGGTCGTGTACCTCAAACAGAAGATCGCCGAGGGGCTGATCGGGGACCTCCAGCAGATTCGCGCGTACGGGAAGCAGGACGCCCGGGCCGGCGGGGAGGACATGATGGTGCTGGGGGTGCACCTGTTCGACCTGATGCGGATGTTCGCGGGCGATCCGGCGGCGTGCACGGCCAGTGTGCAGTGGAAGGGGCATGACATTACGGCGGCCGACGCGCGGCGGGCGGAGGAGGAGATCGGGCCGATCGCCGGCGATCTGGTGGAGGCGCAGTTTGCGTTCGGGGGCGGCGTGACGGGGACGTTTACCAGCCGGGCGAAGCTGCGCGAATTTTCGGGCCATTGGGGCATCGAGCTGGTGGGGAGTCGGGGGGCGGCGAGGATCCTGGCGGACATTTGGCCGAGTGTGTTCTTCATGAAGGCAACGGCGTGGGAGCCCGGCGGGAGGACCGACGCGTGGCGGGCGATCGAGGGGGATCCGGGTGTGAATGCGACGGCGAAGGAGCGGAGCGCGCTGGTGGCGAATCGGCGGCTGGTGGAGGATTGGCTGGACGCGATCGCGCACGACCGGGAGCCGGCGTGCAGCGGTTACAACGCAATGAAAGCGATCGAGATGGTGATGGCGGTCTATCGAGCGGCGCTGGGAGGCACGCGCGTCGCTCTCCCGCTCGAAGAACGCGATCACCCCCTCGCGTGAACGCCGCGTCACGCGCCCTTCGGCATCGCCCAGTGCTCTTCACGGTATTGCCTTCGCACGAGGTCGTTGGATCATCGTCCCCGACGAACTTTTCGGTGGCGGGGTCGAAGCGGAGGGTTCGGCCAAGGCGGGTGGCGATGTTGCCGAGGTGGGATAGGCACGACGAGAGGTGGCCGATTTCGATGTGCGCGTTGGGGCGGTTGCCGGTGCGGATGCAGTCGAGGAAGTTGGCGGCGTGGGGGTCATTGGCGAGCTTTCCTTCGATCGATTTGAGGGGCTTGTTGCGGGGCCCGATGACCTGGCAGCCGGTTTTCTTGCAGAGGAGCATGATGCCCTTAGTGCCGTAGAAGGCGTTGCCGTTTTCGGCGCCTTCCTGGAAGTAGGGGGACCAGATGCGCTGCTCGTAAATGAGCTGTTTCTGTTTGCCGTTCAGATCGTACTCGAAGCAGACGTACTGGGTGTCGGGGAACTGCTGGTCGTCGTCGAAGAAGTATTTGCCTCCGAGCGCCGAGATGCGGTTGGGGTGTGTTTCGACGCCGAGCCCCCAGCGGGCGATGTCGATGTCGTGGACGCCGTCGTTGCCGATGTCGCCGCAGCCAAAGTTGTAGAACCAGCGCCACAGCGACGGCAGGAGGTTGCGCTGGTAGGGGACCATGGGTGCTGGGCCGACCCAGAGGTCGTAATCGAGGTGGGGCGGGGGGTCTGATGGCGGCTGGTGGCCGATGTTGGTGCGGAGTTGGCTGTTCCAGGCCTTGGAGATGAGGACCTCGCCGATGGCGCCGGATTTGAGCAGGTCCATCGCTTGGCGCACGTGGTCGGCGCTGCGGCTCTGGGTGCCGACCTGGACGACGCGGTTGGTGCGGCGGGCGGCGTCGATCATGAGCCGGCCTTCGCGGATGTTGTGGGAGGCGGGCTTTTCGACGTACACGTGCTTGCCGGCTTCGCAGGCGAGGATGGTGGCTGGGGCGTGCCAGTGGTCTGGGGTGGCGATGACGACGGCGTCCACGGACTTGTTGTCGAACACGCGGCGCATGTCGCGCTCGGTCTTCGGGGTGTGCCCGGCGGAGGACGCGGCCTTGGCAGCCGAGCGCGTGCGGTTCTCGTCGGCGTCGCAGACGTGGGTGATGGCGACGTCCTTGCGGGAGGCGAAGGTCTTTAGGAGGCCCATGCCGCGGCCGCCGGGGCCGATCAGGGCGACGCCGATGCGGTCGTTGCTGCCCGCGGCGCGGGAGGCGGAGGCGGCGGTGAGCAGGGTGGCGGAGGCGGCGTGCTGCAGGAAGGCTCGGCGCGTGCGCGTGGGCATGGGTGCTCCATTCGCAAAAGGGTCGGAGGCTAAATGGGACGGCTTACGTGGTCGGCGGAGCTGACCGCGCCGCGCCCGGAGTTTACCAAGGTCGGC
>Ga0308175_100000323_pt1 | contig 34498 bp, 27 predicted proteins | sample PhyCR1_3_FD_203893 | JGI IMG/M metagenome (GOLD analysis project Ga0308175, IMG submission 203893) | Soil microbial communities from UC Gill Tract Community Farm, Albany, California, United States - DLSLS.C.R1 | ecosystem: Environmental > Terrestrial > Soil > Agricultural land | place: USA...
GCTATGGTCGCGGCAATCGGTGCTGGTTTACCCATCACGGAACCGGCCGGCAACATGGTTGTCGATATCGGGGGCGGCACGACAGACGTGGCCGTCATTTCTCTCTCCGGCATCGTTTACTCGCGCTCTGTTCGCGTAGCCGGGAACGAGATGGATGACGCAATCATGAGCTATCTGAAACGCAAATATAATCTGCTCATCGGCGAGCGCACAGCCGAGCAGATCAAAATTCAGATTGGCTCAGCTACTCCGCTCGACCAGCCCTCGAAGATGGAGATCAAGGGCCGCAACCTCATCGAAGGCGTTCCGAAAACCGTGACTGTCGAGGATGCGGAGATCCGCGAGGCCTTATCAGAGTGCGTTGCCACCATCGTCAACGCGATTCGCGTCGCGCTTGAGCGCACGCCTCCAGAGTTAAGTGCTGACATTAGCGACCGCGGCATTGTTCTTACCGGAGGCGGAGCCATGATCAAGAACCTGGATCGCAGGATTCGCGAAGAGACCGGCCTGCCCGTCTCGATCGCCGAAGATCCACTCGCATCCGTCGTCCTTGGGACCGGCAAAATGCTGACAGATTTCAAGCTTCTTCGCCGCATCGCTATCGAATAGCCAATCTCCCGATCTAATTTCTCCGATCGGAGCCGAGCGCACCTTTTACAGTAAGAGAAGGACTCATGGAAGCGCTCCTAACCCGGTATCGCAATCTCACGGTTCTCCTGATTGTGGTGTTTGCCCAGCTTCTTTACCTCGCGTACCAGGTCAAAACGAATGGCGATGAGCGCCTGATTCGAGTCTGGGCTGTCACGGCTGTCACGCCGATGGCAGGGGTTGTAGAGGCAGTTCGTCGCAATACGATCGGTTTCCTCCAGGATTACTTCATTCTTCTCGACGTACGCGAACAGAACAGAAAACTGAAAGCGGACAACGACCATCTCCGGATGGAAAATGTCTACTTCCGGAATCAGCTTTCAACGGCGGAGCACGCCGGCGCGCTGATCCAGTTCCAGGCTCAGTCCCGATCGAAAACGGTCGCGGCACGAGTGATCGGCAACAGCACGGTCGTGACCGCAAAAGCTGTGTTCATTGATCGCGGGTCCACCAGCAACATCGAGAAAGGCATGGCTGTCGTGACCCCTGAGGGCATCGTGGGCAAGGTGGTTGCCGTTTACCCGCTTGTCTCGCAGGTCCTTCTGATCACGGATCCTACATTCAAGGTTGGTGTTGAATCCCAGCAACACCACGTGCACGGCGTGCTCGATTGCGGGACCGGCAAGTGCCAGATCCAGCAGATTCAAAATGAAGAAAAGGTCGATGTTGGGGAGTGGTTTTTCACCTCCGGCGAAGACAGGATCTTCCCCAAAGGGTTTCCGGTCGGAACCGTCGTGACATCGCAGCCCGGACAGGGGATGCGGGAGGTTCGCCTGAATCTGAGCGGCGCGCCCGGTGGCGCAGAAGAGGTGCTGGTCGTGCTGCAGGGCGTACACCAGAACATCCCGGCCACACCTCCGCCTATTCAACAGACTACGGCGAAGATGCTTGACCTTCCACCCGAGGCGGCTACCAGTGCTCCCGTTGTAAAACCCCAAACGGAGGCTGACAGGGTCCTTGAGAGGTATCAGTCGTTGGGGAAAGAACAGAACCACGTTTATGGCGCGTATGGATCTTCCATTCCGAACTTCAACGTGAAGCCGTCCGGTGAAGGGACGGGCAAGCCGAACACGACTCAGCCCTCGGGCGAAGGTGCCGCGAAGAGCAAGTCAACTCCCACGGTGCCCGTACCTTCGAACAACGCGCCTCCCGTTCTGGGCGCGCGTCCATCCCCCCCGAAGCCTCCCGCTGCTTCGCCAGCCACCCGGGAAAATCGTCCAGATACTGAATACCAGCCTGCGCTGCCGCTCGGAGCGCCGCGGCGCAAGTCAACGGGAACAAAAGCCGGGACCGATCCCTCCAAACAACAGGGACCGGAGTCCGCCCGACAATGAACGAGACCAGCCATGAAATCCTGACGGCGCCCGTTCGTGAAAACTGGTTCAGCCGATTCCAAGTTGTTGCGCTCATCGTCCTTACGCTGGTCGCCATTATCGGGAAGTTCTACCTGCCCCGGTTTGTGGCGAACACCGAATGGCTCGAGCTTCCCCTGCTGCTCACCGTCTACTTCGGACTGATGCGGAGGAGCCAGATCGCATCGCTGTTTTTCGGTGCCTTCGTCGGCCTTGCAGAGGACTCGCTTTCGCCCGCCAACCTTCCGGTTGGAATGTACGGGATCACAAAGACGCTCGTTGGCTATTTCGCCACATCAGTCAGCGTCCGCTTTAACGTAGAAAACTCCCTGATCCGGCTGGTTCTCAGCTTCTTCTTCTACCTGTTCCACGCATTCTTCTACTGGATTATGCGCCGTGCCCTGTTGGGTCAGGTTATCCCTTTTGATGTACGCGAAGCTCTTGTTCATGGCTTGCTCAACGCCGTTGTTGCTGTCCCACTCTTCGCACTTCTCGATAGAATGAAATTGGCCGGTCCGCATTAGGCTTCGAACACTTGTCATCGATCGACACCGAGAACAAAACGCAGGGCGAGCTTGCGCCGGACACGCTCCTGCGGGACGATCCCAAGGAGGCCTCAGGGAAGATCGCTGTCTTCCAATACCTGTCTGTCGCGGTTTTCATATTTCTCGTCTCGGGCTTCTGGAAGCTGCAGGTGCAGAATCCGGACATCTACATCGAGGCTGCCGAGAGAAACCGCATTAAAAGCACGCCGATCCTGGCGCCCCGGGGAAAGATACTCGACCGTGACGGGCGAGTGATCGTCGACAACAAAGCTTCTTATTCCCTACTGCTGTATCGCGACCAGATTAAGCTCGAGCACCTGCCCGTGATCGCGGAAGCATTGCAGCTCGACTACCGTGAGCTTTCGGCAAAGATTCGCCGCATGACCTCACGCCCGCAAATCATTATCAAGGACCAGCTCTCGCGAGACGAAATCGCCTGGATTGAGTCGCACCAGGACGCGGACACCTTCCCGGAGATGCAGTTGATTAAGTCGTGGCGGCGGCAATACCCGCAGGATGGGTTCGCTGCGCACGTAACCGGGTATGTCGGTGAAATCGGCGAATCGGAACTGAATCTGCCGCAGTTCATTGATTATCATCAGGGCGACATTATCGGCAAGGACGGCCTGGAGCGCCAATACGACAACCAGTTGCGGGGTGTGGATGGTCAGCAGCGGGTGCTCGTGGACAATATGGGCCGCGAACGCCAGATGGAAGATACGCAACCGGCTGTTCCCGGCAAAGATCTGCGAACCACGTTAGATCTCGATATTCAAGCGGTCGCGGAACTGTCCATGCAAGATAAGCGTGGAGCTGTGGTTGCGCTCAACCCGGAAAACGGCGAAATCCTTGCGATGGTGAGCCGTCCCACGTACGACGCAAACAAGTTCACAGGCCGGATCAGCCGAACCGATTGGAGCGAGATTGCAGAGGATCCGCACAAGCCTCTTCTCAATCGGGCCATTCAAGCCCAGTTAGCTCCGGGTTCGACCTTCAAACCCATCATGAGTATTGCAGGACTGGAATCAGGTGTGATCGAAGAAGATACACACTTCCATTGTCCCGGCGGCGCCTCCTTCTACGGACACTGGTTCGCCTGCCACATCAAGTCGGGCCACGGAGATATTGCACTGCACCGGGCCATCGCTCAGTCCTGTGACGTTTACTTCTACAACGTGGCGAACCGGCTCGGCATCGATCGTATCGCTCAGTTCGCTGAACTGGCCGGAATCGGGCACAAAACCGGTATCGATCTCCCCAACGAGTCGGTCGGGACGATGCCTTCGACCCGTTGGAAAATGAGGATGTTCCGGCAGAAATGGTACGCGGGAGAAACCATCTCGGTTGGAATCGGCCAAGGCGCCGTGACGGTGTCTCCGCTCCAGATTGCTTCGGCACTCGGCGGTTTGGGAGCCGGAGCGCAATGGTACAAGCCGCACATGACTCTCGGCCAGAAGCGAGTTTTGTTGAACCAGGCGCATTTCAAACCAGGGAACCTGCAGCAGGTGATTAGCGGCATGTATGCGGTGGTAAATGAAGGTGGAACCGGGCGCGCCGGCCAACTGCCGAACGTGAAAGTGGCAGGCAAGACCGGCACCGCGCAGGTGGCGTCGACCGAGAGAACCAAGGGGGCAAAGCTTCATAGCTCACTTGCCAATCACGCCTGGTTCGTTGCATTTGCCCCGATGGATCACCCTGAGATCGCTGTCGTGGCGCTTTACGAAAACGGAGTTGAGAGTTATAACGCTGTGCCTATCGTCCGCGATGTCATTAAGGCGTATTTTGACAAGAAAGCCAGGGAGAAGGAAAACCTGACAGCGAAGCTCCAGGAAAGTTCTCCCCTTTCGTTTCTTCTTCCTCCGCGCTTCACCCTTCCGTCTTTGTTAGGGAAGGACCAGCAATAGCCGGTGCCGCTCTACCGTACTCTTCGTGACCTCGACTGGCCACTGGTCATTGTCACTCTGGCAATCTGCGCTCTCGGCGTGCTGCAGATCTATAGCGCTACACTCGCGACCAAGTGGGAGGATGCGTGGTGGAAGCAGATCGTCTGGGTTGCAACCGGAGTAGTGATGATGTGGGTTGTCTCCGTCATCGATTACCACTTCCTGCTCGGGCGCATTTATTACTTTTACGCTGCCGCGGTGGGCCTGCTCATCACGACAGCTTTTGTGGGGAATAAGGTCTTCGGATCAACGCGATGGATCAGAGTAGGCGGATTCACACTCCAAACCTCTGAGTTTGTGAAGATTGTCCTCGTGCTGCTGGTGGCCCGCTATCTTGCCGGAATCAAATCAAATACTCTGGACTGGAAGGATTTGGGCAAGCTGGCCGTGTTTGTCGGCGTCCCGATGCTGCTAGTCATGAAGCAGCCGGATCTCGGCACATCTCTGACCTATATCCCCGTCCTTGTCTGCGGCATCATCATGTCCGGGCTCCGGTGGAAGTACCTGCTTACCATCCTTGGGGTCCTGGTTGTCACACTGCCAATCGGATATTATCTTCTTAAGCCTTATCAGAAGGATAGGCTAGTCAGTTTTATCTATCCGGATCGCGATCCAAAGGGCACCGGCTTTCAGGTGATCCAGTCAAGGATTGCGGTTGGAAACGGAGGGATGTGGGGTCGAGGCGCCAAAGAAAGCTCGCAAACTCACCTGGGATTTTTGCCGGTGCCTCATACCGACTTCATTTTCTCGTCGTTCGCCGAAGAACACGGCTTTGTTGGTGTCGTAATCGCTCTTGTCCTTTATTTCCTGTTGATTATGCAGGTAATACAGAACGCGCAGACGGCAACGGACAGAGCTGGTTTATACGTCTGCATGGGCGTAGCGGCGCTGTTGTTGTTTCACGTGCTGGTCAACGTTGGAATGGTCGTAGGCCGGATGCCGATCGCGGGAATACCGCTTCCTCTAATGAGTTCGGGCGGGTCAAATACGTGGTCGGTTTTCCTGATGCTGGGGTTGGTAAACAGTGTCAGGTTACGTAGGTTTGTGAATTGAGCATCATTTAGTTTGTGATAGTTGCAGAGCAGGTCGAAACTGAATGGACAGAGAGATCTTGGATCTGACAAATCGGAGTCATTGAGAATAGTGGAAACGTATGCCGTGCGTGGGCGTTGGATGAGCCAGTCTCCGCTCATTTGCACGGCGAAAGGTTTTTTCTCGCGCACGTATCACGTTCCAAACTGTGACCGGAAGTGCAGGTTTTGAGTTCTTTCAACCATCACGCTCGACCTTAATTTAAGGCCCGGCTTGACGGATGGTCCGCCTCAAGGCAGCCCAGGTGTTCTGGAGAGTGTCCGAGACGCGATGATCTTCCGTGGGGGGCCGAAGGCGGTGTTGAATGAGCAAGGAGTTGGTGATTGGATCCAATCGCCACGAGACGAAAGTAGCGGTCCTCGAAGAGGATCAGCTCGTCGAAGTTTATTTTCAGCGTGCCAATGAGTATTCCTTAGCGGGAAGTATTCATAAGGGCCGCGTAACGCGAGTGCTGCCGGGAATGCAGTCCGCGTTCGTTGATCTGGGTCTGGAACGTGACACGTTCTTGTATGTTTCAGACTTCTTTGAAGAACACGAAGACATCGACACTGTCGATGAGAAACCACCGGTCGGAGAGCGTCGCGACCGGGGCTCGAGCCGTGGTGGAGAACGATCGGGCGGCGAGCGCGGTTCAAGAGAACAATTTGCGAACCGCCGCAATCCCGAGCGCCAGGAACTGGAACCTGCCCCCTCACCGGAAGCAGCAGCGGAAGCTGCGTTTCCGGAACCAATCGCTCCAGACGAAGAGACTGCGGAGAACGGCACGACGGACGCTGTGTCCGCTTCGCCGGAGGAGAGCCGTCCTTCTGAACGGGCAGGCGAAGGCGAAGGGTTTCGGGGTGGAGACCGGCGGAACCGGCGCTCGAGGCGCAGGAGGCAGCGCGGTCGCGGATTCCCGGAGAACAAATACGCCCAACCGGGTGAAACTCCCGCCCCGGCTTCGCAACGAACCGCGCCTGAGCCGGTTGCTCTCAGTCAACCGGAAACGCAGGAGGTCGGACCCGCTCGAGAGGTGGTTGTACTCCCTGGCGAATCGCTGGCGAAGTATCGTCACGCGGCACCGTCAGGTCCTGATGCCCCGTCCGCGATGACTGCGGGACACGAGCAAGTTCCCGGAGGACACGAATCGGAAAGCGATCTCAGGCCGGAGGAACGACTTCGGCACGAGCCCGTCGGGTCGTCGACATCCGAAGGCGGCTCCGAAGAAGTGGACGAGCGCGAGGCGATTGAAGAGGAAGCGGAAGAGCTCGACCTTGCCGACAGGGTTTTCTCCCATAACAACCACGCGATCGCGGGCGAAGACAAGATTCCAGACGAAGAAGTAGCGCCGCCGGAACCCGAGATCGAGCAAAGTGCCGGGGAGGAGTCCAATCGTCTGGAAGAGAGCGCCGCCGCTAACGAGCGCGGCTTCGCCCTGCCCTTCGAGACCGCCGCCACGCCTGCACACGAGGCTGAAGATCGGCCGGAGACTTTCTCCGAGGCCGAACCGCTCACCAGGTTTGGAGTGAACGCTCCATTTCTCGGCCGCGAAGAGTTTTTCGAGGATGTCGAAGTCGAGCGGATCGAGGCGGCTGATCTGGATGAGCCGGCAGATCTTGACGACGTTGCGCTGGACGAGGCGGAGCGGACCGAAGAGCCCGTTGAAGAGGCAAAGGCGACTTCCGAAGAAGGTGGGCCGCAGAGTGCGGTCATTCGGGGCCAGAACGACCGCGCGATGCATCGCGTTTCCCGCCGTTCACGCCGCCGTCGTGGTGGGAACCGTCATGGTGGAAACGGAGGGCCCGGCGAGGGGGTCGCTTCGAATGGAAATTCACCAGCTGCCGCCGTTGCACCCGCAACCGAATCTGAGCCGGCCCGGGAAACGGATTTCGAAGAGAAGCGGACGGAGAAGCCGGAACGACCGCCATTACCCTCGATTTCCGACCTGCTGAAAGCGGGCCAGGAAATTATCGTACAAATTGCGAAGGAACCCCTGGGACAAAAGGGTGCGCGCATCACTTCGCATATCGCGCTGCCCGGACGCTACGTCGTATTCATGCCGAGCGTGACTCACCTCGGTGTGTCGCGGAAGATCGCAAGCGACGAAGAGCGGCAAAGGCTTAAAAAGATCCTGCAGGCTTACCGTGTCGGGACAACGGGCGGTTTCATCGTCAGAACGGCGGGAGAGGGCGTTCCCGAGGACGAGATTGCCGCGGACATGAACTTCCTCTACAACCTTTGGCTGGATATCCGGCAGAAGGCGGAGAAGAAGCCCGCGCCGCTGCTGTTGCATTACGATCTCGATATTGTGCAGCGGATCCTGCGCGATCAGGTCACGCCTGACTTCAAGGCGATCTGGGTGGACAACGAAGAGATGTATGAAAGTGTTCTGACCTTCATGCAGCGCTTCCAGCCGACGCTCGTGAACCGCGTAAAGATGTATACGCGGCCGGCTCCGATCTTCGACGCGTTCAACATCACCGGGGAACTCGAGAAGGCGCTTCGGCCGAAGGTTTGGCTGAAGTCCGGCGGATATATCGTGATCAACCAGACCGAAGCGCTGGTGGCCATCGACATCAACACCGGGAAGTATGTCGGCAAATCGAATCGCCTGGAAGACACGATCGTCAAGACCAATACGGAGGCCGTGAAGGAAATCGTCCGGCAGATCCGGTTGCGCGATCTCGGCGGCATCATTGTGGTCGACTTCATCGACATGGATGAGCGCAAGAATCGCCAGAAGGTGATGCAGGCGCTCGAAGAGGCGATGCGAGCCGACAAAGCGCCGTACAAGATTCTGCAATTCAATGACTTCGGATTGGTGGCGATCACCCGAAAGCGAGTAAAGCAGAGCCTCGAACGCACGCTATGCGCTCCGTGCCCATATTGCGAAGGCGCTGGTTACGTGAAGAGCGTGCAGACTACCATCTCCGAGATTCTGGTCGAAGCGCAGAAGATTGCGAGAGGCATCGATAGCCAGGATGTGGTGTTGCGTGTTCATCCGGAAGTCGCGAAGGTGCTCAAGGCCAGCAATAATCACTTCCTCGAGGAGATCGAGGAGATCCTCGGCCGTCCGGTATTGGTGACCGGGGATGCGACGCTTCACACGGAAAAATTCGACTTAGCGTGAGCGGGTTTAAGCGGTAAGTCGAATGCTAAACTGAGAACGACTTTGGATGCCCTGTCCTGCTTCGGACCGGGCATCCGTCCCTGCAATTTCCCAAGGAGAGGTGGCCGAGTGGTTGAAGGCGCACGCTTGGAAAGCGTGTTTAGGGGAAACTCTAACGTGGGTTCGAATCCCACCCTCTCCGCCAGAGCGTTCCGCTCCATATAGTCGCCGCACACCTACAATGAAGCGTGGCAGAACACACCACGAGCGTGCGCCCGGATTGTATCTTTAAGAGCAACCTCACAGCCGAGGAAAGGGCCGTGTTGCGCTTCTTGCGGGAGTTGTCCGATGCAGAGATCGATTACGCTGACACACCCGCACTGGCGGAGCAGACAGCACAGCAGATCGTTGACTTCGAGTTTCCCGAAGACGAACAGGCACGTATCTATGAACTCGTGGCGAGGGATCCTAGTACGCTTTCGCACGAAGAGGAACTCGAACTAGGGTTGTTCCTGTACATTGAGCAAGTTCTGGTGATCCTCAAGTTGCGGTCTATGCGACTCGTGGACCGGTCGCGAGACCGGACACATGTGGTTGAAAGCGGAATGTGCGGAATGTGCGAGGGGGCGCTAAATAAGGGGATGTGTCGTGAAGAAATCCTACGCTGGCAGCAGGAGCAACTGAGAAATCCGACGCGAACTGTAGAAGACCTAATCGCTGCGGCCGTGCAAACCGGAGAGATCATAGAGGGAATCAACGATTCCGAGACCCTCAAGGATCTCGGAACAATCGGCATTTCAGTAGGCAGAGAAAGTGCCTACACACGCGACCAACTGACGTCCCTGATCGACAGATGGGCCACTCGTCGTCCGAGGTAATTGCACACCACCCCTCTCAGACCTTCTTTCGCGTCGAACACGAGAATTCGATGAGACGGCCGGGTCACTGAGCCTGCAGATAATCCGTGGCGGGAAGCAGACCGCGTTCGCGGAGTAGTCCTCTCGTAGTCGGCGGTCCGCCGCGCCAGTTTTCGTACATGGTTTCGAAATCCTGGCTGGTGCCGCGGGACAGTATCATCTGCCGGAAACGGTCGCCGTTCGCACGAGTCATGCCACCGTGCTCGGTGAACCACTCATAGGCATCATCGTCGATCATCTCGCTCCACAAATAGCCGTAGTAGCCGGCTGCGTAGCCGCCTCCCCAGATGTGTTCGAAGATGCTGGTTCGGTATCGAGGGGGTACGGCGGGAATCCAAAGCTCTCGTTTCTTAAGAGCGTCCTGTTCGAAGGTGTCTGCGTCGGCAGGCACTGCATCCGGCGGGAGCAGGTGCCACTGCATGTCCAGCTCAGAAGCAGCCACCATCTCAGTCGTTAGATAGCCCTGGTTGAACGTGCGTGCGCGCCTGATCTTCGCTACCAGATCAGGGGGCATCACGGCGTCCGTCTTGTAGTGGCGAGCATAGTGTGCGAAGACGTCGGGATCGGTGGCCCAGTGTTCATTGAACTGCGAAGGGAATTCTACGAAGTCACGCGGCATGTTACCGGCTTCGTAGACCGCGGAGTCGAGAATATCCGCGAGCGCGTGTCCGAATTCGTGGAACATTGTACGAACGTCGTCGGAGCTGATGAGGGCCGGCTGTCCCGGCGCAGGTTTAGGCAGGTTTTCGACGTTCAAGACGACGGGCAGCAAGCCGTTGAGTTTCGAACCGGAGACAAGATTAGTGGTCCAGCCCCCGCCCTGTTTGTTGTCGCGCTTGAACAGATCGGCATAGAAGAGGGCGAGCGGTTTGCCGTCGGAGTCGTTCACTTCGAAGACGCGAACGTCGGGATGGTAAACCGGTATGTCCTTGCGCTCGCGGAAGGTAATGCCGTAGAGCTTCGTCGCGGCATAGAAGACACCGTCCTGAAGAACACGATTCATCTCGAAGTACGGTCGAATCTGGTCTTGATCCAGGTCGTACTTCGCCTTGCGAACCTGCTCGGAATACAAGGCCCAATCGTAAGGCGCGAGCGCGAACGGCTGCGGCAGCTTGTCGATGACCGCCTGAATGTCCTTTGCTTCGGCCGCAGCACGCGCGGCCGCCGGAGCGCTAAGAGAGTCTAAGAACTTCAATACCGCATCGGGCGTTTTTGCCATCTGGTCCACCAGCTTCCATGCGGCAAAATTCGGATAACCGAGAAGCCGGGCCTTCTCCGCCCGCAGATTCGCGATGTTCAGCAGGGTTTGACGAGTATCGGTGTCGCCGCCGCGTTCCGCCCGATTCCAGCTGTTGTTGTAGATGCTGGCGCGCGTTTCACGATCTTTGAGCCATACGAGGACAGGTTGCTGAACGGTGTTCTGAAGTGGAATCAAGTAACCCGGCTGGTTGCGGTTTTTCGCTGCAGCGGAGGCAGCGTCGATCTCATCTTGCGGGAGGCCTTCGAGGAGCTTCTTATCTGTTGTATGGAAGGCAGCTGCTTTGGAGGCCGCCAGAAGTTTATGGTCGAACTGTGTCGAAAGCGTGGAAAGCTGCTCGTTGATTTGCTTCAGGCGCGTTTTCCCGGCAATGTCGAGGTTTGCTCCAGCGTTGGTGAAGTCGCGGTACAAGACCTCGACCGCATGCTTCTGTTCGGGATTGAGGGGAAGCGTCGCGAGTTTGTCCTTTATAGCTTTGACTCGCGCAAATAGTTTCGGGTCGAGATGGATGAAGTCGCGAAAGGCAGCAACTTTGGGAGAAACAGCTTCTTCTACCTTTTGGAGCGCAGGATTGGAAGCGGCCGCAACGACGCAAAAGAACGGGTCGGCGGCCCGCCGGAGAAGCTGACCGAACTTGAGAAGCGGGACGATAGTATTGGCGAAATCGGGAGGCACGGGATTTTCGGCGATGGCTCGAATCTCTCCCATGCTTTCTGCGATGCCGGCCTCGATCGCGGGCTGGTAATCGGTTTCCTTGATGCGATCAAAGTCCGGAGCATGGAACGGTAGCGGGCTCGGTGCATAAAACGGATTCGCAGAACTAAGTGCCTGGGTTTGAGAACGGCTAGCGAAGGGAAGGATGAGAAGAACGAGTCCGGCTGAAAAGGAATGGTTGAGGTAGCGCATCCGAGTGGTCCTCCTTGTCGCGCCCGCTGCTGGACCGACGACATCCTAAGATGCTAGCTGATTCACAACGACGCCGAATGAGCAAAGCTCAACGTTGTACCGGGCGCGGCGTATACTGCCGATCGTTTCTTAACCATTTCTGTCGGTTTCATTGTTTTCGTCGCACGTGAAATATTCGCTTTTAAACTCCCGTTCAAACCAGTCGGATTACAAGCCCGCCCAATATCCCGGTCTGGTGCGTACGACGGCATTCGGATGATTCCTGATCCGTATCGAGACCTGATGGAAGTTCGGCGTTGAGTCTCGGTCGGGAACAAACGACACCAGATAGCGGCTATGGATGTCTTTCGACAGTTGCATCAGGTCCCTCTCAAGTTTTGATTTCGTTTCAAAGCTTGCGGTCACTCCACCGGTCATACTCGTCAGAGCCTCCGCGGTATTCTGCTTACTCAAGCGAGCAGCTCCCAATCCCCTGAAGAGGGCCCCCGCCGGTTGGCCGGTACTCGTCCGGCTTGGTAGTGAAAGCCGTCCAATAAGCCGAGTACTTCAACGCATAAACTGTGACGCCAGTGCTCTGCAACTTTTGCGTAATATCGTCCAGCTTCGTTTCGCTTCCGCGATCTCTGCTTTCGCCTATGATCACGATATTCGAGCGCCTCGATCCGGGCCGACCCGACAACATTCTGAGCGACTGATTCACAGCGTCGACCATGCGGCCTCCCCATGGTTGTCGCCTGCCTTTAAGCCAGCGAAAGCGCTGTCAACCTTATCGGCGTCGCGCGTGAAGTCTTGTACAACCGTTACATGATCTCCGAAGGTGACAACCGCCACTTCGCCATTCTCACCGGCAACGGTGCGGATGGTGGAGTCTTGCCCCGCCAACCTCAACGACAAGTATGCCTGCGCGAATAGTCAGCAGGGCTCTCATCGCTGATAGACCGATGCGGGAACTGCACTTCCAGGTTTCGACAAAGCCGTAGACTGATTACGTGATTCCACGCACGTTTCTGGTCCGCATAGCGCCCTGGTGGGTGTTGCTGGTCATCATCGGCTCATTTCTTCCCGGGACGAGCAAAGAGGCGATCGGAACGTTGAACACGCCCGAAGCGGCCGTGGAGGGCCGAGCGGTCGCGCGTCATCGGGTTGCTCACTTTCTTACGTTTGGGTCAACGGCTTTGCTCTTGGTCCTCATCAGTGAAACAGCAGCGCAGGAGATCTGGGCGGGATTTGGAGTAGCAGCGCTGGGCTTTATTCTCGAATGCAGCCAGTTCGCATTGATCGGGTTGACAGAGATAGAGTGGTGGGACGTTCGTGACGACGCCTTAGCAGCCGTCGGGGTTCTGCTGGTGGCGCAATGGCTGGGTCTGCGCCAAAAACTAGTTGATCAACGGCCGCCCACGCCCCGCGGGCGTAAACACCAGAGACCAGGAAAAGGATCGGAATAGGCTCGACTACTTACTCAGGTGAGCGTCGATCAGCTTGCGGGCGAGTTCCTTCGCATCCACGTGATAGGCCCCTGAAAGATACTGAGCGCGAATCTCAGCGACGCGAGCTTCACGAATTTCCTTTGCCGCCATGCGTTTCGCTGGAGCGACAGCAGCGCCGGCACCCACGGATTGCGCCGCTTTCGAGAACGTAAGACCCTTGTGCATAGTCACTGAGAGTAAGGGGACGGAGTTTTCCGACTCACTACTGCTCCCCATCTTATCGGATGCGAAGGGCCGAATACAGATCAGACAAATCCTACCCCGGAAACGACCGCCCCAGGTTCAAGAAACGCGCTTTTGCGCCGACAGCCCCTTAAGTTATTGCGGGTTTCTGACGAATTCCCTGTGAAGCCGAAAGGCGAATGGAATTCGAACCCCGATGACAACCGCTCACCTCGAACTCAACACAGCACCAGAGACAACACCGCCACCGCAGAGGAGCCGGGAGGACCTGATTCTGGAGCATCTGCCACAGGTGAAGCTGATTGCACGCCGCATCCACGAGCGCCTACCGGTTTCCGTGAGCTTGGAAGACCTTGTTTCGGTGGGAGTGGTTGGCCTGATCGCCGCGATCGATCGATATGATCCGGCCCACGATGTCAAACTGAAGACCTACGCCGAATACAAAATTCGGGGCGCGATCCTTGATAACCTGCGCGGTCTCGACTGGGCTCCCCGGCAACAGCGTAAACGGGCGAAAGCGATCGAACATGCGATTGCTTCCCTGGAACAGGAACTCCAACGCATGCCGACCGAGGATGAAATTGCGGGCCGGTTGAACATCAGTGTTGCGGAGTATCAGGACTGGTTGTCTGACTCGCGCGGCTTGACACTTGGAAGCCTGGAGAGTGCAGGATCCGAGGAGGAGGGATGCAATCTGCTCCGTTACCTTGCGGATTCCGACGAGCATTGGCCATCACAGATCCTGGAACGCGCGGAACTGGAAAGGCTACTCGCCGGCGCGATCGAGAGGATGTCGGAGCTGGAGAAAACGGTCCTTAGCCTCTACTACTACGAAGAGATGACGCTCCGGGAAATCGCGAAGGTTCTTGCGTTGCACGAATCGCGCATCTCGCAATTGAAGTCGCAAGCGATTCTGCGGCTTCGGTCCTACATGCAGAAGCGCTGGCCTGTTCACGGGTCGACGAGACCGCTGGACTGAGCGCTCCCTAGCGCCGCCTATCGAGCGGCGGAAGCGTGACCTTCACTTCCTTGTGATCGCGCGTGGCAACGAGCGTGGTGGACTGGCCGGTCGAGCGCTCCGAGCGGAAATAGGAGCTTAAATCCCGAGCCGTCCTCACAGTCTCCGAACCGATACCGGTAATTACGTCTCCCACTTGCAAGCCGGCCTTGAAAGCCGGAGAACCGTTTTCGATAGCGCGAATGAGCATGCCACCTTTGACGCCGAAATACTGCGCCATCGGCTTATCGAGCTCTTCCAGCTGCGCCCCAAGGACGGTATTTTGCCAAACCAGGATCGGCATGGGAATGTCCATCATTGCCGAATAGTGTGAGTATGGAACGGCGAAGTTAGCGAAATTTGCAGGAATTCCGAATGGTTTTGCCGGAGCAGAACCAATCTCCGCCGCCAACGATTGAGTCTTGCCGCTCCGCCAGACCTGGATTTTGACTTTTCTCCCGATCGGTGTTTCCTGGACCAGGCGCACAAACTGCTGGCTGCCGAGGATGTTCTCGCCGTTGTAAGTGAGGAGAACGTCGCCCGGTTGGATTCCAGCTTTGTCCGCAGGACTGTTCTCGGCCACGTGGGTCACTTCGATACCGCGCTCTTCGTCCAGTTTGAGGCGGCTCACGCGGTCCGGGTCGATGTCCGTCACGGCTACGCCAAGAAAGCTGGTTTGCGCCCCTGGTTTGCCCGCGACCTGGAAGTCACGAGGGCGCTGCGCCTGTGCCCGCGCCGGAATGACCGCGGAAGATTCTCCCAGGATGATGGCGGCGATCAGCGGGACGGCGGTGCGAACCCAATTGACTCTCATTTCCTTCAAGCGTCCGAAGCTTCCTTCTTATTGGACGCTGAAGGAATGAGAACGATTTGACTCGAGAGGTGGAAAACCCGTCAGTAGATTCTGGAAGCCGTCGCTGATTGCAGGATCTGAAGGCAGCGAAGCCGGATGAAGTCGTCTTCGTGCTCCGAACGGACAATCTGCTGAAATGCGCCCGCGACGTCCGGCGCTAATCGCACGCTGACGCCGGAGGGCACAAGCACTTCCATAGCTTCCGAACGGACGCCAGAATTGTCATCGTACTGAATGACGGACAGAAGGGCGCTGCGAGTCTGTTCGTCTGTTCGAAACGCGCGCAGGCCTTCGAGCGCCTTCAAACGCACCGCCGCATTCGGATCCTTTGTGGCACTTTGAAGCAGTACTTCACGCACATCCGGTTCGCTCTGGCCCATCAGTAACTCGACGGAGTCTACTCGCAGACCGGCGTCAGAGGAGTTCCTGATCGTACTCAACAATAGACGCCGGACGGCTTCGTCACTGAGACTGCCCTCCACTTCGCCTTGCTGAATCCGGTCCAGGGAAAGCCGGACCTTGCCGTCACCGACCTGCCGTACGTCACGGACCTGTACGCGGCCAAGTAAACTCGCTCCGGCGAGATCGCCAGGAGAGGTGAATCGGCTGACGACGTCGAAGCGATTGTTCCAGTGAGATATGCCAATGCCCAGAAACAGAAACAAAGAAGCGAGCGCGAGACGTTCCGTCCAGCGATTCGTAGATACGCCGAAGAACTCCGCCGCACGTTCCCAGAACGGAACGGCCGACTTGGATTTCGGCTCGGAACGAGTAGCCGCGTTGAGATCGCGCCGGCACTGCGCCAGCAATTCGAGGGGAAGATCGGCGCGCTCAGCGTTCAGGCTCGCGTGCCAGGCCTTCTCCCGGTCCAGCGCAAGCTGACACGCAGGGCACTCAGCCAGATGCTCTTCGAGTGCGTCTTCGGTCGCGAAATCGAGATCGCCATACAGGAAGAGCGACAGATTGGTCTGTACCTGATGGCATGTCATACGAACTCTCCCAGGGCGGAGCGCATCTTCTGCGTTGCCCTGAACAGGCAGTTTTTGGCCGCCTCTTCTGTCACTCCGAGCGCCTCGCCGATAGCACGCAGGCGCAGGCCCTGATAGTGACGCAATTCAAAAACGAGGCGCTCGCGGGGCGTGAGCTGGTCGAGAACGCTTTGAATTCGTGCGTTCACCTCGGCGCTGAGCAGTTGGCGCTGGGGATCCACGTCGGCACGAGCCTCGGGTACCAGGTCAAAGCGGTTGAGTTCACCCGTTCCTGTCTCCATCGCAGAGGGCTCTTCTTTACGAACTTTGCGCTTTCGAATCTGGTCGAGGCACAAGTTCGCCACGATCCGATAAAGCCACGTGCTGAAGCTGCAATCGAACCGGAATTTCGGGAGGTTCCGGTACACGCGGAGAAATGCCTCCTGGTAAATGTCGCGCGCGTCTTCTTCGGAGCGAAGCAGGTTGTGCGCCATCCGGAGAACATTGGCATCGTATGTACGGACGAGGCTCTCAAACGCCTCGGAATCGCCCTTTTGCGCAGCGCGAATCAGCGCGGTTTCGTCTAGCCGCCCCGTTGCGCTCCCCACGCCTATATTCTCGATAGCCTGTACTCGGGTGTCCACCGAAGAGATGGACGTACGACGCGAGGTTTGGTCACGCCGATTTAGCGTATTTCGAGAGTTGCTTGTGACCCGAGGCGAGCCTGTCAGCTCGCCAGTTCAAGTTCAATGAGCTTTTTCGCCGGATCGAGGTTCGAAATGCGGAAGCTACGGATTTCGCCCGCACGGGCCGCCAGTTTCGCGCCAGGTGTGCCCGATCCCCCGCCCTGTTTCCATTTGGCTGAAAGCATGGCACTTAGCGAACTGACATCGGTTGAGCGAGGCTCCGGGTTCTCCACCGAGGCGGTCTCCGGCGCGTTGATCTGGCAGGTCGCGATCACGCCCTCGCCCAATTCAACCTTCGCCCGCGTGCCGTGAACCTCCAGCAATCGCCCGCTGACGGTTTGGCCCGCCTGATGTTCCGAAATGTAGTGGTCCACCGTTGTGGGCTCGAGTTGCTTCATTCCGAGGCGCAATCGCCGGCGTTCGCCATCCAATTCGAGAACCACCGCGCGCACCGCCTGGCCCTTCGCAAGTTTGTCCTTAGGATGGTCGATCCGTTTTTCGCCAGTAATGTCCGAGATGTGGACCATTCCTTCGATGCCGTCCGCAACCTCGACAAATGCGCCGAATGGCGTCAGATTGGTGACCTTACCTTCGACCGTAGATCCTACGGGGAACTGTTGTGGGACGGTCTCCCATGGATCGCCCAGCGCCTGCTTGTAGCCGAGACCGATCCGATGTTCGGCAACGTTTACCTGCAGGATCACGACTTCTACTCGTTCGCCCACCTTCAGCAGATCACCGGGCTTACGGACCCGCTTGTTCCAGGACAACTCGGAGAGGTGGATCAAGCCATCGATGCCCGGTATCAGTTCCACGAAGGCGCCGAAATCCGTCAAGCGTGAGACTGTTCCGCTCACCCGGTCGCCCACATGGAAGGTCCGCGCGGCTACCGCCCACGGGTCTTCCTGCAATGCCTTCAGGCTGAGACTGATCTTCCTGGTGTTCGGATCGACCTTGACGATCTTTACTTCCAGTTCATCGCCCGGTTTGACGACATCGCTGGCCTTGTTGATGCGCGTATGCGACATTTCGCCCACGTGGAGCAAGCCATCCACACCACCGATATCGACGAAGGCGCCGAAATCCATGACGGTGCGCACACGCCCGCGGACAATAGCGCCTTCCCGAAGATCAGCGAACGCCTGCTGCCGCCGTTGCGCTTCCTGTTCTTCGAGGATGACGCGGCGATCCACCACGACGTCTTCTTTTTCGGTGTCGAGTTTTGTGATCCGGCACTGAATTTCCTGGCCCACCAGCTTGGCCATATCGTCTGCCTCGCGGACACCGCTGCGAGACGCGGGCATGAAGGCGCGGACTCCAATGTCAACCCGGAATCCACCTTTGACCTGTTCCGCTACTGTTCCGACGATGGCGTGCTTTTCGGCGAAAGCGTGTTGCAAGCCGCTCCAATCACGAGGCCGCTCCACCTTTAAGGTGGACAGTTCGTAGTAGCCTTCCTCGTTCCTAGGCCCAATCGTGACTTGCACATGCGCGCCTACCTGAGGTTCACCCTCCTCGGTCTCACGCCAGCGGTTGAGAGCGAGTGAACCCTCAATCTTGCGTCCAATGTCGACGAGCAGTGAATCCGGGCCGATTGAGACAATGGTTCCGGAAACGGTCTCTCCCCTCGACGACTCGCTATGCTGCTGTTGCTCGAAGCTCGACAAAATCTCGGCGAACGACGATTCTTCCTGCCTCTCGGATGCGTCCGCGAGAAGAGCGGGATCCAAATTCTCGTTACTCATAACTGCTGGGATGTCCCTTATTCTGGCACAGGGCGCTGCGGATGACGGAACAGGCAGAAATTGGCGCTAAACCTGCCTCGCGCCGCATAACCAGTTGGTTCCGACCACAGGATTTTGCGTGGGTGGCGTTCATCGTTGTTCTGATTGCAGCCACTCCGGAACCAAACTACGACGCTCTGATCCTTCTGCCTCTTCTTGGAACATTTCAGATCCTTGAACCGCGATTGAGACTGTTCTCGTCCCGGGGCGGACAGATTGTCTCGATTCTGTTGAAGCTTGTGCTGAGCTATCTGTTGATCGGGTACTCTCACGGTCTCGACAGCTACTACGCCTCGATCTTCCTCATTCCCATAGTTTCGGCTGCAACTACATTTCAACTCAGCGGAGTGATCGCGGTCACGGCCATCGCATGCCTTGGCTACTTCTCGTTTCTCTTTCCGTTCCTGTTCGATTCGAGCCAATTCCAGCTCACGCCGGAAGTGGTGAGCCTCGCCTGCCTTCGGAGTGCCTTTTACGCGATTGTCGCCTTCGTGGTTTATGAGCAGGCGCAAGCCAAGAGAGAGGAGGTACAGCGTACCCGAGAAGTAGTGGCACAGCTTGAAACATCAAACCGCAATCTTCGCCGGGCAGAAACTTCGCTCCGGAGGTCTGAACGACTTGCTGCGCTCGGTCAATTAACAGCGGGCCTCGCGCACGAGTTGCGCAATCCACTCGGAATCATTAGAGGATCTTCCGAGATGCTGATGAAAGATACGGCTTGGAACAACCCCGAAGTGATGTCAGAGATGGCGAGCTTCATCCGCAGTGAGGCGGATCGCATGAATTCCTTAATCGGCAGCTTCCTTACTTTTGCCCGGCCGCTGCAGATTCACGCCGTGATGGCTGAGCTGCGTTCAGTGGTGGCCGATGTGCTGCGCGAGCAAAGCGACCGAGCGAGGAACTGCTCCGTCGAGCTTCGATTCGATGCTGCGTCAGACGCTGATCTTCGTTTTGCCTTTGACCCGGATACTATGCGAGTCGCTTTGTCGAATCTTGTTCAGAATGCAATCCAGGCGAGCGAACCGGGACAGATGGTCGTGATCAGCGCTGCAGACAACGGAGAGAGGATCGGGATCCGGGTCGCGGATTCGGGCAGCGGTATCGATACCGAACACCTGGAGAGTATCTTCAATCCGTTCTTCACAACAAAACCGCAAGGGGTGGGCCTTGGGTTAGCGCTGGTTTCGAAAATCGTAGATGAGCACGGCGGCAGGATCTCAGTCCGGAGTCAGAAAGGCGCTGGCACCACCTTCGAGATCTCTCTTCCGAAAGAGCAGGTACTCCAATCATGACATCGCAACGTATCTTGATCGTCGAAGACGAAGACAAGCTCCGGCGCGTCTTGCAGCTTCAACTCAAGTCGCTGGGCTACGAGATAGAGGAAGCAGCAACGGCGGAACAGGGCCTGGTATCTGCCCCGACCGCCGACCTGGTTCTTACCGACTTGCGCCTGCCGGGAATGGATGGAATCGCGTTCATCAAGCAGCTGCACGAGCAAGGTGTACAAGCTCCCGTTGTTGTGATGACGGCCCACGGCTCTGTCGAAGTAGCTGTCGAGGCGATGAAGTTGGGCGCGACCGACTTCCTTCAAAAACCTTTCTCGCTCGATCACCTGACCGCCATTGTGCAAAGGGTGATGGCGGTGCAATCGCTGCGCGATGAAAATCGTCGCCTTCGCGAGCAGTTGGACACGCGTTACCAATTCGACAACGTGATCGGACGAAGTGCAGCCATGCGCGAGATCTTCCACACGGTCGAACGCGTCGCGCCGACGCGGGCCACAGTGCTTCTGGCTGGGGAAAGTGGAGTGGGCAAGGACATGATCGCTCGCGCCATTCACCAGCACTCTCCGCGCAAGAACAAGCCATTCGTCAAGATCAACTGCACCGCTTTGCCCGAGAACCTCATGGAGAGCGAGCTATTCGGTTATGAAAAGGGCGCCTTCACTGGAGCGACGGTGAGTAAGCCGGGCAAATTCGAGCAGGGAGACGGAGGCACCGTGTTTCTCGACGAGATTGGCGACGTGCCGGCCAACATACAAGTGAAGCTGCTGCGGATCCTCCAGGAAAGGCAATTCGAGCGGCTCGGATCAAACGTCACGCGCAACGTGGACGTAAGGATCATCGCGGCTACGAACGTCGATCTGCGAGAGGCGCTCGAACAGGGCCGGTTCCGCGAGGACTTGTATTACCGACTGAACGTCGTTCCGATCAATCTCCCTGCGCTCCGTGATCGCAAAGAGGACATCCCGTTCCTCGCGATGCATTTTCTGCAAAAGCACGCCAGAGATCTCGGGTCGGTGGTAACGGCAATCAGTCCGGCAGCCCTCGACCGGCTGGTTCAACATTCGTGGCCTGGCAACGTTCGTGAACTGGAGAATACGATCGAGCGCAGCCTGGTACTGGCATCGAACGAAGTGTTGCAACCGGCTGATATCCGTATCGAGACGCCGCGCCACAACCACAACCTGCCATCCCAACACGCGCCGTTGTTGCCGGAAGGCGAAACGCTCGAACACTGGGAACAGATGATGATTCGCGAGGCCCTGCGGCGCGCGAACGGAAACAAAAGCCAGGCGGCGCGCATACTCGGTCTCACGCGTAATGCGTTTCGGTATCGGCTATCACAGATGGGCCTCGAAGGCGCCGGAAACGGACATGATGATGGCGCGGAGGAAGGCGCCTGAATCAACGTTGGAACTTCCGGGAGAGGACGTTCGTATCTGATTCATCCCATGCCTTCCGTTCGTGCTTTGCGTCCGCTCTACCCGTTTCGGGTGTTGCCTCTGTTGCTTTGGGCGTTCCTCACGGTCAGGGCTGCTGAGCCCCTGAGCGGGAAGTGGCTCATGACCGCTGATTTCTTCGGGGTCCCGCGCTTCTTCCGCCTGGAATTGACGGAGCAATCAGGTAGCCTTACGGGCACTTACAACGGCGTTAAACTCGCCGGCAAATTAGCCGCCTCGCGCATCGAGTTATCCGGGAAGGGCGAAGGCGGCGAGACGGTTGACCTCACAGGCACAGTAGACGATTCCAAAATCTCTGGTTCCGTCACCGTTGCCGATCCGCACGATCCAGCCCCTCTGAAGTTCTCGTTCCATGCTGTTCACGCAACTCCGATCACGCGCGCGACTCCCCGCCGCCATGAGTTCACGCCCAACGTTTTTTACCGTCAGTATTCCCCGTTCAACAAACCGGTGCTCACAGTTAACGCCGGCGACACCATTCACACCACCACGGTGGACGCGGGCGGCGCGGACGAGCACGGGGTGAGGCGCGTAGCGGGCGGCAACCCACAGACGGGACCGTTCTATATCACCGGGGCCATGCCAGGCGACACTCTCGTCGTGCATATCAACCGACTGCGGCTGAACCGCGACTGGGCCGGCAGTGACGACGGCATCGTGGATCGGGCGTTAGATTCCGATCTGGCGGTGAAGACTCGCGAGAACCGGAAATCTATCAGGTGGCATCTGGACTTACAAGCTAACACTGCCACTCCGGAACCGGCCTCCGAACATCTGAAGAACTTTGCAGTTCCGCTCCGCCCGATGCTCGGGTGCATCGCCGCTGCCCCGCCTCCGGCCGGTGGAGCGCCTCCGACAGGCGACTCGGGCTTTTACGGCGGCAACATGGACTTCAATGAGGTTGGAGACGGGACGACCGTGTATCTTCCTGTATCGAATCCAGGAGCACTGTTGTATTTGGGAGACGCACACGCGCTTCAGGGCGACGGCGAGTTGAACGGCAATGCTCTTGAAACCTCGATGGACGTTGAATTCACTCTAGACGTCATAGAGGGCAAGCGGCCACCCGAACCTCGCCTGGAGACTGCCGACGAGATCATGGCCATGGGGTTGAACGGTTCCGTCGATGACGCCTTGCGGGAGGCAACGAGCAACATGGCCGACTGGCTCATGAAGGATTACAAGCTGACTGCGTCCGAGGCCGCCCAAGTATTAGGGGTCGCTTCACAGTACAAGATTGCCGAAGTGGCCGATCGAAACGCAGCCGTGGTTCTGAAGATACGGAAATCGCTACTTTCGCAGGTCGTCCGGTAGGGGGCTTTCTGCTGGGTTATCCGCAGGCCCACGCCTCCACGTCGACCGCCTAAGTACCACAGGTAAAAGTACGTGTTGATATGGCCGCCCAGTACGCAAGGGCGCGTTCCATTGCGGACTTTTTTCAGTGTGGGTAAATTTTCCGGGAAAGATTTTTGAGCTGCAAGTGACTGTAAGAAAACACACTTATGTATATAGTACTAATTCGGTAGTACTTTTCCTTCTATTGCGGCCGTACATGCGGGGAACTGCTAGTGCTACGCTCCAGTCGAAGAGCAGTACATTTTGCAAAAGCAACCCCTATACACAAAAAGTCAGGCCGCACTCGCGGCCGAGCCGGAAGCCACGGTCATGCTACGCAAAGACGTTTCGGCCCTGGAGATCGTCCGCAGAGAAGATACAAAAGGACATTTCGGGGTTATCGCAAAGATCGCGAAGGGATCCAGACTTGAAATCTGTGGAACCGGATTCAATGAGCGTACGTTCAGAGTACGATTCCAAAACCGTCTGTTTTTCGTGTTCAGCCAGGACCTGGGATTCGAAGCAAGCTATACATTTTGAGGCCTATATGGAAAAAATGACCCCGTGCGCTAACGCAACATGTTCCTGCTTGACGGCCCCAGGCCGACTCTATTGCAGCGAATACTGCAGGCAGGCTGTCGAACAGGCGGTTGAACGCCACTATTGCCAGTGCGAGCATGAGTCCGCATTCCGTGACGAGAGGGAGAACATTCAGGCTTTCGAGTTCAGGCATTCACTACAGGCCTAAGCCGCGTTAGAAATGCTCAGGCGCCCAGTCCTGATGGTTTCCCAATGGCCGTTTACGCGCAGTAAAAGCTGCGAAGGGAGGAACAAACCCATGCCTGATGAGAGTGCTGGAGAGGACCAAGCGCGACTACGACGAGAGAGGAAGAGGCGTTTCGGAGAAGGATCGGTCGGAAGAGCATGTTTACTGACCTTCGCGGCTTCGGCGGCAGCAACACTTATCATTTGCGGCGCTGTTCGGGCACCAGAAGGCCCAGAGCTATGGAATCGGATACAGAACCAGCGTGTCGTTCCGAAAGCCAAACGGCACGCCAAGAGTGCTTCAGCCGCTTCAGGCCAATCCGTTTCTGAACAAACGCCTTCCCACGGGTGAAAACCCGGTGTCACTGCGCGCTTCATTGTAAGCACCAGTGCCGGATGCCCGGCCTCGAAGACGCTCCTGACAAGCACCTAGTAAACGCGGTTGCTTAGTTGCTGGACGTCCCGGCAAGCGCCTGGAATGCCTTCTCCAGGTCGGCTTTCGACTTGGCCAAAGCTTGCCGACGCGCATTGAGCCAGTTCTGGCTCGCCCCGAGACGGGCCCGGCTTTCGGCAATCATGCGCTTGACTTCATCAGGCTGAGTTCCTCCGATACCTTTTCGGTTCCGTACGACGTCCTCCGGATTCAAAGCGGCGCGGATCTTTTCAACTGGTACCGGAAGCGGTTGTCCGCCGCTCGCTTTCTCGTAGATGGATTTGAACTCCGCGTCTGTCAGGTCCCGTGGCTTCTTGCTATGCTCGCGGCCATAAGTGGTGATCTCTGAGGCATAGTGATGCCCCATTCGGAAGGGAACATCGGCATATCGCAGAAGGGTATCCGCCACTTCCGTCATGGTGGAGTAGTCTGCGTTCACTTCGGCAAGAGCTCGTTCGCGATTTACAAGGATCCCATTCGCGATGATGCCGAGTGTCTTGTACATGTCGCGGGATTCTGCAGACGCCTGCAATACACGTGCACCATTTTTGAGATCATTCATGCCCGTGATATTGTTGTGCGCCAGCATCCACGTGGTCTGGGCATCCCCAACCACCATGGTGCAGGTGATGCGAAGCGTTTCAAGCGGCCCAGGATTTCGCTTTTGCGGCATGATGCTGCTCGGATGTGTTAATGAAGGTTCAAGCGTGAACCAAGGCACCGGATCCGAGTACTGCACATCCAGGTCCTGAACGAAACGACCGGTTGTAAGAGCAGCATTCGCCAGAATGCTCGAGAACTCGACCATTGTGTCGGCAGCGGCCACCTGGTTCGCGTCGTATGAATCGACGACTAATCCGTCGAAGCCGAGCAGTGCGGCAAGGCGATTCCGATCCAGCGGAAAGCCGGAGGTGGCTAAAGCAGCCGCTCCGAGCGGGCTTTGGTTCAGACGTTTCCAGAATGACTCGTAACGCTGTGCATCCCGTTCATAAGCACTGATGAACGCAAGCAGGTAATGAGCATAGGAAACGGGTTGCGCCTGTAACCCGTGAGTATAGGCGGGAACGACTGTATCTACGTTTTTCGCCGCTAAGTCGAGTAAGCGTTGCCTTGGCTGAAGACTGGCTTCATATACACTCAGGAACGAATCTCGCCAGGCAATGCGCTCGCTCGTAGAGCCGATATCTTGCCGGCTTCGGCCCGTGTGCAAGCGGGAAGCATCAGGACCCGCGACTTTGACAAGCTTGGGTTCAAATACCAGGTAATCGCCGGAACGCTGGGATCCGGGCTGATCCTCGTTAGCGGCTACCGTCCTGATCCCGCTCGCTATCCGGCTTGCCATCGGCTTCGGAACAATGCCGGTTTCCGCAAGCATCACAATCGATGCTTTGTTGATTTCCGTGAGCCGATCGAATGCGTCAGCGCCGAAGAGCCCGCTCGAGCAGCAGACCAAAGCGGAAAACACGGCAACAGATTGACGGCTTGCAAAGCCAGGCCACAGGACACGAGCGGGTCTCGGCACTGTGAGCCGTTCATTGTTTAGCGACGCAACTTCTTTCATTGGAACCGACCGTTACCTTAATCCATACGGTCAAGGCATTTCAACACCATCCGTATCTGAGTTTTCTCAAATTTTTCTCATGGGCATCAATTGTCAAGAGCTTCCTCCGTTGAAGTAGCCGATTGACAGGCTAATGGGCCGTCAGTTCTTGAGCTATCATAAGACCCAAGAATTCTCGCTGGGAAGCCCCGACGATGTCTCAGCTCAACGCTGCACCCAATCTACATTTCACCTTCGGTCCCTTTTGTCTCGTCGCCGCGGAGCGCCTTTTGCTAAGAGAGGGCAAACCAGTGGCCCTTACCCCAAAAGTCTTCGACACCCTGGTCGCTCTGGTCGAAAGGCACGGAACATTAGTATCCAAGGGCGACTTGCTCAAAGCAGTTTGGCAAGACGCGTTCGTGGAAGAGGGCAGCCTCTGCAACGCTGTCTTTGCTCTGCGCAAAGCGTTGGGAGACCGCCGCTACATAGAGACGGTTCCGAAGAAGGGCTACCGGTTCGTTTCAGCTGTAACCGTTTATGAAGGTTCGTTGCCAACACCCGCCCCTGACCTGAGTATCCGATCCGCGACCCAGCAAGCTGAACGTGTGGTCCAGTATCCGGAGTCCCAGCCCGGCACGTCGTCGATTGTTATGCGCCGGCCCCGGAATACTTGGGCTCTCGTCCTCTTTGCAGCCGTTATGCTGCTCGGAGCTGTCGTTTCGCTGGGGAGGAGCAATCACCGGGGATCACTCCTTAACCGCGGGACTCAACTAGTCTCGTTCGCGAAACACACGGACCATATAAGTGTCAGAGACGGCGCCAAGTCCGTGGCAGCGACTCCGGGCGCACACGACGTCTCACACGCTCATGTTCAATACGGCGGTTACTTCCTAAATAAGCGGACGGCGGAGGACCTGAGAAACGCTATCCGCGAATTTAGCGAGGCCTGCAAAGAGGATCCGTCTTCGGCCGAGGCCTACGCCGGATTAGCCAGCTCATATGCGCTTCTGAACCTCTACGGGTCCGAGCCTTCCAGCAACGTTTATCCACTGGCTAAAGCCGCGGCCGCCAAAGCACTCAATCTCAACGATACGCTTTCTGAAGCTCACTCGGCCATGGGTGCTGTACATCTTTACTATGAATGGGATTGGCCGGGAGCAGATAAGGAGTTCCTGGCCGCGATAGCACTCGATTCGAGAAACGCCGCAGCCCATCAGTGGTATGGACTCAGTCTGGCCGCTCGTGGCCAGTTTGAGGCCAGTCTACATGAGTTGGGTCTCGCGGCTGAGATTGACCCGCTGTCGCTTATCGTCCAGACTGAATCGGCTCGAGTTCTATACCTGTCGCAGCGGTACGATGAGGCAATCGACGGGACCAAACGAGTGCTTCGTTTGGATCCTTACTTCCTGCGCGCGCACATCCGTCTTGGCGAGGCTTACGAGATGAAGAATATGCGTGCCAAGGCCATCGAGGAGCTTCAAAGGGCAGTAGAGCTTTCCACCTCCGACGTTCCCCGTGCAACCCTCGGCTGGGCCTACGCGCTGTCCGGGCGAGTTTCGGATGCCCGGCAATGCTTGTCTGAGTTGGAGCAAACAAGCAGCCGAGAACCAGTGTCGCCGTACAGCATGGCTCTCCTGTATGCAGCACTCGGCGAGGCTGAACCGATGTTTGCCCATCTCGAGAGGGCCTATGCGACACGTGCGAGCGCAATGATCTACTTACTCGTGGATCCTACCTTCGCCGCCTTTCATTCCGATTCCCGATTCCTCGGCCTGATTCGACGAATGCAGCTGAATCTGACGGGACGCGGGGCACTGGAAAGCAGCTCTTCCGCCAGCTATTCGGGATCGGTCGGACCTTCCCGACTACTCCCGGCCGCACCGATCGCCCGATCTTTCCTTCCGGATCCCGCCAAACTGCTGCGAACTGTATCGGCTGAGCGCTGACCAGTTCGATTTGAGACATTTGTGAGAAATTTGTGACGCTCCGGTGAAGATCTTCACCTTCTCTCCGCTCTAAGATTCAACCTTGACGGTCCGACCAGACCGTCATATACCGCCCGCAGTCTGGAATCACCAACATCTGCCCGCGGTGGAAGGAGAGCACAGAGATGACACAGAGCCAGTCCACTCGGCCGAATCGAAGACGCATGATGGCTCAGACGGCCAAGTCAGTTTCCACCGTTGTTTTTTCCTCCGCGATGAAAGGCTCGGTTGCGTTCCAGGGCGAGGAGTCCGCGCCGGGAAAGAAAGGCAAGATCTACCCCGACGAGAGAAAGAAGGCCAAAGACCCGAAGAGCGGCGCCACCGTCTGGCAATTGACCAATACGCCGGGTAAGTGGACCGAGGTTCTCTATTTCACGAACCGAACTGCCACACGAGACAGCAGGTTCGTGATTTACGTATCGAACCGCGGCAGCAGCCACGGCCTACCCGCGCGCCTCTCCGGAGAAGACGGGGGGTTAGACGGCATTGACCTCTTCAAACTGGACCTTAAGTCTGGCGAGAGCGTTCAGCTGACAGAAGGCGGCAATGTGCTCAAGGACTCCCCGGAAATCTCATACGACGGGACCGAGGTTTACTACATCGCGAAGGGCAATGTCATCCGATCAGTAAATCTCGACAGTCTAAAAGAGCGCGAGATTGTCAAGTGCGACCCCCAGGTGCACATGGGTCATGCGCTGAGCGTAAGCCGGGACGGCAAGACTCTGGCCGGCCACCAGATCCTCGAGCCCAAGAAGCACCTGGGCTACCGCTGGGCTCCATGGGCCAGCCGGGACCGGCTGCTGGCCGTCAACCTGGCAGATGGAGAGATCCGGACAATCATCGACGGAAACAGTCCGCTAGGGCATCTCGCTATCTGCCCGTCCGATCCGAACCTTCTCCTCTACTCATTCCACTCCAACATCTGGCAATCGCAACGCGCCTGGCTCATGCAGATGGATGGCACCGGAGCGCGCCCCATCTTCCCTCAGCGTTTAGGAGAGGGCTGTGGGCATGAGATATGGGGCGCGAGCGGCAAGACGGTCTACATGGTTTGTTATGGCGGACGCCAACCGCAAGGCCTGTGGGTCTCAGACCTCCGCGGCAATGAGCATTGCGTACTCGCCGGCGGAACAGTAGGGCACTGTACGGCAAATGGCGAGGAAGACCGGTTTGCCATGGACGAACGGTACACGGATGGTAGCTGTATCTGGCTGGCACGCAAGGGGTCGGTCGAGCCGAAGCTTCTCTGCCAGATGCCCGTAAGTTGGTTCAGTCCCGGGCCGAATGGCGCCATCGGCCCGCAATGGGTTCACCCCAATATCCGTTTTCTACCAGACGGCACCGGCATAACGTACGCGTCCGGCGATCACTCCGGAACCAACGTGTATCTGGTGCAGGTTTAGCAGGTAGCCCGTTCGAACACTACTCGAGGTAAGCCACGATGTCTTCTCGTATGAAATTACGCAAATTTTCAGCAATCCTCTTGTTCTTGGCCGCTGCGCTTCCGAGTGTTCGCGCTCAGCGGACAACTGCAACCTACAACGGCACTGTTGTTGATCCGTCCGGTGCCGTCGTGCCGGCGGCCGAGGTGGAGCTCGCAAACGACGATACCGGCAATAAGCTCACCGGTGTGTCGGATGCCAATGGCGAATTCGTATTCAATTACGTCCCGGTTGGCAATTACACGCTCAGGATCACCGCCCCTGGTTTCAAGACCTTTCAGGATAACCACTTCCCACTCAGTGCAGCGCAAAACGTGCGTCAGAAATTCACGCTCACCGTCGGGCAATCGGCGGAAAGCGTAACGGTTACCGAAGCCGCCCCGCCAGTCAACACCGCTTCTTCGGAACAGCGGACGAACTTCAGCACACGAGAGGTTGAGAATGTGCCCTTGCCGAACCGCAACGTTTCGCGGGTGCTCGAGGTGAGCACCGGGCTAACAAGAGAAGCTGGCCAGCCTGGAACGGGTGGAGGACGCGTGCGGCTGAACGGCTTGGGAGGCAGCAGTGTTCGGATAACGGCGAACGGAACGGATGCGAGCGGCAACGCGGGCGCGCCCGGGCTTTCTCAGTACCTGCAATTCAACAAGATCGACGTTATGAGCATAGAGGCCGTTGGCGAGGTCCAGGTGGTGAAGGGCGTCGTAGCTGCGGAATACGGGCCAGCGATGGGAGGCAACGTCAACCTGATTACTAAATCCGGGACGAATCAGTGGCACGGAAGTGCATTCGAGCGCTACGAGGGTGCCATCCTGGATGCCCGGCAACAGTTCCTCACGACTAAGCCCAACCATGTCTGGAATCAATACGGAGGATCTCTCGGCGGACCTGTCCTGAAAGACAAAGCATTCTTCTTCCTCGCGTACGAAGGCTACCAGGAAACCGTTCCTCGCGTTCTCACTGGCAACGTTCCAACACCTTTCTTTCGCGACATCATGCTGCGCGCTCTTCCGTATCCGGAAACACAGCTCAACCTGAACGCGTTTCCATTGCCGAATCGACCCACTGCTCCCACGGCCCTCCTCGGCGTGTATCAAGGCGCGGGAAGACAGATTGCGAAAGATGATCATTATGATTCGCGCGGGGACATTCGTCTCTGGAACGGTAATCTCTCCCTGACCTATACACGCGGCCACCCCTACTTTGTTCAGCCACGTGTGGAAGCTATAAACGCCCGGCAGTTCAACAGTCGAACAGATCGCTTCGCCACTTCGTACGTGATCGGCCGTGGCCAATGGACCGCGGAAACCAGGTTCGGGTACAACCGGAACTATATGGCGCGGCTTGACGGGTTCCTCAATGTAGTTGATCCCAACACGCCCGAGACCATCCCTTTCGGCCGCAGAGTAACCGCGCTCCGGTTCACCGGAATGGATGATATGTACCAATCAGAGCTGCACCGCCGTGGTTTAGCACCTACCTATTCTTTCGAACAGCAGCTTTCGTACGTACGTGGCAAACATTCATTTAAATTCGGGGGTCTATTCATGAGGCCGGCAGGAGGCCGTCCCGATGCTGATAACGGCGGGGTTAGCTTCCAAACCTTGCAAGATCTGCTTACAAATACGCCCTCTCAGGTCGCAACGACCTTCGGAGTGAATGAAAACATCTGGCGTATGAAACAGTTCGGATTTTTTGTGCAAGATGACTGGCGGGCCACCCAGAATCTCGTGTTTAACATCGGCATGCGCTACGACTACTTCGGGAAAGCAGTGAGTAAACCGACCGATCCCAAGAATCCGGCCGGCTACTTCAACCGCGACGGGCTTCTCGACTCCTCGTTCCACTTCGGGCCTGTCCGTGATCCAAACGACCCTTACAAGAACGACGCGCTCAATTTAGCTCCCCGGTTTGGCTTTGCCTACAATGTCGGCGGGACGAATCGGAATATCATTCGCGGCGGGTTCGGCATCATGTTTCAGTCGTTCGATCCTCAAGTCCTTGAAACCGGGTTCTCGAATTCGGCGGTTATTCCATTTCGGAGCACCTTTTCAAAACTGGACGCTGCTAGCTACGGACTCAAGTTTCCGACGTACAACGAAACTGTGCTTCCGCTCGTGCTGAGGCTTAACAAACCCGCGACTAACGATGTCCTCAATCCAAACGTAGATGCCCCGTACGCGATGAACTTCAGCTTGAGTTATCAACGGGCCCTCACCTCCACGCTTGCACTAGAGTCTGCTTTCGTCGGCACACGAGGCGTTAAGTTCCTGATGACCCGCACCTACAATCCGGTCAACAGGCTGACCGGCATCCGCCCCAATCCTGAGTTAGGCGGCCAGGCCTTGTACAACGACAACTCTCAGCAATCGTCTTATTACTCCTGGCAAACCTCTCTCCGGAAACAGGTTTCGCATAACCTGTCGTTCAACTTGAATTACACGTACGGCAAGGGGATGTCTAACTTCGGCGGCGACATCTCCCGCTCCTTCAATGGCGATGCGAGCGACAACATACAGGACTTCTTCAACACTCGCATCGAGCATGGGCCTTCGGCGGGAGATATCACACACCTGTTTGTTGCCAACTGGGTGTACTTCGTTCCCACACTTCAACGCTTCGCGGGTAGCTCAATTGGACGCCAGGTATTCGGAGGATGGGAGGTGAGTGGGATATTCCGGGCAAACACGGGTGAACCGATTCAGATTACCCAGTCCTCGCAGATTCCGAGTAGCCGCCCCGATCTGGTCAGTCTCGGCGCTGCAATCAACGGCACTTGTTGCGCGCAAAGCCTGCAGTATCTCAATCCTGCCGCGTTCGCTCTCGTTCCGGTTAGTTCTGCGGGCGCAACCATCCGGCGCGGCAACATTGGGAACAATGCTCTTCGAGGGCCAAGCTACAGTGCCATCGATATCTCCCTGGCAAAGAACTTCCGCCTGCGCGAGCGCGTTAATCTCGAAATCCGTTCCGATTTCCTGAACGCACTCAATCAAACGAATTTCACCAGCGTGGTCACTGAGATTACAAGGAGCAACTTCGGGCAGGTAACAAATACCACGGGTGCGCGAGCCATCCAGATCCAAGGCCGCCTGCACTTTTAGTACACCGGGCAGCCTGCTTCTATGTTAAGGCGCATTTGCGGCACGCTGTATTTTCAGGTGATCCTCGCCATTCTGCTGGGCGCTCTGCTCGGGGCTTATGCGCCAGGGGCCGGAGTTTCGATGAAGGCCCTTGGCGACGCCTACATCAAGCTCATCAAGATGATCATCGCCCCGGTTATCTTTTGCACTCTGTCGGTAGGGATCGCAGGCGCCAACAGCATGAAAAAGGTGGGCACAACCGGCAGTTTGGCACTCCTCTACTTCGAGGTAATGAGTACGATCGCACTCATCATCGGCATGATGGTCGTGAACTTCGCTCGCCCTGGGTCCGCAATGAATGTCAATGTCACAGCCCTGGATACGGCTCCCATCGCGGCTTACGCAACGGCGGGTAAAACGCAAAGCGCAAAGGAGTTCCTGCTCAATATCATCCCGCCCACCTTCTTCGACCCATTCGCAACTGGCGACATTCTCCAGGTTCTTCTACTCTCGATTCTTTTCGGGATCGGACTTCGCTTCTCGGGTGGCGCTGAGAGTGTAGTTTATGAAGTACTGGAGCGGGTTTCCGCTGTTGTATTCGCCATTGTAGGACTACTCTCGAAGGCTGCGCCCGTAGGCGCCTTCGGAGCCATGGCATATACCGTGGGCGCGTACGGAATCGCATCCCTGGCCTCACTCGCCAAGTTGATCGGCTGCTTCTACCTCACGTGCATTTGCTTCATCGTCCTTGTGCTCGGAGGTGTGCTGCGGCTTTATCGGCTCAACATTTTCCTGTTCCTCCGCTATATACGCGATGAACTGCTCATTGTTCTTGGCACATCCTCATCAGAAACAGCTCTGCCTTCGCTAATGACTAAGCTGGAGGAATTGGGAGTGAGCCGGTCGACGGTTGCGCTTGTCGTACCGGCAGGCTATTCCTTCAATCTGGATGGAACCGCTATCTATCTGACCATGGCTCTCGTGTTTATCGCACAGGCGACAAACACGCACCTCACTCTCGGTCAGCAACTCTCAGCGCTGGCGGTGCTGCTTCTTACTTCCAAAGGTGCTGCCGGCGTAACGGGTAGCGGCTTCATCGTTCTCGCCGCGACCTTATCAGCCACCCACAGTGTTCCCCTTGCCGGGCTGACCCTCATACTGGGAATCGATCGGTTTATGTCGGAGGCTCGCGCTCTTACCAACGTTATTGGTAACGGCGTCGCTTGCCTGGTCATCGCCCAATGGACAGGAGAAACGAAGCTGAACTCCGTGCGCAAGCGGCTGACCATTACGCAGCCCGAGTTGGTCGGCTCGAGGGACTGCTAGCTTCTGTAAAGCTCTCGTGAAAGATACAGGAGAGTGCAAGGGGGCACCCTGAGCCTCACACCCGTGAGACCTACCAAATATTCACCCAAGGTGAATAAGGTTACTAACAACCTACCCGGCCGTCGTACTTTGCTCGGTGCATTGTGCAGGCCCTGTGAAACCCTCGCCTTGGTGTCCAGTCCAATCTGCAGAGGAGGAACTGACACATGAGACGAACAATGTTTCTGAACACAGTGTTTGTAGCCGGACTTCTGACCGCAGGTAGCGGGTTTGCTCAGACACAAGGCGGTGCCGCAGGCCAAGGCGGTGCCGCAGGCCAACCCCAGACGACTCCCACGCAGTCGATGCCGCAAACACAAGGACCTGACAGCACAATGGGCCAGGGAACTGCAAATGCAGCTCCATCCAAAGTAGACGATAAGAAATTCGTGAAGAATGCCGCCCTCGGAGGGTTGACCGAAGTTGAACTCGGTAAGCTCGCAACGCAGAAGGCGTCCGATCAAAAGGTCAAAGACTTCGGGCAAAAGATGGTCGATGACCACACAAAGGCGAACGACGAGCTGAAGCAGGCGGCAACTAAGAGTAATATCCCGGTACCGGAGTCGCTCGATTCCAAGCATCAATCCCGGATCGACAAGTTATCTAAGCTCTCGGGCGCAGAGTTCGACAAAGCTTACGTAAAAGACCAGCTCAAGGACCATCAAAAGGACGTGCAAGAGTTCAAAGACGAAGCACAAAACGGGACTGATCCCAACATTAAAGCCTTTGCCTCCACCGCAGTTCCAGTGTTGGAACACCATCTCGAAATGGTTAAAGACCTGAACAAGGGCGAGAAGCAGATGTCCAAGCGGTAAGTTGCCGTTTGAATCAGGTTCCGCTAACTGAAATGTAAAAGGATCGCCTTCGGGGATATCTCCCCGAAGGCTTTTCGATTTATAGCCGCACGATCTTATCGGACTTTAGCCCGCGCAGCGCATTCCGGCTATCGACTACCCGTTTGCAACGCTCCACTACCGCAGGGTAATCAATGCCGCTGTGGTCCGTAACGATCACTACACAGTCGGCCTTTTCGACAGAAGGAAGCAGGTCCTGCGATTCCAGCGTGCCGCTATTGATGTCAATCTTCGGAATAAACGGATCCGAGA
>Ga0308175_100000325_pt1 | contig 34455 bp, 23 predicted proteins | sample PhyCR1_3_FD_203893 | JGI IMG/M metagenome (GOLD analysis project Ga0308175, IMG submission 203893) | Soil microbial communities from UC Gill Tract Community Farm, Albany, California, United States - DLSLS.C.R1 | ecosystem: Environmental > Terrestrial > Soil > Agricultural land | place: USA...
TCAACCCGTCGCCATCGCCGTCGATCGCACGGTAGGTCAGGAGCGCCCACCGCGTGGCGTCGGCATCGTCGCAGTCGTTGCCGATGGGTGCGGCGTAGTACGGCGGCAGCAGCACGCCCGACGTGCAGCGCATCCCCAGCGCAGGTGTGGTGAACCCATCACCGTCGAAGTCGACCGCGGTGTACATGAGCGAGGCCCACACGGAGCCGTCGGTGTCGTCGCAGTCCGTGCCGCTCGTGGAGAAGCCCACCGGCGGCGCGCCACCGGTACACGCGATCTGGCTCGCGCCGGCGCCGAACCCGTCGCGATCGGCGTCGACGAAGATCGTGAGCGCGATCGACACCGCTGGATTGGTGTCATCGCAGTCGAGCGATAGGCCCCCCGGCGCAGCGGTTAGGTAGCCGGCCGGCAGCGTTGCTCCGCTGCACACCACGCCGACCTCCGCCACCACGGCGCCGTCGCGATCGGCGTCGCGAAAACTGTATGGCAGGTTCTGCCAGCGCGTCGGATCCACCGGCGCACAGTCGCCGCCGACCGCGACAAAGCCAGCCGGCAAGTCACCCGCGGTGCAAAACGACATCGCCAGGCCATCGCCCACGCCGTCGCCATCGGCATCGACAAAACCGGTGACCCGCGTGAACACGGTTAGATCCGCATCATCGCAGTCGGGCTTGCCGGGCACGGTCGAGTAGCCTGCTGGGAGGCTGGCCCCACTGCAGATCATGCCGACTATCGCGACGGTGTGCCCGTCTCCATCGGCGTCGCGGAAGCTGTACGCGAGGTTCTGCCAGACGATCGGATCGTTGTCGTCGCAGTCGACGTCGGCCGGGTAGCCATCGTGATCCGCGTCGATCACCGGCGATGCATCGGGCCGCGCGGCATCAGGTAATGCAGCATCGGGCTGCGGCGGACCATCCTTGGGCGTCTCGCCCGTCGAGGCACACGCGGCCGCAAGCGCGACAAGGCACGCCAACATCCCCAGAGCAACACAGCGCATCACCGTCGTGCGTCCTGTTGGCGGAATCAGGGCGTGCGAGCGATGAGCTTGCAGCTGAACATATTTTCGAACGTGCCTTGAGCGATAAAGTTCAAGGCGAACTGGAACTTGCCAGGCTTCGCCATGGCGAGCAACGCCAGTCGATCACAACGAGCAGGACCATCAATGCTACTGTTACTGGAGTTGATTATTGAATAAATTAGCTCGGTGGGAGCGCTCTGGCCCGAGATGATTCCGGTGACCACGATCAAAGACGGGGAGCCTGCCCCTATCTCGACCGCGTCGACCGTGTCATAGACGGCGCTGCTTCTAGCGACGTCAGCTGCAGCCGCGGGCGTCGGCGAGATAAACGAAAGAGCGATGATGGCGAGGCAGGTGACGAGGTGACGTGTCATGGCTACTCCAGGTGCAGCGGTTCAACCGACGTCTTGAGGTGCAGCGGTTCCACCGACGTCTTGCGGCTCGTGCAGCACCCTGGCAGCGACCGTGCTGGTTGGACCAGCACCGCCCCGGCTGCTATGGGACCGCCGGAACGTTGCGTCGCGCGCTTGTCCGCTACCCTTCATGCTGCCATCCCCTACAAACTTCGGTGGCTCAGAGATTACCCGCTGGCGCTATCGCCTGCAATCCCCCAACGGCGCTGCTTCGACGCGTTGCCTGATTGTGCCACCGCCTTGCCGTTCAGTGACATGAGCTCCCAAGCTCTCCAAACTCCTGCACAACGGCTTGCGCTCCCTCTCGCGCGCAACGACCTGGCGCTGATCGAACGCAACGCCGCGAGCGACGCCGAGCACCTGCCTTGCCCGACGCGCGGGACCGCGGCCCGGCTGGTCCACAGCGCGCGCTTCGACTGCGGCCTGCAGCTCGAGTAGCAGCGGTCAGCCGCCGAGCACGATGGCTGCCGCGGTGATCCCGCAGGCCGCGCGCTCACGGATAGACGATCTGCTGCTTGGCGCCGGTCGTCTTGTTACCATGGAAATCCGTGGCCGTCGTCGTCCACGCGAACCGGTACGACGCCAGCGTGTAGCCTGCGTTGCAGGAGTCGATTGCCTGGACGGCGAGCGCTGTCCACACCCCGTTCGAAACGGTGGCGCCGACGCTGCCCGCCTGCGTCGCGACGGTCGGGCTCGAAATGGACTGCGTATCGCTACAGATGTTGCCGCTGCAGCACAGCCAGCTCTCCTCGGTCACCATCGTCACGTTGCTCACGCCGCCACCATCGATCGCCGAGGAGACCGCGAAGACCTCCTCCCCCAAGGCGACGTGGTGGATGAACGAGCCGGGGTTGGTGACGATCGCGACGTAATCGCCACCGGTCCATACGCCGTCCCAGGTGGCCGGTGCCGTCGTATCTATCGCCGGGACCGTCGTGCTGGAAAAGTACTGGCAATCCGTCGCGCCCATCGTGAGGCAGAGAAAGATCGGAGCACACACCATCGCGGATCTTGGGATTCTCATGACAAGACAGATTCGCCTCGTTCGCGGGTGTGTCTGCGCTCTCCCTGACTCCCGCTAACAGTGCGCCAACCGAACAGCGCATCGACCCCGGATACGGGGTAGCACGTCCAGATCCTGCGTGTAGGTGGTTGACTATGTGCGGCCAGGGCGTGCGCGCCGACCAGCAGGAACCGGACGTCATGGCGCGATATGGCGCGATAGCGCGTGCTGAGACTCGTGCCATGTGGGGGGAGCGCCAGCGTAGAGGCGGCACGCCGGCACGCCGGATCGCCTCGACGCCGGAGATCCGTTCTTCGATCGTGAGGCCGATCCAGGAGCGAACCTCGTCGGTCGCCGCCCTCGAACTTTGTCCGCTTCGCGAGCGGTCTCACCGGCCCCGCCTGGCAAGGTCGCGCGGGTTGCGCACGCGGGGCACACACCGTAGATTGCGCCGTCATGTCGACGCTCGAGCTACCAGCGCAGATCGCCAAGCGGCGCACCTTCGCGATCATCGCGCATCCCGACGCCGGCAAGACCACGCTTACCGAGAAGCTGCTCCTGTTCGGCGGCGCGATCCAGCTCGCCGGTGCGGTCAAGGCCCGCGGCGACCGCCGGCGCGCCCGCAGCGACTGGATGAAGGTCGAGCGCGAGCGCGGCATCTCGGTCACCACGTCGGTGATGACGTTCGACTACAGCGACTGCACGTTCAACCTGCTCGACACGCCCGGCCACGAGGACTTCAGCGAGGACACCTACCGCACGCTCACCGCGGTCGACTCGGCGGTCATGGTGATCGACGCGGCGAAGGGCATCGAGACCCAGACCCGCAAGCTGTTCGAGGTCTGCCGGCTGCGCGACGTGCCGATCACGACGTTCATCAACAAGATGGACCGCGAGGGCCGCGATCCGTTCGAGCTGCTCGACGAGATCGCCCACGATCTGCAGCTCGAGGTCGTGCCCGCGAGCTGGCCGATCGGCATGGGCCGTGAGTTCCGCGGCTGCTACGACCTGTTCGCCGATCAGCTGATCCTGATGGAGCGCACCCGCGGCGAATACCTCCAGGAAGGCATCACCGTCGCCGGCCTCGCCGATCCCAGGCTCGACGAGCTCCTGCCCGATACGGCGGTCGCCAAGCTGCGCGAGGACGTCGAGATGGTGCGGGGCCTGTGCCCGAAATTCGATCTCGAATCGTACCGCGCCGGCCACCTGACCCCGGTGTTCTTCGGCAGCGCCGTCAATAACTTCGGCGTCCGCGAGCTGCTCGCCGGCGTCGCCCGGCTCGCCCCACCTCCGCGCTCGCAGCCCGCCCGGGAGCACCCGGTCCTGCCGACCGACCCGAACGTCTCGGGCTTCGTGTTCAAGATCCAGGCGAACATGGATCCCAAGCACCGCGATCGCATCGCGTTTGTCCGGCTCGCCTCCGGCCACTTCACGCGCGGCATGAAGCTCACCGTCCCGCGCACCGGCAAGGCGCTCGGCGTCCACAACGCCATGCTGTTCCAGGCCAACGAGCGCGAGCTCGCCGAGGAAGCCTGGGCCGGCGACATCATCGGCATCCCCAACCACGGCACCCTGCGGATCGGCGACGCGCTCACCGAGGGCGAGACCCTCCACTTCACCGGCATCCCGAGCTTCGCCCCCGAGTTCTTGCGCCGCGTCCGCGCCGATGATCCGATGAAGGCCAAGCACCTCGGCCGCGCCCTCGAGCAGATCGCCGAGGAGGGCGGCGCCCAGGTGTTCAAGATGTTCCTGGGCTCGGACTTCATCGTCGGCGTCGTCGGCGCCCTGCAGTTCGAGGTGCTCGCCGACCGGATCCGCTCCGAGTACGACCTGCCCTGCCACTTCGAGGCCACCTCGTTCGAGGTCGCCCGCTGGGTCGACGCCGACGACCCCAAGCTCATCAAGAAGTTCGCCGACGCCAACCGCGACAACATCGCCGAAGATCACTCCGGCGCCACGGTCTTCCTCGCGCGCAACGACTGGCAGCTCAATCGCGCCAAGCAAGACTTCCCGCAGCTCCGCTTCCTGCAGAACCGCGAGCAGGCCCCGCTCACCCAGGCCTCGGCCTGACACGATCGGTCGTCGCCGAGCGCGAAGATCTCGACTTCCACGGCAGCTTCGAGCCGCACACGAACTTCGCGCGCCGCTCACGGCCGATCCGGCGGATCCCGATCCCAACGCCGGTCGCTCACCGTCACCGCCGCACTTCACAGCTGCCTCGACGCACCGGCCACCCCGCCCCCGCCGGCCCCGCCGACCACCTCGGCCACGACCGGCACCCGCTCCGGGGCCCCCACTCCGGGCCGCGGCGCCGGGCCAGATCCGGATCCGGAACCTCCCGCGGGGGCCGAACCCTCCCACGATCGCCCCGCCGCCAAGATCCACAAGGCGACCGGCCGCACGCACCCCAAGCCCGCAACCAAGTCGCCGGCGACGAGGTCGTGCGTAGCTGGTGCGCTCGTCGCGCTCGTCGCGCGCCGTTTCGCACAGGAAACGGCCCCCCACGACCGCCGACGAGCTGGCGCGCCGGCCATTCGCTTATCGCGCAAGACCCGCTGCGCCAGTAGGAATCGAATCGACTGTCCCCGGTCCCGTTCTCCGGAACGAACTCGGGGGCGCGATGCTATCGACGCCGTGTCGGTGTTCGATGCCATCGCTCGTTTGGAATGCACGCACAATCGCAACAAGGTTGAAATCAATGCGCACAAGAACAATGACGCAAGAATCTCTAGCTCGAGGCAGATGGTTATTCGCAGGCACGCTCAAGCGGCAGGCGAACCTGGTGGTTGCCGCCGCGCTGTGGTCGGCCGGCGCCCTCGCCGCTTGCAGCAGCAGCGACCACGGCAGTCCGCTCCCCGACTCCGGCAGCCCGCCAGACCCGGGCTCCCCCGCGGTGGTACGCAGTTACATCGAGAGCCAGATTCCGGGTGGCCTCGCGAAGCTCCAGGTCCCGGCGACCGACGGCGCCATCCCGGTGCCGGCGGCTCCGCAGGGCTACGCCGGCCGCTTCGACACGACCGAGGCGAAGCGGTTTCTCGGGAAGCTGCTGTTCCACGACCCGATTCGCACCTCGCGCGTCAACACGAATCAAGGTCAGCCGCTCGGCTTCCCCAGGGCGACGGCGTTCGGCGGAACCATCGGAATCACCGATTCCCCGGATGGGCGCCCCCCGCCGGCGCGTTCGCGAACACGACCACAGCCAGCGTCCAGCAGGTCTACAACAACACCCTCCAGACCGGATCCTGCGGCTCGTGCCACATCGGCGAGGCTGCGGGGAAGGCTGGCCAGCAGCTCAATTTCAACACCGGCGGCGAGGGTCGCGGCTACACGGACGCGAACGGGGCGTTCTTTCCGCGCCGGCGGCCGATGGCGTCGCTCATCAAGCTGCGCACCGAGCCTGTGTTCCCGGGCGATGCGCTCGTCGACGCGCTTCCCACCTGGCCGACATCTTCATGCTGAAGGGCGAGCGCATCGTCACCACGCCGGCGCTGTTCTATCACAACATCGGAGAGCCCACCCTCAGCCTCATTCAGACCGGGCGGCTCGACCAGCTCGATAGCGTCGGTCGGCTGTCGCCCTCGCTGGTCGGCTTCGCCTTCAACAACCGCCTCCTGTTCGGCGGCTTCGCCGGTGAACCTCACACCACCAGCGGCTCGCTGCAGCCGTCTTCGATCCTGCTCGATCCGCCGTTTGACGATCCTCCGGCCGAGAACATCACGTTCCTGCTGCTCGACGCCCACCGGATGCTCGATCTCGGGGCCAAGTCGCTGCAAGGGGTCCCCGCGTTTGTCCAGGCGTTCCGTGAGGCGTTCCCGGCCGAGGCCGCGGCGTCCGACCACAGCGGCAAGCTGGACGACCTGGTCAACAACTTCACCCGGGCGCGCGCTGTGGCGACGTTCCTCCGGACCGCCGTCACCCGCAACACGCCGTACGACAAGTTCCTCGCCGGCGATGATCACGCCCTGACCCCGGCGCAGCTGCGTGGTGCCAAGCTGTTCTTCACCCCGGCGGCCAGCGGCGCGGGTGGAGCGGGTTGTGTCAGTTGCCACAGCGGACCGATGCTCAACAAGCAGGCCAACGACCCCGACGTCGCGGGGATCGGGCAGTTCGTCGAGGAAAATTTCGTGAACGTCGGGATCGGCGATCACCCGGTCCAGGCGCTGACGGCGCTGGCGAAGGGGCACGCCACCGCCTACCACGCGGAGGACACCGGCCGTGAGGAGGTCACCAAGAACCCCGACCACCTCTACAAGTTCCGCTCCTTGACGATGCGTCAGCTCAAGGACGCTCGGCAGTTCTTCCACAGCGGCGCGCTCACCCGCGTCCGCGATGTCGTCGCCTACTTCAACGCCGGCGTCCCGGCAGACCCGACCGCGGGCGCCACCAGGACGCTCGACCCAAGGTTCACCAGCCCCCGTGGCGCCGGGACGACCGGCCTGGGCCTCACCGAAGCGCAGCTCGACGATATCACCGACTTTCTCGAGAACGGGCTCTACGACCCGACGTTCGCGGCGTCGTTCCAGCCCACCGCCGACGATCTCGCGTACTCGACGAAGCACCCGAGCTTGGCAGCGAAGGGTGCCAAGGACGGGCTACTCCTCAGCGGGGCGGCGATCGACGACAACGATCCGCTCGCGAGGCGCGACCAGGGCCTCGAGTTCCTCGACGTGACCTCGCAGGTGACGATGACCCCCACGACCGCAGGGAACCAGGACACGTGGCTCGTCACCAACAGCAGCGCCGCGGTGATCGACACCCACCTCCTCGTGATCCTGACCAACCTCGCGCCCGGCGTCACGGTCGACGCAGCGTCGAAGACCACCGGCCAGGCGCTCCCTGGCGGCAAGGCGTCGGGGGAGCCGGCCGGCGAGCCGTACTACCGCGTCTTCCTCCCGAGCGGCGTGCTGAACCCCGGCCAGTCGGTCGCGCTGACCGTGACTCGCACGGGTGGGGGCTCCAGCGCCTCGTATACGCCGAGGCTGCTGTCCGGGCAGGGCAAACCGTAACAACGACGAACGCCAGCGCCGGGTGCCCTCGCGAGGCCCGATCGATTCCGACCAACCTACTGACGTGGCGCGATACCTCCGCGCGGTAGGTCTGCAATCACGATACCCGTGGCTCGCGACAGCGCTTCGCGGGCAGCACACATGTCATACGCCTGTCCTTGGGTGTCCCCGGTGCTAGCGCACCGCACAGGACCACGATCGCCGGGAGGCGCCTGAAGATCGCTCGGCGTGACACAGGTATGGGAATCGAGACATTTGCGCGCTCGGCGCGTACGTGAACCCGAGATATGGATCTGGCCGTCCCGCGTCAAGAAGCAGCCTCACGACCGGCGAACAACCGACATCGGCGCGGACGGTGAGCAGCGCAGCGGACCGCGAACTCGAGTCATCCTGCTCGAGTCTTCAGCGAGGCCGGCTTCCGGAGATGACGTTGCACAGGCCGGATCGAGGAATGGAATGACCGAGAGCGTACGCGGATCATGAGAGGCCCGAGCGCGAGCATTCCCTCACGACCGTTCTCATGTTTTGTGTCCTCGACGCCGGTGGCGACCGGCGGTGTGAGCTGCACTGCACTAGGACTGCAGGCCCGATGCGGAGCGACATCACGTGTGAATTCCTTGTTAAACGAATCCCGGCATGATGCGGCAGATTATCCGGCATTAGTGGAATAATTGATGTGCATTGAATATCGCCTTGCGGATCCACGAGTGCCTGCCGCGGCGATGGACAAACCGCGTTCATGAAGCCCCTCCCGCCGGGAGCAACACCAGCGCCCCGCGATAGCCGCAATTCACCACTCGAATCAAGTAGTCGCAGAAGCCAGAAACCGCATAAGAGGAGTAGTAGATGAAAAGTAGCATTCGCAGCAAAGTACGGCATCAAACCAGGACGCTCGCGGTGTGCAGCGGGGTCCTCATCGCCGGAGGGATCGGCGCAGGGTGCGCAGATGCGCCCGATGACCGCGAGCCGGTCAGGTTTTCATCCGCCGAGCAGGGTCTGACGGCCAACATCGCCACGGGCGATGCATTGCCCGGGATCACTGCGACGGACTTTGCCGCGGCGAAGGCCAACTTCGCGCAAGTGGAAGGGATCGCGGACGGGCTCGGCCCGGTCTTCAACGAGAAGGCCTGCGGCAACTGCCACACCCAGGGCGCGACCGGAGGCGCAGGCGTCCAGATCGAGCGCCGGTTCGGCCGGTTCGACAACGGGATCTTCAACAGCCTCTCGAACGAAGGCGGATCGCTGCGCCAGCTGTTCGCGCTGGGTTCGTTCACCGGCGCGAACGGCCAGGCCTGCAATGCCCCCGTCGAGGTCGAGCCGGCCGATGCGACCGTGCACAACGTCGGCCGTTTGACGACGCCGCTGTTCGGCGCCGGCCTGATCGACTCGATCCCGGACTCCGTGATCCAGGGCATCGCCAGCTCACAGCCCCTGTCGATTCGCGGCACCGTCAACAACGTGACGGTCCTGCTGCCGAACCCCGCGGATCCCACCCAGGTGCTCAACGGAACGCGCGTGGGCAAGTTCGGCTGGAAGGCCCAGGTTGCCGCGCTCGCTCAGTTCTCCGCGGATGCCTATCTGAACGAGATGGGGATCACCACGCAGCACTGCATCAAGGGCACGTCGGTCACGGCGTTCGCCACCGAGTCGAAGCCCAACGGGAAGGCGCAGCCGGCAGGTTGCGACGATCTCGCGCCCGCTGCGCCCGCCGGCGTCCCGGCGGGGACCGACGATTCTGTCGGGAGCTGCGCGGGTGGGCTGTCCCAGCTCCAGGACGACGTCGCCAACTTCCTCACGTTCATGACGTTCCTCGCGCCGGCGCCGCGCCTGGCCATCGATCCGTTTATCGACCTCCAGGGCGGCACGGTGTTCAACAATATCGGCTGCGCAGGGTGCCACCTGCTGAAGGACTACACGACGGGCTCTAGTCCGCCGAACGGCGTGCCGGCAAACTTCTCGTTCCGGCCGCGCACGGACTTCCTGCTCCACGACATCGGCACCGGCGACCAGATCGGCAACGATGGTGACACGCTGGCGCGCACCAAGCTCATGCGCACCGCGCCGCTGTGGGGCCTCCATCTTCGCACGAAGTTCATGCACGACGGCAGCCAGACGTCGATCGTGGGCGCGATCAACGTACACGCTGGCCAGGCCCTTTCGGCGAGGAACAACTTCTTCGCGCTCAGCGCCTCGGACCAGAACGCGATGCTGACCGCGATGCTGTCGGACTGATCGGATGAGCCGCGGCGCGGCCGTTGGGACCGCGCGAAAGCCAAGGGCCTCCCGTCACCGGTTGGGCGCCAGCTCGGCGACGGTCGCCGGGTCGAGGGCGACGCGGACCGCGCCCATGTTCTCCTCGAGGTGAGCGACCTTGCCGGTGCCCGGGATCGGCAGCATCACCGGAGAGCGCGCCAGGAGCCAGGCGATCGCGAGCTGGGCCGGCGTGCAGTTGTGACGCTGGGCGGCGGCGGCGAGCGCCCCGCTGCCGGTGGCGAGCGTGCCGATCGCGAGCGGGAAGAACGGCAGGAAGGCGATGCCCTGCGCCTCGCAGGCCGCGAGCACCGCCTCGGGGCGCTCGGCGACCGGGATCGGGCCGCCACCACCGCCGACGTTGAACAGGTTCTGCACGGCGACGATCGGGGTCCGGGTGAGGGCGAACGCGAGCTGCTCGACGTTGACGTTGCTGAGCGCGAGGTGGCGGACCTTGCCTTCGCGCTGGAGGTCGATCATCGCGTCGAGGGCCTCGGCGAACGCGACGTCGGGCTGGTCGATCCAGCGCAGGTGGACGACCGGGAGCTGCTCGAGCCTCAGCGAGCGCAGATCCTCCTCGGCGCCGGCGCGGAGCTCGTCGGGCCTTATGTACGAGGCCCAGGACTTGTCGGGCAGCCGGCGACCGCCGAGCTTGGTGGCGATGACGAGGTCGCTCGGGTAGGGGTGCAGGGCCTCGGCGATGATCCGGTTGGCGACGTGGGGGCCGTAGTACCAGGCGGTGTCGATCAGGTTGATGCCGAGCTCGATCGCGCGACGCAGCACGGCGTGCGCGGCGGCCGGATCGGCGGGCTCGCCCCACACCTCCGGGCCGGGGAGGCGCATCGCGCCAAAGCCCAGGCGCCGGACGGACAGATCGCCGAGCTGGATGGTTTCAGGGCCGGTCGCGAACCGCAGCATCCGACAACCATGCCTCATTCGCCGGAGCGCCGCATCGCCCCGGACGGCCGAACGCGGCGTACGCCACGGTCATCGCCGGGCGAGCTTGACCGTCAGCGGCCAGGTCACCTTGCGCGGCTGGTCATCCGGCCAGGTAGCCGCGAGCTTCTGGCGCAGCTCGTCGAGGCGGCCCTCGCCGCGGTCCGCCACGAACCGCGCGGTCGCCGACCAGGTCGTGATGTAGCCGACCAGCTCGTCACGCGTCCAGGTCGCGGCCATCTCGATCGGCGGCGCGGCGATCGCCGGCCATGGAAACTCGAGGTCCCGGTAGTGGTTGTTGACGTGGACGCGACCATTGGGCCAGTACGGCTCGATGTCGCGGTAGTATCCGACGAGCTGGTCCCCGGCGTCGCCGGGGACCTCGACGTTGCGATAGGTGACCAGCGCGACCAGGCCACCGGAGCGGACGACGCGGCCGGCCTCGGCGACGAAGCGCGGCCAGTCGAACCAGTGCGCGGCCTGGGCGGCGACGGCGAGGTCGACGCTGGCGTCGGGCAGACCGCTGGCCTCGGCGGGGACGCAGCGATACTCGACGCGCGGATCGGGCTCGGCGTGATCGAGCTGGGCCTGGGCCGGATCGGTGGCGATCACGCGCGGAAAGTGTGCCGCGAGGGCGACCGAGAGCTGGCCGCTGCCGCACCCGACATCCCAGGCGACGTCGTGGCGCGCCGAGCGATCCGCGAGGAGGTCGGTGAGCGCCCGGGGGTAGTGGGGGCGATACGACGCGTAGTGCGCGGCCAGCGCGGAGAAGTGATCGGCAAAGCTAGCCATGGGGCTTCGATGCACGATTGTCGCAGAGCGTCGCGTCCGATGGGAGGCGGCGCCGGCCCTGGCCGAACCGGGCGGCGAGCGCTACCCTGCCGGGGCAGATGTTCACGCGGCGCCGTTTCCTCGCAGGTGGGGTCCTGAGCCTGGGCGCCGCGCTGGCGCTGGCGCTGGCCAGAAGACAGGCGTTCGCGATCGGCCCCGGCTCGCAGTTCAGGTTCGGTCAGCTGCAGCTCGGCGGCGGCGGGCGCGGCGGCGAGGTCGGTCCCCGGCCCGGGGCGCTGCGCCGCCTCGCGCGGGAGATCGAGAAGCGCACGTCGATCGACGTCCAGGTCGAGCCCGCGATCGTCACGCCGACCAGCGAGACGCTCCACGAGACCCCGTTCCTCTACCTCGCCGGCGAGCGCGAGCTGGAGCTGCCGAGCGCCGCCGGGATCGAGGCGCTGCGCCGGTTCCTCACGTTCGGGGGCTTCTTGCTGATCGACTCGGCGGAGGGCTCGACCGACGGCGCGTTCGACGGCTCGGTCAGAAAGCTCATCGCGGCGATCTTTCCGACGGTCGGCGCCGCGAAGGGCCTCGAGATCGTGCCGAGCGATCACGTCGTCTACAAGTCGTTCTACCTGCTCGATCGGCCGCTCGGCCGGCTCGCGATCGCGCCGGCGATGGAGGCGGTGGTGCGCGATGGCCGGATCGTCGCCGCGTACGTCGCGAACGATCTCGGCGGCGCGTGGACGCGCGACGACTTCGGGAACTATGACTTTCCGTGCGAGCCCGGCGGCGAGCGCCAGCGCGAGCTGGCGTATCGCATGGGCGTGAACCTCGTGATGTACGCGCTGTGCCTCGACTACAAGGCCGATCAGGTCCACGTCCCGTTCATCATGAAGCGGCGGCGGTGGAAGCCCGATGATGGGGCGCTGACGCCGGGCAAGCCCTGACCATGCGGCTGGCCACGCCGTGAACATCGTCCTGTTCAGCACGCTGATGCGTGTGTCGCTCGCCGCGGCGGCCGTGCTGCTGATCATCGCGACGGTCGTCGCGGTGCGGCGCGGGTACGGCGGCCTGGGCGCGCTGCTCGGCGTCGCCGCGCTGCTCTCGGGCGGCGCGCTCGTCGCCGAGGCGCTGATCGCGGTGACGGTCCGGCTCGCCGCCCCCGGCGCGACCGACTTCAACGAGTACCGCTGGGTGTTCCTCGCGCCGTGGGGGCGGGTCGGGCTCGCGCTCGGCGGGGCCGCGGTCGCCGGGATCATCGCGCTGTCGTGGCGGGCGAGCCGTGGGGCCAACGCGTGGCGCCGCGCGATGATGATCGGCCTGCGCGCCGGGGCCGCGGTCACCGCGCTCGTCGTCTTCCTCGAGCCCGCCGTCGAGCTGCGCCAGGTCGCGCGCGAGCCCAACCGCATCGCGATCCTGATCGACGACTCGAAGTCGATGTCTCTGTCCGAGGATCCGCACGGCCCGTCGCGCATCGAGCGGGCGCGCCGGCTGTTCGCCGCCTCGGGCGAGTCGCTCGCGAGCTGGGAGCGCGACCACAAGCTCGACTACTACACGTTCGCCGAGACGGTCAACGCGACGACGCTGGCGGCCCTCGCGAACGATCCCGCGCAGGGCAAGGCGACCCTGATCCGCAAGGCGCTCGAGTCGATCCGCGGGCGCTACGAGAGCCGCGATCTGGCCGGCATCGTGCTGGTGTCCGACGGCGCCGCGACCGGCAGCTTCGACGAAGACTCCGGCGACGGCGCGGTGCGCGACTTCCTGCGCTCGCTCGACACCCGCGTGCACACCGTGTGGGCCGCCCGTCCCGGCCTGCGCGATGTCGCGGTCGCTCAGGTCATGGCCGACGAGTTCGCGTTCGTGCGCACGGTGGTGCGGATCGACGCGGTGATCCGTACGACCGGCCTGCCGGCGCGCCAGGTGCCGGTGACACTGTCGACCGATGGCCAGCCGCTGCGCCAGAAGATCGTCGAGCTGCCCGCCGGCGATCACGACGTCACGGTGACGTTCGAGGTCACGCCGCCGCGCGTCGGCCGCTACGTCTACGAGGTCTCGGTGCCGGTCGCGCCCGGAGAGGCGGTGACGACCAACAACACGCGCAGCTTCGTGGTCCGCGTGATCCGCGACAAGATCCGCGTGCTGCAGGTCGCCGGCCAGCCGTCGTGGGACGTCCGCGCGCTGCGCCAGATGCTGAAGAGCAACCCCAACGTCGATCTGATCTCGTTCTTCATCCTGCGCACGCAGGACGACATCTCGCTGGTGCCCAACGACGAGATGTCGCTGATCCCGTTCCCGACCCGCGAGCTGTTCGAGCAGCAGCTGCCGTCGTTCGACCTCATCATCCTGCAGGACTTCGAGTACCTGCCGTACGGCATCGGCGACTATCTCGAGAACATCCGCAGCTACGTCGAGGGCGGCGGGGGCCTGGCGATGCTCGGCGGCGCCGCGTCGTTCACGTCGGGCGGCTACTACGGCACGCCGGTGGCCGCGGCCCTGCCGGTCGAGCTGTACGGCCCGTTCGACGCCGGGCCGGTGCTCGACACCCAGAAGTTCGCGCCGCAGCTCACCGACGCCGGGCTCGTCCACCCGGTGACCTCGCTGCGCTACTCGCCCGACGACAACGCGCGGATCTGGAAGCAGCTGCCCCAGCTCGAGGGCACAAACCTCGTCGCCGCCGCCAAGCCCGACGCGACGGTCCTCGCGGTCCACCCCCGGCTCAGGACCAAGGCCGGCAAGCCCATGCCGGTGATCGTCGCCGGTGACTACGGCAAGGGCCGCTCGCTCGCGGTCACCACCGACACGCTGTGGCGCTGGGGCTTCGTCGCCGCGGCGCGCCCCGGGGACGACGGCCGCCAGTACACCAAGCTGTGGGAGAACGCGATGCGCTGGCTGATCCAGGATCCCGACCTGCGCAACCTCCACGTCGACAGCGACGCGGTCGAGTACGCTCCCGGGCAGCCCGTGCGGGTCAGCGTCCGCCTGCTCGGCCGCGACTACCAGCCGCTGCCGGGCGGCGTGGTCTCGCTCGTCGTGGGACGCGGCGCCGATCCGATGCGCGCGGCGCCGATCGAGACCACCAAGATCACCGTCGGCGAGGACGGCACCGCGGTGCACGAGCTCGCGGGGCTGTCGCCGGGCGTGTACCGCGTGGAGGGCCACGCGACGATCGGCGGGCGGCAGATCGATGCGAGCGACATCTTCCTGGTGCGTGAAGGTGGTACCGAGCTCGATCGCCCGGTCGGCGACCCCGCGACCCTCGAGGCGATCGCCCGGGCGACGTCCGGAGTCGCGCTCGGCCCGGTCGACAACCTTCCGGCGAACCTCGGGTTCGCCCCCCCGCGCATCGTGCGCGTCGATCGGCGCACCGATGTCGAGCTGTGGAGCCGCCCCGGGCTCCTCGTGCTGGTGATCGGCCTCCTGGGCCTCGAGTGGCTCTTGCGCCAGCGCAGCGGCTATCTATAGATACGGCCTCCCCTGTTTGCTAGCGGGCGGCGCTTCTTGTAGACAAACCAGGTACAACAGGCATCCCCATGGCGCTCTCGCTCGACAGCCTCGTCACCGATCTGATGTTTCAATCCTCCGCCGCGATCGATCAGAAGGCCCTGATCGACGGCCTCGGCGGACAGGACGCGCTCGAGAGCAAGCAGCTGCTCGACGTCGATCGCCTCGACCCACGCGCCGAGATGGAGCTGTCGCCGTCGATGCCGTTCCGGCGGCGCGGCGAGCGGCGCCTGCTGGTCATCGACGATCAGGCGATCACGCCGCGGCCGGATCCGCAGGCCGATCCCTGGATCAAGAACGACCTCCGGCCCGCGAAGGAAGCGCTGATCGCGATCTGTCAGAAGCTGCCGGTGCGGCTCGGGCGGCTGTTCGCGCTCGGCAGCTGGGGCGACGCCGTGCTGGTGGCGCGCAACGTGCGCGATCTGCGCGGGATCTGCCTCCTGCCGTGGGCGCTCGATCCGCAGATCGACGTCGACGGCAAGCGCCGTCAGACCCCGCTGTCGCAGAAGGAATTCGAAACCAAGATCATGGCGTACGAGAAGCGGCTCGAGGAGCTCGACGAGAAGCAGATCCTCGCGAACCTGACCGGCATCTCGTTCGAGCGCCGCGGGGAGCTCGTCGTCGTTGATGTCCTCGAGCCCGACGGCACGTGGGACCAGCGCAAGTCGATCGCGATGGAGGGCAAGCTCGCCGCGCTCGACCGGTTCTCGATGATCCCGGGCGCCCCGGCGCAGCCCAAGCCGAGCGAGCGACCGACCAAGGTGATGCGCCCCGGGTCCGAGGGGGGAGCCGGCAAGCCCGCGGTCGCGCCGCCCGCCAAGCCCGAGCCCAAGGGCCCGCCGATCTCCGCCAAGGAGCTCGACGGCAAGATCGTGCTGGTGTTCCCCGCCGAGCGGTTCGATCTCGACGTCGCCGCGGCGCTCGGCAAGCGCGACTGGGACCAGGTGGTTCGCCGATCGGACAACCTGACCGGCGCCATGCGCGACAAGATCCAGCGCGACGGCGCCGGGTGGATCGCGCCGCTCGAGTTCCTGTCCGAGGTGTTCGTCGACGGCAAGCCGCTGACCAAGGCCGAGTTCGAGAAGTCGTCGGCGACGGCTGCCGGCGTGCGCTCGCTGGAGGTTCACTTCCCGCGCTTCGGGCCGGTCACGCTGCTCGAGATCACGGGCAAGGGCCGGTTCGTGACCTCGCTCGACAACGCCGCCCACGCGGCGCAGCTGGTGGGGTGATGGCGCCGGCGGGACGAGCCGGGGCGGGGGGGACCCGCGCACGGTCCGGACTCGTCACCGCACCCGCCAGGGCCTTCGCCAGTGCACCCACCAGGGCCTTCGCCAGTGCACCCGCCGGGGCCTTCGCCTGCGCCTTCGCCTGCGCCCTGGGGATCGCGACCACCGCGGGGGCCGCGTGGGCCGACGACGACTTCGCCGGTGCGACCGTGATCTTCGCGCGCGGCTCGTCGCTGTTTCAGGTCGACGCGAGGGGCAGGGCCGAGACCGAGATCGCCCAGCTTGCCGCCAAGGTCACCGTACGTGCGCTGCGCAGCGACGCGGGCGGCGCGGTGCTGCTCGCCGATCTGGCCGGCAAGTGGGCGTGGATGCCGCTCGACGGCCAGGCGAAGGCGCTGATCGAGCTGCCGTGCGGCGATGGCCCGGCGCAGCTCGCCGAGGATGGCACCAGCGTGCTGTGCCGCTCGCCCCGGGCGGCGAACCAGTCGATCTTCGTCGAGCTCGCGCGGGGCGCCTCTGCCAGGCCGGGCAAGATCGTGGCCGTCGACATCCCGCCGGCGACAGCGCGGCTCGCGGGCGTGGGCATCGAGCGCACGCTCGTGTGGGCCGACGCGACGGGCGTGTGGACGGCGGCGCCGGACGATCTGAAGAGCAAGACTCGCGTCGCGTCCGATCCGCCGCTGCGCGGGTTCCTGGCGAGCCCCGATGGGGCGCGGGCGCTCGGGGTCTACGCGACCCCGATCTACACCGACGTGCGGCACACGACGGTCGCCGAGGTGCTGATGACGTTTGCGCTCGACGGCCACGGCGCGCGGCGCAAGGCGATCCGCGATGGCATCGCCGTCGAGTGGTCGCACGACGCGGAGTGGGTGCTGGTCCAGGACGGCGCGAGCGCGTGCATCATGCGAGCGAGCGGCGGCCAGTACAAGTGCTGGAGGGGCTACACCGCCGCCTCGCTGTCGAGCGACGGTCGCTGGGGCCTCGCGCTCGGCAACCGCGACGGCGCGAAGAAGCCGCCCCCGCCGAAACCCGCGGCGAAGCCGGCGGCGGGCAAGCCGCCCACGAACGCGAAGTCGGCCAGGCCCGCGGGCCCCACCAGGCCGGGCGGGGCCGCCGGCAAGCCGCCGGATGGCTCCGAGGAGCCCTCGGACGAGCCCGAGGCTTCCGAGGCGGCGCCGCCGGTCAACGACGACGTCAGCGTCGCGCCACCGACCGGCCCCTTGTCGCTATATCGGCTCCGGCTCGAGGGTGCGTTCACCGACCGCCCGACCTTGCTCGTCAAGGTCGTCGACGGCGCCGCGGTGTGGGTTCCCAAGCCGCCCTGAGCTTGCCGCACGTCGTGCCGGGGACATCTCGCCGCGAGCCGCCAGGTTGGCTGGCTAGGGCTCGCACTCGCAAACGGCGATCCCCGAGGTGCTACAGCGCCTGTCGTCGTAGGTGGCCGAGGCGCTCAGGGCCAGGACGCAATCCGAGCCTCCACCCGAGTCGTCGGGCTGAAGGGCAGCCCATGGCAGGAACGTGGCCGCGCTGCCCAGCACCGTGACGAAGCTGTTCTCGGTCGTGAGGTCGTCGACGCCGATCCAGACATCGGTCGACGCGAGGGTGAGGATCGCCTGGAGCTCGGTCGCGTCGTCGGGGACCGCCAGGTAGACGTTCGCGCCGTCGGCCTGGCAGGCCGCCACCTGGTTCTGCCACGAGTTCGCCGTGCCGATCCGGCGATAGACATGCTGCGCGATGCCGGTGAGGGTCGCGTACCCAACCGGGCACCCGAGCCCGTCGGGGATGATGACCCCGCTGTCGATCGAGGCATCGGAGCCACTACCCACATCTCCGACGCACTGCTGCGTGTACGTTGCCGATACATCGCCGAACCGACGTCCGCTCGCGCAGGTGGAATCGGGGAAGCTACAGAAGCCGACCGACTCGCAGGTGCCTTGTACGCCCGCCCGCGTGCACTGCGGATCATTCGTGCAGACGAACGCGGCCGCCTTGATGCAGCCGCTCGCGAGCAGCGCGGTGACCAGCGCCGCTCTCATCGGAACCAGCCGCTCCAGGTCACGACCGCACCACCCGTGCTCGGACCGATCGCGACGGTGCGCCGGGCCCGGCGATCGGTGAGCACGTAGTGTAATCCGCCGGCCACCACCAGCGCCGCCCCCGCGACCCCGAGTACGATCGCCGTCGTCTGCTGGCCGTGGGCGCGGTCGATGAGATCGACATAGCTCTGAAAATTGCCGGCCGCATCGGCGCGATCGCGGCTCCGCACGGCCGACCGGTACTCGAAGAATCCGATGAGCCCGGCGGCGACGCCACCGGCGACCATCGCGTCCGCGGCGTAGTCGCCGTACCAGGCGCGCGGAGGCGCGACCGGCGCCTCGGGTCCCGGCGCCAGGGCCCCGGGATTGTCCTGCCGCGACGACGTGCCGTTCGCCGGCGGGCGCGCGTTGTCGGTGGGGGCAGGCGCACCAGCGGCGGGCGGCGGCGGATTGGTCTTGCACGCCTCGATCGCCTCGATCGCCGCGTTCGCGGTGTTCGGCGCCGGCTTCGTCGCGAGGTAGCGCTGGTAGTACGTGATTGCCTGAGGGCACTGGCCGAGGCTCACGTGGATCTGCCCCATCGCATAGAGCAGCTCGGGTTTCGGATCGAGCGAGAACGCCGTCTTCAGCTCGTCGAGCGCCTGGGCGAACTTGCCCTGCTCGTGCAGCTCCGTCGCGCGATCGACATGCTGCTTCGCCTCGGCCTTGGGATCCGCCGAGGCGCGCTGGGGGGACGCGCTGAGCGCCAGAGCCACCATGACGAATAGTCGCCGGTGCATGTCATTCACTCGGGAAACAGGGTGTGTGGATCCCAGTGTTTCTTCGCAGCCTCGGACTTGGAGTGCGAGTTCGCGCGGTGACGCTTCTTGGCGGGTTGCTGGGGCTCGGGATCGGGCGCCGTCGCGGCATCGGAACCGCTGCCGATTGCTTCGTTGGGCGGCGTCTGAACGACGACGGGCGGGGGCGCGACCGGCGCGGGTAGCGAGGCCGGCGGGATCACGGCGGCGGGCGGGGGCCCGGGCTTGTCGCCACCTCTTGCAGCGAGGACGATCGCGATCGCCAGCACGGCGATGGCCCCGGCGCCGCCGGCGATCCAGCGCCACCGGCGCCACACCGGCCGTGGCTTGCTGCGCGCGCGAGCCAGCAGTGCGGCCGGCGCCGGCGCGACGCCATGCGGGATGGCCGGGCTGCGAAGCGCATCGGCGGGCGCGTGGACGATGCCGGATCCGGACCCATCAAAGTCGATGCTGAGCTCCATCTCGGGTTCGTCATCTTCGACCAGCCAGGGCTCGACGCGCCGGCCGAACTGGGTCTTCATGTAGTCCGCGAGCGCAGTCGACGACGTGCGCAGGCCGATGCTCGCCGCGAACTCCTCGAGCGCAAGTCGCATGTGATCGGCCGTCGCGTAGCGGTCGTCCGGGGACGACGCCAGCGCCTTCATCACGATCGCTTCGAGCTCGGGGGGGATCTTGGGCCACACGGTCGACGGCGGTGGGATCTTGCCCTGGACGATCGCCGTCATCGTGAGGAAATCATTGTCATCTTTGAACAGACGCCGCACGGTGAGGCTCTCGTAGAGCACGATGCCGAGCGCGAAGACGTCGCTGCGGCGATCGACCGGCAGGCCGATGCACTGCTCCGGCGACATGTAGGCGACCTTCCCCTTGCGAGCCCCCGACTCGGTCTCGAACGTTCGATGACTCGCCTTGGCAACCCCGAAATCTGCGACCTTCACCCCGCCGTCGTAGCCGACGAGGATGTTCGCCGGCGACACATCGCGGTGGACGATCCCCAGCGGCGCACGGTTGGGGCCGCACTGCTCGTGCGCGTGATGCAGCCCGGCGGCGGCGGCGGTGACGATCGTGATCACGTGTTCGAGCGGCACGCGCTCCCCGCGACTGCTCACTTCGGTCAGGAGCTTGCGCACGTCCTCGCCGTGCACGTACTCCATCACGAAGAAGTACTCGCCCTGCTCCTCGCCGATATCGTGAACCTGAACGATGTTGTGGTGGTGGAGCGAGGCCGCCAGCCGCGCCTCATCGAGGAACATCTGCACGTGCATCTTGTCGTGCGCTTGCTCCTCGCGGATCCGCTTGATGACCAGGTGGCGCTCGAAGCCCTCGATCCCCTTCGCGCGCGCGAGGAACACCTCCGCCATGCCGCCCTGCGCCAGGTGCTTGACGACCTCGTAACGACCGAGCGTGATCGCCGTATTCACTGCAAGACCCGACACCCTGCTCCACGTTGCGTTCAAACATGGACCAGGTCAAGCCAAACGAGTCAAGGTGACCTTGTAGGTATCCCGTCGCTCTGTACACACTTCACCGCCGAGCGTGAGGGAGCCTCGCTGGAGGGACAAAGTACCGTGCCGCGGGCAACCTAAATTCTACGCCTCGGACCATTGCCCCCACCTAGCCTTCGGTGAGGTTCACCTGCCGTAGCACTCCCGCACGGTCAATCCTCGAGGAGGCCGGCGAGTCAGATAATTTCGCAGAGGCCATCCAGGCGACGCTGATCGCCAGTACTGACTATCAGTTGTCTGCGCATGACAGTCATCTTGGGAACAGGATGCGAGAATCCCAGTGTTTCTTCGCGGCCTCGTGCCTGGGCGTGTGGCGATGCCGCTTGGCAGGTGGTGACTGCGCGGGATCGGGGACCGTCGAGGTCACGGAGCCGTTGCCGGCGATCTCGGTGGGCGCTACCGGAACGACCACGGGCGGTGGTTCGCTTGGACCAGGTGGGAGGGGGGACCGGTCCGCGGTGACCAGGGTTGGCCCGCTCGGACCGGGGGCCACCGCGGGCTGGATTGCGGCGGACGCGGCGGCGGCCTGGTCGTCGCGCGTCAGGACGAGGACGATGGCGGCTGCGATCACGACGGCGGCACCCGCGGCGACCCAGCGCGCTCGGTGCCCCGCCGGCCGTGCCTGGACCGCACACGCCGGTGACGCCGGGATGCCCGCGGCTGGTGGTTCCGGCGGGGAGGGCGCGCTCGCCGGGTCGGGCGCGTCCGGGACCGACGTGCTGCGTGCGATCGCAAACGCCACGGAGGGCGTCGGCCTGGCACGCGGAATGGCGAGGGTGCAAATCGCGTCCTTCGGCACGGGGACGTTTCCGGACGCGGAACCGTCGAAGTCGATGCTGACCTCGATCTCCGGTTCGTCATCTTCGATCAACCAGGGCTCGGGGCGCCGGCCGAACTGCGCCTTCATGTAGTCCGCGAGCGCGGTCGTCGACATCCGCAGGCCGATCTTCGCCGCGAACGCCTCGAGCGCACGCTGCATGTGGTCCGCCGTCGAATAGCGATCCTCGGGGGACGGCGACAGCGCCTTCATCACGATCTGCTCGAGTTCGGGGGGGATCTCCGGCCACACGGTCGATGGTGGCCGGATCTTGCTCTGGACGATCGCCGTCATCGTGAGGAAGTCGTTCTCGTCCTTGAACAGCCGCCGCGTGGTGAGGCTCTCGTAGAGCACGATCCCGAGCGCGAAGATGTCGCTGCGGCGATCGACCGGCAGGCCGATGCATTGCTCCGGCGACATGTACGAGACCTTCCCCTTGCGGATCCCCGACTCGGTCTTGAGCGATCGATGGCTGGCCTTGGCAATGCCGAAATCTGCCACCTTCACGCCGCCGTCGTAGCCGACGAGGATGTTCTCCGGCGAGACGTCGCGGTGCACGATCCCGAGCGGCACACGGTTGGGACCGCACTGCTCGTGTGCATGATGGAGCCCGGCGGCCGCGCCGGTGATGATCGTGAGCACGTGCTCGAGCGGCGGGCGCGCCTCGTGGCCGGTCACGGCGGTCAGGATCCGGCGGACGTCCTCGCCGTGCACGTACTCCATCACGAAGAAGTACTCGCCTTGCTCCTCGCCGATGTCGTGCACCTGGACGACGTTGTGATGGTGGAGCGTCGCGGCCAGCCGCGCCTCCTCGAGGAACATCTGCACGTGGTTCTGATCGTGCGCCTGCTCCGCACGGATCCGCTTGATGACGACGTGGCGCTCGAAGCCCTCGAGCCCGGTCGCGCGTGCGAGGAGCACCTCCGCCATCCCACCCTGCGCCAGGTGCTTGACAACCTCGTAACGCCCGAGCGTGGCCGGCCTCTTCTCTGATTGACCCAACACCAGTTTGACGTTGCGTTCAAACAGGAGGTCAGTCAAGCCAACAAAACATGGTCGGTGTAGGCACGGCGTGTTCTCCTCTCGATCTCACGATCGGGATCACGGCCCCGTCGTCAACCATCACATCTGCATACCGCGCGTAACCTGGAGTCTGTCTCGGACTATCAATTCACCTGGTTAGGGCTAGGTGAGGCTCGGTGGTAGTGCATCGAATGTGCACCTCACCAGTACCGCGCGGGATTGCTGGGGCAACGTGGTGGTGCTACAGGCCGTCCCACGTCGGTCCGCCGCGCCAGTACACGCCCATGGCCCGGCCGAGGATCGTCTCGCGGGGCACGAGCCCGAACGAGCGGCCGTCGTGGCTGTCGCCGCGGTTGTCGCCCATCACGAGGTAGCGGCCCTCCGGGATCGTGACCGGGCCATAGTCGGGGCCGCCGTCGTTGGTGAGCCGGACCTGATGGAGCGCGTCGCCGAGGCGTTCGTAGAGCTCGCCGGCACGCTGCTCGACCGGCGCGAGCTTGTCGTCGATGAAGATCCGACCCTCGCGGACCTCGACGCGCGCTCCCGGGACGCCGACCACGCGCTTCAGGAGCACCTTGTCCTCCTCGGGCGAGTCGAGCACGACGACGTCGCCGACCCTGGGCCCATCGAACTGCGTGACATACGTGCTCGTGAACGGGAGATGCAGCCCATAGGCCGCCTTGTTCACCACGATCCGATCGTCGAGCTGGACGGTGGGCAGCATCGACCCGGTCGGGACGCTGTAGTGATCTGCGAGCGACGACCGCGCCGACATCAGCACCAGCGCAAACCCGGCGATCATCAAGAGCTCGCGCGCGATCCGGCGGGCCTTCGAGCGCACCGGGGCCGTGGCCTTCTGAGGCTTGGTCATGACGGTTCGACCGGTGCACCGGGGCGCGGTATTCCCGGCAGGTCAACATTCCTCCGCACGTCGCGGCGGGCTCCCACCCGGCGTGAGGCTCGTTTGCTGCCACAGCGGTGACACGCGTGTCGTCCGGTGACGGCGCCGGACGCGGCGCGAACGGCCGGGCTCGCTGCGATCGGGCCGCAAGGCCGCGAGGCCTCATCGGGGCCGCCCTGGCCGTGTTCGTGCAATTCGCCGCTGGCATACCGGCCTTCCCTATCGGCCGGCAACTGCGAAATCTCAATTCAGAAAGAAGTAATGCGTATGTATAAATGGACACTCGGAATCATCAATCTCAGCATCCTGGTGGCGTCGGGCTGCGGCGTGACCGCGGACGCTCAGGAGGGCGACGTCGAGCAGGCGTTGACCGCGGACTTCACCGACGCCTCCGGCACCGTTACGGTGCGGATCAAGCAATGCGCGCTCACCGCCTCACAGGAGGTCAACACGACGACCTGCCCGGTGGACAGCGGGTTCGTCTTGATCGGCGGCGGCGCGGAGATTTTCGGCGAGGGCAGCCCGGGGGCCCTGCTCACCGCGAGCTTCCCGGATCTCGGCCTGACAACCTGGACGGCGTCGTCGAAGGATCACCGCCTGACCTTCTTCCATCAGCTGCGCGCGTACTCCGTGGGCCTGAAGCTGGCGGGCGTGACGGCCTCGACCTTGCGCGCCAACATGGCCGTGGTCAGCGTGCGCTCGACCCCGTCCGAGCACCCGTCCACGGGGATCTCGGTTCCCGGCGGCTTCAACCTCGTCAGCGGTGGGGCCCGGGCGAACTGGGTCACCGAGGGCCAGCTCTTGACGCGCTCGATCCCGAGCGGCTTCCAGTGGCTTGCCGCCTCCAAGGATCACGACGTCGCCGAGGTCGGCACGGTCGACGCCTTTGCCATCGGGCTCACCTCCGGCACGATTCCGGGGTTTGGCTCGATCGATGTGAATGTCGGTCAAACTTCTACCAGCGTATCCACCGGCTATGGAACCGCCAACCGGATCGTCCCGGCGGGTTTCGTGCTGGCCTCGATCGGTGGCGATGCCCAGTTCAATGGCGCTGGGCGCATGCTCACGGACCTCATCCCGTTCGGCGACGCGCCCTCCGACATCGCGGCGGGCGCGACGGTTACGTCCAAGGACCACAAATTCCAGGACTCGGGAATCACCACCGCGTACGTCGTCGCGATCCGCAAGCACTGATCGACTGACGGCGAGGTGATACGGTGGCGGCAGGTGCCCCAATGGCGCGAGACAGATCGAGCGACCGTCGCCGATAGCTCGGGCTTGATCGAGGCCGATGGCGCCGCCAAGCCCGAGCCCCCGGGGGGGAGCGGGCCCGCCACCGCAGCATCGATCGAAGCCGTCGCGCCGGCGGGCGCCGAGGCCGCCGAGCCGGCCGATGACAACCCCGCCGCGCGGCTGCCGCCCGGTACGGTCATCGACCACTTCGTCGTGGAGGAGCAGCTCGGCGCCGGCGGCATGGGCGTGGTGGTCGCGGCCCGCGATCGGCTGCTGGATCGCAAGGTCGCGATCAAGGTCCTGCGGCGGCTGCCCGGCGCCGGCGCCGGCCGCGCGCACGTCCGGCTGTTGCGCGAGGCGCAGGCCATGGCCCGGCTGCAGCACCCCAACGTGGTGACCGTGTTCGAGGTCGGCACCCACGACGGCCAGATCTTCGTCGCGATGGAGCTGGTCGATGGCTGCACGCTCGGGGAGTGGCTCGGCGAACAGCCACGCCGCACGCGCGACATCCTCGAGGTGTTCGCGCGCGCCGGGCGCGGGCTCGCGGCCGCCCACCGGCTCGGCATGGTGCACCGCGACTTCAAGCCGGAGAACGTGCTGGTCGCGCGCGACGGCCAGGTCCGCGTCAGCGATTTCGGCCTCGTCGGGATGGCTCGAGCCAGCGAGGACGAGGCGGCTGCGGCCGGGGGCGGCGAGCCGGACGGCCGCAGCTCGCCGCTCTATCAGTCGCTGACGCGCACCGGCGCCGTGCTGGGGACGCCGCGCTACATGGCGCCCGAGCAGCACCGCAACGCGCCGGTCACCGCCAAGGCCGATCAGTTCGCGTTCTGCGTCGCGCTGCACCAGGCGCTGTACGGCGTGCCGCCGTTCCCCGGCACGACCGTGGGCGAGCTACGCGACCGCGTGCTGCGCGGGCAGCCGGTGGCGCCGCCCGCGGAGACCGGCCGGCGCGACGTGCCCGCGCGGCTGCGCGGCATCGTGCTGCGAGGGCTGGCGCTGGCCCCCGAGGACCGCTGGCCCGACATGGCGGCGCTGATCGACGCCATGACCCACGATCCATCTGTGGCGCGGCGGCGGCGCTGGCGGATCGCGGCCGGCGGGGTCGCGATGGCCGCGGCCGTGGCGCTCGGCGTGTTCGTTCGCAAGGCCGACGGGCCCCCGCTGTGCCCCAGCCCGGACGACCGGCTGATCGGCGTGTGGGACGCACCGGCGCGCACCGCCGTGGCGGCGGCCTTTGCGGCGACCGGGCGGCCGTACGCGTCCGACACGTTCACCCGCGCCGCCGGCGCGCTGGACGGCTACGCGCGCTCGTGGGTCGCCATGCGCACGGAGGCCTGCGAGGCTACCGTCGTGCGCCACGAGCAATCGTCGGCGCTGCTCGACCGGCGCATGCAGTGCCTCGATCGCCGGCTGATCGAGCTGGGCGCCCTCACCGGGCTGTTCCGCGGCGCCGCCGACCCGGTCATCGTCGACCGCGCCGTGCCGGCGACCCTCGCGCTGACCCCGCTGCCGACCTGCGCCGACGCCGAGGGCCTGCTCGCCCAGAGCCCGCTCCCCGCCGATCCGGCGGGGCGCGCCGAGGCCACCGCGCTGCGGACCGAGCTGGCACGCTCGACGGCGCTCACCCGGGCCGGCAAGCCCAAGGACGCGCTGGAGGCGGTGACGCCGCTCGTGGCGCGCGCCCGCACGCTCGGCTACGCGCCGGTGCTCGCCGAGATCTTGCAGCAGCTCGGGATCTCGCAGCGCGACGTGGGCGATCCCAAGGTCGCCGAGGCCACCCTGATCGAGGCCGCGCGGACCGGCGCGGCGGCCAAGGATGACACCCTGGTCGCCAAGGCGATGATCGAGCAGCTGTGGGTCATCGGCTATCGCGGCGGCCGGCGAACCGAGGCGCTCGCGCTGGTGCCGTACATCGAGGCGGCGATCGTGCGTGCCGGCAATGATCCGCTGGTGCTCGGCGGGATGTACCGCTACCAGGCGATCGTGCTCGACGCCGAGGGCAAGTTCGCCGACGCGCTGGCCGCCGTGCAGCGCGCCCTGGCGCTGTATCCGCATACCGGTGCCGAAGGCCGCGAGGTCGCAACTGCCCTCGTCACGATGGGCAACATCTACAACGACAGCGATGACCTCGCCCAGGCGCGCGCGGCCTACGAGCATGCGCGCGGCATCTTCGTGCGACTCTACGGTCCCGATCATCCGGAGTCCATCACGGCGCAGAACAACCTCGGCAACGTGCTGCTCAAGGAGGGCAAGCTCGCCGAGTCGCTCGAGATCTTCCGGGCGGTGCTCGCGGTCAGCGAGCGTGTGTCCGGCCCGGCCAGTCAGCGCAGCGGCATGGCGCTCGCCAGCGTCGGGTTGGTGCTCGAGGACCAGGAGCAGTGGGACGAGGCGCAAGCGATCACCCTGCGAGCGCTGGCCATCTACGAGCAGAACCTCGGCCCGGATCACCCCGATCTGGCCACTCCGCTGACCAACCTCGGCGACGGGATGATGGACCAGGCGCGCTTTGCCGAGGCCGAGCCCTACTACGCCCGTGCGCTCGCCATCCGCGAGAAGGCGCTCGGCAAGGACAACGTGCGCACCGCCGAGGTGCTGGTGCTGATGGCGCGGCTGCGGCTCGCCGAGCGGAGGTTTGCCGAGGCCCTGCCCATGGCGCGGCGCGTCCTGGAGATCCGCGAGCACGACCTTGCGCCGGGCCACCACGGGATCGGCATGGCGCTGATCCTGATCGCCGAAGCCGACGCGGGGCTTTCGCGGATCGACGACGCCCTCGCCGCGGCGGAGCGCGGGATCGCGGTGCTGGTGGCGAGTCAGGCCAAGGTGACCCCCGTCGACCTCGGTGACGCCTGGTTCGCGGTGGCGCGCGTGGCCCGGCAAACCGGCCGCCGGGCGCGCGCCGAGGAGGCCGCCGGCAACGCCCGCAAGGCCTACGAGCGCATCGAGCCGGAGACCAAGAAGGTGCGGAAGCTACGCGACCTCACGGCGTGGGTCGCCGCCTCCCTTTGATCCGGTCGAGCAGCGTGACTGCAAGGCCGCGCCTCATTCCTCGGGCGATACGTCGTCGGGCGGCAGGCGATCCCCCGCGTCATCACGCTCGATCTTGTACTTGTCGATCAAGCGATAGAGCTGCGTGCGGTGCACCCCGAGCGCGCGCGCCGCGACGCTGACGACCTGGTTCGCGCGTGCGAGCGCGGCCACCACCGTGTCCTTGTCGAGCACGACCGGGGTCGGCGTCCCCGCGCGCTCGACGGCGGCCCCGGCCGGGGCCGCATCGGGAGGCAGCGACATCCCCGCCGCCCTGGCCAGGTCCTCGCGACGGACGACCTCACGGCCCGCGGCGATCGCCTCGTTCACGGCCTGGCGCACCGCGCCGCGCAGCTCGCGGATGTTCCCCGGCCATGGCCTCGTACAGCACGCTTCGACGAGCTTGGCGTGGGGTACGAGCGTGCGACCGGCGGCGGCGACCTCGCGCTGGACCAGGCGCGCGATGTCGACCTTGCGCGCGCGCAGCGGCGGGATGTGCACGGTCGTGAGCGCCAGCCGATAATACAGATCATCGCGGAACCGGCGCTCGGCGACCGCCTGTTGCAACGAGCGATGGCTGGCGGCGACGATCCCGACCTCGATGGGCGTGCCCATCGTTGCCCCGACCGGGACGACCTCGCGGGTCTCGAGGGCGCGCAGGAGCTTGGCCTGCACCGCCGGATCCAGATCGGCGATCTCGTCGAGGAACAGCGTCCCGCCGTGCGCCGCCTGGAAGTGGCCGTCCGCCTCGATCGCGCCCGAGAACGCACCCTTCTTCGAGCCGAACAACAGGCGCTCGGCCACCCCCTCGGGAATCGTCGCGCAGTTGATCGCGACGAACGGCCCCGCCTTGCGCGGCCCGGCGTGGTGATAGAGCCGCGCGGCGAGCTCCTTGCCCGATCCCGATTCGCCGTGGATCAAGAGCGTCTCGCTCGTTACATGACGGCGGACCTTGTCGTAGACGCGTGCGAGCTCCGGTCCGACGACCTGGTCGGCCGGGCTCTCGCCGCCATGGCCGCGTCCGTCGCCGACCAGGACGAACACGCTGTGCCCGAGCCGCACGACGCAATCACCGCCCCTGCGCACCTCGCCCTGGATGCGCTCACCGTCGACGAACGTGCCGTTGCGGCTGTCGCGATCCGAGATCACCCACATGCCGCGGTCGGTGGTCACGAACGCGTGATCGCGCGACATGCGCTCGTCGTCGATCTCGTGGCGCTTCCCCGCGGCGGCGATCCGGCGTCCGAGCTCGACCGGCACCGGCAGCACGAGCGACGCGGGCGCCGTGCCCCTGGCCACCATCACGACCGCCGGGACAGGCGGCTCGTCCTCGGTGAGGTTCGACACATCGTCGACCGTGCTGTGCATGGCGGATCCAACGTAGCACCCGCGGGCCGCGTCCTGCGCGCACGCCGGGCACCCATCGTCGGGGCGCGCCGGCGACGGCTTCTACCGCCAGGTCGAGCCGGAGGCGACGTGGCTGAGGAGGACCCGAAGTCTCGGTATCTGCGCCTGGTGAAGGCCGTGTCTCGAGCGGCTAACCGAGGACCGAAGCGCGAGCCCACCTCGAGCCCCGTTCTCTCGCGAGACTCGACGTACTCGGGCGGTGGAGCAGACTCGACAGGATGATTCCTGTGTTCCTTTGTAAAATATCATCCAGTATAAGACAGGTGCCGGTTCGAAGCAATCTAGCGAGGCGTCGCAAGATCGTGTTGCGTCGATGGGGCGTCCCCCATGCGTCAGTATCCTCGTCTTCGTCCGGCGCGATGGGGTTCCAGCGAGTTCGCGCCAACGCAACAGGACGCGCTCGCTTGCGGCCATTTGCTGAGGTCGCTCGGCCACGAGGGTCACCGAGCGCCAGCGCCCGGGCTGCCTGTGGCGCTGGGCCACATGAGTGCGAGCCTCCTCACGACGAGCTTTGGGGTGTGCGATTCGTGAACGGACGCACCGTGCGGAACTGCCATGGCCCAAGGATAAACGTTGCCCCGCACTGGGTAGTCTGGTGTATGTCGGGGCTTGTTCCTGTCCCCGCGGTTGCAAAATGCTGCGCTCACCGTGAGGATCCATATACGCGCATCAGTTTGTTCTCGTAAATGTGTAATATGGAGTAATGGTGAGACCGGGTTCAATGCGCTTGGCGGAAGCTCGACTGCCTTGCCTGGATGAGCTCCTCACTCATGGTCCCCTTGGCACGGTCAACCCAGGGGGCAAGCAGGACGCGATCGTCACCCGCCCGGCATCATGACTCTCTCCAAACCTGCCTGGACCCCCCCCGACGAGTTCGGCGAGTACCGCCTCGTACGCTTGCTCGGCTTGGGCGCGATGGGCCAAGTCTACCTCGCGCACGACTTGCTGCTCGATCGGCCGGTCGCCGTGAAGTTCGTATATGGCGCCGAAGATCCGGCGGCGCGCGCGCGGGTCATCGACGAGGCGCGCGCGATCGCCCGGCTGGCGCATCCCAATGTCGTCGCGATCTACCGGGTGGCCGAGGTCGATGGGCATCCCTACCTGGTCTCCGAGTACGTGCGCGGCCGTACCCTCGATCAGCTCGATCGCCGGGTGCCGTGGCAAGAGGTCCTCCAGATCGCGCTCGATCTCGCGCGTGGCCTGGCCGCGGCACACCGCCGCGGGGTCCTTCATCGCGACGTCAAACCGGCGAACGCGATCCTCACCGATGAAGGTCGGGCCAAGCTCCTCGATTTCGGGCTCGCCAGGGTCATGGCCAAGACTCCGGCCGAGCATCCTGCCGTGGTACCGACTCGGGAGCGCGCCACCGATCGCGGACCGCGGTTCCCTCCCCTCGCCGCGGTCGATGCGCCTTCCACGGTGCCCACTCGAACGATCCAGGGCAGCGATTCGACCATCCTTGCGTACGTCGGCGATGACCCAGGTGCCGAGATCGATTCGGTCGCGGCAATCCTTGGGTCCGGCCGCGACGTCGCTCGCCGGCCGATCGATGCAAGCTGCGAGATCACCCGACTCCGGACGGATCCGCGGCCACACCGGGTGGGGACGCCGCTGTACATGGCGCCCGAGATCTGGCGTGGCGAGCCTGCGACCCGCCAGTCCGACCTCTACTCGCTCGGGGTCCTGCTTTACGAACTCCTGGCCGGCAGGACGCCTCACCGCGGCATGTCGATCACCGAGCTCGGCAATGCCGTGCAGGAGATCGACATCCCTCGACTCGGCGATCTGGCCCCGGAGGTCGAGCCGGCGCTGGCCTCGATCGTGGATCGCCTGGTCCAGCGAGATCCGGGCGCCCGGTTCGCCACCGCGGACGCACTGCTGGTCGCGCTGGAGGAGCGCGCGGCCCCGATCCCCGCCGATGCAAACACCGACGATAATCCGTACCGCGGCCTGGCCGCGTTCGAGTCGGCGGACGCTCCGTTGTTCTTCGGTCGCCGTCGTGAGATTCGCGAGCTGGTCGATCGCGTGAGGACCGAGGCGTTCGTCGTGGTCGGCGGTGATTCGGGCACCGGCAAGTCTTCGCTGTGCCGGGCCGGAGTCTTGCCATGGCTCGCCAAGCATGCCGGCTGGTCGTGCGTGGCGGTGGTGCCGGGGCGCCATCCCGTGCGCTCGCTCGCGGCGGCGCTCGCTGCCTGGCTCGGTGCCGACGAGACCGAGCTCGCCAGGGCGCTGCGCGATGACCCCGACGCGGTCGCCCGTGCGATCCGCCGGATCATCGTGGCCCGCGAACCAGGGCCGGGCGCGACGACGCCGGAATCGACGCCCGCCGCCCCGCGAGAGGAGAGCGCAGGGCCGCCGCGCCGGCTGCTGCTGTTCATCGACCAGTTCGAGGAGCTGTTGACGCTGGCGGAGCCGGATGAGGCGCGGGTGGTCGCCACGACGCTGGCGGTGCTCGCCGTGCACACGCTGTCGTTGCGCGTGCTGGCCACCGCTCGATCCGACTTTCTGTCGCGCCTGGCCATGCTGCCGGGCCTCGACGACGAGATGGCGTCCGGGCTGTACTTCCTGCGGCCGCTCACGGGCGAGCACATCCGTGAAGTGATCGTCCGGCCGGCCGCGGCCAGGGGCGTCGTGTACGAGTCCGAAGCGCTGATCGACGCCCTGGTCAACCAGACCGAGCACGCACCCGGCGGGTTGCCGCTGCTTTCGTTCACGCTCGCCGAGCTGTGGGACGCACGCGACGTCGGCGGCCGGACGCTTCGAGACGCAACGCTCACCGCGCTCGGTGGAGTCGGCGGCGCGCTCACCCGCCACGCCGATCGGCTGCTGGCCGGGCTCGGCAGCGACGAGCGAGACGCCGCACGCCGCATCCTGCTGCGCCTGGTGACCGCCGAGGGCACCCGCGCACGCCGTCCCCAGGCCGAGCTCCTCACCGGGGGCGCCGGCCTTCCGTCCGGATCGCCCGGGGAAATGAACCGGGCGCGCGACGCCGAACGGACGGCGCTCGAGGTGCTGATCCGCGGTCGCATCCTGGTCGCGAACGACGCCCAGGGCGGCACGTACGAGATCGCGCACGAAGCGCTCCTGACCAGCTGGTCGACCCTGCTTGACTGGCTGGAGCTCGGTGCGGCCGACCGCGCGATCCGGGAGCGCATCGAGCAGGCGACCGCCGCGTGGGAGCGCGCAAGCCGTGCGAGCGATCTGTTGTGGGGCCCCCGGCTGCTCGCGGTGACCAGGTCGATCGATCGGGTGAGCCTGGCCCCGCACGAGGCCACGTTCCTCGCTGCCTCCCGGAGAGCGATCCTGAGGCGGCGCATCCTCGCCATGGGCGGCGCCGCGGTGCTGGTGATCGGAACGGCGGTCGCCGGAATCGCGATACGCGCCAAGGCCCGACGCGAGCTCGAGGCCGTGGTCGCCGGCCAGGTGCACACGGCGACGACCGCCCAGGAGGTTGCGCGGCAGCTCGCGGCGCAACGTGATCTCGCCCGGAAGCGCGCGTTCGATCTGTTCGACGCGAACCGCTGGAACGACGGCGAGGACGCCTGGACCTTTGCCCTGGCGCTGGCGGAGCGAGAGGAGCGCCAGTACCTCGTCGCCTCCGGCAACCTCGAGAGCGCCTTGTTGCTCGATTCCACCCGCGCCGATCTACGCGACCGGTTTGCCGACCTCACGTTCGAACGGCTGCTGCGCGCCGAGCGCGATCGCCATCACGAGCTCGCCGACGAGCTCACCGCGCGGATGGTCGCGTACGACGACGGCCGCCACCGGGCGGCGCTCGGCGCCGAGGTGCAGGTCGAACTCGAGGTCGTCCCGGCGGGGACGACGGTGTGGAGCGAGCCCCCCGGCTCCCCTCGCCAGCTCGTGGGCCAGGCGCCGCTGCCCGCGCTGACCCTGCCGCCGGGCTCGGCGGTCCTGTCGTTCGAAGCGCCGGGGCGCGTGGCGGCACGGCTCCCCGTCGTCTTGCCACGCGGACAGACGCTGAGGCTCCGGGTCGCGCTCCCGGCTGCCGAGTCGGCGCCCCCCGGGATGATCTATGTGCCTCCCGGTCGGTTTCTGTTCGGCAGCGCGGATCCCCCCGAACTGCGGCGAGGGTTTCTCAACGCGGCACCGCTCCACGAAGTGGAGACCGCCGGCTTCTTCATCGGTCGATATGAAGTCACCTTCGCCGAATGGATCGAGTTCCTCGACAACCTCGCGCCCGACGAGCGGCTCCGTCGCAGCCCGAGCGCGGTCACCGCGCAGGCACAGCTCGCGCTCACCGAGATCGGCCCCCGGCGGTGGAGGCTCGTCTTGAAGCCGACGACGCGGACCTACACGGCAGAGACCGGGCAACGGCTGCATTACGAGGGGAGGGCGAAGCGAGCGGACCAGGACTGGACGAGGTTTCCGGTGTCCGCGGTGTCGTATGACGACGCGGTCGCCTACGCCGCCTGGCTCGATCGCACCGGGCGCCTCGCCGGCGCGCGGCTGTGCGACGAATACGAGTGGGAGCGTGCCGCTCGCGGAGCCGACGCGCGAACGTTTCCTGCCGGACCCGCGCTGGCGCGCGACGACGCGAACATCGATGTGACGTACGGCCGCGAGCCGCTCGCGTTCGGCCCCGACGAGGTTGGCTCGCACCCCGGCTCGCGCAGCCCGGTTGGCGCGGACGACATGGCCGGCAACGCCTGGGAGATGACCCGCTCGGTTCAAGCGCCGGATGCGCCCGTCATGCGCGGGGGCAGCTGGTACACCGGCGACCTCAGCGCGCGCAGCGCGAACCGCGAGAACAGCGAGCCTACCCAGCGCAGCGTGCTGGTGGGCCTGCGCCTGTGTGCCACACCACGCTGATCGAGACAACCAATGATGGAGAGGGAGAATATCATGACAAAGTTTGGGTTCATCTGTATCGCGGCGCTGTGCGCGCTCTCTTGCACGGCCGACGTCGTCGAGACCTCCACCGACGACCAAGCCAGTACGCTGTTGCAGAGTCGGCAACAGCAGGGCACGCAGCTGCAGGGCACGCAACTGCAGGGTACGCAGCTGCAGGGCATGACCATGCAAGGGTTCCAGTTCGCTGAAGCAACCCTGGGAGACGTCCCGCTGGTGAACCTGCGTGTCGAAAGCGGCGAAGTGGTGGCCGAGCAGGATCACGTCACGCTGCGCGGCACCTCGCTCATCGGTGCGCACCTCTACGCCCAGGTGAGCGATCTGGAGGTCGATCCATCGGCGACGACGCTCGTCGAGTACCGGATCACGAATATCATATCGGAAGACTCGAAGTATGATCCGACGTTTACCGGGTCGACCTTCCTCTACACGCTCGAACAGAACGTCGACCATACCGGCTCCTGGCAACCCGCCTGCCCGGTAGATTTCGATGGCCGCCGCGTCGCGATCCCGCTCGCCGCCACGTGGAACGCGCAGGGCGATCGGGTCGAATCGAGCTCGCTGTTCACCTTCGGCTGCACCACCGGCGTCATCGCCAAGTGCTACCGGTGGGGCTACCGCCCGTGGCTTACAGCCTACGGCGATCTGGCGGCGATGCACTGGGCCTGTACGCGGCTCGCGCGCGCCGATTACTGCGGTGACGGCGTGCCGCATAC
>Ga0308175_100000326_pt1 | contig 34434 bp, 27 predicted proteins | sample PhyCR1_3_FD_203893 | JGI IMG/M metagenome (GOLD analysis project Ga0308175, IMG submission 203893) | Soil microbial communities from UC Gill Tract Community Farm, Albany, California, United States - DLSLS.C.R1 | ecosystem: Environmental > Terrestrial > Soil > Agricultural land | place: USA...
ACCGGCTGGTCGAGGCGATCGGCGGGATCGGTCCCGAGGTGCCCGTCTGGGCACCGCACGGCAAGCAGAACAAGGAGTTCTGGCCGCGCTGGGCGATGTACGAGACGACCGTGCACCGGGCCGACGTGGACCTGCTGGCCGGCCGGCCCTTCGAGTTGGCCACGGATGTCGCCCTGGACTGCGTGGACTTCTGCGTGGCCGCCTTCGGGGTGCCCGAGGCCAGGCCCTTCCACTCCCCCCTGTTCGCCGAGGTGCCGCGCGGCGGTGAGACGCTGAGCTTCCGGTCGGCCGGGGGCGCGCCGGGCCGGGTCTCGAACTGGCTGGTCACCTGCGCCCCGGACGGTGTGCGGGTCACCCGGAACGCCCCGGAGGGCACCCCGGCCGACGCCACCGTGGTCGCCTCGCCCTCGGACCTGCTGCTCGTGGTCAAGGGGCGGCTGCGGCCGGAGAGCCCGCGCGTGACGGTGTCGGGCGACCGCGAGCTGCTGGACTTCTGGCTGAGCCACGCCATCTCCTGACCGCCGCGCACGGAAGAGGGCGAGCCCGCCGCTGCGTGCTCGCCCTCTCTCATGGCCCCGGGCGGGGCCCCGCCACGCTCAGGAGGCGGGGGCCGGCTTGGGACGGGGGATGAGCTGGACCAGCGCGGCCACGGCGAGCGCGAGCGGCGCCAGCAGGTAGACGCTGGCCTTGAAGGCGTCTGCGTAGGCACCGGGGCCGGTGCCCTGTCCGAGGACGTGGTAGAAGACCACGCCGACCGCGGCCACCCCCACCGCGCCGCCGACCTGCGCGGCCGTCGAGAGCACGCCCGAGGCGGCTCCGGCGTAGCGCAGGTCGGTGCCGGCGAGGGCGATGGAGGCCAGCGGGGCCATCACCATCGCCATGCCCGAGCCGCCCACCAGCAGTCCGGGCACCAGCCAGCCCACGGCACCCTCGGTGCCGATGTGGTCGACCGCGGCCCACAGCCCGCCGAGCCCGGCCAGCAGCACCAGGGCGCCGACCGCGAGGACCTGACGGCCGAGCAGCGCCGCCACCTTGCGGGCCAGCAGCGAGGTGGCCAGGAAGCCCACCCCGAGCGGCAGGAAGACCAGACCCGACTCCAGGGCGGTCAGCCCCACCCCGGCCTGCAGGTACAGGGCGAGGACCAGGAAGAAGGACGCCATGCCGGAGTAGTACACGACACCGGTGACGACGCCGACCGTGAACGGTCGCTTGTGGAACAGCACGGGGTTGACCAGCGGGCTGCCGCCGGCGTTCGCCAGGCGCCGCTGGTACACCGCGAAGAGCACGAGCAGCACGGGCGACGCGGCCAGGCACAGCCACGTCCACAGCGGCCAGCCCTTCTGCTGGCCCTCGGCGAGCGGCAGGACCACCGCGACCAGGCCGGCCGAGACCAGCACCATGCCGAGCGGGTCGAGGCGGGCCCGGCCCTCGGCGCGGGACTCGGGGATGAGCCGCGGTCCGAGCAGCAGCGCGGCGATGCCGACCGGCACGTTGACCAGGAAGCAGGTCCGCCAGCCGAGACCGGCGATGTCGGCGTGGATCAGCAGGCCGCCGATGAGCTGCCCGAAGACGCCCGCGAGGCCCATGGTCAGACCGAACGCGTTGAAGGCTTTGACCCGGGCCTGGCCCTCGTAGGTGACGCCGATGATGGCCAGCACCTGCGGGCCCATCAGCGCGGAGGCGAGGCCCTGCGCGATCCGGGCCACGACGAGCTGACCGGCGGTCGGCGCCATGCCCGCCCAGGCGGAGGAGAGGGTGAACAGCGCGACGCCGAGCAGGAACATCCGCCGCCGGCCGTACAGGTCGCCGAGCCGGCCGCCGGTGATGAGGCCGGCGGCGTAGGCGAGGGCGTATCCGGCGACCACGAACTCCACGGCGGAGGCGCTCGCGTGGAGGTCGCGCTGGGTCTCGGGGATGGCGACGTTCACGATGAACACGTCGAGCGTGATCACGAACGTACCGACCAGGATGAGCGGCAGCGTCGCCCAGTGCGGGCCGGCCGGCGCCCGCTCCCTGGTCTCGGCGCCGGCTGTCCGCGCTTGCTGCAGGGACATGGTTGACGGTTCCTTTCTTGTCCTGCGTGTGCCCGGCCGGCAAGGCGGACCGGAACCGGTGGGCACGCGCGGCTACTGCCAGTCGGGAAGGTCGAGGATCTCGACCACGGCGGCGGAGAAGCTGAAACCGGCCCCCGCCGCCACCATGAGGACGAGGTCGCCCGGGCCCACGGCCCGCTGCTTCACCAGGTGTTCGAGGCCGAGGAACTGGTCGCCGGCGCCGATGTGGCCCACCCGGCGGCCCAGGTCCCAGGTGCTCTGCTTCTCGGTGAAGCCCAGCACGTCGTAGTTCTCGGGGTACTCGCCACGGTGTATCAGCGGGGTCACCACGCGGGATATGTCCTCGGTGGTGACGCCCGCGTCGGCCAGCGCGCCGGCCGTGGTGTCCTTCAGCCCGGCCTCGATGCGCTCCCAGGAGCCCTCGGCCTCCGCGGTGACGGCGTGCTGGCGGCCGCGTGCGCGCAGCGGTACGGGCATCTCCCGCCCCGGTATGGTGCCGAACGGCTCCAGGCCCCGGTTCCAGCGCTCGAGTGAGTTGTCGGCGCCCACGCGGGCGGAGACGACCCGGGCGAAGCCGCCGCGGCCGGACAGCAGCAGGGCGCTGCCGCCGTCGGCGAAGATCAGGTTGAGCTGGACGTTCCAGCGGTCCACCCACGGCGGCGCGAAGTTGTCGCCGCTGGTCAGCAGGACCGCCTCGGTGAAGCCGGCGGCGATCTGCCCGGCGGCCAGGGTCAGCGAGGCGAGCCCGGCGTTGCAGCGCTGCTGCAGGTCGAAGCCGGCCGCCGCGCGGCCCACGGTCTCATTGGCGACGTACGACGCCGTCGGCCACATGTCGTGGCCCTGGTAGCCGCACGTGGAGTGCAGGACCAGGCCGACCTCGTGGCCGTCGGTCCCGGCCCGCTCGAGCGCCAGCCGCCCCGCGCGCACCGCCATGTCGGGCCCGGAGACGCCCTCGGCCACCGTGATGGACTCGTAGCCGAGGTTCTGGTGCTCCTCGTCGACGAGGCCCGCGGCTACGGCCTCGCTCAGCGGGCGGGCGTCCGGGAGCCAGGAGGCGGCGGAGGCTATGTACAGCTCTGTGTCCAGCTTCATGTCTTCTCGATCCTTCGCTCAGGGGTGGGGGGGGTGGCATGCCCTGCCCGCCTGCGCGCGGACGGCGGCGGTCTCCCGTGTGCGTCGGACGGCCACTGTCCCGCAGCCCGCTGACACGGCGCTGACGCGCCGGCCGGACGGGCCGCGGGAGCGGCACCCGCTACTGCCAGTCGGGGACGTCGAGGATCTCGACCACGGCGGCGGAAAAACTGAAGCCCTCGCCGGCGGCCACCAGCAGGACGAGGTCGCCGGGGCCCACGGCCCGCTGCGCGACGAGGTGTTCGAGGCCGAGGAACTGGTCGCCGGCGCCCATGTGGCCCACCCGGCGGCCCAGGTCCCACGTGCTCTGCTTCTCGGCGAAACCGAGGAGCTCGTAGTTCTCCGGGGACTCGCCCCGGTGGATGTGCGGTACGACGGCCCGGGCGATGTCCTCGGTGGTGACCCCGGCGTCGGCCAGTGCCCGTGCCGTGGTGTCCAGCAGGCCGGCCTCGAAGCGCTCCCAGGAGCCCTCGGCCTCCGCGGTGACGGCGTGCTGGACCCCGCGTTCACGCAGCCGCAGCGGCAGTTCCCGGCCGGGCGTGGTACCGAACGGCTCCAGGCCCCGGTTCCAGCGCTCCAGCGAGTTGTCGGCGCCCACGCACAGCGAGACCACCCGGGCGAAGCCGCTCCGCCCGGACAGCAGCAGCGCGCTGCCGCCGTCGGCGAAGACGAAGTTGAGCTGCACGTTCCAGCGGTCCACCCACGGCGGCGCGAAGTGGTCCCCGGTGGTCAGCAGCACCGCCTCGGTGAAGCCGGCGGCGATCTGCCCGGCGGCCAGCCACAGCGAGCCGAGCCCGGCGTTGCAGCGCTGCTGGACGTCGAAGCCGGCCGCCGCGCGGCCCACGGTCTCGTTCGCGACGTACGACGCCGCCGGCCACATGTCGTGGCCCTGGTAGCCGCACGAGGAGTGCAGGACGAGACCGACCTCGTGGCCGTCGGTCCCGGCCCGCTCGAGCGCCAGCCGCCCCGCGCGCACCGCCATCTCGGGGCCCGAGACGCCCTCGGCCACGGCGATCGACTCGTAGCCGAGGTTCTGGTGCTCCGCGTCGACGAGGCCCGCGGCTACGGCCTCGCTCAGCGGACGCGCGCCGGGCACCCAGGCCGCGGCCGCGGCGATGTACAGGTCGTGGGGTGGTCTCATGTGTCTCTCACTCTCGCTTCTCGGGGCGCCGGCGCGGCTCGCTCCGAGCGCGTGCGGCAGCGGCCGGCCCGGTCGGCCGCTGCCATGGAAAAGGGGTGCTCAGGCCGGCTGGGTCGCGGCGATGCGCTGCAGCCGGTGGGCGAAGTGGGCGGTGACGGACTGGGCGTGGGTGTCGATGTAGAAGTGGCCGCCCGGGTACTCGTTGTGGCCCAGGTAGGCGGGGGTGCGCCCGGCCCAGTGGGACATGGCGTCCGGGTGCTCCTGGAGCGGGTCGGAGCGGCCGCCGTAGGAGGCGAGCGGGCAGTTGACGCCGGCGCCGTCGTCGTCGTGGTCGGCGGCGACGCGCAGGTCGGCGCGGAGCGCCGGCACCACGAGAGCGAGCATCTCGGGGTTGTCGTAGATCTCGGCCGGGAAGGAGCCCAGCTTCTTGATCCACTGGACCATCTCGGGCTCGGGCATCCGGCTCTGCTCCTCGGTGGGCTTGAAGAAGCCCTGCGGGGACCAGCCGGAGGTGCCGACCAGGACGGGCGACGGGCCGCCCTCCTCCTCCATGCGGATGGTGAGCCGGAACGCGAGCTGGGCGCCGAGGCAGTGTCCGAACAGGGCGAACGGGCGGTCGTCGAGGTCGTCGAGCACGGCCTCGTGCAGCGCCTCGAGCAGCGGTTCGAACTCCTCGTACGTCTGCTCCTCGCGGCGGTTGTGCCGGCCGGGCAGGGTCACCGCCTGCGGGGCGATGTCGGGCGGCATCAGCCGCTCCCAGTCGCGGTAGATGATGGCCCCGCTGCCCGCGTGCGGCAGCATGAACAGCCGGATCGAGGCGTCGGGCGAGGGTTCCGCGGGGTGGAACCACTGCCCCGCGCGGGACATGTCCTGGCCGACGGCGGCGATGGCACTGGTCACGACTGGGTGCTCCCAACGGTGTGGCCGAGGGCGCGTACCGCGGGCAGCAGCACCTCGGCGATCTCCTTCAACTGCGGTTCGGGGTCGAGGGATCCGATCCGTACGACCAGGTGCCGGGCGCCGGCCCGGACGTACTCGCCGAGCCACTCGGCGCACTTCTCGGCGCTGCCCCAGGCGTAGGCCTGGATGGTCCGCATCTGGTCCAGGGAGCGGCCGTAGTAGTGGCTGATGTAGTGCTCCAGTTCGGCCCTGGCCGCCGTCTCGTCGCTGTTCACGGTGACCGTGGCGTACAGCGCGGGGGTGACGGCACCGGCGCCGCGCCCGGCCTCCTCGGCGAGTTCGGCGATACGGCGACGGGCGCGGCCGTAGGCCTCGACGTCGGGCAGGAACGGCAGCCAGCCGTCGTAGCGGGTGGCGGCGCGGGCGAGGACCTTCGGGGTGTCGCTGCCGGCCAGCCACAGCGGGGGGCCGCCGACGACGGCCGGGGAGGGCAGCCGGTCGAGGTGCTCGGCCTGCCAGAACCTGCCCTGGAACTCGGTGGGTTCACCGTCCTCGCCGGAGCGCCAGGCGGTGCGCCACAGCGCGGTGATCTCGTCCAGGCGGCCCACCCGGCCCTGGAAGGAGGCGCCGACCGAGGCGAACTCCTCCTCGGTCTCGGGCATCGGGAAACCCGAGCCGAGGCCGAGGACCAGCCGGTCCGCGGCGACATGGCTGAGGCTCGAGACCATGTTGGCGCCGATCAGCGGGTGGCGCAGGGCGGGGGTGAGGGCCGCGGTGCCGACCGTGATGCGCTCGGTGGCCGCCGCGGCGGCCGACAGGACGACGAGCGGGTCCAGGCGGGGGCGGGCGGTGAGGGAGTCCCCGGCCCACAGCGAGTCGAAGCCGAGCGCTTCCGCCTGGCGGGCGAAGTCCAGCAACGGCGCGGCCGCGTAGGTGCCGTTGATGGCCTGTTCCCGGGTGGGAAGGAGGATGCCGATCCGCAGGGGCTCGGTGCTCATGGTCAGGTCCCTTTCGGGCATGGGGTGCTGGGTCGGTGTCATACGGTGCTCGCGAGCGGGTCCCGGGCCGGTGCCGTGAGCTGTTCCCGTACCGCGCGGCGCAGGATCTTGCCCGAGGGGTTGCGGGGCAGGGACTCGGCGAAGTGGTAGGTGCCGGGGATCTTGTAGTCGGCGATCCGGCCGCGCAGGGACAGCAGGAGCTCGCGCGGGGTGGCCTTCGTCCCGGGCCGCAGGACGACCACCGCGTGCACGCTCTCGCCCCAGCGCTCGTCGGGCAGTCCGACCACGGCGGCGTCGGCGACGGCCGGGTGCGCGGCGAGCGCCTTCTCGACCTCGGCGGGGTAGATGTTCTGCCCGGCGACGATGATCGTGTCGTTGATCCGGTCGCACAGGTGGAGATAGCCGTCGTCGTCGAGGTAGCCGGCGTCGCCCATGTGCAGCCACTCCCCCACCAGGGTGCGCGCGGTGGCCTCGGGCAGGTTCCAGTAGCCGAGCATCCGGGAGGGGGCGCGGACGCAGATCTGGCCGATGGCGCCGGGCGGGAGGGTCTCGCCGTCGGGTCCGACCACCTTGATCTCGTTGCCGGGGCAGGGTTTGCCGACCGAGGTGAGCACGGTGCTGCCGGGGTGGTGCGCCTCGGGCGGCAGGCAGACCGCCACGCTGCCGGTCTCGGTGCTGGCGTAGATCTGCGCGAACTCGCAGCCGAAGGTCTCCAGGCACTGCTTGAGCAGCGTCTCGGACATCGGGGCCGCGCCGTACGCGATCTTGCGCAGGGAGGTGAACGCCTCGGGTCCCGCGCCGCGTTCGGCCGCCATCGCCTGCAGCATGGCCGGTGCGGCGAAGGTGGTGGTCACCCGGTGGGTACGGATGAGCCGTACCGCTTCCTGCGGGTCGAACTGCGGCATGATCACGTTGGTGCCGCCGGCGTTGAAGGTGTGCAGGAACCAGCCGATGCCCGCGACCCCGAAGCCCGGCAGGGAGATCAGGCCGACGTCCTCGGGCAGCCAGTCGATCCAGTCGACGCCGCGCTCCCGGCTGGCGTGCGGCAGGGTGAAGAAGCTGCGGTGGGCGAGGACGGCGCCCTTGGGCAGGCCGGTGGTGCCGCTGGTGTAGATCTGGATGACCGCGTCGTCGGGGCCGGTGCCCGCGGTGAGGTCGGTGTCCGGCTGGTTCGCGGCCCAGGCGGGCAGTCCGGCGCCGCGGGCGGGTTCGCCGTCGGCGTCGGTGCCGTCGACGCGGATCACCTTGCGCAGTCCGCGCAGTTGGTGGCGGACGGTGGCGACGGTGTCCCAGAACTCGTCGTCGACGAAGATCAGGGCGGCGCCGGAGTCGCGCAGGATGTGGTCCACTTCGCTGGGCGTGAGCCGCCAGTTGACCGGTACCAGGACCGCGCCCGCCTTGGCGCAGGCGATCATCACCAGGTAGTAGTTCTCCGACTCGCGGCCCAGGTAGGCGATCCGGTCGCCGCGCCGGACACCGCAGGCGCGCAGGGCGTGCGCGGCGCGGTTGCTGTCCCGGTGGAACTTGTCGTAGGTGGTGACGCGGCCCTCGCAGACGATCGCCGGATGGTCCGGACGGCTGCCGGCGTGGGCTCGGGCGGAGTGGTGGAGCGTCCAGCGCTCCCTCGGTATGCCACTTGAGATGTCAGTCATGGTCGTGTGTCCTTGTCGTCCGTCACGCGGCCGGTGCCGGGCCGATCCGCTCGCCGAGAAAGCCGGCGAGCTGCCGTACCGTCGGGTGGTCGTGGGTGAGGGAGGCCGGCAGGGGCAGCCGGAAGGCCTGCTCCAGACCGGACCTGACCTGCTGGGCCATCAGTGAGTCCAGGCCCAGCGACACGAACTCGGTGTTCGGATCCAGTTCGTCGCCCTCCTCGAGATGCAGCACGGCGGCGACCTTCTCCCTGACCACGGCGGTGACGGCCGTGGCGCGTTCCCCCGGGGGCAGGGCGGCGAGCGCGGCGACGTCGAGGCCGCCGTCGTCCTCGGGGGCCCGGCGGGCCAGGCGGTCGAAGAACAGGTCGCCGGTGACCCGGCCCGCCATGTAGCGGTCCCAGTCGAAGTCGCCCACCACGCGCTGGCCGCGCGGCTGGTCCCAGAGGCTGACCAGGGTGTTCAGCGCCCGGGTCGGCGAGAACAGGTGGACGCCGCCGCGCTCCAGCTCCTGGATGAGGACGTCGTTCATGCGGGAGGACATGCCGACCCTGGACCAGGAGCTCCAGTTGAGGGCGAGTCCGGGCAGGCCGCGGCGGGCGCGCCAGTCGGCGAGGCCGTCGAGGGCGGCGTTGCCGGCGGCGTAGTGCCCCTGGGCGACGAAGCCGCCGAGCACCGAGGAGACCGAGGAGTAGACGACGAAGAACTCCAGGTCGGGGAAGGTCTGTTCGGTGGCCTCGTGGAGCAGCCAGCCACCGTACGCCTTCGCCTCCAGCTGGTCCTCGATGGACTCCCAGGTCAGTTCGGAGATCAGCCGCTCGTCGTAGGAGCCGCCGGCGGCGTGCACGATGCCACCCAGGGAGTGCGGCCCGGACTCGATGTGGCGCACCAGCCGGGCGACGTCCTCGGCGCGGCCGAGGTCGGCGCGGACGATGTCGACCTCCGCCTCCTCGGCCAGGCCGGCGAGCAGCTCCGCTGCCTCGGGGGCGGGCTTGCCGCCGCGGCTGACCAGCGTCAGGTGCCGGGCGCCGAGCGCGGCCAGCTTCCGGGCGGTGGCGAGACCGAGGCCGCCGAGGCCGCCGGTGACGAGGTAGGTGCGGTCGTCGCGCAGGCCGGCCGGCTGCCGCTCGGCGGGTTCCGGCCGCCGGGCCGCCGGGTCCTCGGGCAGGGTCACCCAGACCGGACCGGCGGGGTCGGCGAGGGTGGTGCGCAGTGCCTCGCCCGTCTCGTCGATGCCGAAGTGGGCCGCGCCGTCGCCGGGTTGGGGTACCGGGGCGTGCACGACGGCCGTCGCCGGCAGGGTGAGCGTGGAACGGAAGGTGCCGTCGTGGCGGACGAGGACCTCGTCGCCCGGCGCGAAGCCGGTGCCCGCCGCTGCCGTGAGGACCGTCCCGTGGGCGGTGCGGCCGAGCACGGGCGGCGGCGCGGCCTCGCCGTCCTCCTCCTCGTACTCCTCGCGGTCGGCGCGGCCGGTGTCCAGCGCGGTGCGGGCGTCCTCGGCGGTCAGGCCCACCAGGCGGACGCGCACCTGGACCTCGCCCTCGGCGGGCGCCCGGCCGGCGGCCGGCGCGGGGGCCAGGTCGGACAGGTCGCCGGACTCGGCGGCGCGCAGTTCGAAGTCGCCGCTCCAGTTCAGCGCCTCGTCGCCGGCGAGCAGCCGGCGCACGTAGCGGCGGCCGGACCGGTAGGCGACCTGGTACTCGCCGGCGGGCTCGGTGCGCCACTCCTCCAGCAGCGGGGTGAGGCCGCTGCCGGGGGCGAGGTCGACCAGGGTGGTGCGCAGCTGCGGGTACTCGGTGAGCAGCACCCGGCCGAAGCCCCACAGGGTGGCGGCGGCGAGGTGGCCGCCGTCGCCCGCCGGGTCGCCGGGCAGCGCCTGGGCACCCTGGGTGACCAGCCACAGCCGTGGCGGCCGGGACAGGCCGGCCGCGTCCAGCACGCCGACCAGGGCGAGCAGTTCGCGGTAGTTGTCCTCGGACTCGGCGCGCAGCCGGGCCACGGACATCTCGCCGGGCCGGGTGCGCCAGACGCGGACGATGTCGGTGACGGTCGGGTCGTCGAGCACGGCCTTGAGCTCGGTGGGGTCGGCGAGCGAGGTGACCTTCAGGCCGGGCTCGCCGGCGAGTTCGGCGGCGCGGGCGGCGGCCGGGTCGAGCAGCACCGCGTGCCGTTCGGCGGGCGCGGCCTCGGTGGCGGGCAGGGCCCGGCGGATCCACTCGGGGCGGTGCAGGAAGCGGCGGCGGCCGGTGCGGTCCTCGGGGCGGGCCAGCCGGACGCCGAGGAGTTCGGCGACCGGGTCGCCGTTCTCCAGCAGCAGCACGTCGGCGAGGCGGCGGTCCTGCTCGCCGCGGATCCGGGCGAGGACCCGCAGGTTCTCGCCGCGCGGCTTGCGAAAGTGCCGCACGGAGGCGATCTCGCGGGGTACGAACACCGGGCCCTCGGGGTCGAGGACGACCAGCGCCTGGACGGCTGCCTCCAGCAGCTCCGCCGGGACGTGTTCGACGGCGGTGGCGTCGCGGCCGGTCAGCTCGCCCGTGACCAGGCCGTCCTCGCCGTGCCGGGTGACGTGGTGGAGCAGTCGCATCCGGGGGCCGGCGGGGCGGCCGACGGAGGCGAGGTCGGTGTAGATGTCCTCGTCGTCGATGCGCTGCCCGGCCGGGGCGAGCGCGGCGTCCAGCTCGGCCAGCTCGGAGACCGGGACGAGTGCCTCGCGTTCGGCGGCGACCACGGCGGTGGCGTGCGGGTTCTCCTCGCCGCCGACGACGGTGAACACCTCCACGTCGGCGCCGCCCTCGGGGCGCGGCCGCCAGCGGGTGGTCAGGGTGAGGGTGGTCTCGGCGGGCAGCTCGAGCGGGGCGAGCAGCATGAGGTCGCGGATCGCGGAGCGGGTGTGGCCCTGGACCGCGTCCTGCGCGGCGAGCAGCAGGTCGACGTAGGCGCCGGCGGGCAGGGTGGCGCGGCCGCCGTCGGCGAGGTCGGCGAGCGCGCCGAGTTCCTCGGGCGTGAACTCCGCCGTGAACTCCCGTACCCCGCTGGCGAACCGCTCCTCGGTGCCGAGCAGCAGGTGCCGGGCGCTGCCGCCCGCGGCGGAGCGGCGGGGGGTGACGGAGGGCAGCCAGTAGCGCTTGCGCTGGAAGGCGTACGTGGGCAGGTCCACCTTGACGGGGGTGGCGTACCCGGCGTGGTAGCCGTCCCAGGAGACGCCGAGGCCGGCGGCGTAGTAGTCGGCGAGCGCGGTCAGGGTGGTGGCCGTGGTGGTGTCGCGGCGGCGCAGGCTCGCCAGCCACACGTGGTCCTCGACGGTGACGCCGCGGCGGGCGAGCGCGGTGAGCGCGGCCTGCGGGCCGATCTCGATCAGGGCGTGCCGGCCGCGCTTGGCGACAGCGCGGATGCCGTCGAGGAAGCGGACGGGTTCCCCGATGTGCCGCACCCAGTAGTCGGCGTTGCCGATCTCGCGCAGGCGGGCGAGGCGCCCGGTGACGTTGGAGATCAGGCTGATCTTCGGCTCGTGGAAGGTGATGCCGTCCAGGGCGGCCCGGAAGTCGTCGTAGACCTCGGCCATCAGCGGCGAGTGGAAGGCGTGCGAGACCGTGAGCCGGTCCACCCGGAAGCCCCGCTCGGCGAGGATGCCGGTGACCTCGTCGAGGGCGGCGGTGGCGCCGGAGACGACGGTCTGGTCGGGGGCGTTGACCGCGGCCAGCGCCAGGTCGTCGCGGCCTTCCAGCAGCGGGGCGACCTCCTCGGCGGGCGCGGCGACGGCGGCCATGCCGCCCTCGGCGCGCACCGCCTGCATCAGCCGGGCGCGGGCGGCGACCAGCCTCACGGCGTCGGGCAGGGTGAACAGGCCCGCGACGGCGGCCGCGACGACCTCGCCGATGCTGTGCCCGATGAGCACGTTCGGGCGTATCCCCCAGGCCATCCACTGCTGGGCGAGGGCGTATTCGAGGGTGAACAGCGCGGGCTGGGTGTACTCGGTGCGGTCGATGGCCTCCGGGTCGGCGGCGGTGCCGAGCAGCAGCTCGCGCACGGAGCGGCCGAGGGGTCCGGCGAAGAGGCGGTCGCACTCGTCGACGTGGGTGCGGAAGACGGGCAGCGCCTCGTAGAGGGCGGCGCCCATGCCGGCGTACTGCGAGCCCTGACCGGTGAACATGAAGGCGGTCTTGCGGATGCCGGTGGGGCCCTCGTGCTCGGCCTCGGCGGCCCGGTCCAGCAGCCGGGTGAGCGCGGCGCGGTCGGCGACCGGGGCGGCGACCCGGTGGGGGTGGTGGGTGCGCGCGACGTTGGCGGTGTACGCCAGCGCGTCGACCGGCAGTCCGGGCTCGTCCTCGAGGAGCTGACGGTAGCGGGCGGCCTGTTCGCGCAGGGCGCCGGCGCTCTTCGCGGACAGGGTGAACACCGGTGCGGCGTACGGGAGTCCGGGCTCCTCGCGCTCGGCCGGCTCGGGGGCCTCCTCCAGCACGACGGCGCCGATGGTACCGGCGAAGCCGAAGCTGTTGACGACGGCCCGCTTCACCTCGGCCTGCCACGGCTCGCACTCGGTGGGCACGCGCAGCGGGTACAGGTCCCAGGGGATGCGTCCCGACGGGGTGTTGAGGTTGACGTGCGGGTAGACCGTGCCGGAGCGCAGCTGCAGCACGGTCTTGATGACGCCGACGATGCCGGAGGCCGGCTCCATGTGACCGAGGTTGGTCTTGACCGAACCGACCAGCACCGGCTGGTCCTTGGTGTGGGAGTCGACGAACACGTCGCCGATCGCGCCGAACTCGATGGGGTCGCCGAGCGGGGTGCCGGTGCCGTGCGCCTCGACGTAGGAGATGTCCTCGGGGCCGAGGTGGGCGGTGGCCAGCGCGCTGCGGATGACCTTCTCCTGGGCGGGGCCGTTGGGCACGGTCAGGCCGGCGCTGTCGCCGTCCTGGCCGACGGCCGTGCCGCGCACCAGGGCGAGGACGCGGTCGCCGTCGCGCTGGGCGTCGGAGAGCCGCTTGAGGACGACGATGCCGCAGCCCTCGGCGCGCGCGTAGCCGTCGGCGGCCTCGTCGAAGGTCTTGCAGTGGCCGTCCGGGGACAGCATCTGGGCGTTGGAGAACATCACCGGGATGCGCGGGTGGTGCAGGGCGTTGACGCCGCCGCACAGCGCGATGTCGCTCTCGCCGGCGCGCAGCGCCTGCACGGCCAGGTGCAGGGCGACCAGCGAGGAGGAGCAGGCGGTGTCGACGCTCATGCTCGGGCCGCGCCAGCCGAGGAAGTACGACAGCCGGCCGGACAGCGGGAACATGGTGATGCCGGAGGCGAGATGGCCGTCCAGCTCCTCGTAGGGCAGGGAGTCCAGCTCGAGGGCGTAGTCGATGGAGCTGGCGCCGATGTAGACGCCGCCGTTGCCGCGGCGCAGCGGCACCGGGTCGATGCCCGCGTGCTCCAGGGCCTGCCAGGCGGTCTCCAGCAGCAGCCGCTGCTGGGGGTCCATGTAACGGGCTTCCTTCGGGCTGATGTTGAAGAAGCCGGCGTCGAACAGGTCGATGCGGTCAAGGAACCCGCCGGCCCTGGCGATGATCTTGCCCTTGTCGTCGGGCCCCTCGGGCGTGAACGCCTCGACGTCCCAGCGGTCCCGGGGGATCGGGCCGATTCCGCTGCGGCCCTCCCGCAGGAAGGCGTCGAACTCGTCGGGCGAGCCGCTGCCGCCGGGGAACCGCAGACCGATTCCGACGATCGCGACCGGTTCGGGCGCCTGCTCTGATTCCGTACGCGGCATGGAACGACTCCTCAAGCGTGCTGGATTTCCTGGGTCAGGTGGTCCACGAGATGGGCGACCGTCGGCTCGTTGAAGAGCACGTTGACGTTGATCGACAGGTCCAGGAGCAGCTCCAGGCTCTGCCGTATCTCGGTCAGCCGCAGCGAGGTGAGGCCGAGATCGAAATAGCTGATGTCGAGGGGAAGGTCCTCGGACTCGTCCATGAGAAGGACCGCCCTGAATTTCTCCAGGACGATTGACTCGATTTCTTCGGCGAGTTCGCTGCGCGGCAGGTCGCGCAACCGCTGGATCGTGCTCTCGACAGGTGGCATGCGGTCATGCAAGCAGCGCCGGCTGACGCCCCACTGACGGCCGGGAGCCGAAGCGTTGGCCGGATCGGCGCGGTCAGCCACGTGTCAGCGCGGGGTCAGATTCCGCTGTCAGGCTCGCATTGCTTCAAGAAATCCACACGCCATATCCGAAAGGCTGAAGATGCTTCGCGAAGCCGCGCAGGAGCAGGAGGAGAGTGCTGAGGCACCTTCCGGATTGAAGAGTTACGACCTCTACATCGCGGGCAAGGACGTGGCCGGCGACGGCTGGGTCTACACCGTCAGCGGGCGTTCGCTGCTGGAGGACGTTTTCACGAGCGTCAGCCTGAAGCGCTCCCTGGAACAGGACCCGGAGTCCGAGGCGGCCAAGCACCCCTATGTCGTCGGGCGCTGCGCGATCGCGGACGACTCCGCCATCGACCTGGCCACCCAGGCGGCCGCCGCTGCCGCCCCCGACTGGGCGGCCGTACCGCTGGAGCGGCGGATGCAGCTGGGCACCCGCTTCCGCGAGGAACTGATCAAGCACCAGGACGAGTTCCTGCGCATGCTGGTCGCCGAGTCCCACCCCGTGAAGCTCGCCCGGTGGGAGCTGAGCTGCCTGCTGCAGATCTACGCCCCGGGCTCCCTGCGCTGGTATCTGAAGCAGATGCGGGTGGAGAAGGAGTACAACGGCCGCAAGCTGATCCTGCACCGTCAGCCGGACGGCGTGGTCGCCTTCAACCCGCCGCAGAACGCCCCGCTGCCGAGCGCCGCCCTGTGCGTGCTGGCGCTGATGGCGGGCAACGCCGTGGTGGTGCGGGCGCCGCGCTCGATCGCGCTGTCCACCATGTGGTTGCTTCGGGACATCGTCGCCCCGCTGCTGGAGGAGATCGACGCGCCGGCCGGTGTGCTGAACGCGGTGTGCTCCAACCCCAAGCAGACCATGGACCGCTGGATCGCCGATCCGCTGATCGACGACATCTTCTACATCGGCGGCAGCCAGGAGGGTCTGCGCTTCGAGCAGAGCTGCGTGGCGCACGGCAAGAAGCCGATCCTCGAACTCGCCGGCAACGACGGCATCGTGGTCTGGAAGGACGCCGACGTGAAGTGGGCGGCCGAGGCCATCACCGAGTCGTTCTACGGCTCCGGGCAGATCTGCATGGTGCCCAACTACGTCCTGGTCCACCCGGAGATCGCCGAGACGCTGATCGCCGAGGTGAAGGAGCAGGTCAAGGGCATCAGGCCGGGCCTGCCCGAGGAGGAGGACGTGCTGCTGTCGCCCGTTCGGCGCAGCGAGCGCTTCTTCCGGCTGCTGCGCCAGGCGCTGGACAACGGCGCCGAGCTGGTCACCGGCGGCAACCGCACCGAGGTCGACGGCACGGTGTCGGAGACGGGTGTCTTCCTGCAGCCGACGGTGGTGCGGGTGGATGGCCTGGACCGGGCCCGGACGTACGACGTGGTCCGCGAGGAGACGTTCTTCCCGCTGATCCCGATCGTGGTCCCCGAACGCGACAACGACGACGCCCTGCTGGAGTCCTTCCTGCAGTTCGTCAACAGCAACGACTACGGGCTGCGCAACTCCCTGTGGTCGCGTTCGGACCACGTCATCGAGACCTTCGTGCGCCGCGTGGTCAACGGCGGTCTGCTGAAGGTCAACGACTCCCACATCGGCTTCCTGCCGTACCTGCCGAGCCACGGCGGCACCGGCCGCACCGGCGGCGCCTTCGGCGAGGCCAACTACCCGATGCTCAAGACCTCCCACATCCAGGGAGTCAGCATCGCCCGCGACGTGAGCCCGTACGACGCGGTCTTCGGCGCCTGACCGCCTTCGCTTTCGACGTCTTCCGGAGGTTTCCGTTGCGTTCCCTCGATGCTGCCCGGACCGTGTGCGAGCGGTTCCATCCCGGACTGCTCAAGGAGCTCGAGCAGATCCCGTACGCCGAGCGGGAGCAGCCCGGCAGCCCGGTGATCGACCTGTTCCGCATCCACGGCGGGGTGGGCCTGCTCATACCCGAGAGCTACGGCGGCCACGGCGCCGCCCCGCTGGAGGCGCTGCGGGTGCAGCTCGCCCTCGGCGCGCTGTCCCCGTCGCTGGTCGCGGCCGGCTCCATGCACCACTTCACCGCCGCGATGCTGTACTCGCTGGCGGTCAAGGCGGGCCGGCTCACCGACGCGCAGACCGCACTGCTGCACCGGATCGTTCCGGACCAGCAGGTGATGGCCTCCGGCTGGGCCGAGGGCCGGACCGCGCAGAACATCCTGAAGCCGGCCGTGACCGCGCGGCCCGTGGAGGGCGGGTTCCTGCTGTCCGGTTCGAAGAAGCCGTGCAGCCTGGCCCGTTCGATGAGCCTGCTCACCGCGTCCATCGCCATCCACGGCGAGGACGGCGCCGAGCCGGAGCTGGCGCTCGCGCTGGTGCCGTCCGACGCGCCGGGGCTGTCCGTGCACGCGTTCTGGGGCAACGACCTGCTGGCCGGCGCGGAGAGCGACGAGGTGCGCCTGGAGGACGTGTTCGTCCCCGCGGACATGGTCGTCCGGGCCGGCGCCGACGACCCCACCCGTCTCGACGACCTGCAGTCGGCCGGGTTCGTCTGGTTCGAGATGCTGATCTCCGCCGGATACGCGGGCGGTGCCGCCGCCCTGGTCGAGCAGGTGCTGGAGCGGCGGCGGGGCAGCGCCGGCGAGCGGGCCGCGCTCGCCGTGGACATGGAGGCCGCCCTCGCCCTGCTGGAGGGCGTGGCCCGCGGCACCGGCCAGGAGCCCGGCGACGAGGAGTCGGTGGCGCGGGTGCTGATCGCCCGGTACGCCGTGCAGAACGCGCTGCCGGACATCGTGGCGCGGGCGCTGGAGCTGCTCGGCGGCCTGGACTTCATCGTCAACTCGACCAGCGCGCAGGTCGCCGCCGCGACGCGTGCCCTGGCCTTCCACCCGCCGTCCCGCATCGCCGCCGCGGAGCCGCTGCTCACGTACTTCGACGGTGGCCCGCTGGTACTGGCCTAGTGCCGCGGCCGAAGGCCGCCCGACCCACCCACACCCTTGGAGTGAGCGACACGTGACCGTCATCCAGGACTCCCCGGCGCCGGCGCCGGTCTCCGCCGCCGACTACGAGGCGGACATCCTCAACCTCTACCGGGCCCACCTCAGCAAGGGCCGGGCCACGCTCGCCGAGCTGTTCGGCAGCCACATGGAGACGGCGTCCGAGGGCGCCTGGCTCACCACCAGCGACGGCGAGCGCTTCCTGAACGCCGGCGGCTACGGCGTGTTCATCATGGGCGCCCGCCACCCGATCGTCATGGAGGAGGTGGAGCGCCAGCTGCGCACCCACCCCACCGCGACCCGCATCCTGCTGGAGCCGACGGTGGCCCGCGCCGCCGAGTCCCTGGTCTCCGTGATGCCGCCCGGTCTCGACCGCGTGCACTTCGCGCTGTCCGGCGCCGAGGCGGTGGAGACGGGCCTGAAGCTGGCCCGCGCGAACGGGTTCAAGCGGACGATCTCGATGCGCGGCGGGTACCACGGCAAGACCCTCGGCGCCCTCTCGGCGACCGCCAAGGAGGTCTACCAGGCGCCGTTCCGCCCGCTCGTCCCCGACTTCCAGCACCTGCCGTTCGGCGACGCCGACGCCCTGGAGGAGGAGCTGAGGGCCCACCCCGGTGAGGTCTGCGTGATCCTCGAGCCGGTGCAGGGCGAGGGCGGTGTCATCATCCCGCCGAAGGGCTACCTCAAGCGGGTCGAGGAACTGGTCCGGGAGTACGAGGGCTTCCTGATCCTCGACGAGGTCCAGTCCGGCTTCGGGCGGCTCGGCGAGTGGTGGGGCGCCGACATCGAGGGCGTCGTCCCGGACGTCCTGCTCACCGGCAAGGCGCTCGGCGGCGGGGTGATGCCGGTGTCGGCGGCCGTCGCCACCCGCAAGGCGTTCCGCCCCTTCGACAAGGACCCCTACGTCCACACCGCCACCTTCTCCGGGCAGCCGGTGCTGATGGCGGCGGTGCAGGGCGCGATCCGGGCCGTCAAGGAGGAGCGCCTGGTCACCCGTGCCATGGACCTCGGCGCCCGGCTGCTGCCGCGGATCACCGAGGTCGCCCGGCGCAACATCCCCGAGCTGGTCGTCGAGGTGCGCGGCCGGGGCCTGCTCATCGGCGTGGAGCTCGTCGAGGCCGGACTGGCCGGCGAGCTGCTGATCGAACTGTTCAACCACGGCGTGGTCGCCAACCACTCCATGAACGGCAGCTCGGTGGTGCGGTTCACCCCGCCCGCCGTGCTGGACGACACCGACGTGGACTTCCTCGTCAACTCCTTCGACCTGGCCACTCGCGACCTGATCAAGGGCGCGGCCAAAATGCCGGAAGGCGGTAACTGATCGTGCGGCACGTCGAACTCGATGCCCTGATACCCGCGGAGCAGGCCGAAACGGTCCTGCACGCCGTACGGCGCTGGGAGCGTTTCCCTGACCTGGCGCCCCACGTCAACGCGACCACCGTGCACGCCTCCTACCCCGACCCCAAGGCCTCCTCCAGCTGGGAGCTGCACTTCCGCAGCGGCCTGCTGCGCTGGACCGAGGACGACACGGTGCTGCCGGAGAGCGGCGAGATCCGCTTCGAGCAGTCCGACGGCGACTTCGACTCCTTCTCCGGGACCTGGTCCGTCCAGCAGTCCGGGGACGACGTCACCGTCCGCTTCGACGCCGACTTCGACTTCGGCATCCCCAGCCTGGAGGGCATCCTCGACCCGATCGCCGAGCGGGTCATCAAGGAGACCGTCGCCTGGGCGCTGACCGGCCTGTTCCCGGGTGTGCGCATCCAGGGCGGCATCCAACTCACCGAAGCCGCCGCGGTCGGCGCCTAGCACCCCCACGAGGAGCTGACCATGGACCAGGCGAACCCCTTCGAGACACCGCGCACGTACTCGCTGCACCGCGCCGAGTACCTGGTGGGCCTCGCCGTCACCACCGGACTGATCGTCTACCACTTCGGCGACATCCGCTGGCTGCCGGCGATCGGACTGTTCCTCTACATCGACCTGATCGGCTACATCCCCGGTGCCATCGCGTTCCGCAAGAGCGGGGGCCGGCCGATCCACAAGGCCTACTACGTCCTCTACAACGTCATGCACAGCCTCATCACGCAGGGCGCGGTGGCCGCGCTGTGGTGCTGGCTGGTCAAGCCGGAGTGGGCGCTGCTGGTACTGCCGTTCCACCTGTTCGGCGACCGCGGCCTGTTCGGCAACTTCATGAAGTCCTTCGCGCTGCCCTTCGAGCCGGTGCGCCAGCAGGGCTACCTGCGGCTGCTGGACGACCTGGGCCTGCCCCACCCCAAGCCGGTCGGGCACGCCATGGACCCGGAGCCGGTCGGTCACGTCCCGGCGCGGCCGGTCGTCCGGGAGACGGAGGCCGTGGGATGACCACCGCGACCGATGTGCGCGCCGCCCGGCCGGTCCGCCAGGACCCGGCCGAGCGCCGCCGGGCGCTGTACCACCTGGCGTCCCCGGTGTCGGTGCTGACCACCGGCCCCGAGGACCGGATGCACGGCACGACCGCCAGCACGGTCACCCTCGTCTCGCGCTCGCCGCTGCTGGTCGGCGTGGTGCTGCGGTCGGGCTCGTCGTTCGCCCGGCTGGCCGCCGCCGAGGGCCGGTTCGCGATCAACGTGCTCGGCGGCGACCAGGCCGACGTGGCCCGGCGGTTCGCCGACAGCGGCCGTCCGGACGGCGACGCGGCCTTCGCGGGCCTGGCCTGGACGGCGGACCGGTACGCGCACGCCCCGCTGATCGCGGGCGCGCTCGCCCACTACGTCTGCCGTTTCCACTCCGCGCACGCGACGGGCGACAGCGAACTGCTGCTCGGCCATGTCGTACGCGCCACGGCTGACCCGGGTCTGCCGCTGTTCAGTTACGCCGGCGGGCTGTTCGCCGGCTCCCTGCGTCCGGCGAAGGAGGCCGCCGCATCATGACCGCACCCATTGCCCCCGAGGCGGACTGGGACAAGGCGCCCGGTCTGCTCGACGGCGCGAAGGAACTCACCCTCGGCCCCGAGGAGTGCGACCTCGCCTACTGGATCACCTCGGTGGCCCAGGGAACCCTGCGCGACCGCGGGGCGACCGGCCACCACGAGAACGCGATCACGCCCGCCTTCCTGAAGGCGCCCGGCCCGCTGCGCGAGGCACTGGTGCTGGAGTTCGGCTTCCGCGCGCTGGCGGAGGAACTGGCCACCCGGCTGCTCGGCCACTACGTGTCGATCGCGCCCGGCATCCCCGAGATGGAGTTCTACGCCACCCAGCTCATCGACGAGGCCCGGCACGCCCGGGTCTTCCGGCAGCACCTGGTGGAGCTGGGCATCCCGGCGGGCACCCTGCTGAAGGACATCGAGGAGATGGCCCGGGACTACCGCAAGCGGGTCCTGGACCCGGTGGTGGACTTCACCCTGGACATCGTGCGCGACCAGGCCGACTTCCCGGGCGGCGTCGCGGTGTTCGCCATCATCATCGAGGGTGTGCTCGCCCCGGCCGCCGAGCTGAGCGAGCGCAAGTGGACCCCGCTGTCCCCGGCGACCGGCGAGATCTCGCGGGGCACCGCGATCGACGAGATCCGCCACCTCACCGTGGCCAGCACCATCCTGCGCGACCACGTGATCGCGCACCCGGAGTACAAGCCGCGGCTGCTGGAGATCCTGCGCTCGGGCGTGAAGCTGTGGGACGAGATCCCGGACCGGGAGTTCGTCATCCACCGCGAGGAGCTGTTCCAGCAGGGCATGTTCGAGCACGCCGACAAGATCGGCGACTACGAGGTCTGGCCGGGCGTGCGGCTGCTCGACACCACCGCCGAGCAGCGCTACGACATGGCCGAGCGGTGGACCGACGAGATGGCCGAGGTCCGCATGAAGTACATGGGCCTGCCCGTCGAGGTCCTGGCGTCCCAGCAGGCGACGTCAGCCTCGGAGGCCGGCGCATGAGCACCGGGCGGGCCGCGGTCATCACGGGGATCGGCTCGTACGTCCCGCCCAACGTGGTGACCAACGACGACCTGTCGGAGCGGCTCGACACCTCGGACGCGTGGATCCGCTCCCGCACCGGGATCGTCGAGCGGTGCTTCATCACCCCGGGCACCTCCACCGGCGACCTGGCGGTGGAGGCGGGCCTGAGGGCGCTGAAGTCGGCGGGCGCCGAGCAGGTCGGGGCGGTGGTGCTGGCCACCACCACCCCCGACCAGCCCTGCCCGGCGACCGCACCGCAGGTGGCGGCCCGGCTGGGGCTCGGGCAGGTGCCCGCCTTCGACGTGGCGGCCGTCTGCTCGGGCTTCCTGTACGGGCTGGCCTCGGCCGCCGGGCTCATAGCGGCCGGGGTGGCGGACAGCGTGCTGCTGATCGCCGCGGACGCCTTCACCACGATCATCAACCCCGAGGACCGCACCACCGCGGTGATCTTCGCCGACGGCGCGGGCGCGGTGGTGCTGCGGGCCGGCTCGGCGAACGAGCCCGGGGCGATCGGCCCGCTGGTGCTCGGCAGCGACGGCGAGCTGAGCCATCTGATCGAGGTGCCGGCCGGCGGCTCACGGCAGCGCTCCTCCGACCGGCCGGTCGACCCGGCGGACCGGTACTTCCGGATGCTCGGCCGGGAGACCTACCGGCACGCGGTGGAGCGGATGACGTCCGTCTCCACCGAGGCCGCCGAACGCGCCGGATGGCGGCTGGAGGACGTCGACCGGTTCGCCGCGCACCAGGCCAACGCCCGGATCCTGGAAGCGGTCGCCAAACGCCTCGGGCTGCCCGAGGACAAGCAGTTGAGCAACATCGACCGGGTCGGCAACACCGGTGCCGCCTCGATTCCGCTGCTGCTGGCCGAGGCCACCGCCGAGGGCCGGCTCGCCGCGGGCCACCGGGTCCTGCTCACCGCGTTCGGCGGCGGGCTGGCCTGGGGCGCGGGCACCGTCGTCTGGCCGGAGCTGCAGACCTTCTGACCGACCGTCAGTAACCCATACCGAATTCAGCGGTACGCGGGGTGCGTACGCCCTTCGAAAGGAACGGACATGCTGGAGCAGCTCAAGGAAATCCTGTCCAACAAGCTCAAGGTGTCGCCCGAGGCGATCACCCCCGAGGCCACCCGCGAGGACATCGAACTGGATTCGCTCGCCGTGGTGGAGCTGTCGCTGCTGCTGAAGTCCGAGCTGGACCTGGACATCAGCGACGACGACCTCCTGGAGGCCGAGACCGTGGCCGACATGGTCCGGCTCATGGAGGAGCGGAGCGCGAAGGTCTGATGGCCGGCATGGACATCGCCGTCACCGGACTCGGTCTGGTCACCCCGGGTGGGATCGGGGTCGGGCCGAGCTGGGCGGCGGTCTGCGACGGCAGGCCGGCCGCCGCCCTCGATCCGGTACTGGCGAACAACCCCGTACAGATCTCCTGCCGGGTGCCCGGCTTCGACCCCGAGACGCTGCTCAGCGCGCGGCGCGCCCATCGTCTGGACCGGTTCGTGCAGTTCGCGCTGGTCGCCGCGCACGAGGCGGTGGCCGACGCGGGCCTGGACCCGCGGACCTGGGACGGCGCGCGGGTGGGTGTGGTGCTGGGCTGCGCCGACGGCGGGCCGGGCACCGTCGAGGAACAGCACCATGTGCTGCGCGAGCAGGGCGCCGACCGGGTGTCGCCGCTGCTGCTGCCCATGCAGCTGCCGAACATGCTGGCCGGTCAGACGGCCATCGAGTTCGGGGCGACCGGGCCCAACCTGGTGGTGGCCACCGCCTGCGCCTCGGGCGCGACCGCCATCGGGACCGCCCGGGACCTGCTCGTCCTCGGCCGCTGCGACATCGTCCTCGCGGGCGGCAGCGAGGCCATGATCACCCCACTGGTCATGGCCGGGTTCGCCCAGATGGGCGCGCTGTCGAAGCGGCACGACGATCCCGCGTCCGCCTCCCGCCCGTTCGACGTCGACCGGGACGGCTTCGTGGCCGGGGAGGGCGCCGGGATCCTCGTGATGGAGCGGGTCGCGGACGCCCGAGCCCGGGGCGCCCACGTGCACGGCCGGATCATCGGCTACGGCGCCACCGCCGACGCCCACCACATGACGTCACCCCACCCGGACGGCACCGGCATCGAGGCGGCGGTACGCGCGGCCCTCGCCGACGCGGGGGCCGATCCGGACGACGTGCAGCACGTCAACGCCCATGGGACCTCGACCCCGTTGAACGACCTGTCGGAGGCCCGCATGATCCAGCGGTCCCTGCGCGGGGACCCGCTGGTCACGTCCACGAAGGGAGTCACCGGTCATCTGCTGGGCGCCGCCGGCGCGGTCGAGGCCGCGTTCGCCGTGCTCAGCGTCGAGCACGAGGTCATCCCGCCCGTCGCCAACCTGGTCATGCCCGATCCGCGGATCGAGATCAAGCTGGCGCAGACGGTCACGTCGATGCCGATCGATCTGGCACTGAGCAACTCGCTGGGGTTCGGCGGGCAGAACACGGCCCTGGCGATCGCCCCCGCGTAGACGCCCGCCGGGTCCGGTCCGCCCGGCACGTCGCAGCAGCCGTCCGCCGAGGAGTCTCGGCGGGCGGCTGTCCCCGTCCCTCTCCCCTGTCTCGGAGTCGTCATGTCCTCCAGTGGTTCCCCGCCCCCGTCCGGCCGGCTCGGCACCCGGCACATCCTCTTCCTGATCGTCGCCGCCGCCGCGCCGCTGTCCGCGATGGTCGGCACCGTTCCGCTCGCGTTCGCCTTCGGTGACGGGGCCGGTGTGCCGGCCGCCTTCCTGTTCGCCGGGGTCACCCTGCTGTGCTTCTCGGTGGGGTACGCGGTCAGCGCCCGCCGCACCGGCGGCTCCGGCGGCTTCTACGCCTCCGTCGCCGACGGGCTCGGCCGGCCGCCCGCGGTCGCCGCCGGCTATGTCGCCCTGCTCTCCTACAACTGCGCCACCATCGGCCTCGCGGGCGCCCTCGGCTACTTCACCCAGCTCGTGCTGGCGGCCCACGGGCTGACGGTGTCCTGGGAGTGGTGCGCGGCCGTCGGGCTCGTGCTGATGGCGGTGCTCGGCTACCGGGAGATCGCGCTGAGCGCCCGGGTGCTCGCCCTGCTGATGCTCGGCGAGATCGGGGTGCTGGCCGCGCTGGACGTGGCGATCCTCGCCCGCCACGGGCTGCACGCCCTGCCCACCGCCTCCTTCTCCCCGCACACCGCGGCCGGGCACGGCGCCGGCGTCTCGCTGATGTTCGCGTTCGTCTCCTTCATCGGCTTCGAATCGGCCGCGCTGTACGGCAAGGAGGCGAAGGACCCGCGGCGCAGCGTGCCGCGCGCCACCTATGTGGCCGTCACCCTGATCGCCGGCTTCTACGCGCTCACGAGCTGGCTGGCGGTCGGCGCGGTCGGCAGCGACAACGTGCGCGAGGTCGCGGGCAAGCAGATGGGCGACCTCTTCTTCGTCCTCGGCGACGACTTCCTCGGCAAGGCGGGCAGCACCGGGCTGCAGATCCTGCTGTGCACCAGCCTGTTCGCGGCGACGCTGGCCCTGCACAGCGCCGCCGGACGGTACGCCCAGGTCCTCGCCGGGGACGGCCTGCTGCCGGGCGCGCTGGCCGCCGAGCACTCCCGGCACCGCTCCCCGCACCGGGCCAGCCTCGCGCAGAGCGCGCTGACCGCGGTCGTCGTGGCCGGCTTCGCCGTCGCGGGCCTCGACCCGTACGCCGACCTGACCACCAGCATGCTCGGTCTCGGCACCCTGGGCATCGTCGCCCTGCAGGCGCTGGCCGCGCTGTCCGTGCTCGGGCTGCGGGTGCGCACCGGCACCGGGCACTGGTGGCGGGAGACCGTCGCCCCGCTGCTGGGCTTCGCCGGTCTCGCCGCCTCGGTGTGGCTGGTGGTCGGCAACTTCGACATGCTCACCGGCTCCCCGTCCGAGGTGATCGCCGCGCTGCCCTGGCTGCTGCCGCTGGTCGCCGCGGGCGGCCTGCTGTACGCGGCCCGGCTGCGTTCGGCGCACCCGGTGCGCTACCGCCTGCTCGGTACCCAGCACACCGCCGACCCCGTCCCGGCCCCCTCCCCCGCCCTGTCAGGAGACCGTCATGCACGATCCCAGTGAGCTGATCGAGGCCGGCGAGGACGCCGTACGGCGCCTGGCCCGCCGCCGCCACGACCTCGACCTGGACACCCTCGGCACCGCGCTGCGCGCCCGCTCGGCCGCGCAGTCCGAGGTGACCCGGCTGCGCACCGAGCTGAACCGCACCGCCAAGGCCCGCCGTTCGGGGCCGCCCACGGAGGCGGAGAAGGAGGCCGCCCGCGCGCTGCGGGCCGAGGTGCAGCAGGCCGAGGCCACCGCCCGGACCGCCGCCGCCGGGCTGACCGAGCTGCTGCTCGGCATCCCCAACCTGCCGCTGGACGCCGTACCGGACGGCGACTCGGAGAAGGAGGCCGTGGAGATACGGCGCGGTGGCCCGGCCCCGCGTCCGGCGGCCGGGGCCCGGCACCACGCCGAGATCGGCGAGGCGCTGGGCATCCTGGACTCCCCCGCGGCGGCGCGGCTGTCCGGCGCCCGGTTCAGCGTCGCGCGCGGCGCCGGGGCGCGCCTCGAGCGGGCCCTCGGCGGTTTCTTCCTCGACCTGCACACCCAGGAGCACGGCTACACCGAGCAGTCGGTGCCGTTCCTGGTCAACCGGGACACCATGACCGGCACCGGGCAACTGCCCAAGTTCGAGGAGGACCTGTTCCGCACGAAGGTCGCGGACCGGGAGCTGTTCCTGATCCCCACCGCCGAGGTGCCGCTGACCAACCTGGTGGCCGGGCAGCTCCTGGACGCGCGCACGCTGCCGTACGCCTTCACCGCCCGCACCCCCTGCTTCCGCGCGGAGGCGGGGGCCTACGGCCGGGACACCCGGGGCGTGCTGCGACTGCACCAGTTCGAGAAGGTGGAGCTGGTGCGGATCTGCGCGCCGGAACAGGCGCAGGAGCAGCTCGAGCTGATGGTGGGGCACGCCGAGGAGTGCCTGCGCCGGCTGGAACTGTCGTTCCGCACCGTCCTGCTGCCCGCGGGCGACATGGGCTTCTCGGCCCGGATGACGTACGACATCGAGGTGTGGCTGCCCGGTGGCGGCGCGTACCGGGAGATCTCCTCGGTGTCCGACTGCGGCACCTTCCAGGCCCGCCGCGCCGACATCCGGGTGAAGCGGGCCGACGGCCGCAAGTCGCCGGCGGCCACGCTGAACGGCTCGGCGCTGCCGATCGGGCGGACGGTGGCCGCGCTGCTGGAGCAGGGCGTCCAGGAGGACGGCTCCGTGGTCCTGCCCGAGGCGCTGGTGCCGTACGCCGGCTTCCGGCGGATCCTGCCGGGTGGCGCCACCGAGTGACCGCACGCGAAAGGGGCGGGAGCCGAGGACCGGTCCTCGGCTCCCGCCCCTTTCGGCGGTTCAGGCGCCCATCATGTGCACCCCGCCGTCCACGTGCACGATCTCGCCCGTGGTCCGCGGGAAGAAGTCCGACAGCAGCGCGACCACACCGCGGGCGGCCGGCTCCGGGTCGGTGAGGTCCCAGCCCGCCGGGGCGCGCCGGGTGGTCCACACGTCGGCCAGTTCCGCGAAGCCCGGGATGGACTTGGCGGCCATGGAGCGCAGCGGCCCGGCGGCGACGAGGTTGCAGCGGATGCCGCGGTCGCCGAGGTCCCGGGCGAGGTAGCGGCTGGTGGACTCCAGGGCGGCCTTGGCGACGCCCATCCAGTCGTAGTGCGGCCAGGCGACGGCCGCGTCGAAGGTGAGGCCGACGACCGAGCCGCCGCGCCGCTCCAGCAGCGGCAGGCAGGCCGTGGTCAGCGACTTCAGGGAGTACGCCGAGACCTGCACGGCCGTCGACACGTCCTCCCAGGTGCCGTCGAGGAAGGAGAAGGCGCCCTGGGGGCCGTAGGCGATGGAGTGCACGACGCCGTCGAGGGAGTCGGTGTGCTCGCCGATCCGCTCGGCGAGGCTGTCCAGGTGGCTCTGGTCGGTGACGTCCAGTTCGATGACGGGGGCGGGCTTCGGCAGCTTGCCCGCGAACCGCTCGATCAGGGAGAGCCTGCCGAAGCCGGTCAGCAGGACCTCGGCGCCCTCCTCCTGTGCGATCCGGGCCACGTGGAAGGCGATGGAGGCGTCCGTGACGACGCCGGTGACCAGGATCCGCTTGCCCGCGAGGATGCCGCTCATGCCACCGACACCCCCTCCGGCAGCGCGCCGATCAGCGGGGAGTCGTGGTCCTGCGGGCCGAGGGCGGCGCCGCCGCCGGGCGAGCCGAGACCGGCGAAGAAGGCGGCGTTGGACGCCGCGTGGTCGTCGCCCCACTCCTCGGGCATGTCGTCCTGGAAGTAGATGGCGTCGACCGGGCAGACCGGCTCGCAGGCGCCGCAGTCCACGCATTCCTCGGGATGGATGTACAGGGCGCGGCGGCCCTCGTAGATGCAGTCCACGGGGCACTCGTCGACGCAGGAGCGGTCCTTGACGTCGACGCAGGGCAGTCCGATGACGTAGGCCATGCTCAACTCCTCGGGTTGAGGGACACGTTCACTTGACCGGGACGCCGGTGGTGCGCTCGCCCAGGGTCAGCACGGTGACGGCGAGGACGGCCATGGCGGCGGCGATGACACTGAACAGGGCACCCGCGCCGTGCCCCTCCAGCACCGGCAGCAGCACGAACGGCAGTGCCGCGGCGCTGAGTTTGGACAGCGAGTAGGCGGCGCCGGAGGCGGTGGCGCGGATCGCGGTGGGGTACTGCTCGGACAGGTACACATGGCTGACGCTGGAGAAGACGTTGCTGAACAGGGTGTAGGCGAAGCCGCAGGCCACGATCAGCGCGGCCGAGCCGGCGTAGGCGAAGCCCATTCCGGCCACCACCATCGCGCCCGCCGAGAGGGCGACCAGGGTGCGGCGCTCCAGGCGGTCCACGATGGGCAGGACGAGCGCGGAGCCCACCGGGTAGCCGAGGAAGGACAGCGCGGTGAAGCCGAGCCCCGCGACGATGCCGTAGCCCTTGGCGGCGACGATCTGCGGGGCGAGCGTGCCGAAGCCGTAGTAGCCGACGACCGACAGCACGCAGAACAGCCACAGCACGAGGGTGCGGCGGCGCATGCCGGGGCGCAGGACGTCCCGCAGCCGGGAGTCCCCGGCGGCCGGCTCCGGTTCGGCCGCGGCGGGCTTCTCCAGGACCAGTCCGCGGCCCGCGGCCTCCGCCTCCATCCGGGCGACCAGCCGCTCCGCCTCCGCGGTCCGGCCGGCCGAGGCCAGCCAGCGCGGGGACTCGATGAGCCGGCGGCGCAAGCCCCACACGACGGCCGAGCCGAGCGCGCCGAGCACGAACAGCCAGCGCCAGCCGGCCACGCCCAGCGGGGTGAGCGGCACCAGCCACAGCGCGGCGAAGCCCACCGCGGGCACTCCGCAGAAGGCGAGGGTGTAGGCCCAGGCGATGAACCGGCCGCGCTTCCTCGCGGGCAGCACGTCGGCCAGGTAGCAGTCGGACAGGGCCTGTTCGGCGCCGATGCCGACACCGGCCAGGAACCGGGTGACGATCAGCCAGGTGGCGTTCGGGGAGAACGCGCCGAGCAGCGAGAAGACCGAGTAGATGGCGAGGTTGATCAGGAAGGCCCGACGCCGGCCGAACCGGTCCGCGATCCGGCCGAGCGTCAGGGATCCGATGAACTGGCCGACGAACACGGAGGCCAGAACGAGTTTGAGCGAGGTCGCGCCGAAGGCGAAGTCGCTCTGCAGCACCTTGGCGATGGTGCCCGAGAGGTTGTTCTCGAAGGTGTCGAAGAACAGGCCGACGCCGATGACCGCGGTGAGTCTGCGGTGCAGGGGAGTGATCGGCATGCGGTCCAGGCGGACACCGATCGGGGCGGGAACGGTGACGTCACCCGCCGCCGCGGTGGTCTGGGACATGGGGCTGGCTCCTTACGAAACTCCTGGGGACCGGTGGTGCGTCGCTCCCGGGAAGGGAACCGCCCGGGCCGCCGACGGGCCCGGGCGTGTGGCCCGGGGGCCGGGGCGTGGGGGAATGGACGGTGCGGGACGGGTGTGGGGGGATGTGGGGGTGGGTGAGGGTCGCCTGCCGGACTCAGGCCGCTTCCATGGCCTGGCGCCGGATCTGCTCCTCCACGTCACCGCGCCGCACCGGCGCGCTGACCTCGTGCAGGAAGGAGGCGACCTCGCGGTACGAGGCCCAGAACCCGACCTCGTGGTACGGCACTCCGCGTTCGGCGCAGTACTCCATGGTCAGCTCCCGGGCGCGCCCCAGGTTCTTCTGCGGCATCGCCGGGAAAAGGTGGTGCTCGACCTGGTAGTTGAGACCGCCGTAGAGGAAGTCGATCAGCAGACTGGGCCGGATGTTGCGGGAGGTGAGGACCTGGCGCTCCAGCCAGTCCAGGGTCTCCGCCTCGCCGTCGCGCACCTGCATGCCCTTGTGGTTCGGGGCGAAGATCATCCCGAAGTAGACGCCCAGCGCGGCGTGCTGGACCACGATGAAGGCGACCGCGAGCACCGGGGACAGGACGGTGAAGACGAGGCCGAGGTAGACGGCGGTGCGCAGCACGATCAGGAAGGTCTCCAGCACGGGCCGCTTGGTCTTGCCCTGGACGATGGACAGGACGGCCGTCCGCAGCATCTTGAAGCCCTCGAGCACGAGCAGCACGAAGAACAGCACGCTCTGGTAGCGCACGACGAACTTCTGGGTGCCGCTGCGGGTCGGGTACTGCTTGATGTCGAAGATGGCGGTGCGCCGGCCGATGTCCGGGTCCATGTCCAGGTGGTTGGGGTTGCTGTGGTGCCGGTTGTGGTGGTTGACCCACCAGCCGTAGCTGACCCCGTTGACCAGGTTGGCGTGGACGTATCCGACCGCGGAGGCGGCCTTCTTGCTGCGGAACATCGCCTTGTGGCCGGCGTCGTGCCACATGAACGCCGACTGGCCGCCGCACAGGCCCATCCACACGGCCGTGAGGAGTTGCCACCAGGAGTCGCCCAGCTCGAAGAAGGCGGCGAACCCGATCAGCAGCAGGGTGGTGTTGAGGGCCAGCTTGCCCACGTAGTACCGGGGGTCGAGGTCCAGCAGGCCCTCGGCCTTGACCCGTTTGAGCAGCTCGGCGAAGGTCGCCGAGGCACCGGTGCGCTGCCCGGCGCCGGCGCCTCCACCGGCGGCCAGGGCCGCGGCTTCTTGTATGTGCGGACGCTGCATGCGTTGCTCTCCTTGGGAGAAGTGCCCGGATCGGGCGGCGGCGCCGCTGCCCCGCGGACCTGCGGGCGCCGCGAGTCGACAAGGCTCCCGCGTGGGTGGCCGTCGCGGGATGGGCCCTGTCGTCGAACTCCCGGCGTACGCCCGGAGGGCGACGGCAGGGCCCCGTTTCGCCCGGCGGGCCCGGCGACGGGAGCACAGTGCGGTACTCCCGGTCCGGACCGCCGGGCGAACGTGTGTCCAGCGTTCCGTGGAGCGCTGATGTGGCACTGATACCGGTCTGACCGGGTGTGCGCCGGCACCCGCCGGCGCGCCCGGCAGCGGCTCAGGCGGCCGCCTCGGTGCGCAGCCGCTCGTCGAGGGCGCGGACGGCCGCGTCGGCTGCCTCGGCGACCGACTCGTCGTCGGGCGCGCCGATGACGGCCATCAGCTGCTCGACGGTGGCGTGCTGGAGTTCCTCGGTGGACTGGCTCATCTCGGTGTCCTCTCGTCGTTCGCGGTGGCGGGTCAGAAGGCGTTGCAGGCGCGGAAGACGTGCGCGAAACCGGGCAGCGAGGCCTGCGGCCCGTCGAAGGCGACGTACTCCGGGATCAGCACGTCGGGGGCCCACTTCTGCTTGTACGACAGCTGGGTCTGCGCCGGGTACAGGGCGGCGCCCTCGGCCCACAGGGCGTGCATCAGCCACTGGAACGCCGGGCTGTGGCCGTCGAGTTCGTGGCTCGCGTCCAGGCCGGTGAACGGCGTGAACCCGAAGTGCAGCCACTCGACGCCCTCGGCCCGGAACACCTCGATGGCGTGCGCGTTGATGGCCTCCATCAGGCCGGGGGAGCCCTCCGGGATTCGGCGGCTGAGGTCGTGCATCCAGCCGGCCCTGCTGCCGTAGACCGGCGAGTACGAGATGTACGCGACCGGGGCGCCTTCGATGGTGCCGACGAAGAGCCGGCGGTGTTCCTGGGCCTCGCCGCCGATCTGGCCGACGAGGAACTCCAGTTGCTGGGCGCCGCCCTTGGAGCCGAGCCAGGCCTGGTCGATGGTGGCGATGGAGTCGGCCACGTCGCCCGCGTCGACCTCCTGGATCCGCAGGCCGTTGCGGAGCGCGCGGGAGATCTTGTTGCGCAGCTGCATGAACTTGGTGCCGCGCAGGGTGAACTCGGCGAGGCTCACCGCCCAGGAGGCGCCGACCTGGTTGACGGTGAAGCCGAGCCGGGCGTACCGCTCGGCGTCGGCGCGCTGGAGCTGGATGCCGACGAGCCGCAGCCCCTCGTCGCGGACGTGGCCGCGGAAGGCGTCGAGCAGGGTGCCGTAGTCCTCCTCGGCGGCGAAGGGGCCGCCGAGCTGGACGGCCCAGCGGCCGGTGCGGCGGTACACGATCACACCGTCCGTGCCCGGGACGGTGAAGATACTGTTTCCGCTGTTGAGGGCGAGGAACGCACTCGCGTTCTCGCTTGCCGTGTGGGCGCGCAGGGCGTCCAGAACCGGGTTGTCCGTGACGGTTTCGGTGGTGGTGGCGGTCATTCCCATACCCCTTTCGGGAGCGTTTTCCTTCGAAGGGAGTACAACACCGGAAGGACGTCCGGGAAAAGAGCCGAAAGGAATTCATTGCCTGCGTCAGAAGCGTGTCAGCTTTCCGTCAGCGCAGGGTGCCAATGTTGTTCCCGTGAACGGCACGGGAAACCGGGCCGGAAACACGGAGAGGTGCCCGGAGTGGCTGATCGGGGACCTGGAGCACGCCTCGAGGTCGGGCCGGCGACGGTCCACGCAGGTTCAAATCCTGCCCTCTCCGCCACAGTCCGGAATTCCGCACGGGGGAAAGCGAATTGCTGATCCGGCATGCGAATCGCCCGTATCCCCCTCCGGTGCCGCGCCAATGGCGGCACGGCACCGGATGCCCCTGAACCGCCGGCCGCCCCCCGTCCCGGCGGAGCAACCGCCCCGGCGGGACGTCCAGGAAGCAGACGCCCGCCGGGGCGCGGCGCATTCGGTCACCCGGTCTTTTCACCGCAGCACCACCCCAGAAAGAGACAACCTTCGCCAGGAATTTTCACCAAAGGGGGGAAGACATGCTGAGGTTCTCCATTCTCGGCGCACTGCAGATACTCACCGCCGCCGGCCCGGCGGACATCTCGGGCGACCTGCAGCGCACACTGGTGCAGACGCTGCTGGTCAGCGAGGGCCAGCCGGTTTCCGGGGAGGGTCTGGCCGAGGAGATGTGGGGGGACGCCGTCCCCGACAACCAGGCCAACGCCCTCCAGGCCCATGTCAGCCGGTTACGCCGCAGGCTCCGCGACCTGGAGCCGGACCGGCCGTCCTCCCGGCTGACGATGCACCCCTCCGGCTACCGGCTGGGCGTCGGCGAGGGCGAACTGGACGCGGCCGAGTTCATCAGGGCCGTACGGCTGGCCGAGTCGGCCACCGCGGCCGACGCGGCGCGCACCGCGCGGCTGCTCGCCGACGCGCTCGGGATGTGGCGTGGCCCGGTCTTCGGCGGATTCGCCGGCGGAACCCTGTGCCAGCTCGCGGGTGCCCGCTACGAGGAGTACCGGATGCGCGCCATGGAACTGCGCTTCGACGCCGAGCTGCGGCTCGGCCGCCATGCCGCCGTGCTCGCCGAGCTGACCGAGGCGCACTCCAACCACCCCCTGCGGGAACGGTTCTGCGAGCAGCTCATGGTCGCCCTGTACGGCTCCGGCCGGCAGGCCGACGCCCTCGACGTCTTCCACCGGATGCGCCGTCAACTCGACGACGAACTCGGCATCCAGCCCTCCCCCGCCCTGCGCCGCGTCGAGCACGCGATCCTCTCCCATGACCCCGCCCTCACCGGCGACGCCCGCCTCCAGCCCGTCTGACGCGTTCGCGCCGCGTAAGCGGTCCGTCAGTCCCCGGTCAGTCCGCATTGCCACGCTCGACGGGCGAGTGGAATCACCACGCCCCATGGGGCCTGTCCGACCATTCCCGCCTGCCCGGCGGGCGGACGACGGGTATCGCCGGACAGGCCCCACCCACGGAGGGGGAGACATGAGGTCCCAGGTCGAGGAACTGGCCGGCATACGCGAGCGCGTGCTCGCCGGCCCCAGCGAGAAGGCGACCGCCGCCCAGAAGGCCAAGGGCAAGCTCACCGTGCGCGAACGCATCGGCCTGCTGCTCGACGACGGCTCCTTCCAGGAGGTCGAACCGCTGCGCCGGCACCGGGCGAGCGGTTTCGGCCTGGAGACGAAGAAGCCCTACACCGACGGTGTCGTCACGGGCTGGGGCACGGTGGAGGGCCGTACGGTCTTCGTCTACGCCCACGACTTCCGGATCTTCGGCGGCGCCCTGGGCGAGGCCCACGCCGCCAAGATCCACAAGATCATGGACATGGCCATCGCGGCCGGCGCCCCTCTGGTCTCCCTCAACGACGGCGCAGGCGCCCGCATCCAGGAGGGCGTCACCGCGCTCGCCGGCTACGGCGGCATCTTCCGGCGCAACACGAAGGCCAGCGGTGTCATCCCGCAGATCTCCGTGATGCTCGGCCCGTGCGCGGGCGGCGCCGCCTACAGCCCGGCGCTGACGGACTTCGTCTTCATGGTCCGCGAGACCTCGCAGATGTTCATCACCGGCCCGGACGTCGTCAAGGCGGTCACCGGCGAGGAGATCACCCAGAACGGGCTCGGCGGCGCCGACGTGCACGCCGAGACCTCCGGCGTCTGCCACTTCGCCTACGACGACGAGGAGACCTGCCTGGAGGAGGTGCGCTATCTGCTCTCCCTCCTGCCCCGCAACAACCGCGAGAACCCGCCCCCGGCGCCCTGCGACGACCCGGCCGGCCGGCGCTGCGAGAGCCTCGCCGACCTGGTGCCCGCCGACGGCAACCGCCCGTACGACATGACCAAGGTCATCGAGGAGATCGTCGACGACGGCGAGTACCTCGAGGTCCACCAGCGCTGGGCGCGCAACATCATCTGCGCGCTGGCCCGGCTGGACGGCCAGGTGGTCGGGGTCGTCGCCAACCAGCCGCAGAGCCTGGCGGGCGTGCTGGACATCGAGGCGTCCGAGAAGGCCGCCCGCTTCGTGCAGATGTGCGACGCGTTCAGTATCCCGATCGTCACCCTGCTCGACGTGCCCGGCTTCCTCCCGGGTGTCGATCAGGAGCACGGCGGCATCATCCGGCACGGCGCGAAGCTGCTGTACGCCTACTGCAACGCCACCGTGCCGCGCATCTCCCTGATCCTGCGCAAGGCGTACGGAGGTGCGTACATCGTGATGGACTCCCAGTCGATCGGCGCCGACCTCACCTACGCCTGGCCCACCAACGAGATCGCCGTGATGGGCGCCGAGGGCGCGGCCAACGTCATCTTCCGCCGCCAGATCGCCGAGGCCGACGACCCGGAGGCCCGGCGGG
>Ga0308175_100000328_pt1 | contig 34063 bp, 23 predicted proteins | sample PhyCR1_3_FD_203893 | JGI IMG/M metagenome (GOLD analysis project Ga0308175, IMG submission 203893) | Soil microbial communities from UC Gill Tract Community Farm, Albany, California, United States - DLSLS.C.R1 | ecosystem: Environmental > Terrestrial > Soil > Agricultural land | place: USA...
GCCGCGTCTGGGCCAGCGTGCGATGGATGGTCACGGCCTCCTCGGTCGCTGCCAGCGCCTCCTCGCGCCGGCCCAGCTCGCTGAGCATGGCGCCCAGGTTGTTCAGGCTCATGGCGAGGTAGGGCAAGAAGGCGTCCGGCCGCTTCTGGGCCAGCGTGCGATAGCGGGTCACAGCCTCCTGGGTCGCTGCCAGCGCCTCCTTGCGCCGGCCCAGCTCACTGAGCCTGAGGCCCACTTTGTTCAGGATGCGCGCGCGCTCGGTCGCTTGCACCGGCTCAGGTGACGCGTCGAGGGCATCCAGCAGCCGTTGCCCTGCCCAGGCGCGAAGCTCCCGCAGGCTCACCGAGGGCTCGTCCTGTGGCAGCAGGTTGTCAATGTGATCTGCGAGCGCACTCGTACCGCCGGTCTCTGCCAGCTTGCGTGCGAGCGCGGGGCCGATCGGGGCGTGAGCGGTCTCGGCGCGCAATGCGAGCAGAGCGGTCAACGCAGGACGCGCCGTGGCCTCGGGATCGTGACCCACGAGTCGCTCGATCCAGCCGCCGATATCGCCTTCGGAACCCCGGCGGGCACCGAGGCGGCCCAGCACAAAGAAGCCGGTCGTCCTGGTCATCGGGTCGGTCTCGGCGAACACCTCTTCGAGGAAGGAGCTGGGCGTATCGTGGTGGTTCAGGACCTCGAGCACAAGCTGCTCGCCGAGGAGGTCCGGTTCGAGGGGAGCGATGGCAGATACGTGGTCGTTGTGAGGGCCGCTGCGCTGGGGGTAGACCGATGCCAGCCAGGCAAGGACGTGGGAAGACTCGGGGCCACGCACGCGACGCTGAAGCCGCTCTGCCTCGGCCCCTCGTGGGACGCCGCCACGGAGGGTGATGGCGGCCATGAGCCGTGACATCTGGTCTTCGAACGCGCCGCGGGCCTCGAGCGAGCTGGGGAGCTCGCGTCCGAAGCGGTGCAGCCAGAACCGACGCTCGCGCGCCACGGTGTCGGCGAGGATCGCCTCGGCGTGGATGGATCGGCCTTCGACCGCGGCCAAGGCTGCCATCGTCAGGTAGAGCGTGCGACCAAAGCGGTTGTCGCTGAGGTCGGGCCGCGTCACGGCGCCAGCTACCGGTTCGCGTCCGACGAGCGGCGAGAACTTCGTCACCGCGGCTTGGAAGACGTCAGCGCGAGCCGTGCCGTCGAGTGGAACCGGCACCACCAGCATGGGTTCGTGGGCTCGTAGCAGCCCTTCCACGGCCGCGTCGGACCGTAGTAGTAGCTTCCACCAGTCCGCCACTTCGCGCGCCAGCAAGACCACGCGCAACCGACCACCGGCGTTATGACCCGCAAACCGACGCATGACGTCGAGCAGGTCGGTGCGGGCCTCTGCGTAATCGATCACGACCAACGTCGGTTCCGGGGCGTCGAGTACGAACTCGAGGTCGCCCTCTCCGAGGACCCGTGGCAGAAAACCGGCGTTCCAGCCTTGCTCGCGCAACTCGTGGGTCCACTCGATCAGAAGGCGGGTCTTGCCGGTTCCCCCGGGGCCGTGCAACAGCCGTGCGGCCAGTGGTGCCGGGCTGGCGCACCAGTCACGAAGGTCGTCGAGCTCACGAGTCCGCACCGAGCCCACGAAGTTAACGACGCGGTAGCGCGGGTGAAGCAACGAGCCGGGGTTGGTCGCGTGCGGCGGGCGCTCGGCGATGCCGGTCTCGAGGACATCGCCGGCCTGGCGCCCGTGCAGCTCGATATCCTCGGCCGACAGCGCGAAGAGGAGTTCGTTCGAGTCCACGCCGGGCCGCGTGACGTGCTTGGGCCGCTCCTCGTCGGGCAGAGCCGCGACGGTGAGGGCGGCAGTCCCCTGCTTCACGGCCCTGGCGATGGTGTGGCCGTTTCCGAGCGCCCGATAAAACGCGACCGCGAACTGCCGTGCCGAGACATCGAGGACATTCCCGCCCATGCCGATCACGTGATCGACGTGCTTGACGAGTTCGTCGGCGAGGGTGGTGCTGTAGCACGCGTTCAGCACGACCATGCGCACGGTCCTCACCGAGGCAAGCACCTGAGCGAGCACGGCGGCTTCGAGCAGCTCGGTCGACCTGCCATCGTCCCCGTGGACGACGAGGCCGTCGACCTCGCCGTGCCCGCTGAAGTGGACGGCGACCGGTCGAGTGCTGCTCACCTGTTCGAGCAGGGCCGAGCGCTTCAGCGCGAAGTGCGGCTTCATCGTCAGGAGGTCGCGCCAGCGCGTCCCGGCCAGCACGCTCTCGATCGCGTTGTATTCGTCGGCCACCGCGACCTCGATGGTCCGCTCGGGGTTGGCGGCGAGCACGAGTATCTTGTGGGTCATGGCCCCGTCGACAGTCGGAGAGAGGGTGCCGTAAACGCGAGGTAGGACAGGTACGTCCCGACGTCGCCGTCGGGCGCCGTCATCGCCAGCTCGCGAACAGCGCGGGCGGCCTCGGCGACGGTCTTGTTCGCGGCGATCTGGTCGTAGAACGTCCGGGCGGCCAGCCGCGCGGCCGGTGACTGGGTCTGGACCATCGGTGCCACGATGCCGGCCGCACCAGCCGAGAGCAGGAACCTGACCATGTTGGCCTGCGCCGCCGGCGTGGCCGGCCGACCGGCGCCCGCGCGGCAACCATTGAGGAACATGAACGGATGGGCCCGCATGAGCGCCGTGCTCGGATGGAAGATCTGCGGGCGCACCGGCCCACCCTCGAGGGAGAGCTGGGCAGGGTTGCCCTCAGCATGACCGGCGAAATGGACCAGCCGCGCTGACGACGTGTCCAGTGCGTGCTGGAGCTCGTCGATGGTCCGGATCACGGTCACTGCGGCGGCGTAGCGCCCTCGCAGGTCCTCCTCCTCCTGCGCGGCGCTCGGCAGGGGCGGCGAGTACGCGGGACGGATGCACAGCACCTCGCCGATCCGGACGTCGGCCCCGTTCCGGACCTGCGTTCCGGTCCAGCGCGCGACCGGCCGCTCGACGCCGAGGAAGGGCCCGTTGCTGGCGGCGCGGAGCTGGAGCACCTCGAACGGCGCCAGCGGCGCTCCCGCCGCGATCAGCGTCGCGGCTCCTGCCTGCGCTGGATCGTCGAGGAAGCTCTGGACCGCATCGGGCAGATCGGCCATCAAGCCGACCCCGAGCTGCTGGACGGCCTCCAGCGAACTCGCCTCCTCGAGCCCGGTCGCGTAGGCGGTGAGCTCGGCCGCGACCCAGATTTCGGAGCGCTCCAGCGCGCCATTCCGATACATCGAGATCCGGCGGGCGTTGCCTCCGAGCTCGGCGATGTCGAGCGTGACCGGCACCGTCGCTGGGGTCACCGACAGCGCGCGCAGCCGTCCACTCGTTGCTGGCGGTACCGCAGGCTCGTCGCGCACCGGCGTCCGGGCCAGTGTGATGACCGCGCTGCCGACGACCTCGCCGCGGCGGAAGAACCGAACAGTGAGTGTGTAGGCGGTCCGGTCGCCGGACGCACGGGCCCGGAAGGTCCAGCGCAGCGGACGCCGCCTTGGGTTGCGCTCGATGACGAAGTCGTGCTGCCACGACTCACTGTCCGGCGGGACGAAGTGCGTCGAGGACACCGAAGCGTTCAGCGTCACGCTCGTCTCGCCCGGCCCGAACTGCAGCAGCAGCCCCGCCGCCGCCCCCAGCGGCGCGGTCAGCTCGAGCGCCAGCTCAAGCTCGATGAGGTCGTCCGGGACCACCGTGCGCGCGCTGGGCGTGAGCGTCGGGAACAGCTCGGCCTCTTCGGCGGGAAGGCCGGCGGCCTGGACGTCGGCGAGGACCCCGACGGGATGATGATCGTCGTCGAGCACGACTCGGGGGCCATCGCTATCCGCCAGCCCCATCTCGATCAGCTGCGAACTCCGCGACGCCCCGAATTGCAGGTACCGCTTCGCGATCCATTGCGAGCGCGGGGGCGCGTGCCAGCGAACGGCTTCGTCCACGCTTGCGTGGGCCGCCGCCGCGAGTTGCACGAGCAGGCTGGGCGTGACCTCGAGCACGCGCCAGTCGTCGTGGCTCGCGCCGGAGACGACGAGGAACGGCACGTGCGACGACTCCAGGTGGCGCGCGATCAGCCACGCCGGGTCGCTGCCGCGGCAGATCCGGTAGGGATGCAGCGCCCCGAGTGATGTGCTCACGCGAAGGTCTTTCGCTCGCCGCCGTTCAGCACGACGTACTCGGCGCGCTCGGGGCCACCGTCGCGGCGGGCAATCCGGCCGTCGGCGAGCAGCCAGAACATCGGGTAGTGATTCCTCGTTGCGGGGTCGGCGTCGCCCTCGACGACGTCCTGCGTCCCCGGCCCATCGCCCGGCCGCAGCGGGACCGGCACGTGGTCCTCGGCCTGCGGCTCGCCGGTAGGGAGGTCGCACCAGGCCGCGAAGACCTCGGCCACCGAGCTGCGGACGGCGGCCTGGACCCGTGCGAGGTGAGCGCGCGCCTCGTCGCGCTGCAGCCGCCCGTCGCCGAACGCGCGCCAGACGGTTCGGCGCCCCGGCGGTCCGAGGCCACGAGCCACGCACCACAGGCCCAGGTGGTTGTCCTCGCCGTGCATGGCGTTGGCCATGCGCAGGGCACCGCGCAGGATCCCGAACTGCTCGTTGAGCTCGCGGCGCGGCACGCGCATGTGCCCACTCGCGAAGATGTCCGTGAGGAAATGACAGCCGAACGCGTCGCAGGCGAACGCGGCCTTGAGCCCCATGCGCGACTGCGGCGTCGTGCGCGCCTGGCGCGCTAGTGCGATCGCCCGCGCGTGATAGGCGCGATAGAGCCGGAGCGCCAGGTTGCGCTCGTCGTCGATCTGGCCCGTGGACGGCTGGCTCGCAAAGTGGCACATGTTCTGGCTCGCCAGCGCGAGGTAACGGCGGGCCGGGTAGTTCGTCGTGACGGCGTCGAGCGCGAGCGCTGCGAACTCGCCCGCGGTGCTCCGGCTGATCTTCCTGTCGCGCTCGACGATGTCCAGGATGTCGCGCGATACGCCAACCGTGTCGGAGACCAGCGTCGCCGCGCGGTAGTCACCGGCCAGCCATCCGGTCAGGCCGTGCAGGTTGGGCCACGCCCACTCGAAGTCCCGGGCGGCGTCGTCGTCGTAGTGGGCGTAGAAGTCGCCAGCGAGCGCGATGATCTGCCCGAACGTCAGCTGCTTGCCGCCGACCTCGAGTTTGGTCCTCGCATCGATCTCGCAGTCGATGCCGCCGAACCCGAGTGGCTCACCGGCGGCGTCGCGCCCCACCCACGCCGCGCACTCGATGTGCTCGAACGAGCCGAAGCGGCGCCCTTCCTCGCCCTCGGCGCGGGGCTCATCCTCGTCGTGGTGATGGCAACACCCCCATCGAATCTGGAGCTCGAGCCGGCCGGTCTCGGGAATGTCGACGCCGTGCTCGAACAGTGCCTCGACATCGACGACCGTGCCGGTCGGCGCGCCGGCCGCCTCGCCCCGATCGAGCACGACCGGCACGGCGTCGTCCGCCGACGGCACCTCGACGAGCCGCAGCCGCCGGGGATGCGCCGGCAGCTCGCCGCGGAAGGCCCCGGCCCGCAGCCAGAGCGAGATCTCTCCGCCGTCGGTCTCGACGACGGTAGGGACATCACCCAGTGCGAAAGGAGCGGTGATCTTGACGTCGATGGCTACCATAGTCGGAGCACTCCCCCCCGACCGCCTGCGCGGTCTGGTCGTCCATTCTGCGTCTGCCGGCGGTGCGCCACAAGCGGCGGCAACCCTCGCGATCCTATTCACCCACGCCCCCTCGGCACCATCGTCGACGGCGCGCAGCGCCTCCGGCTCGCCGTCGGAGCACCGAACCCAGACCCGCGTCCGCAAGCGCGCGTGTTCGCGGTCTCCCGAACGGTCGCTCCGGGGACCGCGGGTGAGATTTCAGAGCAGTCGGTGGACCCAGAGCGCGATCGCCAGCGCGCGTGTAGGGATGTACGACAAGGTCGTTGGTTTCGGCAGGAGTGCTGTGGGCAGCCACCCCCAACGGCTAGAAGTAGGGGGCCAAAGGCCCGCGCCCGGCTCGTCGCGATGAGCTGTAAGTAAATAGAATAATTTAAGTTAAAACTTGGATCGCCGCTCGCATAGGGACTGCTCACTCGTTTTCGAGGAGGCAATGTTGTGAAGCACCTAATCAAGAGCATCGCGATCGGGGCCGCGCTGTTCACGCTCGGCGGAATCGGTTGCGGCGGCGGCGGCAGCGGCGGCGAGGACACGGGGCCGCTGGGGAACGTCGAATCGCTCATCATCCTGCAACGTCCCAAGCGCAACGATACCGGCGATATCTTCCAGTACACCTCCTACGTGGCAGGTGCACGGATCGTTCAGCTGTCGCCGCCCACCGCCGCCGGCAAGCTGACCACGATCTGCTGCGACAAGGCGGGCCCCGAGTACGCCAAGATCGACATCCAGTCGTACGACCTCTCGTTCGACGCCAAGTCGATCGTGTTCGCGGGCAAGCTGTCCGACAACCAGACCTACGGGCTGTTTCTCCTCCAGCTCGCGGACGGCAGCGTCACCCAGATCGCGACGGATCCGCAGCGCGACTACGTGTCGCCGATCTTCCTGCCCGGCGATCGCGTGATGTTCACCAGCAATGCGGTCGTCGAGGCGGGCGCCCCCCAGCATCGTGACGAGTACGAGCGCGGCACGACGATCCAGCTCGGTCGCGTCAACATCGACGGCACCGATCTCGAGCTCGGGCCGCGCAACCTGTCGCATCGCACCGCGCCGAACCTGGCCTCCGATGGCCGCGTGGTGTTCACCCAGTGGGATCACCTCGGGCCCGAGAACAGCGGCCACCTGATGTTCGTCAACCAGGACATGCAGGAGCTCCGCGAGGGCTACGGCAAGGAAGGCACCGGCGCCTCGAACTCGACGCTCAAGGCGCGCGAGATCAGCCCCGGCCGGTACGTCGCGATCGCGACGGCCCGTAACCGCACCCTCAACGCCGGCGCGCTGATCGACATCCGGCTCGGCACCGTCCAGAACGACAACGGCGTGGTCAGCGCCCCGCTCAACCAGTCGGAGGCCAACGCGACGTATCACCAGCTCACGCCCGACGTGCCGATGGACAACTCGCCCTCGGCCGACACCGTCGGACGCTACTACGACGCGTTCCCGCTCAACGCCAAGGACAAGCCCGACCTCCTGGTCTCGTGGGCCGATGGTCCGGTCGAGTCGGGCGTGCTCGCCGCCGCCGGGCTGTCCGCGAACTTCGGCGTCTACCTCTATGACAGCGCGCACCAGCAGCGCCACCCGATCCTCGACGACCCCGCCATGTGGGACATCTTCGCGCGGCCGCTGCAGACCCGCACGGCGCCCAACATCGTCGGCTCGGCGCAGGATCCCAAGCTCGCCGGCCAGACCCTGATCGGCTCGCTCAACGTGTACACGTCGACCCTGCACACCTTCAATCCGGGTGAGATCTTCGGCGTCCGCGTGATGGAGGGCTTCTCGTCCGAGGAGGGCTTCCCCGAGATGTTCGGCACCACCGAGTTCGAGGGCCACGCCAACCTCGGCGTCGCGCGGGTCCAGGCCGACGGCTCGTGGTCGGCGAAGATCCCCGCCAACGTCCCGGTGCACCTCCAGACCGTCGACATCTTTGGCATGTCGCTGTTCAACGAGCCGGTGTGGTTCTCGGGGCGCCCCGGCGAGGCCCGCCTGTGCGGTGGCTGCCACGAGAGCCGCACGGCCACCACCAACGTCACGCCCGGCATCCTCGACACGTTCGCGACCGGCGCCGCGCAGCTGCTCGGCAACACCCCGCGCGCCCAGCGCCTCCAGCCGGCGCCTACGTCCTCGAACGCGATCGTCGGCGTCTCCTGGGGGGTGCTGCCAGGCGGCAAGGGCGCTGCGCTGGTGCAGCCGATCTTCGATGCTCACTGCATCGGCTGCCACAACGGCGTGCCCGGCCCGGCCAACCCGTCGTACACGATCACCGATCCGACGGGCGCCATGGCGCCGGTGACGTGGACGTTCGACCTCACCGGCGGCCCGCTGCCGGCGAACATGTCGGTCGCGGCGGGCGGCGGTGCGTTCTCGAAGTCGTACTTCACGATGGCCGGCCCGAACATGGAGTCCATCCAGCGCAACGGCCTCATGATCAGCGGCGACTTCAAGGTCTACATGAACCCGGAGGACGCCCGCGGCTCGCTCGTCATCAAGAAGCTGAACCCCAAGCAGATGTTCCCGGCGCCGTCGGCGACCCGCGCGTTCGCGACCGCGGCGCACCTGGTCGAGCAGGGCCAGGCCGATCTCTCGGCCCAGGAGTTCTACACCCTCATCCTCGCGGCCGACATGGGCGTGAACTTCTACTCCCGAGAGAACAACCCCGGGCTCAGCATCTACTAACCACCGCGGAACCACGGAGAACGATCATGAAGAACATCGGAACCAAGCTCGCCGCGGTCGCCTTCCTCGCCCTCGCCGCCATGCCCGCGGCGACCTACGCGGGCCGGGGCGGCAGCGCGGCGGCCATCGAGGCCGCCGTGGCCTCGACCTCGACCGACGCGATCATCGCCGAGGTCGAGCGGGCCGAATACCTGCTCTGCGCCGACTGCATCCAGACCCTGACCAGCCTGACCGAGGACTCGCGGTTCGCCGTTCGCGAGGTCGCGGCCTGGTGGTTCGCGCGGCGGCCCATGCTCAAGGACATGCTCGCCGGGCAGTTCCTCGACGACCTCCAGACCGGCGACACGACCAAGGTCCGCAACGCCGCCGACTTCCTCGGTCGCACCCGGACCCTCACGGCGCTGCCGCAGCTGCGCGCCGCGATCCACCGCAGCGACCTCGGCACCGAGGCCCGCCTCGCGCTCGTCCGCGCGGCCGGCTTCATGGCGCACACCGGCGGCAACGAGGTGTTGACCACGGCGATGGCCGATCCGGATGCGGGCGTGCGCGCCCAGGCCGTCGTTGCCTGGCGCGACATGCTCGGCCAGAAGACCGCGCAGCCGGTCGTCGCCCTGCTCGGCGACCGCGACGCGAACGTGCGCGCCCAGGCCGCCGGGGTGGCCGGCGGGATGATCGAGCAGAGCGCGCGTGGCATGCTCGAGACCCTCGTGATCCAGGATCCCGATTCGGTCGTGCGCCGCAACGCCGCCTGGGCGCTCGGCCAGCTCGGCAACGGGGCGTCGCGCGCGGTGCTGCAGCAGGCCGCCGGTGACCAGAGCGGGCTGGTGCGTGGCGTCGCGAAGGCGGCGCTCGCGGGCCTCCACTGACCCGTCCCCGACCACCGGCGTGAGCCTGGTTGTGTTCGGCGGGCACATGTACCCGCATCGTGATCCGAGCCGCATCGAGTCCCCAGCGCTCGTGCGGCTCATCGTCGTTGGATGCGGCGATGTCTCGACGACGATTGGAGTACAATGACGGTCATGAACACGATCCGAACCGATCACTCCCGGTTCGTCGCGCTCGTGGTGTTCGTCGCGACCGGCGCGGCCGGCTGCGGCGACTCGCCGCCGGGCCGGACGTTCTATCAACGGAACATCGAGCCGATCCTCACCCAGAAGTGCGCCGGCAACACCTCGGGCTGCCACTCGACGAACGCCGGCGATCCGTACAAGTTTGCGGCGGGGAACTTCGACGTCACGTCGTTCGACAACGTCCAGAAGCGGCGCGACGTGCTGGCCCGGTTCGGCGCCTATCCCTACCCGCTGCTGCTGGTCAAGGCGGCCCCGCTCAGCGCGCTGAAGATCGACTATGGCGGCAACGTCACGTTCGCCCCCGGCGCGCCCGGCGACGGCGATCCCAGCGCCGACACGTTCCCCACCATCGATGTCCAGCACTCGGGCGGGGCGGTCCTCGATCTCAACTCCGACGCGTTCTTCACGCTGCAGAACTGGCTCGACAACGGCGCCACCGAGAATGGCCTCAAGCCGGCGACGCCGCCGCAGGTCGGCAACGGCTCGTGCTCGGACAGCATCCCGCCCGGCTTCACCAAGGCGACCTACGTCACCGCGATGACCCAGCCGAGCTTCGACGCGTTCAAGGCGACCGTGCAGCCGATCTTGACCCGGCACGGCTGCAACGCGGCGAGCTGTCACGGCGCGCCGCAGTCGGACTTCTACACGACGTGTGGCCAGTCCGACGACGAGCTCGCGTTCAACTTCAGCCAGGCGTGGTCGTTCGTCAACATCGACAAGGTCAACAAGATGACGGTCGATGACTCGCAGATCCTCCGGGTGCCGCTCGCGGTCAGCGCCGGCGGTCGCGGCCACACCGGCGGCGATCAGTTTGCGAGCAAGACCGACCCGGACTACGTCGCGATCCAGACCTGGGCGAAGGGGATCGGCCAGCTCGACTTCGTCAAGGACGCCACCGGGAAGCCGGACGCCAGGAAGCAGTTCTTCGCCAACAACATCCAGCCGCTGCTGCTCCGGCGCGGCTGCTCGTTCGAGGCGTGTCACAGCCCCGCGGCGACCAACGACTTCAAGCTGCGCAGCGGGACGCAAGGCTTCTTCTCCGCGGTCGCGCTCCAGAAGAACTACGACCTGCTCAAGAGCGATTTCCTGGCGCTCGAGTTCCCCGATGCGCGGCGCGGCCGCGCGATCGCCAAGGCGTTGCTCAGCAGCGACAACGACGCGACCCACACCGCCGTCGCGGGCATCGAGCACCGCGGCGGCCCGGTGCTCGAGACCCAGGGCGAGGTCGCCGATCGGGCGGCGTGTCCGCCGTTCGATCCGGCCCAGCCGGCGGTGTGGAACCCCGACACGACCAGCGCGTTCTGTACCTTCCAGGCCTGGATCGACCTCGAGCGCAGCGCGCTGCTCACCGCGGGCCAGGTCACGCCGATGGACAGCGGCAAGACCATCCCGATCGTCTACGTCCAGCGCTCGACCGCCGCCGCCGATCGCCTGAGCTTCGATACGTTCCAGGGCGGCTCCGATCTGCGCGTCGTCAACGCGACGTTCGGCGCCGATGAGGCCATCAACCCGGCGGGGGTGGGCGGCTCGACGTCGCTGTCGGCGGGCTGCCCCGGCCTCACGGCCGCCGCCGACATCCAGGCCCCCGACGTCGCCAACGACGGCGACCGCGTGGTGTTTGCCGCGCGCAACGCGGCCGGCGAGCCGCTCGGCGTGTTCGTGGTCCCGATCAGCGCTCCCGCGAGCTGCGTGCGGGTCACGCCAGCGGTCCCCGACGTCAACAACCTCAAGGTCCACAACTTCGATCCGGCGTTCTCGCCCGACGGCAACTGGATCGTGTTCGCGTCGACCCGCGGCAAGCCGAGCGGCCCGGGCCCCACGCGGTCGCGCAAGCGGTTCCTGCCGCAGTCCGATCTCTGGCGCGTCGCGATCAACGGCCTTCAGCCCGACCCGAGCTCGTACGAGCAGATCACCTTCCTGTCGAACTCGGAGATCAGCCCGCAGTTCATGCGCGAGGGCCGGATCACGATGACGACCGAGAAGGTGAGCGACGGCTTCTATCAACTGTCGGGCCGCCGCATCAACTGGGATCGCACCGACTACCACCCGCTGCTCGCCCAGCGCGCCAGCTCGGCGTACGCCGATCTCACCGATCTGACGCAGACCAAGCCGTCGATCGGGTTTGCCTCGGCGACCGACATCCGCGAGGGCAGCGACGGCAACTTCGTGCTGATCCTGTCGGATCTGGCGGCCGATGGTTCACCGGTGTCACCCGGCGGGGGCGGGGCGCTCGGGATCTTCAACCGCAGCATCGGGCCGTTCGAGCAGGGCCGCACCGACACCGGGTTCATCCCGGCGTTGCGCATCCTCAACAGCACCAACATGGCGGCGGCGACGGGCCGGGCGGGCTCGGCCGCGAGCTACCGGGCGCCGGTCACGCTGCCGAACGGCGAGATCATGGTCGCGTACGCGCCGAACGCCGGCAGCGCCGACTTCGACATCGTCGCGATCAGCCCGCGCACCGGCGCGCAGCGCCTGCTGCTCACCGGCGGCGGCGCCGGCACCGCCCGCGTCGACGCCGTGCTCGCCTACAAGTACCCCGCGCGCCAGCTCTACGACAACCGCCGCCAGCTCGTGTTCGGCGGCAACGACGCCGGCGACCAGGCGCATGGCGTTGTCCACATGCCCGATGCGCCGCTGTTGTTCACGCTGCTCACCGGCAACCTGCGCCGCGGCCGCCCGGTCGACGCGTTCCGCAAGGCGAAGTACCTGGCGGCCTACTCCGAGGGCTTGTGCCCGGTGGGTGGCTGCACGGCGGGCCCGAACGGGATCTTCGAGAGTCGCCAGATGCTGGGGTCCGCGCCGCTCGCCGACGACGGCTCGGTTCGCGTGCAGCTGCCGTCCGGGGCCGGCGTCGTGCTCGAGCTGCAAGACGACAAGCGCGCCTCGATCGTGAAGATGGGCGAGGAGCACCAGCTTGGACCGGGCGAGCAGATCTCGATGGGCGTCTCCGAGTCCTTGTTCAACGCGGTCTGCGCCGGATGTCACGGCTCCGTCTCGGGCCAGGAGATCGATATCGGCGTCACCCCGGATGCGTTGACCGGGGCCTCGGCGTCGAAGTCGGCGACCGCGGGCCCGGCGTCGATCGGCCCGTAGCCCTGGTCGTGAGCCGGCCGGGCGGGGCAGGGCGAGCAGGCGGGGCAGGGCACGCGACCTGCGAGGGCGCGCCTCCGCGGCTACTTCGACTTGGGCGTGCCACCCTGCGCGCGGATCACGTCGTCGATGGCGTTGCCGTTCGACTTCACGTCGGGGTGATCGCTGTGGTCGGTGTCGATCACGGCCTTCAGCATCGGGTTGCCGTCCTGCCGGGGCGGAGCCTTGGCCACGCGCACCGCGTCGAGCTCCTTGCGCGCCCGGGGATCTTCGATCGAGAGGACGAGCGCGTCGTAGGTCTTGAGCTTGTCGATCGCGCGGACCTCGAACTCCGGCGTGCGCCACGAGATCTTGCCGTCCTCGACCTCGCCGGCGCCGTACTTGGTCTCCATGACCGACTGGAACGTGCCGAAGGTTCGCTTGTCCTCGGGGATGATCGAGACGTCGAGCGACACGAACATCTTCCACAGCTTGCCCTGGAAGAAGAAGAAGAACCGGCGCTGGTTCTTGCCGTTCTGGTTCTCCCAGCGCTCGAGCATGGCCTCGTTGGTGTTGTGCGCGAACTCGCCCTCGACGATCGAGACGTCCCACGGCGACGTCTTGGTGGACTCGAAGCTGACGTAGCTCGCTTGCAACCGGCTGACCTCGCTCCGCTTGTCCCGGCGCAGCCGGTCCTGCTCGCTGATGTCGGTGGTCTCCTTGATCTTCTCCTCGTAGCGCTCGTCGAGCTGCTTCGAGAACACCGCGATCACCTCGTCCTTGGTCATCCCGAACTTGAAGCCGCCGTAGAGCTCCGCGAGCGCCTTCTTGTGCTCGGCGGTGACCGGCGTCATCTTGGGCTTGGGCTTCGCCTTCTTGGCTTCCTTGGCGGGCGCCTGCTTGGTGTTGCCTTGCGCGAGCACCGGCGCCGCGATGCCCAAACCCGTTACGAGAATGATCCGGGAAATCCGACGCATAGGTCCTCTCGCACTATGTAACGGAAAGACGCGCCGTCCGCACGGAAAATTCACGCGGCCCCATCAGCGGGCACACGCGACCCCGGGCGCCTGACGGCGGCCCGCGGCGGGTTCACCGCGAGCGCGCAGCGCGGGTTACATGAAGAAGCTGAACCGCGAGCCCTTGTTCGACTCGACCTGGAGCCGTTGCTCGAGCTTGTTGGCTTCCTCGATCAGCTTCTTCGTGCGCTCGGTCAGCGTCTTGAGGCGCTTGACGTAGAACACCTCGGAGGCGCCCGCTTCACTGCCCTTGATCAGGGCGTCGCGCGTGCCGCTCGGCAGGAGCAGCACGATCTTCTTGCTCGGGACGCTGTCGCTGCCCTGGGCCTGCAGATCGCCCTTGGTCCACACCGCCCCTGGCTCGGTGCGATAGGCGTACGCCGACGGCTGCTCGTTGTTGTCGCACTTGCCGGTGGTCACGGGGTTCGGTCCGCCGCAGTACGGGGGGCCGAGCTCGACGAGCTTGACGCCGAAGTCGACCTTGTCGGTGTCGGTCGGCGCCTGGATCAGCGCGCCGTAGCGCACCGCACTGACGCCCGCGAGCACGTTGTTCGCGGTGTCCTTCACGACCGCGGCGCTGGCGGCGGCCTTGCCGGCGGCGAGCGCGAGATCGTCGCTCTTGGCGGCCTTCACGTGCGTGTCGAGCATGTCCTTGACCTCGGCCGCGCCCGCGTAGAACGACATGATGAGCTGGCTGAGTTCCGGATCGACCGCGCTCGCCGTGCGAAACACCGTGCCGGTCTTCAGATCGAGCCGGGCCGCGAGCTCGGCGAGCTTCTTGTCGGCCGCGGTATCCGGGTGATAGTTGTTCGCCGTCTTCATCTCGTCGAGCACGCCGTCGAGCTCCGACAGCGTCTTCTTGACGTTCTTCACCGTCGACGGCGCCTTGTCGTCGCCGAGGATGAACCTGGCGTCCTTGAGCCCGGCGTTGTAGACGTTCGCGCCCTTGGCGATCTGCCCGATCGCGACGCCGATGCCGAGCGCGACGACCGCGGGGACCACGATCCGCGCGATGGTCGCGCCGCGCCCCGAGGCGCCGACGTTCTCGACGGGCTTGCCGTCGTTGACGATCACGATCTCGGGAGCGCGCTGGACCGTTCCAACGGCCGCCATCGCATTCATCGCGGCGAACGGGTCGTCCGCGGCGTTCGGGATCACCGGTTGCGGGGGGGCGGCCGGTGGCAGATTCAAGCCTGGGGGTGGCACGACTCCCCCGGTGGCGCCGTTACCTGCAGCGGGAGCACCGCCCTTCTTGAGCCCGAGACGCTGCTTCAGCTCGCTGATATCACGGCTACCACCTCGCTTCGGATCGCTCAAAATAACCTCCGGTTGGAAGGGAGACTTTAGGGATGCATCATCCCCACTGTCAAGGATGCCCATGAGTTGGCGGGGTTGCACACCTCCGGAGCTGTCGTCGCTTCACCACACTCGACGCGACCGTGAAAAAGCGGTCACACTGGTCCTGAAAATCCGATCCCCCCGGCGGTCGTAACGTGTCAGAATCGAGGGGGTTTCCTGTCCGTTGCTTCACTTGTTGATCTGGCCTGTTGGGTGCACAGTAAACCACGCGACGACTTCGAGCGTCCTAGCGCCATACCAAGCCTTTCGAAAGAGCGAATCCCCCATGATGCGTTTGCCCCGTCGATTCACCTCGGGATCCTCGTCCACCCCGGCGACCCTCTCGGCTCTTGTTTTCGGCGGATTTCTCGGCGCCGCGCTGCTCCAGAGCGGAACAGCAGAGGCTGGCCACGCCCACTTCAGCGGCGGCGGGCATGTCAGCGGTGGCGTGCACGTCAGCGGCGGCGGGCATGTCAGCGGTGGGGCGCACTTCAGCGGCCACGTTGGCTGGTCCGGCGGGGTCCACTTCGCGCGCCCGGTCTGGCACCGCCCCTGGTACGGTGGGAGAGTGTGGGTGGGTACCTATTACCGCCCCTACTACTACTACCCGTACTACTACCCCGAGTACGTGCCGTCGTACTACGGTAGCTATTACCCGGTGCAACCGGCCGCCGCGCCTGGCGTTGCCGTCGTGGCGGCGCCTCGGCCATCGCTACCGACCTTCGGCATCGGCGTGTTCGCCGGCGGTTCGAGCGTCCAGAACGTCCAGAACAAAGAGGATACGTCGGACCTCGGCGCGCTGGCTCGGCTGCGCTTGACGCCTGGCCTGATCGTCGAAGGGGAGATCGAGAAGAACTCCTTCAAGGACAACGTGCGCGTTGATCGGCGGATGGGCGGCTCGCTGATCTTCGAGATCGGCGCCCACAACACCTTTGCCCCGTACCTGCTCGCTGGAGGCGGCGTGCAGCAGGCCAACGTGGACGGCAGCTTCACGACCACGCAGGACTACGGCGAGATCGGCGTCGGTCTACGCTGGGCGCTGTCGCGTAACTTGCACGTGGCCCTGGATATCCGCGCCGGCAAGAGCCAGACGATCGACTCGAATCAGCCGCCCCTGGTGTCGAACGCCGCGCGCAGCGTGGCGCCGCCGGTGGGCTCGAACGGCAGCAACAACACCGAAGACTTCACCCGTGGCCGCCTGGCCGCGATCCTGAACTTCTAACGAAGCCGCCGGGCGGCGCTTGGTCCCGAGCGCAGGTTTTGCCGGCTGGGTCGATATGACCCATGCGCTTGGGCTCGACTCGGCTCCACACATGGCCGCGACGATGTGCTCCCAGGTCGGCGGCCAGAAGCGTTTTCAGCTACGATTGTCGCAATGGTTTCGGGGATCCAGCAGCGCACGGCGCGCGGCGGCCAAGACGCGGGTAGGGCCGCATGACCTGTCCGGCGTGCGGGAAAGACGTCCTCGAGATCGACGTCAAGTGCGGCAGCTGCGGCGCCGCGCTGGGAGCGAGCGGGGCCCATCGCATGATCGGGACCGTGATGCTCGGCCAGTACGAGCTCGTCGACGTGCTCGGCCAGGGCGGCATGAGCGTCGTGTTCAAGGGGCGCCACAAGCTGACCGATCAGGAAGTCGCGCTGAAGATCCTGCCGCCCGAGCTCGCCGCGCATAGCCAGGTCAAGTCGCGGTTCCTCGAGGAGGCCAAGGCGCTCGCCGCCCTCGATCACCCGAACATCGTCCACCTCTACAACTTCGGCCAGGAGAACGGCTACTTCGTCCTCGCGATGCAGTTCGTCCAGGGCCGCACGTGGGAGCGGATGATCCTCGAGGCCAACCGCCTCGACTGGGTCATCTCGTGCCGGATCACGATCGACGTGCTGCGCGCGCTCGAGTACGCCCACGGCCGCGGCATCGTCCATCGCGACATGAAGCCGTCGAACGTCCTGGTGCGGGCCCGCGACAGCGTCGCGACCGTGATGGATTTCGGCATCGCCAAGATGACCACCTCGACGCGGCTCACCGCGACCGGCCAGACCATGGGGACGGTGCGCTACATGTCGCCCGAGCAGGTTCGCGGCCAGGAGGTCGACCACCGCACCGACATCTACTCGCTCGGCGCGACGCTGTACGAGTCGCTGACCGGCGAGACGCCGTTCGACGGCAACACCCACTTCGAGATCATGACGAAGCACCTGTCGGAGGTGCCGAAGCGCCCGAGCAAGCTCGGCGTGACGATGCCGGCGGCGGTCGAGGACGCCGTGATGCGCAGCCTGGCCAAGCGGGTCGAGGACCGGTTCAGCAGCGCGCGGGAGATGCGCAAGCAGCTCGAGGGCGCGCTGCGCGATCAGGATCTCGGGCTCGTCGAGACCCAGCGGCTCGATCGCGAGGGGCTGGCCGAGCCGGGCGCGACGGCGACCCCGGCCGGCGTCCCGACGGTGAGGCTCACCGCCGGTGATGAGGGTAACCTCGGCAAGGACGCGGCGGCGCTCGCCGACGAGCTCGAGCCGGGCAACAGCGGGCAGCAGCGCAAGCGGCGGCGGCTGCCCTGGCTCGCGGTCGTGCTCGCGGTGCTCGTCGGCGGCGGAGGTGCGGCGGCGATCGTCATCGCCCGCCGGCCGGTGCGCGACGAACCCACGGTCCAGATCGCCGGGGTCACGTTGACCCGGAGCCTCACGGTCGGCAAGCTGCGCGTCGAGACCGACGGCAAGGTCGAGCCCGACGAGCTCGCGAGGCTCTACGCCGGCACGCTCGAGGAGCTCCGGCCGTTCGTCAAGGCCGAGCTCGCCAAGGCCAAGGTGGTGGATGCCCAGCTCGACATCGGCGCGCCGGTCGACGTCCTGCTCGCCGTGCCCGCCGCGGCGCTGTGCGAGCCCACCGCCTACCTCAACCTCCAGGCCCCGGCGCACTGTGAGACGGCGCTGTCGGCGACCGCGATCGGCGCCAAAGGTACGCGTCGCCTCATGGTGGTGAGCAATCGCGCACAGCTGGTCCCCGCGCTGCGCAAGGGTGTTGCCCAGGCGGCGTGCGAGTTTTCACCGGTGCCGGTCGATGACGAGAAGCTGACGCGCGAGTTCTGCCAGATCACGCGCCGGTTCGCCGAGCCCGCGAATTGACAACCTGTTGAAGATCCAAGAATGATCGCAATGGAGGGAGCATGTCGCGCACGGTCATAGCCGCCGTCGTTGCCGCTGTGATCGCCGTCCTCACGGCGATCGCGTTCTTCGTCGCGTCCACGAGCTTCGAAGAGCGCCTGAAGAAGGACGCCGACGCCAAGCTCACGCGGGCGTACCAGGTCGTGCAACAGCTCAACCAGCTCGAGGGCATCGACGTCTCGAACAAGGCCGAGCGCCTCGCCGCCGAGAAGGAGTTCGGCATCGCGATCAAGACCGACAGCCAGGGCGAGCGCCAGGCCCAGGCGCGCCTCGGGTTTCAGAAGTTCATCGCCGACGAGAAGCAGGGCGATGTCAAGCCGGACATCATCGCCGTGGTCGACGCGACCGGCAACCTGCTGGCGATGAACGAGGTGCCGACCGTCGTCGCCAAGCAGTGGAAGACCGAGAAGGGCGATTCGATCATCCCCGCGCTCAACGTCGTGCTCGGCAAGAAGGTGATCATCAGCGACATCTGGAACAACGGCGAGAAGGGCATGATGAAGATCGGGGTCGCGCCGGTGATCGATCCGGACGCGCCGATCTCCAGCAAGGACCCCGAGGGCGTCGTGATCATCGGCGCGATCGTCGTCGCGTACGCGCAGACCGCCAAGGAGGCGCAGAAAGATCGCAACCTGCTCGGCACCGAGATCGCGTACTACGACAACAAGAACGTCGTCGCGACGAGCTTCACGCGCGCGGGAAGCGAGGAGGACACCGCGAAGGCGCGCCAGCTCACCGAGCTCTTGAAGTCGGGGGCGATCACCGAGAGCGGCGCCAAGCAGAAGACCTCGGTCGATGGCGTCGACTACCTCGCCGCCGCGGTCAAGATGCCCCGTAGCTCGACGCGGCGGCTGCCGCACGACTGCACGCCGGACGATCACACGCCGTGCTACCCCCCGATGACCGCGGGCGCCGTCGTGCTCGCACCGATCGCGGACGCCGGCTACACGGCGGGCACCGTGAAGCTGTTCATCGCGCTGCTCGGCGGCGGGGCCCTCGCGATGGCGCTGCTCGGCCTCTACCTGGCGCACCGCCGGCTGCTCGCCCAGGTCGATCAGATCGAGCTCGGCGTTATCGACATCATCAACGGCAACGTCGATCGCACGTTCCGCCCGGTCGGCCTCGAGCTCGACGGCCTGGCCAACGGGCTCAACGTCATGCTCGCGCGGCTCCTGGGCCGGCCCGAGCCGGGCGAGGAGGAGTTCGACGAGGAGGGCAACCCCATCATCCAGGGCCGCGTCGAGTTCGAGGAGGGTGACGCCGGGGCAGGGCCGGCGGCGCCGCCGGCCCCGGATCCGGATCTCGCTGCGCTCGCCCAGGAGTCGGAGCCCGACTACTACAAGCGGGTCTACACCGAGTACCTCGCCGCGCGGAAGGCGACCGGCCACCCCGACGAGGTCTCGTTCGAGAACTTCATCGCCAAGCTCAAGGTCAACGAGGGCAAGCTCAAGGCGCAGTACCAGTGCCGCGCGGTCAGGTTCCGCGTCGTGATGAAGGACGACAAGGTCACGCTCAAGCCGGTGCCGATCTTCGCGTAGCCCCGGGCACGAAGCTCCCTCCGCGGAACCTGAACCAAGGCGACGTACAGTGACGAAGTGCAATGCCTCCGACCCCTCGAGCTATAAGTTCGTGCGACGCGACTCGCGGCCGCCAGTCGTGTATGGCTCGACCGGCTCTGCCGGTCCAGTCGCCAAACGGCGGGAAAGCCGGCCCGCTATCTATCAGTCCGCGCGACGCGACGCGCGGTCGCCGGTCGTGAATGGCTCGACCGGCTTTGCCGGTCCAAAGGGGGCGGGAAGGCCCCCTTTAAAATGACGGTCCAGACAGGGTTAGCGCGGCTCGCGAGCGAGGGCAGCTCGCTGCTCGACGGCCGGCGCCTCGGCCTCCTGGTCAACGCGACCTCGGTCGACGCCCAGCTCCGCCACGCGATCGAGCTGCTGCAGGCGCGCCGCGAGCTCAAGGTCACCGCGCTGTTCGGCCCCGAGCACGGCGTGCGCGGCGATGCCCAGGACATGATCTCGGTCGATGCGGCGCGCGACGCCCGCAGCGGCCTGCCGATCCACAGCCTGTACGGCGCGACGCCGGCGTCGTTGACGCCGACCGCGGAGATGCTCGACGGCATCGACGTCATGGTCTACGACGTCCAGGACGTCGGCAGCCGCTACTACACGTTCGTGTGGACGATGGTGCTCGCGATGCGCGCGTGCGCGGCGGCCGGCAAGGCGTTCTGCGTGCTCGATCGGCCGAACCCGCTCGGCGGCGTGCACCTCGAAGGCGGCCTGATCGCCCCGGGCTTCGAGTCGTTCGTCGGGCTGGTCTCGTGCCCCAACCGCCACGGCATGACGGCCGGCGAGATCGCGCGCTGGCGCCACACCGTCGAGAAGCTCGATCTCGATCTCATCGTGCTCAGCATGCGCGGCTGGCAGCGCGACATGCGGTTCGATCACACCGGCCTGCCGTGGGTCCTGCCGTCGCCGAACATGCCGACCCCCGACACCGCGCTGGTGTACCCCGGCATGTGCCTGGTCGAAGGCACCGAGCTGTCCGAGGGGCGCGGCACCACCCGGCCGTTCGAGCTCGCCGGCGCGCCGTACCTCGACGGCCACCGGCTCGCCGCTGATCTCACCACGATGGCGCTGCCCGGCGTGATGTTCCGCCCGGTGATCTACACGCCGATGTTCCAGAAGCACCACGGCAAGGCGTGCGGCGGGGTGCAGCTCCACGTCACCAACCCCGAGGCGTTCCGGCCGTATCGCACGGGGGTCGCGTTCCTCAAGGCGTGCTACGACCAGTCGCCGGCGGCGTTCCGGTGGCGCGACAAGGCCTACGAGTTCGTCGACACGATCCCGGCGATCGATCTGCTGGCCGGCGGCGACGGGCTCCGCAAGGGGATCGAAGCGGGGGCGACCCTGGATGATCTCGCCGCGCGGTGGCCCCGCGACGAGGGCGACTTCGCCGCCGAGCGCGCCGACTATCTCTTGTACGAATGAGGGAGCCCGCGCCGCAACCGATGATCGCGACGCGGCTGCAGACGCCGTCATGACGCGCGTCGCGCTGTTCGGCGGCAGCTTCAACCCGCCGCATGTCGCGCACCAGCTGAGCGCGCTGTACGTGCTCGAGACCCAGCCCGTGGATGAGCTGTGGTTCGTGCCCACCTACGCGCACCCGTTCGGCAAGCCCCTGGTCGCCTACGAGCACCGGATCGCGATGTGCGAGCTGGCCGCCGTGCCGCTCGGGCTGCGCGTGTGTGTCAGCCGAGCCGAGGCCGAGCTGGCCGCGCGCCCCGGGTTCGTCGCGAGCCACACGCTCGATCTCGTCGACTACCTCGCGGCCCAGGGCCACCAGCTGCGGCTCGTCATCGGGGCCGACATCCTCGGCGACGCTGCGAAGTGGCATCGCTGGGACGACGTCGTCGCGCGGGCCCCGCTGATCGTCGTCGGCCGCGCGGGCTACCCGCTGCCGCCTGGCAGCATCGCGACCGGGCTCACGATGCCCGAAATCTCGGCGACTCACGTTCGTGACCTTCTGGCACACGGCGAGTCGGCCGTGACTGGGCTAGTGCCGCGTGACGTGTTGCGGTATATCGCCCAGCACCACCTTTACCAGCCGTGACCGCTCGCAACCCCACAACGTTCATCGTCGGCGCCGGCCCGGTCGCGACCGCGCTCGCCGGCGCCCTGCGCCTCGGCGGCGTCCCGGTCCTGGGCCTGTGGGCGCGGCGCGCGGCCCCGGCGCGTGCCGCGGGCTCGACCGCCGGGGTCGCGGCGTTCTCGTCGGCGCCCCCCGACATCCTGCTCGAGACCGAGGTCGTGATCCTCGCGGTGCGCGACCAGGTGATCACCGAGGTCGCGCAGATGCTGCTCGGCACCGGCCTCATCAACAAGCGTCACGTGCTCCTGCACTGCGCCGGCGCGGCGTCGGCCAAGGAGCTGCTCGGCCCGGTCGCGGGCCAGGTCGCCGGGATCGGGACGCTGCACCCGCTGTCCGCGATCGCCGACGGCAAGATCTCGATGCGCGCGCTCAAGGGCACGGTGTTCGGCGTCGAGGGCGACGACATCGGCCGGGCCACCGCCGGCAAGCTGGTCGCGGCGATCAGCGGCATCGTGCTCGCGCTCGACGGGGCGCAGATGGCGTCGTATCACGCGGCCGCCGCGATGGCCTCGAACTACATCGTCGCGGCGATCGACGCCGCCGCCGCGGTGCTCGCGATCGCCGGTGTCGCGCCCGACAAGGCCGCACAGGCCTTGGTCCCGCTCGCCGAGGGCGCGCTGCGCAACATCGCGGCGCACGGCACCACCGGGGGGCTGACCGGGCCGGTGCGCCGCGGCGATCTGGCGACGGTGTCGCGCCACCTCGACGCCATTCGCGGCCGCCCGGACCTTGCAGAAATTTATCGTGTGCTTGCGCGTCGTGCGGTCGAGATCGCCGGGCGGATCGACGGCCGCGATGCGCCCGATCGTGCGGGGCTCGACGCCATTCGCGCACTTTTGAATAGCTGATCGGGCCGCGAGCCTCAGCGGGCGGTTGGCGGTCGACTCCTACACAGCGCGTCGGCTAGCATTTCGCCCGTGATGAACCTGCGTACGATCGCCTTTTCGTCGTTGGTCGTGTTCGCGCTCGTGCTCGGCACACGGCCGGCTCTGGCCCAGAGCCCGAACCAGGCCTTTGCCGGCAAGATCATGATGAGCAGCAAGCGGTTCCCTCAGTCGGCCAAGAGCCCCTCGGCCTACACCGCCGCGATCCGCAAGCAGGCTCAGACGAGCTTCGCCGAGGCCAAGGACACCCACACCTGGAAGATCTACTTCGCGGGCTTCCTGAAGACGCCGCTCAACGATCTCGAGTACACGATCAAGGTCTACGACGTCACCGGCAAGGCGCAGCAGCTGCTCGTGTCGTTCGATCAGTTCACGAGCGAGCGGGGCGAGCAGACGCTCGTCTCGAACATGACGCTCGAGAAGAAGCAGGTCGGCGTCAACAAGGAGCTGTTGATGACGATGGAGAGCAAGGGCAAGGTCCTGGCCTCCAACAAGTTCAAGATCGTCGGCGAGGGCGAGCACTTCTCCGGCAAGGTCGACTTCTCCGAGGACGAAGCCAACGGCAAGAAGTCCGACGAGGAGTAGCGACGACCGGCGACGGCCGGCCAGCCGGTCACGGTACGACGTCGAGATCGATCGTCGACATCGACTCGGTCTCCGAGGGAAAGATCCGGACGACGTACGCGCCGGGCTCGGCGAACGTGTGGCGGAAGCCGAAGTGCCCGGGGTGATCGCCGTGCGCCCCGGCGGTCTGCGCCGTCGCGTTGTGGTGCGGATCCTCGACGGTGATCACGACCTCCTTCGCGTTGAACTCGCCGCCCAGCTTGGTCTTGATCTCGAGGTGGGCCCGGATGGGGGCGCCGGCGTGGATCACCTCGGGCACGAGCGTGCGGAGGATCAGCTCCCCATCGTCGCTCGAGATCAGCCGGAGCGCCTCGCCGCTGGCGGACACGTGCCTCCCCGGGACCGCCTCGGACGGCTCCGGCTCATCGGGGCCGGCGCCCGGTTCGCCGTGCAGCTTGAACCCGGCGACCCCGGCGCCCGACAGCACGAGCAGCCCGAGCGCGGTCGGCGCGGAGACCCCGAGCCAGCGGCGCCCCAGGAGCCGGCGTGACGAGAGATCGTCCAGCCCCGTCCGCGTGCGGCGCGTCGTGCCGGCCGCCGTGCGGTGGTCAGGGAGGCCGGTGAGCCCGGTGAGCTCGGCGATCGCATCGTCGAGCAGCGCGACCACCGCGTCGGCGCTGCTCGGCCGGTCTTCCGGCTTCTTCTGCATCAAGGACGCGATCAGCTGATCGACGACCACCGGGGCCGCGGCATGGCGCGCTCGGGCGCGGGGCGCCGGCTGGCCCAGGTGGGCGAGCAGGACCTCGAACCCGGAGCCATCGAACGGCGTCGTCCCGGTGACGAGCTCGAACAGGATGCAGCCGAGCGCATACAGATCCGCGCGGGCATCGACCTGCTCGCCCTGCGCCTGTTCGGGCGACATGTAGTGCGGGGTGCCGATCAGGCCGGCGGTGGTGAGGCGCGTCGAGTCGGCGTTGCTGGGCCGGCACACGGCGATGCCGAAATCGACGAGCGTGATCTGGTCATCGCCGTTGCGATCGCGCCGCCACATGATGTTCGTCGGCTTGAGGTCGCGATGCACGACGTCGGCGGCGTGGGTCTCCGACAGCGCGCTCGCGATGTTGCGCGCGATGCGGAGGGCGCGCTCGGCAGGCAGCGGGCCGTCCGCGAGGATCCGATCGAGCGGCTGGCCATCGATCAGCTGCATCGCGAGGTACGGGCGGCCATCATCGAGCTCCCCGACCGCATAGATCGCGACCACCCCGGGGTGAACGATCCGCGCCGCCGCCCGCGCTTCGCGCGCGAACCGGCGAGCTTGCACCGGATCCGCCGCGATCTCGTAGGTCGGTACCTTCAGCGCGACCTGGCGGTCGAGCCCGAGCTGCCGGCCGCGATAAACCGTACCGAACGAACCACCGCCGATGACGGCCTCGATCACGAAGTCGCCCACCGTGTGGCCGATCAGGCTCGCCGCCTGGGGGCCCGGGGCATTCTTGACGCTGACCGCGGCGGCCAGGAGCTTGTCGGTGCCTCCGACAGGATCGACCAGCACGGCACCGCAGGTCGGGCAGAACTGCCCAGACGTTGCTGATGTCGTGCCGCAGCCAGGACAAGCCTGCATGTGTGTGCAGGGTAGCAGCCTCGGGTCGGCGAGATCGGGGTCCGGATCCCCGGCCGGGAGCCTGAGGTTGGCTCAGGCAGCGATCAGGCCACAGCGCGAAGCGTGTCTTGCATCATCGGCGTCAGGGCGCACTCGATCAGGAGGAGGGCGCGATCCGCCCGCACGGCATGCGCTTCCTGGCTGATCCCGAGGTTCGTGTGCATCTCCGCGGCGTCCAGGCTGCCGAGAAGCACAGACCATGCCATATCGGCGATCTCGGGCGCATTGACCTCGCGATACAGGCCGATACGGATGCCATCCGTCACGCAGGCGCTGATGTGGTCCTGGATGCGACCGATTCCGGCCGACACCGCGGCAACCACCTCATCGGAGAGCTGCGGGCGAATCGCCGGCTGTGCCAGCAGGCGGAGGATGCGGGGGCCTTCTGGATCTTTCTCGGCCCAGCGGACCAGGACGTTCCAGATATCGCGAAGCCGATTCGAAATCTCGGCGTGCCCGCGGATTTGTGCCATCTCGACATCGAACACCGTCAGGGTATCCTCGATGAGCGAGACGTAGAGATCTTCCTTGGAGCGGAAATACAGGTAGATTGCGCCAACCGACAGCTGGGCTGCACGGGCGATGATTTCGATCGATGCGCCTGCGTAGCCGCGCTCCGAGAAAACCGCGCGAGCGGCTTCCTGGATACGACGCCGGCGAGCTTGCCGCTCCTGTGCCTTACGTTCTTGAGCGTTCGTCATGCAACGGGTTTAGCCCGTTCTGACGCGATGGGTCTATAGCCGCCTAGTAGCAGACGATTGCCGTTCGATTCCTGCAGTTTGCACCTATGACGTAAAACTTCGTTATCGTTGGATCTTTGAAGCTGCGTCGATTTTTCGCTTGAATTGTCCTAAGAAATGAAATTCAGACGCCCAGATCGCAGCGAGATGCGTGCGTTTGAGCGCAGCTGGCCTCCAGCTTGTCTCGGATCCGCACATCGCTGGTCATCGGTGCAGCTATCCGCAGCGTGTTCGCCGCACCGCTGAATGGTATCGCGCGGTGCATCGCCGGAAACACAAATAGAGAAATTTTCCGACGAGGATGGAATGTTGCTGACCGCACGATGGATGGCGAGCCGCATTCCTGATGGACAACAGGAACAGAATTTTGCAGTAACGAATCACCGCGCACGGCCCCCCCGATCAGGGCGCGAGATCGGCGAACGAGACCTGGAGATCGCGGCTGATCAGCACCGCGCGGTGGGGCGGGACGTCCTCGAAGCCATCCTTCGGATCGCCGTCGCCGCCCGAGACCAGCAAGCAGCCGCGGAACGATTCATCGCGCTCGCCGCGCTCGCCGGTCACCCACAACCGGCGCAGCCGCAGCGGCTCGTGAAGGTGGGCGACGACCATCGATCGCCCGTTGGTCAGCGCGACATTGCCCGTCACCGCGCCGGTCTTCCCGGCCTTCGCGAGCTCGGCGGCGACCAGCCGCAGCGTCGCGGCGAGCGCGCGCCGGCTCGCCGTCGGCGGGAGGTTGGGATCGTCCATGTTGCCTTCGTCGTGGAGCATCGCGAGGAAGACGTGGAAGATCAGCTCGGCGGGGGTCCGGCCCTTGAGGTTGCGCCGCAGGTACTCGGGGATGTGCTCGAGCAGCCGCGGGGCGATGGCCTCGACGAACAGCTGGCTGTCCAGGCCGGTCTGGGCGTACATCCAGCGGCGAAATCGAAACGGCGGCGTATTGTCGGTGCCGCCCAGGCTCGCACCTTCGTCGCGCATCGCCTGGGCGATCGCGCAGTCGGTCTTGATCTCGGCGGTGAGCGGCCCGGCGAGATCGACCGGGGCCATGCTCGCCTTCGGTGTCCGGACGAGCAGCACGTCCCCTCCCTGGATGTAACCCAGGCCCCACCGACTCACAGGAGGTTGTGCGATCAGCGCTGCGCGCACGGGCGCGAGCGCACCGGGCAGGCGTTGAGGTTGGTTACAAATGCAGGCGAAGAGCTTCATTGCAGGACACTCCACAGCCAGAACGACCGAACCGCCGGTTGCTGACGGTCAACGATCGCGAGGCACCTTGGACGCAAAGAACGACGCAGGAACGACATCACAACCGCAACCACCACGGCGCCTCTCCCCAGGTTACCCGACAGTATAGGGGTCTGCTCCGACCTCGCCAACGGCCGCGACGTAACGTCGCACCGTTGCTGTGATCCACGCCGTTCGTCGACGCCTCCCCAGCGTGTGAACCCGGGAGCGACGCTAGCATCCCGAAACAGTTGCGGCCGGGGCGCACGGCGCTGGTGAGCTTCCGCAACACATTTCGGTGCGAGCCTTTGAGGGCGCGGCCGGTAAGTTGCGCCGCGATCGAAGATCTGGGCATCGTCGCATCATGTCGCGTAACGCATTTGGATTGCTCGTGATTTGTGTGATGGCCGGATGCCCACCACGTGACGATCGCGATCTCGCGAAGAGCGCCACCCGGCTCGATCTCGCGAAGGACTTCCTGCGCAAGCACGAGCTCGAGGCCGCGGACACCGAGTGTAACCGTGCGCTCGCGTTCAACCCGGCCAACGACGAGGCGTACAACGTCCGCGGCCTGATCGCGATGGTACGCGCGCTCGATACCCAGCGCCTGCTCGAGATCGACACCTGCCTGACCGGGATGGATGCCGAGCTCGCGCAGCGCGATCTCGACGGGTTCCTGCGCAAGGCAGACGCCGACTTCGGGGAGGCGTCCAGGCTCACGCCGGACTACGGCGAGGCGTGGGCCAATCGCGGGGTCGTCCACAACCTGCTCGAGGATTACGCGGCTGCGGCCGAATACCTGACCCAGGCGCTGGCCAATCCGATGCGGCTCGACAGCCCCGGGCTCGCCCGCGCTCACCTCGGCTGGGCATTGTTCCACCAGGCCCGCTATGTCGATGCTGCCAAGGAGCTCCGGCAGGCCGTCCAGTTCCAGCCCAACATGTGTGTTGCAACTTATCGGCTTGCGAGGGTTTACTTCGCTCGGCAGGAGTGGGAAAAAGCAGCGGAACTTTTCCAAACGACGTCCGATGACCCGGCGTGCGGGTCTCAGGAAGCCAGCCTCTACCTGATGAAAACGCGGATGCAGCAAGGGCTTGTAGACGACGCGCGGCGTGCTCGCGACGCGTGTCTCAAGATCTCGCCCAAGAGCTGCATCGCTTCGCAGTGTCGCGCCGATGGCGGCGCGCTTGGTGGTCAGCCCATCGCGGCCGCGGCGGCCGCTGGGGTGCATCCATAAACGGGGAGCCTATGGAGCGCCGATCTGAACGCAGCGACAGCCCACGATCGGAGACAGTCGTCGATGCGCGAATGAGCCTGGCGCTCTGGCTGCGTGCGGGTCGTGCTCATCGGGGCATGAGCCTCGACGATGTCGCGAAGGTGACCAAGATCCAGCCGCGGATCCTCGAGCGGCTCGAGGCCGGCAAGCTCGAAGGGCTGCCGGCCGAGGTCTTCGTCCGCGGCTTCGTGCGTAGCTTCGCGCGCTGTGTCGGGCTTGGCGAGGAGGAAGCGCTGCGGCGCTACGCCGCGTGCAGCCTGAACAGCGTCGCGCATGTGACTGGCGTGACCGGCATCGCTGGCGCGATGGGAGCGAGCTCGCCGGAGATCACCCCGGCGGCGCGTGCGCTCGTCGAGGCGATGGCGGATCTGGTGCCCGGCAGCGCTATTGCCGCGCGGGCCACGCCACGCCGGATGACCGCGGTCGAGGTCATCGATCTGACGGCGGGCAGCTTGCGGGATCTGCCATCCGGCCGGACGGTCGCCGAGACGGTGGTCGAGGCCGAGGCGGTGGTCGAGACGATGATGCTGCCCGAGACCGGGACGGTCGTGGTGGCGCCCCCACCCGCGCCCTCGCTGGCCGAGGTCCCGGACGTTGCGCCGGCGGCGACCGCGCCGGTGGCGCCGAGCCGTGTCGATGATTCGTTAGTTCAAGCGAGCCCGCCGAGCTCGTCGCTCAAGAAGAAGCGCGGCCGGCGCGGCAAGGGCCGCAACAGGCATCCGACCGGCCCGATGGCAAGCGCAAGCCTGACGAGCGGTACGGCCCCCGAGTTCAGCCGGAAATTACTGGCGGCGGGGACGCCAGCCGAAGCGTCGCCGGTCGTGACCGCGCCAGCGTCGCTCGAGGGTGATGCGCCGGGATCACCGGGATCAGCCGGTGCGGCGGTGTTGCCGGTCGCCTCCGATGCGCTCGGGACCCCGATGTCCAGCGATGCTGTCTTTGCGGGTGAGGCAACCGGCGGTGTGTCGCCAGGGGCGTTACCCTGCCTGTTGTCGGATTCGTCCTTGAGCCAGGCGCCGAGCGGGGAGATGACAGGGGAGACGATCGACGAGCCCATGGCGACGGCGATCTGGTCACCGAAGATGCCGCCGCTGGCTGCCGCGCCCAGCGTCCCGTGGCGCAAGCCCGCCTACGTCGGAGCCGTCGTGGCCGCGCCCGCCGTGATCGTACCGAGCCTGGTGCTGGTGATCGATGACGCCGATCCCGAGAGCGCCGAGCGGATCATCGAGGAGCGCGCCGAGAAGCATGTGCCGCGCCGCTCGTTCCTGCCGCCCATCTTGCTCGATCGCGAAGATCGCTCGGCGCGCCAGGGCGGCTTGACGCTCGCGGTGATCATCCTGCTGATCGCCGCGACGCTGACGCTGTCGTACCTGATGCGGCGGCCGAGCGCGGGCGGCGAGGGGATGACCCGGCTCGATACACCTTCCGGTGCGCTCGACGTCCCGGCCCTCGGTTGAGCGAGCCCACGGCAGAGGCACCGCTCGGCGTCGTGTTGCGCACGACCCCGCTGCGTGAATCCGATCTGCTCGTCACGCTCTACACCGATACGCACGGCCGGGTGAGCGCGGTCGCGCGCGGCGCGCGGAAGTCGAAGCGGCGGTTCGCAGGAGCGCTGTCGCTGCTGGTGCTCGGGCGCTACCAGCTCGGCCGGCGGCCGCGAGGGGAGCTATGGAGCCTCGAGTCGGCCGATGTCGTCCGCGAGTGGACGCAGCTGTCGGCCGATGTGATCGCGGTCGCGCATGCAAGCTACGTGGCCGAGCTCGTGGGGGCGCTGCTCCCGGCGGAGGTGCCGGAGCCCCATGCGCTCGAGATCATCGTCGCGCTGTGGGATGCTCTCGCGGCGGGAGGGCCATCGCCGGGCGCGTTGCGTGCCGTCGAGTTTGCGCTGCTCGATCTGGCGGGGCACCGGCCGGCGATCGACCACTGCGCCGCCTGCAGCAGGACCGAGCTCGACGTCGGCGCGGTGTTCGATCCTCTGCGGGGTGGCGCGATCTGCGGCACGTGCGCGGCGCGCAGCCGCAACGTCGGCGTGCGCCAGCTCGATCCGGCGACGCGGGCCTACCTCCAGGCCGTGGTCGAGCTCGGGACCCCGCTCGCGGCCCGCGCGGTCGATACGGACCCGCGGTTCACCACCGCCGCGCGGACGGCGGGGCGCGACGCCCTGGTCGCGATGGTCACGGGCCTCGTCGGCAAGCCGCTCCGCTCGCTCGAGTACCTGGCGAAGCTCGGAGCGGCCGGACGGCGCGCCAAGGAATGACCCGCGTAGTACACTCGGCCCATGGGAGGCCGATGCACCGGGGTGGTGGTGATCGCTGCGTTCACGACGCTCGCGATGCCCGGCGCGCGGTCCGGCGGTGCGCTCGCGCAGCCGGCCCAGCCCCAGCACGCCGGCGGGGACCGTAACGGCGCGCCCGAACCGACCGGTAACGCCCCCCAGACCGCGGCTCCGCCGCCGGCAGGCTCGGCCACGGAGCCGAAGGATCCCAGGCTCGCCAGGAAGTGGCTGCTCGCCGGGCAGCAGCTGATGCAAAAGGCGAGCTTCTTGGCGGCGAACAACCGGCCCGAGGAGGCGAAGGCTCAGTTCGAGAATGCGGCCGCCGCGTTCCAGAAGGCGCTGGCCGCCGGCGACGACGTGAACGTCTACGTCGATCTCGCGAGCGCCGAGGAGAGGCTCGGCAAGCTCGACGAGGCCGTGAAGCACCTCCGGCTGGCCGCCGGCGCGAAGACCGGCGTGCGGCCCGACGTCGCCAGGAAGGTCGCCGCCCGGCTGGACGACCTCTTGACCAAGGTCGGACTCGTGACCTTGACCGTCACCCCGGCCGGTTCGTCGATCACGCTCGGCGGGGTGGAGCTCGGCACGTCGCCGTTGCCCGAGCCGCTCGTGCTCATGCCGGGCACGTACACGCTGTCGTTCCAGGCCGATGGCTTTCAGCCCAAGGAGGCCGAGCTCAAGATCGAGCCCGGCTCGGAGACCGAACGCGCCATCGCGCTCGAGCCCGTGAAGGTGATCGTCGAACCGGTCAAGCCGGCGGGAGCCGACGAGGGAGCCGAAAACGGGGAAGACGGCCGGCGCAAGCCTGCCGCGGCCTGGCCGCTCTACGCGGGTGCCGGGATCACCGGCGCCGGGGTGCTCGGCACCGGCATCTTCGGGAGCCTCGCGATCAGCCGGCACGCGACGTTCACCGCGGCGTCCACGTCATCGTCCGATCGAGCCGAGGCTCGGACCAGCGGCCGGCGATTTGCCCTCATCGCCGACCTGTCGCTCGGCACGGCCGCGGTGGCGGCCGGCTTTACGGCCTACTGGTACATCTACAAGTACAGGCGCTCCCCTCGAAAATCCGAGGAGCGGCACGTCGCGCTCATTCATCCTACCCTCCAGACCAAGATCGACGTGGTTCCGTGGGTCCAACCTCAGTCCAGCGGTGTGATGATCGCAGGCTGGTTCTAGGAGATCAGATGGCAAATCCAGGTCCGTTTCCGCCGATGGGTCCGCCGATGGGTGGCCCGATGGGTGGCCCGATGCAACCGATGGGTGGTCCACCCATGCCCCCGATGGGAGGGATGCCGCCGCGCCCGCCGATGCGGCAAGGGACATCGCGCATGGTCCCCGTGGTGGTCTCGGCGGGGCTGGCCGTCGGGGTGTTCTGCGGCCTCTTGTTTGGCCTCGGGACCGGCAAGAAGATCGCCGCGGCCGAACCGCCGAAAGTGAGCAACGGCGCCAAGCAGGCCGAAGACACGCCCGCCATGGGCGAACCGGGTACGCACAAGGTCAAGGTCCCCGACCGGAACGCTCCCCCGGCGGGCTCGAACGCCGGGTCGGCGGTGGCGGCCACGACCGGCTCGGCGGGGTCGGCCGGCAGCGCCGCGGCGGGCTCGAATGCCCCCGCCGAGCCGACGATCAGGTCGAAGTCGGCCACGCTCGTCGTCGAGATCAAGCCGGAGTCGGCGGACGCCAAGATCTTCGTGGACGGCAAGCTGACCACGTCGCCGACGATCCAGATCGAGCTCGATCCCGGGACGACCAAGAAGAAGGTCAAGGTCCTGGTCAAGGCGATCGGGTACAAGGACATCGAGCAGGACATCGATGTCGAGGATTCGACCACGCTCAAGCTCGAGCTCACCAAGGGCAGCGGCAAGGCGACCACACCGACGGCGGGTACGGAAGGCACCGGCGGCACGACCGGGCATCCGGCGGGCACGGGTGGCAATACGGGCACGGGTGGCAATACGGGCACCGGTGGCAATACCGGTAAGGGCACCGGCGGCAGCAAGGGCACCGGGGGCAAGGGCAAGGGCAAGGGCAGCGGCCTGATCGATATCTGAAGCGAGAGACGAGACGTCGGCCGGCAGCCGGCCACCTCCTTGAACGAAACGCGCGGGCGCGGAAGCGGTCCCGTTGCGCGACGTCAACGCGCAGCGCAGCGGCGCGGGCTGGGTTCGGCGCGAGATAGATTGCACGGCCGGGTGGTCAAGCGCCGGTCGCTCGTGGAGATGGCACCGACGGTCACTCGCAATACGGTGGTCAACGGACGAGCGACGAGCCCAGACCCGCGCCGCAAGCAAGCGTGTCCGCGGTCTCCTGAGCGGCCGCTCCGGCGACCGGGCGCGGCGCGGGGGGGGGATGTTTGTAAGGCCGTGCAACGCTTGGGATCGCACACGTCAATTGACCGATCCTCGTTCTCGGGTTACGCGTATGGTCTGGCATGGCACGCCGTCCTTCTCGCAGGCGACCGTTCTGGGCGGGCCCGAGGCGGCGAGCGCGCCTGGCGCGGCAGATGCTGCCGATGGGCCTCCTGACGCCGCTCCGAGCGGTGTCGAGCCCGAGCGAGCCCGGCGCCGTGCGTGTCCTCGGCTCGGGCGACGTCGCGTTCCAGCAGATCGTCGAGCGGGTGCGCCGCGCCGAGCGCTCGGTCGAGATCCGCGCGTTCCTGTGGCGCGACGACGAGGCCGGCAACATGCTCGGCGAGGCCGTGCTCGCCGCCGCCAACCGCGGCGCGAGGGTCACGATCCACAAGGACAAGATCGCGGCGGTCTACGAGTACACCGGCGGCAACAAGCAGAGCTTCTTCCACAAGCGGGTCGATCCGATCCGCGGGTTCCAGGCCTGGTTCCTCGGCGCGGTGTATCGCGCGCCGGGCTCGTTCAAGCAGCGGCCGAACTCGCTGGCGCAGCAGATCCTCGCGCACCCGAACATCCGGGTCGAGCACCAGCGCAAGCGGTTCGATCACAGCAAGCTCTACATCATCGATGATCGGTACCTGGTGCTGGGCTCGATGGGGATCGGCGACAACCACCGCCACGACTGGATCGACGTCATGGTCGAGGTCGAGGGCGCCGCGCACATCGAGCGCCTGCGCGAGCGCATGGCCGGCCTCGACGAGTTCGATCCGTCGCGCGGCATCGACTTCCTCGTCCACAGCCGCGAGGCGCACCGGAAGCACAGCTGCCCGATGATCACCCACCGGCTCGCGCTGATCGATGGCGCCGAGCAGGCGCTGACCGTCGAGATGGCGTACCTCTCCGATCGCCGGTTCACCGCGGCGCTCGCGCGCGCCGTCTCGCGCGGCGTCCAGGTCAACCTGGTCACCGCCGATCAGGCCGACGTGCTCGCCAACATCAACCGCGCGACGTGCGACGCGCTGATGCGGCTGACCGGGGCCCCGGGCAACCTGACGATCACCCTGGTGCCGCGCATGGTGCACTCGAAGGTCGTCGTGATCGATCACCGGTTCTGTGACATCGGCTCGGCCAACTTCACGCCGCTGTCGCACGGCGTCTACGACGAGATCAACCTGTTCGTCGACAACGCGCCGTTCGCGCACGCGGTCGAGGCCGAGATCAAGCGCCACTGCGAGGACAGCCGCGTGGTCGACTCGCGGCTGTCATATCGCCGGATGTACTCCGGCCTCGAGCGCGCGATCATGGCGTACCAGTCGCGACGGGGCGGTTGAGTGGTCGGCACGCGCGGCGAGCGCAGCGAAGGCGCTGGGGGTGGGGACCCCGACGGCTCCGCCGGCGGGGCGGGGGCTCGCCCCCGTGGGATCGGCGAGCGCAGCGAAGGCGCTGGGGGTGGGGACCCCGACGGCTCCGC
>Ga0308175_100000330_pt1 | contig 33986 bp, 33 predicted proteins | sample PhyCR1_3_FD_203893 | JGI IMG/M metagenome (GOLD analysis project Ga0308175, IMG submission 203893) | Soil microbial communities from UC Gill Tract Community Farm, Albany, California, United States - DLSLS.C.R1 | ecosystem: Environmental > Terrestrial > Soil > Agricultural land | place: USA...
CGGCGTCCGGGCCGCTGTCGTGCGGCGGTCCCCAGGCGAGCGCGAGGGTGAGGCGCAGCCGGGTGTCCGGGTCGCCGTCCAGGTCCGGCCCGAACAGCTCGCGCAGCTGCTTGAGCCGGTAGCGCACCGTCTGCGGGTGGACGTGCAGGTCGGCCGCCACCGCCGCCCGGTCGCCGCCGTAGCGCAACCAGGCCGCGAGCGTCTGCTCCAGCCGGCGGCGGGTGGCCGGACTGCATCCGTCCAGCGGGACGAGCACACGCCGGCGCAGCGCTGTCAGCAGGTCGCGGTCACGATGCACGATGATCGTGTCCAGGTGCTCATCCACGAACAACGGGTCGCCGGGCAGCACACCGTCTCGGCTCAGCCGTACGGCCGTCTCGGTGATCCGCACCGCCCCGGGAAGGCGGTCGAGCGGCACGGTCGGCCCGACCACCGCCGGCACGCCGGCCAGCGCGGACGCCAACCGGTCGCGCTGCCCGGGGCCCGACGAGTCCGGCACGATCGCGCCCAGCAGGCTGCCCCAGCGCACCGGCAGGCTCTCCGGCCCGAGCCGGCGGAGCATCGCCGGCGCGGCCGGTTCATCGGCGTGGACCAGGACCAGCGCCGCGGAGGCCGGCAGCCGCCAGCGGCAGGCGGCTGCCAGCTCGCGCACCGCGACCGTGCTCGACCGGTCGGCCAGCAGCAGCTCGGCCAGCTCCTCGCGCTGCCGCTCCCGGCTCGATGCCTGCTCGGCATGCTCGGCCACGTAGCCGTCCGCGGTGGCCGAGGCCAGCGCATCGACCAGCACGAACATCTCGTCGGCCAGCGCGGCCAAGGTCTCGGCGGAGGCGCCGGCCGCGGTCGCGATCCGGCCGAGGTGCCGCCAGCCCACCCGGGCGGCCACCCGGTACGCCGCCAGCAGGTCGGACAGGTGCCGGCCCTCCCGATACTGGCCGGCGCCGACCTCGGTGAACAGCAGCGTCACCAGCTCGGGCAGGGGCTCGGACAGCTGGTCGACGGACTCGCCGGCCTCCGCCCTGGCCACCAGCTCCAGGGTCGGCCCCTCGATCGCGCCGAGCACCTCGGACCGGTCCTCATCGAGGAACTGCGCGAACGCCGGCCACTTGTCGCGGAAGAGCATCGCGATCTCGTCGAGCGCGTCCGGAAGCCCGGCCGCCAGAGCGGAGCCGAGCTTGCTGGGGACGAGGGACGGTTCCAGTCGATCTCCCACGGTCGGCGGAATGCGCTGCGAACCCGAGGTTATGCCCGATGCCGCGGAATTTGTCACCTGGGCGCAAAGACGGTAGGCCACCCTGACCCCTTCGGAGTAGAGAAGATCGGCACCGGTGAGGAGTCTTTTGACGTGGAGGCAGAGCGGGTGGTGGAAGGTCGGGCCCACCCGGGGAGCCGGCAGAGCCGGCTGCGCCGGCAGGAGTCCGCGGAAAACTTCCCGGTCGCCCTGCGCGTTTTACCCGCTGCGGTGCGCGGTCATCTGCGCGCGGTGTACGACGTGGTCCGGGTGATCGACAACCTCGGCGACGACCCGGGGACGCCCGCGGACCGGCTGGCCGCACTGGAGGCGTTCGGCGCCGACCTGGCCACGGTCTGGACCACCGGGCGCCCGCGTGACCCGGCGCTGGCCGCCCTCGTGCCCTCGGTGCGCGCGGTGGGACTGGAGCAGCGCGACCTCGCCGCGCTCGTCGAGGCCAACGTGCAGGACCAGCGGGTCACCCGCTACGGCACGTACGAGCAGCTGCGCGGATACTGCGCGCTCTCGGCCACCCCGATCGGCCGGCTGGTGCTGCAGGTCTTCGGCGTCTCCACCCCGGACCGGGTCGCGCTGTCCGACCAGGTCTGCGACGCCCTCCAGCAACTGGAGCACTGGCAAGACGTGGCCGAGGACCTGCGGCGGGGCCGGATCTACCTGCCGGCCGAGGACCTGGAGCGGTTCGGGGTGACCGAGACCGACCTGGCCGCGCCGGCGTCCTCGCCCGCGGTCGGCCGGCTGCTCGCGTTCGCGACCGCGCGGGCCCGAGCGCTGCTGGTCGCCGGCTCGCCCATCGTCGGCACGCTGCGCGGCTGGGCGCGGGTCGCGGTGGCCGGCTACGTCGCCGGCGGGCTGGCGGCGGCCGACGCGCTCGCCCGCCCCGGCGCCGATCCGCTGGTCGCCACCCCGACCGCGTCGAAGGTCCGCACGGCCCGGCACGCGCTGGTCGTGCTGGTCCGGGGGCGGGCCGCATGACCGGGGCCCGGCCGGCGCCCGGCCCCACCCAGGTGCAGGACGCGTACGAGGTGTGCGCGTCCATCACGAAGACCCAGGCGGCCAACTTCTCGTACGGGATCAGGCTGCTGCCGGCGTACAAGCGGGACGCACTCTCGGCGGTGTACGCGTTGGCCCGGCGGATCGACGACATCGCCGACGGTGACGGCGCCGGCGAGCAGGTGCCGGCGGCGCGGCGGGCCGAGGAGCTCGACCGGCTGCGCGAGAAGATCCACGAGGCCAGCAGGGAGCCGGTGCCGGCGGACGACCCGGTGCTGGTCGCGGTCGCCGACGCGGCCAGCCGGCTGCCTATCCCTATGGGCGCGTTCGGCGAGCTCATCGACGGTGCCCAGATGGACGTCACCGGCCGGCGCTACCAGACCTTCGCCGAGCTGGAGGCATACTGCCGGTGCGTGGCCGGCGCGGTCGGCCGGCTGTGCCTGGGCGTGTTCGGCTGCGAGCCGGACCCGTCCGCGCCCCGGTACGCGGACGCGCTCGGCATCGCCCTGCAGCAGGCCAACATCCTGCGCGACCTTCGCGAGGACCTGCTCAACGGCCGGGTGTACGTACCGGCCGAGGACCTCGACCGGTTCGGCGTGCGGCTGCGCATCGAGGGCGGCCGGCTGGCCGACCCGGACGGCTCGCTGGCCCGGCTGATCCGGTTCTCGGCCGAGCGGGCCCGGTCCTGGTTCGCCGATGGGCGCCGGCTGATCCCGCTGCTGGACTGGCGCAGCGCCGCCTCGGCCAGCGCGATGTCCGGCATCTACGCGGCGCTGCTGGACCGGATCGCGGCCGAGCCGTCGCTCGTGTACGGCGGGCGGCTGTCGCTGCCGGTGCGGGAGAAGGCCGCGATCGCGGCCAAGGCCCTGTCGGGGCTGGGCCGATGACCAGGGTGGGCGTCGTCGGCGGTGGCCTGGCCGGCATCACCGCGGCCCTCGACCTCGCCGCCGCCGGGCACGAGGTCGAGCTGATCGAGTCACGGCCCTGGCTCGGCGGGCTGGCCTCGTCGTTCCGCCGCGGCGAGCTGACCGTCGACACCGGACAGCACGTGTTCCTGCGCTGCTGCACCGCATACCGGGCGCTGCTCGACCGGCTCGGCGTGACCGCGCTGACCACGCTGCAGCCCCGGCTGGACATCCCGGTGCTCGGTCCCGGCGCGCGGCCGGCCCGGCTGCACCGCGACCCGCTGCCGGCGCCGCTGCACCTGGCCCGCGCGCTGCTCGGCTACCGGGTGCTGCACCCGGCCGAGCGGGTCTCCGCGGCCAGGGCCACGCTCGCGCTGGGCAAGGTCGACCCCGCAAACCCGGCGTCCGACGCGGTGACGTTCGGCAGCTGGCTGACCGCCCACGGTCAGAGCCAGCGGTCGATCGCCGGCCTGTTCGACCTGATCGGCGTGGCGACCCTCAACCTGCCGGCCGCCGAGGCCACGCTGTCGCTCGCCGCGAAGGTCTTCCGTACCGGGCTGCTCGAGGACCCGTCGGCCGGCGACCTCGGCTGGTCGCGGGTACCCCTCGGCCGGCTGCACTCCGAGGCGACCGCGGCGGCGCTGGCGGCGGCCGGGGTGACCGTGCGGCTGTCGGCCCGCGTCCGCGCACTGGATCGAACTGGAGAGGAGTGGCGGTTGGTGCTCGACACGGACTCGATCGCGGTGGACCAGGTGGTCCTCGCCGTGCCGCCGCCGGCGGCCGAGGCGCTGCTGCCCGGGGGCGGCACGCACGCGCCGGCCGGCTGGGCCGAGCGACTCGGCGCCTCCCCGATCGTCAACGTGCACGTCCGGTACGACCGGCCGGTCACCGGGCACCCGTTCTTCGCCGCCGTCGGGTCGCCGGTGCAGTGGGCCTTCGACCGGACCGAGGGCAGCGGCGCCGGCACCGGGCAATACCTTGCCGTCTCGCTGTCGGCCGCGGGCCGCGAGGTGGACGAGCGCGCCGCCGACGTGGTCGGCGAGATCGTCCCCGCGCTGGCCGCGCTGCTGCCGGCGGCCCGGGAGGCGACGGTGCTCGACAGCTGGGTGACCCGGGAGCGCACCGCGACGTTCCGGCAGGCACCGGGCAGCGCCGCCCTCCGGCCGCCGGCCGACTCCGGGGTGCCGGGGATCGCGCTCGCCGGGGCGTGGACCGACACCGGCTGGCCGGCGACGATGGAGAGCGCGGTCCGTTCCGGCCACGCCGCCGCCGAGACGCTGCTGGCGCAGCCGGCCGTAGCGGAGGTGGCACAGTGACCGCCGTGGCCGAGCTGGTGAGCGTCGGTCCCGCGCTGCGGGCGGCGGTGGACCGGCTCGAGCCGAGCACCTGGGCGATCGCGGCATACCACTTCGGCTGGGTGGACGCCGCCGGCCGGCCGTCGGGCTCCGACGTCACCGGCGGCGGCAAGGGGGTGCGGGCCCGGCTGGCGCTGCTGTCCGCGCGGGCCGCCGGCGCGCCGGCCGAGGTGGGGCTGCCCGGCGCGGTCGCGGTCGAGCTGCTGCACAACTTCTCGCTCGTGCACGACGACGTGATGGACGGCGACCTGCAGCGCCGGCACCGGCGCACCGTCTGGGCGGTCTTCGGCGTGCCCGCGGCGATCCTCACCGGCAGCGCGTTGCAGTCGCTCGCGCTCGAGGTGGTGCTCGACCCGCCGACGCCGACCGGCGCGGCGGCCGCCGACCTGCTCGGGCGCACCACCCGGGCGCTGATCGGCGGCCAGTTCGAGGACCTCGCCTTCGAGCAGCGGGAGTCGGTGACCGTGGCCGAGTGCCTGGCCATGGCCGCGGGCAAGACCGGCGCGCTGGTGTCCTGCAGCGCGTCCGTCGGCGCGGTGCTGGCCGGCGCGCCGGCGAACACGATCGCCGCGCTGGAGGCATACGGGGAGCGGGTCGGGCTGGCGTTCCAGCTGGAGGACGACCTGCTCGGCATCTGGGGCGACCCGGCGGTCACCGGCAAGCCGGCACTGGCCGACCTGCGCGCCCGGAAGAAGTCCTTGCCGATCGCCGCCGCGCTCGCGACGGGCGGCACCGCCGCCCGCCGGTTGCGCGACTGGCTGGCCACCCCGGCGCCGTCGCCCGACCACACCGTCGACGACCTGGCCGAGCTGCGCGGGATCGCCGCGCTGGTCGAGGACGCCGGCGGACGGGCGTGGGCGGCGGCCGAGGCACGGCGCCAGGTGGTGCTGGCCGAGCAGACGCTGTCCGACGCGCCGGTCGAGCCGGCCGCCGCGACCGAGCTGGTCGCGCTGGCCCGGTCGCTGCTGGGGCGGTCGGCGTGACCGCGACGGCGGAGCCCGACCACGTGGACCGGCCGGGCGACCTAGGCACCAAGGTCGCGACCGGGCGGCCGGTCGACGCGGCGATCGGGGCGGCGGTCGCGCACCTGTGCACACTGCAGGACGAGGCCGGCTGGTGGAAGGGCGACCTCGAGACCAACGTGACCATGGACGCCGAGGACCTGCTGCTCCGGCACGTGCTGGGCATCCTGGACCCGGACGACACCGCCCAGGCGGCCCGGTGGATCCGCTCCCAGCAACGGGCCGACGGCAGCTGGGCGACGTTCGGCGGCGGGCCCGCCGACCTGTCCACGACGGTGGAGGCCTGGGTCGCGCTGCGGCTGGCCGGCGACCCGGCGGAGGCAGCGCACATGCGGGCCGCGGCCGAGTTCGCGCGGTCGAAGGGCGGCGTCGCGGCCAGCCGGGTGTTCACCCGGATCTGGCTGTCGCTGGTCGGGCTGTGGTCGTGGGACGACGTGCCGACGATCCCGCCGGAGATCGTGCTGCTGCCGCGGTGGGTGCCGCTGAACATCTACGACTGGGCGTGCTGGGCCCGGCAGACGATCGTGCCGCTCGCGGTCGTGTCGAGCCTGCGGCCGGTATACCGGGTGCCGTTCGGCATCGCCGAGCTCGACGCCGGCCCGCGCCGGCGCACCGGCCGGCCGTCCGGCTGGGATCGCGCCTTCGGCGTACTGGACAAGGCGGTCAAGGCGTACGGGCGGCACCCGGTGCGCCCGCTCCGCGCGCACGCGGTACGCAAGGCCGAGCGCTGGATCCTCGACCGGCAGGAGGCCGACGGGTCCTGGGGCGGCATCCAACCGCCGTGGGTCTACTCGCTGATCGCGCTGCGGCTGCTCGGGCACCGGCTGGACTCGGGCCCGGTCCGGGCCGGGCTGGACGGGCTCGACGCGTTCACGGTCCGGGTCGACCGGGTGCCCTGGGTGCCGCTGCCGACCGGGCCCGACGACCCGTCCGGGACCCCGGCGCCCACCGCGGCGTTCGCCGAGCCGGAGAACGGGCCGGTGCGCTGGCTGGAGGCCTGCCAGTCGCCGGTGTGGGACACCGCGTTGGCGCTGATCGCGCTGCTCGACGCCGGGGTGCCGGCGTCCGACCCGGCCGTCCGCCGGGGCACCGACTGGCTGCTGGGCGAGGAGATCGCCGGCGCCGGCGACTGGGCGGTACGCCGGCCCCGGCTCGGTCCCGGCGGCTGGGCCTTCGAGTTCGCCAACGACCTCTACCCGGACGTCGACGACACCGCGGAGGTCGTGCTCGCGCTGCGGCGGGCCGCGGCGGGCCACCCGGAGCCCGAGCGGGTGCACGGGGCCGCCGACCGCGGCGCCGCCTGGGCGGTGGGGATGGCCAGCAGCGACGGCGGCTGGGGTGCGTTCGACGCCGACAACACCCGCGAGCTGGTCCGGAAGCTACCGTTCTGCGACTTCGGCGCGGTGATCGACCCGCCGTCGGCGGACGTCACCGCGCACGTGGTGGAGATGCTCGCGCACACCCCGGGGGTGCCGCGCGACCGCGGGATCGACTGGCTGCTGCGGGCACAGGAGAAAGACGGCTCCTGGTTCGGCCGGTGGGGCGTCAACCACGTGTACGGCACCGGCGCGGCGGTGCCGGCCCTGGTCGCGGCCGGGATCCCGGCGCACGGGCCGGTGATCCGGCGGGCGGTGCGCTGGCTGGAGGAGCACCAGAACCCGGACGGCGGCTGGGGCGAGGACATCCGCTCGTACACCGACCCGCGGTGGATCGGGCGCGGCACCTCGACCGCGTCGCAGACCGCGTGGGCGCTGCTCGCGCTGGTCGCGGCCGGCGCGCTGACCGGTGCGGCCGAGCGCGGGGTCGACTTCCTGGTCCGGACCCAGCGGGCGGACGGCACCTGGGACGAGCCGCAGTTCACCGGGACCGGGTTCCCCGGCGATTTCTCCATCAACTACCACCTCTACCGGCTGGTGTTCCCGCTGTCCGCGCTCGGCCGGTACGCGGAGGCGACCCGGTGAGGATCGTCGCCCCGCTCCGCGTCGAGGCGCTGGCCGTCGGCGGGACCCGCATCGGGCTGCGGGCCCGGCGGCTGCCGCCCGGCGACCGGCTGGTGCTGGCCGGGGTCGCCGGCGCGGTCGTCCCCGGCCTCGCGCCTGGCGACATCGTCGTCGCCGACCGCGTGCTCCTGAGCCCGACCCTGCCGCCCGACCCGCCCGGTCCGACGGATCCGACCGACCCGGCGGACCCGGCTGACCCAGCTGATCCGGTCGACCCGGCCGACCGAGCCGATCCGGTGGACCCGGCCGATCCGGTGCGTTCGGGCGACCCCGTGCGCTCGGGCGACCCCGTGCGCTCGCGCCCGGCGACGGGCGGGAGCGAGGTGGTGTTGCCCGGGGCGGCCGAGCTGGCCAAGGCGCTGCGGATCGCTGGGCTGACGGTGCATCTCGGCCCGGTCGGCGGCGCGGACGAGCTGGTCACCGGGTCGGCCCGGACCGGCTGGGCGGAGCGCGGCGCGATCGCCGTCGACATGGAGTCCGGCGTGCTCGCCCGCACCGGCCGGCTGGCCGCCGTGGTCCGGGCGATCGTCGACACCCCCGCACACCCACTGGTGTCGCTCGGCACACTGCCGCGCGGCTCCCGCGCGCTGCGCGCGCTGCGGCGCGCGGCCCCGATCCTGTCCGCCTGGGCCGCTGGCCAGGGCGACGCGGATGTCCGCGAGCGGCCGGCCGCGCACGTCGTTGACATCACCATCACCATGCCGAGAGAGGTCGAGAACTCGTGAGCATGCCGCTGCGCCAGTCGATGCGACTGGGTGCATACCTGGCCAAGCAGAAGATCAAGCGAGTGGAGAAGTTCCCGCTGCTGGTCGAGCTCGAGCCGCTGTTCGCCTGCAACCTGAAGTGCGCCGGGTGCGGCAAGATCGAGCAGCCGCACGACGTGCTCAAGAAGCGGATGCCGGTCGAACAGGCGGTCGCGGCGGTGCTGGAGTCCGGCGCACCGATGGTGTCGATCGCCGGCGGCGAGCCGCTGATGCACAAGCAGATCGACGAGATCGTGCGGCAGTTGCTGGACCGCAACAAGATCGTCTTCCTGTGCACCAACGCGGTGCTGCTGCCCAAGCACATCGACAAGTTCAGGCCACACCGGAACTTCGCCTGGATGGTGCACATCGACGGCCTGCGCGACCGGCACGACGAGTCGGTCCGCAAGATCGGCGTGTTCGACCAGGCGGTGGCCGCGATCAAGGAGGCCAAGGCGCGCGGCTTCCGGGTCATGACCAACACGACCTTCTTCGACACCGACACGCCGAACGACGTGATCGAGCTGCTCGACTACCTCAACGACGACCTCGGCGTGGACAACATGCAGATCAGCCCGGGGTACGCGTACGAGCGGGCGCCGGACCAGGAGCACTGGCTCGGCACCGAGCAGACCAGGGCGTTGTTCAAGGCCGCGTTCGGCGAGGGCCGGCGGAAGAAGTGGCGGCTGAACCACTCGCCGCTGTTCCTCGACTTCCTCGAGGGCAGGCGCGAGTTCGAGTGCACGCCGTGGGGTATCCCGTCGTACTCGCTGCTGGGCTGGCAGCGGCCGTGCTACCTGCTCGACGACGGGTACACGGAGACGTACAAGGAGCTCATCGAGACCACCGAGTGGGATGCGTACGGCCGGGGCCGGGACCCGCGGTGCTCGAACTGCATGGCGCACTGCGGGTACGAGCCGACGGCGGTGCTGGCCACGATGGGCTCCCTGCGCGAGACGATCCGCGCCGCCGGGGTGCTCAACTGAGTCAGCCGAACCGGCGGGCCAGGGCGCGGTAGGTCTTGGGGGCGGCTGCCGAGAGCCGGGCCGGGATCGCGAGCCAGCGCGGTTCCACCCGGCGCTCGCGGCCGGTGGCGATCGCCTCGACCACCGCCTCGGCGACCCGGGACGGCGGGATCGGCCGCGGGAAGCGGCGGTCGTACGGGACGCCGCGGGCGGCGAAGAAGCCGGTGTCAACCGCGCCCGGGGCGACCGTCGACACGGTCACGCCGTCGGTCTCCTCGCGCAGCAGGGTCGCGAACGTCTCCAGCCCGGCCTTGGTCACCGAGTAGACGGTCTCGCCGGGCACGCCGACAAGGCCCGCGATCGAGGTGACGAACACCAGCGCACCGGGCCGGCGCAGCACCGGCAGCGCCGCCCGGGCCAGCAGCATCGGCGCCCGCAGGTTGACGTCGACCAGCTCGGTGATCCGGGCCGGGTCCATGGCGGCGAACTCACCGGCCCAGCCGAGACCGGCGTTGGCGACCACCGCGTCCAGCCGGCCGTGCCGGTCGACGGCCGCGGCCACCAGCGCGGGCGCGGCGGCCGGGTCGGCCGCGTCGGCGACCACGGTCGAGGAGGCGGCGACCTCGGCCAGCGCGGTCTCGTCCCGGCCCGCGGCGACCACCACCGCCCCGCGCCGGGTCAGCGCCGCGCAGGTGGCCGCGCCGATGCCGCGCGACGCGCCGGTGACGAGCACCACCCGCGCGGCCAGCTCCACCGGGGACCGCCGGGCGGCGCCGGATCTCAACCCTGGATCGGGGCGGGACCGCCGGCGGAGACCGAGAGGCGGATGCCGTTGCGGCGCAGCGAGCGCCAGCCCCAGGCCGTGCACACGGCGACCGCGAGCACGGTCAGCAGCGGGCTCAGCAGACCGCGGGCCCACAGCCCGGCGTCCACGCCGCGATGCAGGAAGCCGAGATTGAGCGCGACGTCGACGATCCGGGAGAAGCCCCAGATCACTGCGACCTCGGTGAACATCCGGCGCACCCCGCGCTTGTCCAGGATGTCCGCCGGCACGTGCACGAAGTCGCGCGCCAGCCGCAGCGTGATCGGCCGGCCGAACGCGGCGCTGCCCAGGAACAGCAGCGCCATCACCACCGAGCCCAGCACCGGCTGCAGCAGGTAGATCAGGATGCTGCCGGAGGCCAGCGCGATCGCCGCCTTCACCGCCAGCGCGGCCGAGCCGAGCAGCAGGGTGCCGGGCAGCCGGCGGTCCACATACCACCGGAAGGTGATCGCCAGCGCGCACCAGCCGACCGCGACCAAAATGCTTCGCGTCGTGCCGATGACGTGGAGCAGTATTGCCAGCAGCACCGTCGGCACGACGACGGCTTCGAGGAGAAGCCGGAAGGCGCGCACGACCGTTGCCCGAAGACCGTGGATCTCCAGCACGTCGGAGTGCCGGGAGCGGTCTCTCGGTGGTGCCATCAGGCCTCCAGCGGGTCGTGAGGTGCGGCCATAGTGGCACAGGTCCCTGGTGATCCCGATCGGTGCCGGGGCCCACCTTCAAGACGTGTGGGCCTCCATCATCGTTTCCCCATCGGGCACATTTCCTCACCCAATTCAGGGGGTGAGCAGGGGGTAGTTGCCATCCGTATCGATGAAGTACGCCGTCCGGGCCGCGGCACCGGCCGGAAAAGTTCACCCGATCGGCCGTGCCGGGTGCGAACGGACCGCGGGCGAGGGTGCGCGGGGGGTGAGCGTTCCGGCCGCGCGGGACCGGCTCCGTCGTCCGGATCGACCGGTCCGAATCCGTGCCGGCCGGCGATGGATGCCGGCGGGTCCCGGGCGGGTTCCGGGCGGGTCCAGGCGGGGTCCAGGCGGGTCGAGGCGGGTCCGGCAGCCGGCGGCGCCCGGCCCGGGGGCGGGCCGGCCGGGCGACGCCGACCAGATCCGGCACCTCGGTCCGGGCGCCAGGAGACGCGCGCTCCGGCCGGCCCGGGGGCAGGCCGGCCGGGAGACGCCTAGCGGACGGAGCTGAGCCGGCCGGCCAGGAACGCCCGCTCGGGCGCGTTGCTGGCCAGCTCCAGCGCCCGCTCGTACTCGACCGCCGCCTCGTCGGGCCGGTCCAGCCGGACCAGCAGGTCCGCTCTGGTCGCGTGGAACAGGTGGTACGCGGGCAGCTCCAGCCGGTCGATCTCGGCCAGGCCGGCCGCCGGCCCGTACACCTCGGCCACCGCGACGGCCCGGTTCAGCGCCACCACCGCGGTCGGCGCGACCGCGGTCAGCTGGTCGTACAGGGCCAGGATCTGTCCCCAGTCGGTGTCCGCCGCGGTCGGGGCGTCCGAGTGCACGGCCGCGATCGCGGCCTGGATCTGGTAGGGCCCGGGGCGGTTGCGGCGCAGGCAGGCCCGAACGATCGCCTGGCCCGTCGCGATCAGCTCGCGGTTCCACAGCGTGCGGTCCTGGTCGGGCAGCAGCACGATCGCGCCGTCCGGCGCGGTCCTGGCCGGCCGGCGGGACTCGGTCAGCAGCAGCAGCGCCAGCAGGCCGGCGACCTCGGGCTCGTCCGGCATCAGCCCGGCAAGCTCGCGGGCCAGCCGGATCGCCTCGGCGCACAGGTCCGCGCGGACCAGGTCCTCGCCGGCGCTGGCCGCGTAGCCCTCGTTGAAGACCAGGTAGAGCACGGCCAGCACGAACGGCAGCCGGTCGGGCAGCTGCGCCTCGGTCGGGATCCGGTACGGGATCCCCGCGTCCTTGATCTTGCGCTTGGCCCGGACGATCCGTTGCGCCATCGTCGCCTCCGGGACCAGGAAGGCCCGGGCGATCTCCGGGGTCTCCAGGCCGCCGAGCAGGCGGAGGGTGAGCGCCACCTGGGACGCCGGCGCCAGGGACGGGTGGCAGCAGGTGAAGATCAACCGCAGCTGGTCGTCGCGCACGGGTCCCACCTCCTGCGGCTCGTCGGGTTGGTGCAGCAGCGCCGCCTGGGCATGCTTGTCCTCGCGGGCCGACTCCCGGCGGAGCCGGTCGATGGCCTTGTTGCGGGCGGCGGTGACGATCCAGGCGCCTGGGTTCGGCGGCAGGCCGGCGGCCGGCCACCGCTCCACCGCGACGGCGAACGCCTCCTGGACCGCCTCCTCGGCGAGGTCGATGTCGCCGAGGACGCGCACCAGGGTCGCCACGCACCGGCCGTACTCCCGCCGGTAGACCTCGGCCACCCGGTCCGGGTCGGTCATCGGGCCGTCTCCCTCGTCGTCGCCTCGCTGCTGGTGCCCCGAGTCAGAAGTCCTCGCACCGTTTCCCGGCGCCCGGACGGCGATCGGCGGCGTTGTCGTCCGGGCGCCGCCGGGATCACCGGGACCGGCACGGAACCTCTGACCCGCGACACTAAGCCGTGGGCTCGTCCTGGAACGGCCGCACCTCGACCGGCGCCTGGCAGGCCACCGTGGCCTTGCGCGCCCAGTCCAGCGCCTCGTCCAGGTCGTTGGCCCTGATCACCCAGAAGCCGCCGAGCTGCTCCTTGGTCTCCACGTACGGGCCGTCGGTCAGCATCGGCTGGCCCTTCTCGACCCGGACCACCGTCGCGTCGGACGGGTCGGTGAGGCCGCCGCCGAACACCCAGGCGCCGGCGGCCATCATCGCCTGGTTGACCTTGTCGACGTCGTCGAACATCTGCTGCATCAACTCCGGCGGCGGCATGTCGTCGAAGGTGCCGTGCACCGACAGCAGGTACTGCTTCATGGTTCGTCTCCTTACTCGGTTGGCCAGATCTTTGCAGTTCGTGGTCCTCACCCCGGCTACGAAGGTCCGCCCGCCGGATCGACACCTCGGCGGAAGAATCTTCGTCCGCTGCCAGAATCGCGGCGTGGACATCGACGCCGGCCTGTTCTCGCCGGTCTCCGCCGGCACCGAGGTGAGCGCGCTGACCTCGGACCGGGCCTACCTCCAGGCGCTGCTCGACGCCGAGGCGGCGCTGGCCCGGGCCCAGGCCCGGCTGGGCGCGGTCCCCGCCTCCGCCGCCGCCGCGATCACCGCGGCGGCCCGGACCGACCGGGTGGACCTGGCCGTGGTGGCCGAGCGGGCGCGCGGCGGCGGCAACCCGGTGATCCCGCTCGTGTCGGAGCTGACCGCGGCGGTCGACCCCGCCGCGACCGGGTATGTCCACAGTGGAGCGACGAGCCAGGACATCGTGGACACCGCGCTGATGCTGGTGTCCCGGCGGGCGCTGCGGGTGATCGGTTCCGATCTGGAGCGCACCGTGGCCACGCTGGGCCGGCTGGCGGCCGCGCACCGGGACACGCCGGCGGTCGGCCGGACGCTGACCCAGCACGCGGTCCCGACCACGTTCGGGCTGCGGGCGGCCGGCTGGTACGAGCTGGCCGCCGCCGCGGCCGGCCGGGTCGACGCGCTGGCCCGGACGCTGCCGGTCTCGCTCGGCGGCGCCGCCGGAACGCTGGCCGGCTACGTCGAGCAGGCCAGGCTGCGGTCGATCGTGGACGACGACCCGGCGCCGTTCGTGGACGGACTGGTGGCCGCGTACGCGGCTGAAGCGGGACTGGCCGAGCCGGTGCTCCCGTGGCACACGCTGCGGCTGCCGGTGGCCGACCTCGGCGCGACGCTCACGGTGGTCACCGGGGCGGTCGGCAAGTTCGCCGTCGACGTGCTCGGCATGGCCAGGACCGAGGTCGGTGAGGTGGCCGAGCCGGCGGGCGAGGGGCGGGGCGGCTCGTCGGCGATGCCGCAGAAGCGCAACCCGGTGCTGGCCACGCTGATCCGGTCGGCGGCGCTGCAGGTGCCGGCGCTGGCCTCGGTGCTGGCGCAGTCGATGCTGGCCGAGGACGAGCGGCCGGCCGGACCGTGGCAGGCCGAATGGCAGCCGCTGCGGGACTGCCTGCGGCTGGCCGGCGGGGCGGTGGCGGCCGCGGCCGAGCTGGCCGAGGGGTTGGTGGTGTTCCCGGACCGGATGCGGGCGAACCTCGAGCTGACCGGCATGGCGGTCGTCTCCGAGCGGCTGGCCGCGGTGCTCGGCGCGGCCCTGGGGAAGTCCGCGGCGCGGGAGGTGCTGGCCCGGGCTACTGCTGAGGCGGAGCGCATGGGCCGGCCGCCGGCCGAGGTGCTGGCCGAGGCACTGGCCGCAGAGGACGGGATCGACCTGGCCGGGGCCGAGCTGACCGCGTTGCTCGACCCGGTGCGCTACCTCGGCGCGGCCGGGCACCTCGTCGACCGCGCCCTGGGCCGGCGCGACGGCTGAGCCGCCGGCGGCCGCCCGCTCGCGCCGGCTGAGCCGCCGGCGGGCGCCCGCTCGCGCCGGCCGGCCGGCACCCGCCCCACCAGACCGCGCCAGGTCCTGGGGCTAGCGTGGCCTGGTGACCCAGTGGGACCTCGAGGTGCTGGCCGCCGAGCTGCGCCGGCGCAGCGACGACCTCTCGCTCTACGCCGGGTTCCTGCTCAGCACGCTGTCGTCCGCGCTGCCACCCGAGCTGGTCGACGTGGAGCGCAAGGGCAGCGTGCTCGGCCGGCTGCGCGGCGCCGAGGCGCCGGTCGTCGCCGCCACCGTCCGGCTCGGCGACCAGGGCTTCACCCTGCGCCGGGAGCGGGTGGGCGCGCCGGCGATGGCCACGATCCGGCACGAGTCCGGCGGGATCGCGCTGCGGACCGAGACCGTCGACCTCGACGAGTGGTCGCACCGGCTGGCCGCCGCCCTGGGCGGGTACGCGGACCGGCACGCCGGGGCGGCCGAGGCGCTGCGCCGGTTCACCCTGCCGGAAGCCCCGTGAGCTTCACCAGCAACCTCACCGTCGCCGAGCACCACGCGATCCGCTCGGTCGGGTTCACCCCGGTCGGCCAGGTGCTCGGCAGCTGCGTCTACGTGGTCGGCTGGACCGGCGCCTGGAACTGCGGCCTCGGCTACGGCTGGGGCCGGCGCGGCGGCCCGGCCGGCCGCTGGACCGGCGGCTCCGGCGGGTTCGCCGGCGGCGGCACGCCCGGCGGCGGCATCGCCGGCGGCAGTTACGGCGGCTTCGGGTGGGGCCCTGGGATGGCCCGCACCGTCGAGGCGCCCGGCCTGCGCGACGCGCTCTACGCCGCCCGGGGTGCGGCGATGGAGCGGATGCGGGCCGAGGCGGCGCAGGTCGGCGGCGACGGCGTGGTGGCGGTGCGGCTGACCGTTGCGCCGTTCCAGGGCATCGGGACGGAGTTCCGGGCGATCGGCACGGCCGTCCGGGCCGACGGCGACGTGCACCCGGCCCGGCCGTTCACCTCTGACCTGTCGGGGCAGGAGTTCGCCCAGCTGATCGCCGCGGGCTGGGTGCCGGCCGTGCTGCTGCTCGGCATCGCGGTGATGGTCCGGCACGACGACTGGCGGTCCCAGCCCGGCAGCTGGTCCTGGACCAACCAGGAGGTCGTGGGCTACACCGACGTCACCGCCGCGGCCCGGTCGGCCGCCCGCAGTCGGCTCGCCGCCGACACCGCCCGGTTCGGCGACGGCGCCACCGCCGTCGTCCGGGACATGAGCCTGCGGATCCGCAGGCGCTCCTGCGGGGCCGGCAACGACGCACACGACCACGTCGCCGAGGCGATGGTGGTCGGCACCGCGATCGTCCCGTTCCGGCACCGGGGCGGGAACGCCCCGGCTCCGCCACTGCCCGTGCTGCGCCTCTCCGGGAGGACACCGTGACCGATCCCGCCGCCGTCGGGCTGCCCCAGGACGCCATGACCAGGCTCGCCGAGCTGCAGCCGGGCCGGCCGGGCAGCATCTTCACCTCCGACCTCACGGTGAACGAGTTCCTGCTGCTGCGGCAGGCCGGCTTCCGCCCGCTCGGGCTGGTGCTCGGCACCTCCGTCTACCACGTCGGCCTGCAGGTCGGCCGGTGGAGCAAGAACCAGGAGATGGACGTGCTGTCGCAGGCGATGTACCACGCCCGGGAGCTGGCGATGACCCGGATGGAGGCGGAGGCGGACGTGCTCGGCGCGGACGGGATCGTCGCGGTCCGGCTCGCGGTCGAGCTGAAGGAGTGGGGCTCGGACATCGCGGAGTTCCTGGCCGTCGGCACCGCGGTGAAGGCCGAGGCGGGCGGCGACTGGCGCAACAACCGCAACCAGCCGTTCACCTCCGACCTGTCCGGCCAGGACTTCTGGACGCTGCTGCAGACCGGCTACGCGCCGCTGGGCATGGTGATGGGCACCTGCGTCTACCACGTCGCGCACCGGTCGCTGGGCAACGTGCTGTCGAACGTCGGCCAGAACACCGAGCTGCCGCAGTTCACCCAGGCCCTCTACGACGCCCGAGAGCTGGCGATGGAGCGGATGCAGCGGGAGGCCGAGGCGCTCGCCGCCGAGGGCATCGTCGGGGTGCAGCTTTCCCAGCACAACCACGCCTGGGGCGGGCACACCACCGAGTTCTTCGCGGTCGGCACGGCGGTCCGGCCGATCCGCCCGGACCACGTCGTGCCGGCGCCGCAGCTCGTCCTCGGCCTGGAGCGCTGACCGGTCAGCTCGCCCCGGACAGGTGGGCGACCAGAGCGGCACGGAACTCCTCCGGACGGTCGAGGTGCGGCCCGTGCCCCGACCCCTCCAGGGCGACCTCCCGGTAACGGCCGCCGCCGGCCGCGTACGCGTCGAGCACCGCGCGGGTCTGGCCGATCATCGGCTGGGCCGGGTAGCGGTCCGGGCCCGGCCAGTCGGGAACCGCGCCGAGCGCGCCGAGATGGGCCAGGTCGTAGAGGGACGTGTCCGAGAGGATCACGTCGGCGGTGCCGCGGATCCACAGCACCGGCGGTTTCGGGTCCACAGTGGACAGACTGTCGAGCCGCAAATGGGTGGGCGCGAGCGTGTTGAGCACGCCGCGGTCGCCGGGCGCCGTGCCGGGCCAGGTCTCGACCGGCCTGGCGGTGCCGGGATAGAAGTCGTCGCCGACCCGGGTGGACAGCATCGACTCGACGAACGCGTCCAGCGGCTCGGGCACGCACGGCGGGGCGACGTAGTGGTCCAGCAGCACGCTTCGGGGCGAGAGCGGCGAGTCGGTGCCGCGGTCGCCGGCCGCGAGCCGCTGCACGAACTCCGGGTTGGCCGTGCCGCCGCCGGTGCCGGCGCCGTCCGGGTCGACCAGCGCGCCGTCCGTGCCGCTGGTGCCGCCGAACCCGTACGGCGAGACCGGCGCTACCAGCGTGAGCGACGCGACCCGCTCGGGGGCGTCGATGACCGACTGCATGACCACGCCGCCGCCGAGGCTCCAGCCGACCAGGTGGACCCGGTCCAGCCCGAGCGCGTCGAGCAGCGCGGCGACGTCGTCCGACCAGTCCCGCACGCCCCGGGTCGCGTCCACCGGGACGGCGTCGGTGTCGCCGAACCCGCGCAGGTCCACCGCCAGCGGCCGGTACGGAGCCGGCAGTGTCCGCTCCTCGGCCCTCGTCGCTCCCCGCTCGCGCTGCGAGCCCTCGCGCTCGCTCAGCCAGAGCATCGTCGGCTGCCAGAACAGGCTGGACGACACGTTGCCGTGCACGAACAGCACCGGCGGCCCGTCGCTGCGGCCGGTCTCCAGCACGTTCTGGGTCAGTCGCGCGGTCGGCACCCGGCGGGCCGCGATGCCGGCCATCAGCGCCGTCACCGCGCGCTCCAGCCGCCGTCGAGCACCAGCGAGCTGCCGTTGACGAACGAGGCCGCGTCCGAGCAGAGGTAGGCCACCGCGGCGGCCACCTCGGCCGGCTCGATCAGCCGCTTGATCGCCGGCTCGGTCAGCATGATCTTCTCGACCACCTCCTCCTCGGCGATCCCGTGCGTGCGGGCCTGGTCGGCGATCTGGCCCTCCACCAGCGGCGTGCGCACGTACGCCGGGCAGACCGTGTTCGAGGTGACCCCGCGCGGGCCGCCCTCCAGCGCCAGCGTCTTCGACAGCCCCTCGGTCGCGTGCTTGGCCGCCACGTACGCGCTCTTGTACGCGGAGGCCCTGATGCCGTGCACCGAGGAGATGTGCACGACCCGGCCCCAGCCCTTCGCGTACATGCCCGGCAGGACCGCGCGCAGGATGAGGAACGGCGCCTCGACCATGAGCGTGAGCATCCGGTGGAACTGTTCCGGCGGGAACTCCTCGATCGGCGCGACGTGCTGGACGCCGGCGCAGTTGACGACGACGTCGGCGGACAGCTCGAGCCCGCGCACAGCAGCGGTGTCGGTGAGGTCGGCGATCACCGCCTCGCCGCCGAGCCGGGCGGCCTGATCGCCGACCCGCTCGTCCCGGTCGAGCAACACCACCCGCGCCCCGTCCGCAGCCAGCCGCTGCGCGCACGCCGCCCCGATCCCCGACGCCGCCCCGGTCACCAGCGCGGTCCGTCCTGCCAGCTCGGTCACCCCGCCGATCCTAGGGCCGGGCGGCGCGTCGCCCCCGGTCCGCGCGCACCGGCGGTCGGCATGGCAGGGTTGAGCCGTGCAGGAGGTGGATCCGCGGCGGGCGTTGACTTTCGGGGCGCGGGCGGAGCAGTACGAGCGGTGGCGCCCGTCGTACCCGGCCGAGGCGGTGGCCTGGTTGGTGCCGCCGGGCGCGGTGCGGGTGGCCGATGTAGGGGCCGGCACCGGCAAGCTCACCGGTCCGCTGCTCGCGCTCGGGCTGGAGGTGGCGGCGGTCGAGCCTGACCCGGCCATGCTCGCCGTGCTGCGCCGGGAGCACCCGGCCGCGGTGCCCTTCCTGGCGGGCGCCGGCGCGCTGCCGCTCCCGCACGCGAGCGTGGACGCGGTGCTCGCCGGGCAGGCCTGGCACTGGTTCCCGCACGAGCGGGCCGTCGCCGAGGTGCGCCGGGTGCTGCGCCCGGGCGGCTGGCTCGGCCTGGTCTGGAACGGGCCGGACCCGCGCGAGGTCTGGGAGTACGACCTGGCCCGGCTCGATCCGGACACCGCGGGCCGGGACTTCCTTGCCGACCCCGCCGACGAGCCGTTCGAGGTCGACGGGCTGGCCCCGGACGAGCTGGAGTGGGCGACGTTCCGGTGGCTGCGCGAGATCGACGGGCCGGGACTGGCCGGACGGCTGCGGACGCACTCCGCGTTCGCCGTGATGCCGCCGGACGAGCGGGAGCGGCTGATCGACGCGATGGTCGCGGTGGTCACCGCCGAGGCCGAGCGGCGCGGCACACCGACCGTCCCACTGCGACAGTCGTCGCACTGCGCCCGCTGGCGACCGACCTAGCGTCCCGCGTCAGAGGTCCTCGCACCGCACGAGACCGCTGAGGCGGGACACTAGCCCAGGTCGGAGACCTTGCCGGCGTTCACCTCGAGGTGGCGGGTGGTGTGGACCACCTCGAGCATGTGCCGGTCGTGGGTGACCAGCAGCAGCGTCCCCGCGTACGAGTCCAGGGCCTGCTCCAGCTGCTCGATCGCCGGCAGGTCGAGGTGGTTGGTCGGCTCGTCCAGCACCAGCAGGTTGACCCCGGCCGCCTGCAGCAGCGCCAGCGCGGCCCGGGTCCGTTCGCCCGGCGACAGCGTGCCGACCGGGCGCAGCACGTGGTCGGCCCGCAGCCCGAACTTGGCCAGCAGCGTCCGGGCATCCGCCGGCAGCAGCCCTGACACCGTGGTGAACGCGTCCAGCAGCGGCTCGCCGCCCACGAACAGCGCCCGCGCCTGGTCGATCTCGCCGACCACGACACCGGGCCCGAGCGACGCGGTGCCCTCGTCCAGGGCGATCCGGCCGAGCATCGCGGCCAGCAGCGTTGACTTGCCCGAGCCGTTCGCGCCGGTGATCGCGACCCGGTCGGCCCAGTCGATCTGCAGGTCGACCGGCCCGAGGGTGAACGGGCCGCGGCGTACCACCGCGCCGCGCAGCACCGCGACCACCGCGCCGGAGCGGGGCGCCGCGGCCACCTGCATGTGCAGCTCCCACTCCCGCCGCGGCTCCTCGACGACCTCGAGCCGGTCGATCATCTTGTCGGTCTGCCGGGCCTTGGCCGCCTGCTTCTGGCTCGACTCGACCCGGTACGCGCGGATGCTGCGGTCCGGCTCGGAGGCCAGGTTCCGGCGCACGTTGCGGACGCCCTTGTCAGCCCAGGCCCGCTGGGCCCGGGCGCGCGCCTCCAGGCCCGCCTTGGTCTCCGCGTACTCCTCGTACTCGAGGCGGGCGTGCCGGCGCTGCGTCTCCCGTTCGGCCAGGTAGCCCGCGTACCCGCCGCCGTAGTGGTTGACCTTGTGCTGCGCCAGGTCGAGCTCGAGCACCCGGTCGACCGTGCGCTCCAGGAACCGGCGGTCGTGGCTGACCAGCACCGTGCCGGCCCGCCGCGCCAGCACGAAGTCCTCCAGCATCGCCAGCCCGACCAGGTCGAGGTCGTTGGTCGGCTCGTCCAGCAGCAGCACGTCGTATCGGGACAGCAGCAGCGACGCGAGCCCCGCTCTGGCCGCCTGGCCGCCGGACAGCGCCGCCACCGGCCGGTCGAGCTCGACGGTGAGACCGAGCTCGGCGGTGACCGCGTCGGCCCGCTCGTCCAGGTCAGCCGCGCCGAGGCCGAGCCAGCGCTCCAGGGCCACCGCGTACGCGTCGTCGGCGCCGCGCTCGCCCCGCTCCAGCGCCACCGACGCCGCATCCAGGGCGCGCTGCGCGGCCGCCACGCCGGTCCGCCGGGCCAGCACCTCGCGGACCGTCTCGCCGCCACTGCGGTCGCGTTCCTGCGGCAGGTAGCCGACGGTGGCGGTGGGGGGGCTCAGCGACACCGTGCCCCGCTCGGGCAGGTCGATCCCGGCCAGCATCCGCAGCAGCGTGGACTTGCCGGCCCCGTTCGGACCGACCAGGCCGATCACGTCGCCCGGCGCCACCACCAGGTCGAGCCCCGAGAACAGCTCCACGTTGCCGTGCCCCGCCGCGAGTCGCCGGGCGGTCAACGTCGCGCTCACAGTGTCACGATGCTACGCGGTGTCGATCAGATCACCGATCGATAAAGCCGGGCACGGCCCGGTCCGGTTACTACGGCGGGGTGGTCGACGACGTGCTGATGCGCGGTGTCGACATCACGCTGACAGTGCTTTCGACCCGTCCCGGACCCGGCACCGCTGACCCGCCACTCGAGGTCATAGCGTCCTGGCGGGGCGACGCCGGCGGAGCGCGGGATCGAGCCGTGAGTCTCAGGATGGGACAGGGCAGGGCCGCCGGCGCCGCGTAGCGTCGGTCCATGGAACGGTTCCAGATGCTCATCGGCGGCAAGTCGGTCGACGCGCTGTCCGGGCGGACGTTCGAGTCGCAGAACCCGTACACCGGCCGACCGTGGGCACTCGTGCCGGACGGCGGCCCCGAGGACGTCGACGTCGCGGTCGGCGCGGCCCGGGCGGCGCTGGACGGCGAGTGGGGCACCGCGACCGGCTTCGACCGCTCCCGGCTGATGCACCGGCTGGCCGACCTGATCGACGCCGACGCCGAGCGGCTGGCGACGCTGGAGGTGAACGACTCCGGCAAGCTGTTCCGGGAGATGATCGGCCAGCTGCGCGGGCTCGGCGGCTGGTACCGCTACTTCGCCGGGCTGGCCGACAAGCTGGAGGGCCGGCAGATCCCGGCGCCGAACCCGGACTACCTCGTCTACACCCGGCGCGAGCCGATCGGCGTGGTGGCCGCGATCACGCCGTGGAACTCGCCGCTGCTGCTGATGACCTGGAAGCTGGCGCCGGCGCTAGCGGCGGGCTGCACGATCGTGGTCAAGCCGTCCGAGCACTCGCCGACCTCGACGCTCGGCTTCGCGTCGCTGGTGACCGAGGCCGGGTTCCCGCCCGGCGTGGTCAACGTGGTCACCGGGCTGTCCCGGGAGACCGGGGCGGCGCTGGCCGCACATCCCGAGGTGGACAAGGTCGCGTTCACCGGCTCGACCGCGACCGGCCGGGCGGTGGCCAGGGCGGCGGCCGACAACCTGACCAAGGTCACGCTGGAGCTGGGCGGCAAGTCGCCGCAGGTGGTGTTCCCGGACGCCGACCTGGCCGCGGCCGCGAACGGGATCGTCGCCGGCGTGTTCGCGGCCACCGGGCAGACCTGCATGGCCGGATCGCGGCTGATCGTGCACGCCGACGTGCACGACGAGCTGGTCCGGCTGGTCGCCGACCGGGCGGCCCGGATCCGGCTCGGCGACCCGACCGACCCGGAGACCGAGATGGGCCCGGTGGCGAACCGGCCGCAGTACGAGAAGGTCGTCGGCTATCTGGACACCGCCCGGGCCGAGGGGGCGACGGTCGCGTACGGCGGCGCGACCGAGGGCGGGCTGTTCGTCCGGCCGACGGTGCTGACCGGCGTGACGCCGGCCTCGACGGTCTACCGCGAGGAGGTGTTCGGGCCGGTGCTAGCCGCGGTCCCGTTCCGGACGGAGGACGAGGCGGTGAAGCTCGCCAACGACACCCCGTACGGGCTGGCCGGCGCGGTCTGGACCAAGGACGTGCACCGGGCCCACCGGGTGGCCGGGCGGATCAGGGCCGGCACGGTCTGGGTCAACGCCTACCGGGTGGTCGCGCCGAACGTGCCGTTCGGCGGCTTCGGGAACTCCGGGATCGGCCGGGAGAACGGCCTGCACGCGGTGGATGAATACCTGGCCGAGAAGGCGGTCTGGGTCGAGCTGACCGGCGGCACCAGGGACCCGTTCGTTCTCGGTTGACGCCTTCGTGCAATGGGCTGCCTTGCTGAAGGACAGACCTTAGAGCCATACTCCGACGCAGGGCGGGTCCGGCTCGGCCCGTCCCGGCGGTCGACCAGGGCCCGGAGCGGAGGGGTGCGCGGTGCCGTACAGCACCAAGGACCGGATCGCGCTCGTCGGGGCCGGCGCGATGGGCGCGCCTGTCGTCGGGCACCTGGTCCGGGCCGGCTTCCCGGTGACCGTCTGCGACCTGAGCGCCGACCGGCGGGCCGACGCCGAGGCGGTCGGTGCCCGCAGCACGTCCACTGTGGACGATCTGGGCGACTGCCGGGTGGCGCTGGTGATGGTGGCGACCGACGACGACGTGCGGCTCGTCGCCGGCCGCTACGGCGCGGTCGCGCCGGCGGGCGCTGTCCTGGTCATCAGCAGCTCGGTGCAGACCGCGACGTGCCTCGCGATCGAGGAAGAGCTGCGCCCGCGCGGGATCAGGGTGGTCGACGCGGCGTTGACCGGCGGCATTCGCGGAGCCGTGGCCGGTCAGCTCGACCTGCTCGTCGGCGGGTCGGACGCGGACGTGGCCGACCTCGCCGCGGTGTTCGCGCCGTGGTCCCGCCGGGTCAACCACCTCGGTCCGCTCGGCACCGGCCAGGTCGGCAAGACGGTCGGCAACCTCATCCACTGGGGCGAGATCGTCGTGCTCGCCGAGGCGCTCTCGCTCGGCGCGGAGCTCGGCGTGCCGGTGAGCGTCATGCGTCCGGTGCTGGAGGACGGGCCGGCCGACAGCCGCACGCTGCGCGAGCTGCAGGAGATGCGGTTCACCTGGTACGAGAAGGACATCGACATCGCGGCGCGGATGGCCGCCACGGTCGACCGCGAGCTGGTGCTGTCCACGTTCGTGCAGCGACTGATGCGGGACATCGACGTGCCGAAGATGGCGGCGCTGCTGGCCGACCGCGGCACCATCGAGCTGACCGGCGCGCTGGAGGCCGCCCGGCACTGACCATTCCCCCGAGAAGCCGGCCGCCCGGGCGTCCTCAGCCGCCCGGGCGGTCCTTCTCACCGAGCGGCAGGCCGATCCGATCGCGCAGCTCGACCAGCGAGATCCCGTACGTCTCCCGCACGACCACGTCGCCGTCGCCGCCGAGCAGGAAGACCGCGTGGTCGGTGTAGACCCGGCTCACGCAGGCCACCCCGGTGAGCGGGTAGCTGCACTTGTCCACCAGCTTCGCCGACCCGTCCCGGGCGAACAGCGGCATCATCACGTAGACCTCGCGGGCGCCGATCGCGAGGTCCATCGCGCCGCCGACCGCGGGGATCGCGTCCGGCTCGCCGGTGTGCCAGTTGGCCAGGTCGCCGCCGACCGACACCTGGAACGCGCCGAGCACGCACACGTCGAGGTGCCCGCCGCGCATCATCGCGAAGCTGTCCGCGTGGTGGAAGTACGAGGCGCCGGGGGTCTCGGTGACGGGGATCTTGCCGGCGTTGACGAGGTCCCAGTCGACCTCGTCGCCCTCGGCCGCCCTGCCCATCCCGAGCATGCCGTTCTCGGTGTGCAGGGTGACGCCGCTGCCGACCGGCAGGTGGTCGGCGACCGTGGTCGGCAGGCCGATGCCGAGGTTGACGTACGCGCCGGTGGGGATGTCCGCGGCCACCACCGCCGCCAGCTCGCGCCGGTCCAGCGGCCCGCGGTCGAGATGTTCGGTGCTCACGCCGTCACCAGCCGGTCCACGTAGATGCCGGGGGTCACGACCGCCTCCGGATCGAGCTCGCCGGCCGGCACGACCTCGGCCACCTGGGCGACCGTGGTGGTCGCCGCGGTCGCCATCACCGGGCCGAAGTTGCGGGCGGTCTTGCGGTAGACGAGGTTGCCGACCTCGTCGCTCCGGTGGGCCTTGATGAGCGCGACGTGGCCCTTGATCGGATATTCCAGCACGTACTCCCGGCCGTCGATGGTGCGCTGCTCCCTGCCCTCGGTCAGCGGCGTGCCGACGCCGGTGGGGCAGAAGAACGCGCCGATGCCGGCGCCCGCGGCCCGCATCCGCTCGGCCAGGTTGCCCTGCGGCACCAGCTCGAGCTCGATCTTCCCGGACCGGTAGAGGTCGTCGAAGACCCACGAGTCGGTCTGCCGCGGGAACGAGCAGATGATCTTCCGCACGTTGCCGGTGGCGAGCAGCGCGGCGAGCCCGGTGTCGCCGTTGCCGGCGTTGTTGTTGACCACGGTCAGCTCGCGGGCGCCGTGCCGGCGCAGGGCGTCGATGAGCTCGATCGGCTGGCCGGCCGGTCCGAACCCGCCGATGAGCACGATCGCGCCGTCCGGGATGTCGGCGACGGCCTCGTCCGGGTCGGCGAAGACCGCGGTCATCCGGTGTTCTCCAGCACCACGGCGAGCCCCTGGCCGACGCCGATGCAGATCGCGGCGACACCCCAGCGGTGCCCGTCGGCACGCATGACGGCGGCCAGCGTGCCGAGGATGCGCCCGCCCGATGCCCCGAGCGGGTGCCCGATCGCGATCGCGCCGCCGCGGGTGTTGACGATCTCCGGGTCGATCGGCCAGGCGTCGAGGCAGGCCAGCGACTGCACCGCGAACGCCTCGTTGAGCTCGACCGCACCCACGTCGGACCAGCCGATGCCGGCCCGCTCCAGCGCCCGGTTGGCCGCCTCCACCGGCGCGTAGCCGAAGTCCTGCGGCTCCAGCGCCATCTCCCCGCGGCCGGCGATGCGGGCCACCGGGTCGCGGCCGATCGTGGCCGCGGCGCCGGCCGAGCCGAGCAGCACGGCGGACGCGCCGTCGTTGAGCGGCGAGGCGTTGCCGGCGGTGATCGTCCCGTTCGGACGGAACGACGGCCGCAGCGAGGCCAGCTTCTCCGGCGTGCTGCCCGGCCGGATCCCCTCGTCCCGCTCCAGGCCGGTGTCCGGCACCGGGGCCACCAGGTCCTTGTAGAAGCCGTCGGCCCAGGCCCGGTCGGCCAGCTGGTGCGAGCGCAGCGCGAACGCGTCCTGCCGCTCGCGGGAGATGCCGTGCTTCTCGCCCAGCTGCTCGCAGGCCTCGCCGAGCGAGACCGTCCACTCCGGACTCATCCGCGGGTTGACCAGCCGCCAGCCCAGCGCGGTGGACACCGCGGTCACGTTGCCGGTCGGGTAGGGCTTGTCCGGCTTGGGCAGCACCCAGGGCGCCCTGGTCATCGACTCGACCCCGCCGGTGACGACGACGTCGGCATCCCCGGTCTCGATCAGCCGCGACCCGCCCATCGCGGCGTCCAGGCTGGAGCCGCACAGCCGGTTCACCGTCGACCCGGGCACTGAGGTCGGCAGCCCGGCCAGCAGCGCGGCCATCCGGCCGACGTTGCGGTTCTCCTCGCCGGCGCCGTTCGCGTTGCCCAGTGTCACCTCGGCCACGGCGGCCGGGTCGAGCCCGGGGGAGCGGTCCAGCAGCGTCCGCACCGCGAACGCGGCCAGGTCGTCCGGCCGAGACTGCGCCAGCGCCCCGCCGAGCCGGCCGAACGGCGTGCGGACCGCGTCGTAGACGTACGCCTCGGTCACTGCGCTTCCTCCTCGAAGACCTGCCGGGCGATCCGGAACGCGGTGTTCGCGGCCGGCACCCCGCAGTAGACGGCGCTCTGCAGCAGCACCTCGCTGATCTCTTCCAGCGTCAGCCCGTTGGTCCGCGCCGCCCGCAGGTGCATGGCCAGCTCCTCGTGGTGCCCGAGAGCGACCAGTGCGGTCAGCACGGCGATCGACCGGCTGCGCCGGTCCAGCCCGGGCCTGGTCCAGACCGAGCCCCAGGCGAACCGCTCGATGAGCTCCTGGAAGGGCCGGTCGAAGGGGGTGACCCGGTCGAGGGCCCGGTCGACGTGCGCGTCGCCGAGTACCTCGCGGCGAACCCGCCGGCCGGCGTCCCGGACGTCGGCCACCGTCAGGTCGGTGCCGATCCGCAGCGGGCGGCGCAGGAGGTAGCCGACGATGAGCGCGGCCGTGGCGGCCGGGGCCTCGGCCGGAGCGAGGTGCCCCACCGGATCCAGGACGGTCAGCCGGCCGTCCGGCACCTGGTCGACGATCTCGCGCAGGCCGTCGACCGGCGTCCGGGTGTCGTACCCGCCGCCGATCGCGACCAGCGGCGAGCGGGCCTCGCCGAGCCGTCCGGTGACGTCGAAGCCGGCCAGCGCCTCGCAGGCCCAGGCGTACGAGGCGTCGTCGGTGCCGGCGAGGTGGTCGAGCAGCGCACCGGCCACACCTGGCTCCCGGTCGGCGAACCCGGGCCCGAACCAGGTCTGCGCCGCGGTCGCCACGACCGCCTTGGTGCCCTCGGCGCGGACCAGCGCGGCGCGCTCCTGCCAGCTCTCCGGCGTGCCGATCCTCGCGCCGGTGCAGACCAGGCCGGCTCCGGCGACCCGATGGTCGAGCAGCAGCTGCAGCGCGACCGCGCCGCCGATCGAGTCGCCCGCGCAGAAGAACGGCCGGTCGCCGGCCAGCGCGCGCACGCCCTCGGCGAGGTCCGCGACCGTGAAGGGGCCGGTCGCCGGCGCCGACTCGCCGTGCCCGGGCAGGTCCCAGCCGATCACCTCGAAGTGCTCGGCCAGCTCGGCCGCGCACCGGGCCCACAGGGTGGCCGCGGTGGTGCCGAGCGCCGGCCCGACCAGCAACCGCGCCCCGCGGCCGCCCAGCGGCGTGCCGGCCAGCGTGGGGACCGGACTCACGGCCTCGACTCCAGGAACACGGTCTCGCCGGCGCCCTGCAGCACGACGTCGAACGCATACCCGGCCGAGTCCGCGGTGGCGACCAGCGTGGCCCGCCGCTCGGCCGGCAGCGACGACAGCAGCGGGTCGGCGGCCAGCGCGTCGTCGCTGTCCGGCAGGTAGATGCGGGTGCGCAGCCGGTCGAGCAGCCCGCGGGCGAACACGGTCAGCGCGAAGAACGGGGCCGCCCCGGGCCGGCCCGGACCCGGCCGCAGCGTGCTGAACGACCAGTGCCCGGCGTTGTCGGTGGCTGCCCGGCCCCAGCCGGTGAAGGTCCAGCCGTCCCGGTCCAGCGAGCCGGGCTCCTGCACGACCGCGCCATCCGGACCGGGCTGCCAGAGCTCGAGCAGCGCGTCGGGCACCGGGTCTCCCGCGCCGTCCAGCACCCGGCCGTGCAGCCGGATCGCGCCGGCGGCGCCCGGTGGCGCCAACTCCGGGCCGCCGGGGTAGGGCAGCGAGAGCCCGAAGAACGGGCCGACGGTCTGGCCCGGCGTACCGGGCGTCGGATCGGTCATGACTCCGTCCAGGTCCGGTGCGATCCGGTCAGCACGATGTCCCACCGGTAGCCGGTGAACCACTCCGGCCGGGTGACGCCGTGGTCGTAGCTGGCCAGCAGCCGCTGCTGCCCGGCCGTGTCCGGGATGGATTGGAATATCGGGTCGAGCGGGAGCAGCGGGTCGCCCGGGAAGTACATCTGGGTCACCACCCGCTCGGTGAAGTCCCGGCCGAACAGCGAGAAGTGGATGTGCGCTGGTCGCCAGGCGTTGAGGTGGTTGCGCCAGGGATACGGCCCCGGCTTGATCGTGACGAACTGGTACCAGCCGTCCGCGTCGGTGCGGGATCGCCCGGTGCCGGTGAAGTTCGGGTCGAGCGGGGCCGGGTGCCGGTCCCGGCCGTGGGCGTACCGCCCTGCGGCGTTGGCCTGCCACACCTCGACCAGCTGCCCGGCGACCGGCCGGCCGGAGCCGTCGGTAATCCGGCCGGTGACGACCATGCGCTCACCGAGCGGCTCGCCGGGATGCTGGGCGGTCAGGTCTGCGTCGGCGGGGTCGACGTCCCTGGCCCCGAACACCGGCCCGGCCAGCTCGACCTCCTCCGGGTCCACCTGCACCGGGGCGAACGCCGGGTGTCGCAGGATGCTGCTCCGGTACGGCGGGTAGTCCAGCAGCGGGCCTTGGCCGGCCTTCTCGTGCGCGGCCGCGATCGAGGCGATCTCCGCGCTGATCGATTCCTGGGTGTCGGGTGGCGCGTTCTCGGGCACGCCCCGAACGTTACGAGGTGGAGCGCTCCGGTGCGACCATGACCACCCGCCCGAGGGCTTCCGATCGCCTTCCACCGGCCCCGTTGCGACGTGGATGAATGGTATTACTATTCGAAGGTCCAGCGTGTAGTGTCCAACGAGTCGGCGCGCCGACCGGGACGGGCGGCGGCGAGAGGCGGTCGGTGATGCTGAAGCAGGACGTCAACGAACTCCTGACCCGCACCGGGCCCGGCACGGAGATGGGCGACCTGTTCCGGCGCTACTGGCTGCCTGCCCTGCTCGCCGAGGAACTGCCCGAGGACGGCTGCCCGCCGGTGCGGGTCAAGCTGCTGTCCGAGCGGATGGTCGCGGTCCGCGACTCCGAGGGCAGGTATGGCCTGCTGGACGAGTTCTGCGCCCACCGCGGCGCGTCGTTGTGGTTCGGCAACAACGAGCAGGGCGGCCTGCGCTGCGCCTACCACGGCTGGAAGTACGACGTGACCGGCGCGTGCCTCGACGTGCCGTCCGAGCCGGAGAACTCGAGCTTCTACAAGAAGGTCAAGCTCACCTCCTATCCGTTGGTGAAGATCGGTGACGTGCTCTGGACGTACATGGGTGACCCGGCCGACCAGCCGCCGCTGCCCGAGTTCGAATGGTGCCTGGTCCCGCCGGAGCAGACGTACACGTCGAAGCGGTGGCAGGAGAGCAACTGGCTGCAGGCGTTGGAGGGCGGCATCGACTCCAGCCACGTGTCCTGGCTGCACTCGGCCGGCCTGCGCAACGACCCGCTGTTCAAGGGCTCGAAGGGCAACGACTACAACCTCAACGACATGCGGCCGTTCTTCGAGGTCGTGGACGCCGACGGCGGGCTGTTCGTCGGGGTCCGCCGCAACGCCGAGGAGGGCCGGTACTACTGGCGGATCACGCCGTGGGTGATGCCCTCCTTCACGATGGTGCCGCCCCGCGGCGACCATCCGGTGCACGGTCACTTCTGGGTCCCGATCGACGACGAGAACTGCTGGGTCTTCACCTTCGACTACCTGCCCGCGCGGGCGCTGACCGCGGCGGAGTTGCAGGCGATGAAGGACGGCCACGGCGTGCACAACGAGTACGCCCCCGGGACCTACCGGCCGCGGGCCAACAAGGACAACGACTACCTGATGGACCGGGCCGCGCAACGGCGCGGCGAGACGTTCTCCGGCGTCAAGGGCATCGCGATCCAGGACGCGTCGCTGCAGGAGAGCATGGGTCCGATCGTGGACCGCTCCAAGGAGCGGCTGGTCTCCGCGGACAGCGGGATCATCAAGGCCCGCCGCAAGCTGCTCACCTCGGCGGTCGCGCTGCGCGCCGACGGCACGGTGCCGCCGGGCGTCGACCCCGCCCACCACCGGGTCCGGTCGGCCTCGATCGTGCTGCCCAAGGAGCGGTCGTTCCTCGACGCCGCCCGGGACGCGGTCAGCGTGATCCCCGGCGTCCCGCAGACGTCGGTCTGAGGCGGCGCGATGGTCAACCGACCGATCCTCGCCAACAGCTGTGCGCTGGCGGCGACCGCGGCCGAGGCGCGGTTCCGGATCGACGCGAAGCCGCAGACGCCCCGGACCACCAGCGTGGTCGCCCTCGACGACGGGGCGATGATGCTGGTCCGGGAGCTGGCCGGGCAGGAGTGGAACGCCGCACGGTTCCTCGGCCTGCCCGACGGCACCCCGGCCGGGGAATACGCGGACCTGCAGCTGCGTACGGTCGACGGCGAAGCCGTCCGGCTGTCCGACGAGCTGGCCCGGGCCGACTTCGTCATGATGATCGCCACCGATGGCGGCGGCGCCGCAGCCGCGACGACCATCGGCGACGCCTGCACGCTGCGCGGGATCATGACCGCCGGCCTCGTCGTCGGCGCCAACGGCGAGTCCGGTCCGGCGCTGACCGCGCTGCGCCCCAATGCCCGCGTCCTGCTCGTCACCGGCGACGAGCGGGACGCGACCGAACTGCTCGCGGCGGTCGGCGCGTGAGCGAGCGGAAGGTGACGCTGGCAGATCTGGCGCGGATGAAGCGCGAAGGTCGCAAGATCGTCGGCGTCGTCGCCTGGGACTACCAGATCGCCCGGATCGTCGACCGGGTAGGCGTCGAGATCGTCTCGGTCGGCGACACGGTCGGGATGAACCTCTGGGGTCACGCCACGCCGTTCGAGGTGACCCTCGACCAGATGGTGACCGTCTGCCAGGCGGTACGCCGCGGCGTCAGCCGGGCGCTGGTCAGCGGCGACTTCCCGTACGGGTCGCTGCAGGAGGGGCCGGACTCCGCCGTCCGGGCCGGCATCCGGCTGGTCAAGGAGGCCGGGGTCGACCTGGTCAAGCTGGACGGCGCGGCCGACCACCTGGAGGCGGTGCGTGCGGTCGACCGGGCCGGCATCCCGGTGTTCGCCCAGCTCGGGGTGACCCCGCAGGCGGCGCTGCGGCTCGGGCTCGACTACGCCGCGATGGCCGGGCCGGGTGCGCAGGTGCCGGACGAGCTGGCCGACCGGCTGGTGGCCGAGGCCAAGGCGCTCGAGGACGCCGGCGCGGCGCTCCTGGACTTCACCAACTCCGGGCCGGTGGTGGGCGCCGAGGTGGCCCGGTCGGTGTCGATCCCGGTGCTCGGCGGCTTCGGCGGCGGCCCCTGGCTGGACGGGCGGGTCCGGATGGCGCACGCGGCGATCGGGTACGCCGCCGCCGGCCTGGACGACCCGCCGGACACCTACGCCGACGTGGCCAGGATCAGCTTCGACGCGCTGTCCGCGTACGCGGCCGACGTGCGGGCGGGCAGCCAGATCCGCGGCGGGATCCCGGTGCGCTGATGCCCACCGCCACCGTCAACGGCATCCCCACCCGGTATGAGGTGTCCGGAGACGGGCCGCCGCTGCTGATGTTCTCGCCCGGCGGGTTCGACTCGACGCTGGAGAACTGGACCCGGCACGGTCTCTACCCGCGGATCGAGCTGATGGCGCGGCTGCGCGAGCGGTTCACCTGCATCGCGTTCGACCGGCGCGAGTCGGGCCGGTCCGGCGGCCGGCTGGAGCGGATCCGCTGGGACCACTGGGTCGCCCAGGGCGCCGGCCTGCTCGACCACCTCGGCATCGAGCGGGCGCACCTGATCGGCGCCTGCGTCGGCTGCTCGACCGCGGCCGCGTTCGCGGTCGCGCACCCGGCCCGTACCGACCGGATGGTGCTCTACTCGCCGGCCGGCGGGCCGCGCTACCGGATGACCCAGCTGGCCCGGTTCGGCGCGCACGCCGCGTACGTGGCCGCGGAGGGGCTCGCCGCGGTGGTCGAGCTGGCCCGGTCGGGGACCGCGGGCTTTGCCGCCGACCCGCGGGTGGGGCCGTGGGTGACCGTGCTGCGCACCGACGACGCGTTCGCGAAGGAGTACGCGGCGGCCGACCCGGTGGCGTACGGGCGGATGGTGACCGCGATGGGCCGGCTGCTGTTCGACCGGGACACCGTCTGCGGGGTCGAGCCGGCGGACCTCATGGCGCTGGACACGCCGGCGCTGATCGTGCCCGGGCAGGACGCCTCGCATGCCCCGTCGGCCGCGCGCTACCTGCAGGAGTGCCTTGCCGGCGCCGACTACTGGGACGTGCCGGTGGCCGAGCAGACCGCGGACAACGCGCCGGCCCGGGTCATCGAGTTCCTGTCACAGCAGTGACTCGCCGCGCTCCAGCGCCGCGATCATGTCGATGCGCCGCTGGTGCACGCCGCCGCGGAATGCGGTGCGCAGCCAGAGGTCGACCAGCTCGTCGGCCCGCTCCGGGGAGAGCACCTTCGCCCCGAGCACGAGCACGTTCGAGTCGTTGTTGGCCCGGCTGATCTCGGTGGTGAACGGGTCGGCGGCCAGCCCGGCCCTGATGCCGCGCATCTTGTTGCAGGCCACCAGCTCGCCGGCGCCGCTGCCGCCGACGACGATGCCGCGGTCGGCCGGGCCCTCGGTGACCTGCCGGCAGACGTCCTCGCACAGTGGCGGGTAGTCCACGGTGTCCGCGCCGTGCGCGCCGCGGTCGTCGAGCTGGTGCCCGGCGGCGGACAGCCGTTCGATCAGCCGCGCCTTGATCGCGATGCCGTTGTGGTCGGCGCCGATCGCGATGCGCATCAGCCGACCAGGTCCCGGGTGCCGGGCGCGAACATCGCGTCCAGGTCGGGTGCCCGGTCGAGGATGTGCTGGTCGACAGCGGCCCGGGCCAGCTCCTCCAGCACCCGCCGGTTGGGCTCGAGCCCGTACGGCAGCGGGTCGCCGCCGGTGATGTCCCGGACCCGCCGGTGCATCCGGTCGACGGCGGTCGGCTCGGGCAGCGCGTCGAGCTGGTCGACGTACCGGCGCTTGGACTCGGCGAACGCCTCGAACAGGTCGGGGGCAAGGTCGGGGTGCTCGGCCAGCAGCTCGTCGCGGACGACGACGAGGTGGTTGATCGGGTAGTGCCCGCGCTCGGCGAGCGCCGCGTAGCCGGCCGCCTCCGGGTCGGGGATCAGCGGCGCCAGCTCCGGTCGGTCCGGCGGGTAGCCGACCGCGGCGGCCAGCTCGCCGGTCAGCACCGCGGCGGTGAGGTCGCCGGCGACGACCGAACCGGACAGCTGCGCGCCGATCGGTGGCAGCACGTTCGGCGGCGGCACGTACGCCGCGACGTGCTCGTCGCCGGACGGGACCCAGGTCACCGAGTCGAGGTCGAGGCCGTACTCGTCGCGCAGGATCGCCCTGGCCCAGACGCCGGTGGTGACCGTGTAGCCGCGGTTGACCCCGACCCGGCGGCCGGCCAGGTCCTTCGGTCGCAGCTCCGGGCGGTCGGCCGGGCGGACCATCGCGCCGTGGTGGAAGCCGCGGACCAGGAAGACCGGGATGGCCGTGAACGCCACCCCGTGCGCCTTCGCGGTCAGGTAGGTCGTGACCGCCATCTCGCAGACGTCGAACTCCAGCCCCCGCACCATCCGGCGGAACGCCTGGACGAGTACCGGCACCTCCTCGAACTCGAGCCGGTAGCGCGCCGGGGTCACCTCGCCTGCCTTGAGCGCCCGGTTGTTGCCCTGGGTCCGGGACACCGCCCGGAGGTGCGGCTGCTCCATCGGCCCTGTCCTCCAGTTGCTCGACGTGGTAAAGATAGCAAACCGTATGACCATTCGAGGGTCGGGAGGCGAGCCGTGGCCGAGCAGGTGCTTGCCGCGGTGCGGACCGCGCCGGGAACCACGTCCTACCGGGAGTACCCGATGCCG
>Ga0308175_100000332_pt1 | contig 33664 bp, 35 predicted proteins | sample PhyCR1_3_FD_203893 | JGI IMG/M metagenome (GOLD analysis project Ga0308175, IMG submission 203893) | Soil microbial communities from UC Gill Tract Community Farm, Albany, California, United States - DLSLS.C.R1 | ecosystem: Environmental > Terrestrial > Soil > Agricultural land | place: USA...
TGACCCGCTACACGAAGAGCGAGGCTCTGCTGCGGCACGCGCTCGCCGTTGAGGCCTCCACCGCGTCATACGCGTCACGGTTCGGAGGCAACGAGGAGCTGTGGCGCGTGGCGGCGCTCCTCCACGATTTCGACTATGAGATCCACCCCACGCTCGACAAGCATCCGCAGGACGGCGCGCCGATGCTGCGCGAGGAGGGCTACTCGGAAGAGGTGATCGACGCGATTCTGTCGCACGCGAACCACCTCTCGCTTCCTCGTGACACGCCGCTCAAGCGGTCGCTGTTCGCGTGCGACGAGCTCTCCGGGTTCGTGCACGCGTGCGGGCTCGTCCGGCCGAACGGCCTGGACGGTCTCGAGCCGAAGTCGGTGAAGAAGAAGCTGAAGCAGCCGTCGTTCGCGGCGGGCGTCTCGCGCGATGACGTCTACGAGGGCGCCGAGCTCCTCGAGCTCGACCTGGACGAGCACATCGCGAACGTCGTCGCCGCGCTGCAGCCGATCGCCGGCGAGCTCGGTCTGCGCAGCGAAGCGGCCTAGCTCAGACGAGAGGACGCTCGCGCCAACCGAACCGGTGTGTCTGACACCAATGGTGTCAGACACCTCTTTGGGTCACGGGTCGTTCAGGGTGCATTCCGGGACGCTCGCGCGGCGACTCGGCGAGGTAAGGCGTCGCCCATGGTGTCTGACACCATGGTGTCAGACACCTTTTCGGTTCACGGCAGACTCAGGGTGAACCGTGGAGCCGCGCGCGTGACGACTGCGTCAGAGGCAGCGAAGAACTCGGCGCCCGTCCGGAAGGACCGATGTAACCAACGACCGTGGAGCAACGGTCGAAGCGGGCGGCCGCCTACATCAGCGGAGCTCTTCGAGCCCTTCCGCAAGGCGCTCGAGGTCACTGCCGTCGTTCCACCAACCGACGGACGCGCGCAACAGGCCGGTGCCCGGAAGCTCGCGGATGATCACGCCGCGCTCGTACAGATGCCGCGCCGCAGCTTCGGTGTCGCCGTCGTGCCGCCAGGAGACGAGCGTCGATTGCCCGGCTTCGGTGACCACATCGTGGCCGTGATCGAGCAGCAGCTTGCGGCATCGCTCGGCGAGCTCGCGCGCCCGCTCGAACCGCCCGGCGGGGAGCTTCGAGAGCGCGGCCTCGAGCCCCGCGACCGAGTTCGGCGGCGTGAAGCCGGTGTCGAAGCGACGGGCGCCGTCCTTTGGCACCCAACTCGCCTCCCCGATGTCGTAGCTTTCCGCGCTCGGATAGGCGATGAGCCGCGGCGGCAGCGAGTCGGGGTCGGCGACGAAGAACGCGCCGGTCGCATCCGGGCCGCACAGCCACTTCTGCGCGCTCACCGTGTAGAAGTCGGCGCCCGCCACGTCGACCGAGATCGCGCCGACGCTCTGCGCCCCGTCGACGAGCACCGCCACCTGGGTGGCGTCACGCAGTGCGTGCCACGGGAACACCTTTCCGTCGATCCACGAGACGGCCGAGGTCGCGATCAGCCGCGTGCGCGGCGTAACCTCGCGCTCGATCAGGTCGTACACGTCGGCGGCCGCCGCGTCGCGGACCTTCGCGACGCGGAGCGTCGCGCCGCTCGCGACGAGAGGGCCCGTCAGGCCGAAATGCTCGGCGTCCGTGGTGACGACCTCGTCGTCGGGCCCGAGGCCGAGGCCGATCACGGCCACGTGCACGCCCTGAGTGGTCGACTCGGTGAGCGCGACGTTGTCGACCGGAGCCTGGATCTGCTCCGCGAACAGCGCGCGCACCCGCTCGCGGCCCTCGAGCATCTGGTCGAAGTACGCTCGCCCTGCTCGGCCGTGGCTGCCCTCCCACGACCGCAGCTTGGCCATCACTTCGAGCGTCGCCCGGGAGAGAGGCCCGAAGGTGCCTGCGTTCAGGTACGCATAGCGATCGAGGACCGGGAACATCGCGCGCGCCTCGGGCCACGTCACGTGATGTCGACCTCCACGGGCGCATGATCGGAGAGAAGGTGACCGTCGGCGCGGCGGCGCTCGGTCGGCCATCGCCGCGGCTCCGATGCGTCGGCGCCCTTCACGAGGACGTGGTCGATGCCTGGGCCTGCCGCCGAGAAGCCCCACTCCGGCCCGGTCAGCTCACGCATCGCCGTAGCCGCGGCCGTCAGGTTGAAGTCACCCGCTAGGACGACGACGTCCTCCGGCAGAGCCTGCGCCGTCGCAAACGCTGCCGCGCGCAGCAACTCGGCCTGCGCGATCCGGCGATCGGCAAGGCTCGTGCAGTGGGTGTTCGCGACGAGGTAGGTACGGCCGTCGTCGGTACCGAGGCGCACAATCTGGACGATCCGGCGCTCCTTGGCCCACGCGGTCCGGGCGACCATCCCGAGCCCGAGCCGCCGCGCCTCCGCCGCGCGAAATCGGCGAGGGTTCAGCTCCAGGTGCTCGTGCGCGAGGACGCGGAGGCGCGGCGCGACGGCGATCGCGTTCCCTTGGCCGGAGAAAGCAGAGCGCAGCAGACCGTGATGGAGCGACGTGAGTCGCCGGCCCAACCCCGCCGCAGACGGCAACGGGCCCAACGTCGGCCGCGCCGCGACGTCACCGACCGTAAAGCGCCCAAGCTCCCACGCGGGAACCTCCTGGACGCACAGCACGTCAGGGTCGTCGGCGGTGGCGAGCGTGATCATGTCGTCGAGGAACGAGCGGCGCTCCGGTGGGAGCGCGTTGCCGTGAAAGAGGTTCCAGGTCCGAACGAGCACAGGTCTACGCTACTTCGGTGCGCGTGCTGCTCGCGGATCCGCCTGCATTCACCCCGTGGTACGACCACGAGCTGGCGGCCGCGTTGGCCCGCGCCGGCGCGAACGTCGAGCTCGCGACGTCGCGGTTCCGCTTCGGCGACGTTCCAGCACCGGACGGGTACCGGCGAACCGAGCGCTTCTACCCGCTCTCCTCACGCCTGTTCGCACGCTCGCGCCTGCGGTTGCCCCTTAAGGCTGTCGAGCACTTGGAGGTGATGCGCTCGCTCATGCTCGCCCGTCCCGACGTCCTCCACCTGCAATGGCTCGCGCTGCCCCAGGCTGACGTTCACCTGAGGTTCCGCGCGCCCTCCGTCTTCACCGCGCACGATCTTTTGCCGCGGCGCACCGCGTCCCGGCGGGGCCTCTGGCGGCGCATCCTGGCGCGCTTCGACCGGGTGGTCGTCCACAGCGAGCGTGGTCGCGAGACCCTCGCGGACCTTGGGATCGACGCGCGCGTGATCCCGCACCCTGTCTACCCGAGCGCCGCGACGCGAAGTGACGACGGCGCGACACTGCTCGCGCTCGGGGTCATCCGTCCGTACAAGGGCATTCCCGACGCGATCGAGGCGACGAGACGCCTGCCGGGGACGCGACTGCTGGTCGCGGGGGATGCCGCGATGCCGCTCGACGGCCTCCGCGACGCGGAGCGCGTGGAATGGCGGCTCGGCTATCTGCCGCAGGCGGAGCTCGACCGCGCCCTCTCCGAAGCGACTGTGGCCGTGTTCCCGTACCGCGCCGAGCTCGACCAGTCGGGCGCGCTCCTACAGGCGCTCGGCGCCGGGGTGCCTGCCGTCGTCTATGACGTCGGCGGGCTCGCCGAGCCGGTGCGGGCATACGGCGCCGGGACCGTCGTTCCCGCCGGCGACGTCGACGCGCTCACCGAGGCGGCGCGTGCACTTCTCGATGACGCGCCGGCGCTGGCGGCAGCCCGCGCCGGTGCGGAGCGCGCGCGGTCGGAGCTCACCTGGGAGGCGGCGGCACACTCGCACCTCGACGTGTACCGCGAGCTCCACTAGATGTTCGGCCGCTCCCGCTACGCAAAGGTCGTCGATGCCCAACTCGACCTGTTCGTCCGCGAGCACCGCGACGTGATCGACGAGGCAAGGCAGCGACTCGAGCTCTACAACCGGAACGACCGCTCCGAAGCCGAGGAGCTGTACGGCGACTACGTCGACGCCGTCGAGACCGGCACGGCGATACTCGCGGACATGCGCGACCACTACTCCGCGACGCTCGGGAGCCCCGACGAGTACGTGTCGATGTTCAATCGCGGGGTGGCGAAACGCCTGCCCGAGTTCAGCGTGGAGATCGAGCACAGCTGATGGCCGAGCGGATCGAGGATTACGCACTCCTCGGCGACCTGCAGACCGCCGCGCTCGTCGGACGTAGCGGCTCGGTCGACTGGCTGACGTTTCCGCGGTTCGACTCGAGCTCGTGCTTCAGTGCGCTGCTCGGCAGCCGGGAGCACGGTCGTTGGTCGATGGCCCCGCGCGCCGGCGGCCCGGCCACCGATCGGCGGTACCGCCGGGACACGCTGATCCTCGAGTCGGAGTGGCAGGTCGGCGGCGGACGTGTGCGCGTGATCGACTTCATGCCGCCCCGAGAGACGAAGCCGGACATCGTGCGAATCGTCGAGGGGCTCGAGGGCAGCGTGCAGATGCGCACCGAGCTCATCATCCGCTTCGACTACGGCTCGGTCATCCCGTGGGTCAGGCGGCTCGACCAGGAGTCGCTCCTTGCCCTGGGCGGCCCGGACGGGCTCCTGCTCCGGACGCCGATCGAACTGCACCCGGACGACAAGACGCACGTGGCGGAGTTCACCGTGCGGGCCGGTGAGCGCGTGCCGTTCGTCCTCACGTGGTTCCCGTCGCACGAGAGGCTGCCGAAGCCCGTCGACGCCGAGCAGGCACTCGCCGACACCGAGTCGTATTGGCGCGAGTGGCTCGACGGCTGCAGCTACGAGGGCGCGTATGCCGACGCGGTGCACACGTCGCTGATCACCTTGAAAGCGCTCACGTACAGGCCGACCGGTGGGATCGTCGCCGCGCCGACCACATCGCTGCCGGAACGCGTCGGCGGAGGTCGCAACTGGGACTACCGGTACTGCTGGCTTCGCGACGCCACGTTCACGCTCTACGCGATGATGAACGCCGGCTTCAAGAAGGAGGCGGCCGCGTGGCGCGACTGGCTGCTTCGAGCCGTCGGCGGCGATCCCGCGAACGCGCAGATCATGTACGGGATCGGCGGGCAGCGCCGCGTTCCGGAGTACGAGCTTGACTGGCTCCCCGGATACGCCGGCTCGAAACCGGTGCGCGTGGGGAACGCGGCCGCGGAACAGTTCCAGCTCGACGTCTACGGCGAAGTCATGGATGCACTGCATCAGGCGCGCCTCCACGACATCGGCCCCGACCATCATGCGTGGTCGCTGCAGCAGATGCTGCTCGAGTTTCTCGAGGGCGCCTGGGATAGGCCGGACGAAGGCATCTGGGAGGTTCGTGGCGGTCGACGGCACTTCACGCACTCGAAGGTGCTCGCCTGGGTCGCGTTCGATCGCGGAGTGCAGAGCGTCGAGCGGCTCGGGATGCAAGGCCCGGTCGAACGCTGGCGGCAGCTATGCGAGGAGATCCACGAAGAGGTGTGCCGCGAGGGCTTCAACGTCGAGCTGAACTCGTTCACGCAGTCGTACGGCTCGTCGGAGCTCGACGCGTCGACGCTGCTCATACCGCTGCTCGGCTTCCTGCCGCCGGACGATCCGCGCGTGATCGGGACGATCGACGCCGTTCAGCGAGAGCTCATGCGCGACGGGTTCGTCGAGCGGTACAAGACGGGCGAGCAGAACGAGGTGGACGGCTTGGTCGGTCGCGAGGGCGTGTTTCTACCGTGCTCCTTCTGGCTGGTCGATGCACTGCTCATGCTCGAGCGTGACGACGAGGCTCGCGAATTGTTCGAGAGGCTGCTCGGCGTCTCCAACGATCTCGGCCTGCTCGCCGAGGAGTACGACCCGGTGGCAAAGCGTCAGCTCGGCAACTTCCCGCAGGCGTTCACGCACGTCGGCCTCGTCAACTCCGCGTACAACCTGTCGCACCACGAAAGCCCGCACACGCAGCGCTCCAGCCGCGGCTGATGCGCGTCCTCTTCACGTCGACGGGAGGTGATGGCCACGTGCTGCCGCTCCTCCCGCTCGCATGTGCATTCGCCGCGCGCGGAGACGACGTCGCATTCGCCGCGCCGGCCAACCACCGCGCACGGATCGAGGAGCTCGATCTACGGTTCGAACGGGCCGGCCCGACAATCGACGACCTGACGCCGCAACTCGACCGACACCGAGCTGCGACTGTTCTCCTCTCGCCGACAGACCGCAGGCCCGCAGCCTTTACCGGACGATTCGCCGAGATCGAAGCTCCGCGACGGCTGGACGATCTGCGTGCGATCGTCGAGAAAGAGCGACCCGCGATCCTGATCCACGAGTCTGCCGATCTCGCCGCGCCGATTGCAGGTGCAGCGGCCGGGGTTCAGACGGTCAACCATGCATTCGGACTACCCATCCCCGAACCGGCACTGGGGCGTGCGGCCAAGGCGATGGCGCCGTACTGGCGGAACGCAGGGCTCGACCCGGACGAGCTCGCCGGCGCCTATCGCGGTGGCTATGTCACGATCTGCCCGCCGTCGTTTCTCGCCGATCTTCCCGACGCGCCGTCGCAGACGTACGCGTTGCGGCCGGCAGACGCGGCTCCTCCCGCCACGCGTGGTCGGGATCGTCCGCTCGTCTACGCCACGCTCGGCACGTCGTTCAACGTGCTCGAGACGTTCCGGGTGCTGCTCGAGTCGTTCGAGGGCGTCGACTGCAATGTGATCATGACGGTCGGACGCAATCGCGATCCTCGCGACCTCGACCCGATCCCGGAGAACGTCGTGGTCGAGCGGTACATCCCGCAAGCGGAGATCCTCCCGAAGTGCGATGCGGTGGTTTCGCACGCCGGTTCCGGCACGCTCTTTGCAACGCTCGCCCACGGATTGCCGCTCGTGCTCCTGCCGAAGGGTGCCGACCAGTTCGAGAACGCAGCAATGGGGAGCACGCTCGGCTTCGGAGAGCCGATCCTGCCGGACGACTTCACGGCGGATCACCTCCGTGGTGCGCTCGTGCGGGTGCTCCGCGAGCCTTCCTACGGCGCGGCAGCGGCGTCGCTCGCGGCAGAGATCGCCGCGATGCCGGCTGCGGCGCTGGTCGCCGACGAGCTCGCAGCTCAGCGGTGACCGAAGTGATGGGCGCGCGGCAGTGCGCTCGTCACCTCCGCTTCGCTCGCAGCCTGTCGCGCGAGCGGCCCAAGCGATTGGACGCTCGCGACGAGGAGATTCACGTTCCGGTCGTGCCGCTCGAGCTTGCCCCGCGCAAGCAGGAGCGGCTCGCCGCGGATGACCGCGCGATGCTGCTCGTACACGTTCGGCGGGATGATCAGGTTCGCCTGACCATGCTCGTCCTCGAGCAGCATGAAGACGATCCCGTTGGCCGTGGCCGGACGCTGCCGCGCGATCGCCATCCCCGCAAGCTCAATGATCGTGTTGTTTGCCGTCTCGTGGAGGTCGGCGCTCGTGAGCACCGACGCAGGCAGATGCGGGCGCAGCAGCTCGAGCGGGTGCACGCCGACCGACAGCGACGTGTGCTTGTAGTCGGCAAGCATCTGCTCCCACGGTGTCTGGGCCGGCAGTGCCGGGATCTCCGCCGTCGGCTCGAGCGGGAGCGCGAGCTGACGGTTGCCGCCTCCGACCGCCTCGCCGCGCGCGGTCACCCCGAGCCGCCACAGAAGCTGGCGGCGCGGCCCCCACTCGTCGCAGGCGCCCGCCGCGACGAGCGCTTCGAGCGCATCTTTCTTCGCGTCGACGCGCCGAGCGAGATCGCCGACGTCGGTGTAGGGCCGGCCGGCTTCGATCGCGCGCGCGTCCTCTTCGCCGACCGCGTTCACGTACCCGACGCCGACCCGCACCGCTCCGTCCTCGATCGTGCACTCGGCGATCGACCGGTTGACGTGCGGCGGTCGCACCTCGACTCCGCGTCGTTGGGCGTCGCGCACGAGCGACGACGGCGGATAGAACCCCATCGGCTGTGCATTCATGAGCGCGCACAGGAACTCCGCCGGGTAGTACCGCCGCAACCAGGCCGACTGGTAGGCGAGCAGGCCGAACGCGGCCGCGTGCGATTTCGGGAACCCGAACCCGGCGAAACCCGCGACCTTGTCGTAAATGGCGTTTGCAGTCTCAGCATCGATGTTGTTCTCTAGCGCCCCCGCGACAAAGCGGGGTCGCCACGCTTCGATTGCCTCTTCGCTCCGCTTGCGGCTCATCGCACGGCGCAGCCCTTCGGCTTCGCCAATCGAGAACCGTGCAGCCGCCATCGCCACGTCGAGCACCTGGTCCTGGAAGACGACGACGCCGAGCGTGTCGCGGAGCGCCTCGCGCAGGCACTCGTGCTCGACCGGCGGCTCGAACGTCGGGTCGGCGCGCTTCGCATGCCGGTGCTTGACGTACGGATGCACCGCCTTGCCCTGAATCGGCCCGGGCCGCACGAGCGCGACCTGCACCGTCAGGTCGTCGAGGTTCTCGGGGCGTGTCTGCAGCAGGCTCTGCATCTGCGCGCGACTCTCGATCTGGAAGACGCCGACCGTGTCGGCCGCCTGGATCTCCTCGTAGACGCCCTGGTCGTCGAGGGGGATCCGCGAGAGATCGATCGTCTCCCCGCGCAGCCGTGCGATGCGGTCGATCGCGTCTTCGATTGCGGAGAGCATCCCGAGCCCGAGCAGGTCGATCTTCAGGAACCCGGCATCGCCGCAGCTGTCCTTGTCCCACTGGCAGATCTGCCGGCCCGCCATCGCCGCCGGCTGCACCGGGACGAGATCGACGAGCGGACGGGTCGAGATGACCATGCCGCCCGGGTGCTGGCTGACGTGGCGCGGCAGCCCCGCGATCTCCTTCGTCAACGTGCGGAACGCCTCCCAGCGTGGCCCGGCGTGCCGGCCCGGGACGCCTTCGAGCTCCTCCCCCACACGTGTCGCGTCCCAGCCGTCGGTCACGCGTGCAAGTCGTTCGAGCTCCGACAGCGGCAGCCCGAGCGCCTTCCCGACGTCGCGAATCGCACCGCGGCTCCGGTACGTCGCAAAGGTTGCGACGAGCGCTGCCCGCTCTCGTCCGTAGCGCTCGGTGACGCGGACGATCAGCTTCTCGCGGATGTCGCGCGGGAAGTCGAGGTCGATGTCGGGCACAGCGACCATCTCGTCGTTGATGAAGCGCCCGAGCGAGAGCCCTGCCTCGACAGGATCGACGTGCGAGAGACCCGTCAGGTAGCAGACGATCGAGCCGACGCTCGAGCCGCGCCCGCGGCCCGGAGGAAGCGCATGACGTGGGCTGCCCGGACCGCGCACCTCGAGCGCGCAGTCGCGCGCGAGCTCCAGCACCTCCCAGTGGAGCAAGAAAAACCCTGCCAGACCGAGACGAGCTATGAGATCGAGCTCTTCGCGCAATCGGTCGCGCGCTGCGCGCCCGATTGCGCTAGTTGATCGATACCGATCCGTGAACGCGCGGTCGCAGATTTCACGCAACTGCACGTCGGCCGGGTCGACACCGTCCGAGAAGTCGGGATAGCGATAGCCGAGCTCCTGCGTCAGGTCGAAGACACAGCGATCGGCGACCTCACGCGTGCGCAACACCGCATCGTGCGGCAGCCGCTCGAGCATCTCCTCCGGCGAGAGCAGGACCGACTCGTGGTTGCCGCGCCGCTCTCGCTCGCAGCCGTCGAGCGACGTGCGGCTCCTGATCGCGACGAGCGCATCCTGCAGCCGCGCGCGGTGCGCATGGTGCGCATGCACGTCGCCCGTAGCGACGGTCGGGACGCGCAACGTCTCTGCGAGCTCCTGCAGTCGGGCGTTGCGGCGAGCGTCCCCGCGTTCGTACGGGCGCTGCAACTCGACGTAGAACGCGCCCGTGAACGCGCGCGCCAGCCGCGCCGTGCCGTTCGCGTCGACGACGCCGAGGCCTCGTCGCGCGCAGCCCGACAGCGCGACGAGCCCTTCGGCATGTTGCTCGAGCACGTCGATGCTCGTTGCGGCCGGCAGCAGGTCGCGTTCCTTTCCCGCCACTCGCGTCCTCGCGTGCGCGTCGGTGAGGATCCGGCAGAGGTTCGCGTAGCCGTGCTGGGTCTCGCAGAGCAGCGTGACGTGTGCTTGTCCCACCGAGACCTCGGCGCCAGTGATCGGCCGTACGCCGAAGTGCTTCGCCGCGTGTGCGAACTCGAGTGATCCGTAGACACCGTCGTGGTCGGTCAGCGCGAGCGCGTCGTAGCCGAGCTCGGCGGCACGTGCAGCGAGCTCTTCGGGCAGCGACGCACCGTCCAGAAACGAGTACGCAGAGTGCGCATGCAGCTCGACGTAGCTCATACACTCCGCGTGTGGCCGAACCGATCGTCAGCCGTCCCGGCGAGGGAGAAATGCATCCCCGCGCCGACGGTTACCGGTTGATCCGTGCCGATCTCGAGCACATCGGCGCGATCGAGATGGAGTTCGACGAGACGCTCGTCGTCGATCCGCACACGCACGACGACCACACCGACTCGTTCCTCGTGCTCGAGGGCGAGGTCGAGTTCACCGCCGGTGACGAAACGGTCGTGCTCGGCCCCGGCGGCTTCATCTCGTCCCCTCCCGGAGCGCGGCACGGCTTCCGCAGCGCCGGCGGCCGTGCGAAGGTCCTGAACCTGCATACCCCGGGCGCAGGGTTCATCGACGGGATTCGCCGCACCTCCGCCGAGCGTTCTTAAGCCCGCTGCGTGAACCACGTGCCGGCGTCGTCGTCGTGGTAGACGACGGTGTTCTCGCCCGTCTCGAGCACGAGGTCGAAGTAGCGACGGTGCACCGGGTCGTCCGTCCACCAGCGGTCGACGACGCGCCACTCCTCCCGGACGATGCCGACGCTCTGCCGGTTGACCCGCCGCGGCGTCCCGTCCGCGTGCGCCTCGACGAGCGCGGTTCGCGGCGCGTTCAGTCGTCTCGCGGCACGAGCAGTGCGCGCGCTTCCGGGATGCGTGACCACGGAGCGACCTCCACGACCGTCGAGACCCCGCCCGCGCCGACAGCTGCCTTCACCTGACGCAGGCCTTCCCGTAACCGTCCTTGCAACAGCTCGCCCTCGGCGGCGATGAGCTCGAGCTGCTCGCCGGTGTGCTCGGCGAGCTCCACCACCTCGAGGCGGAGCTTGAGCGCCGGCGCCGGCAGCTCGGTGAGCTTCGGCGCGAGCGCCGCGCGGAGCCGTGCCGGGTCGGCGGTCGGCTCACGGAGCGTCACCGTCCGGCGCCACGAGGCGCCGCCGACGAGCCGCGCCCAGAGCGCGACCTTCCTCGGCGGCCGCCCCGCGCGTTCCGGGCGTGAGAGGAGCTTTTCGAGCAGCACTGCGAGGCCTCGCCGGAGCGTCAGCTCGTTGCCGACTGCTTCCGGGAACTCGAGTGTCTCGTGGATGGCGCTCGCCGGCCGTCGTGGCGCCACCTTCCCCTGCTCCTCTCCCCTCGCCAGGCTCCAGGCGCGCCGGCCGTCCGGCCCCAACCGTTCGGCCACTGCGCTACCCGGAAGCCCGGCAAGCTGTCCGATCGTCTTGACCCCGAGCTCTTCCAGCTCCTCGTAGCGACGACGGTCGAGCGGCAGGAGCTGCAGCGGGAGCGGCGCGATGAACGAGCGCGCGCGGTCGTCGGAGACGATCAGCGCCTGCCCCGGCCGCGCGACGTTCGCCGCCGCGAGTGCCGCGAAGCGCCGCTCTGCCGCCCCGGCGCGCGGGTCCCAGACCGTCCCCACCGCCGCGAGCGCCCGCTTGAGCGCCGGCTCGAGGCCGCCGTACAGCCGCTCGACGCCCTTCGAGTCGAAGTAGACGAGCCCCGGCTCCGCGGGCTCGACCGCGAAACCCGCGTCCTCGAGGCGGCGCAGGATCTCCTCCCACGCCTGCTCCACCGTCGCAGGGTCCTGCTCCACCAGCTCGAGCTCCGGGCACATCGCGAGCGCCTCCCCGAGCCGCATCCCCGGCCGTACTCCCTTCGCCTCCGCCGCACCCGTCACCGAGCCGACGAGCGGCTCCTTCCCGGGCAGCGGCGCGAGCGCTGCAGGCAGCCCCTGGAGCCGGGGCCGGTGACGAAGCGCGGCCCGCAGATCGAACGCCGGGATGACGACAGAAGCGATCACGGGAACGTATGTTCTACACGAACACCTGTTCCCCTGTCAAGCCGCCATACTCCGCCCAGATCACGGCGATGGAGCTCGCCCTCGACCGCCACCTCGGCTGATGGCTCCTACCGATTCGAAAGGAGCCACGCGTGCCCGTGATCTTCGGTGTCGCCCTGGGAGGAGCGTTCGGCGCCTCCGCCCGCTACCTCCTCGACCGCTTCCTCGAGCAGCACACGGAGTCCGTCTTCCCCTGGTCGACGTTCACGATCAACGTGACCGGCTGCCTCGTGATCGGCGTCGTGATCGAGCAGCTCGTCGACCGCCACCACCTGCCGGCGTGGATCCGCATCGGAATCGTCGTCGGCGTGCTCGGCGGTTACACGACGTTCTCCACGTTCTCGCAGGAGATCTTCTCGCTGCTCGAGTCGAACGACGTCGCGATCGCACTGGCCTATGCCGGCGCGAGCGTCGGCGTCGGTCTCCTCGCGGTGTATGCGGGGACAGTGCTGGGCCGCGCGTTCTAGGACGACCACATCTTCACTCATGGTCCCCCCGTATCTCCGCTGCGGCACCTTTCATGCCTGTGAAACGCGGAACGACCGAGACGTAATCCACCTGCGCGCAATGCCGGATGTCGTCCTCGAGCCCGGGAGGCCCGTACGTGCGGGCGTTCAGGCCCGCGAGCGGATCGGGCCACGCAGCCGCAAGCGTCGAGGCGGCGATCGATGCGTCCGACGGCTCGCCGCCGATCGCATCGACGATCCGCCCGGCGCAGTACGCGTCGTCCAGCGCGAACGTCCCCTTGAAGCCGGAGCAGACGACGGCGACGTCGCCGCTCTCGCGCCGCGCGGCCTCTGCAACAGCCGAGAGGTTGAGTAACGACCCCAGGAGGACGACGTCGCACTCGGACGCAGCCGTGAGGATCGCGCGCGTGCCGTTCGTCGTCGTGAGGATGAGCGTACGGGCCTTCGGCGGGCCGGCAAACTCCCGTGGGGAGGCGCCGACGTCGAACCCGTCGACGACGATGGCGTTCCGCTCACCGCCGACGACCGCCTCGTCACCGAGCTCCTCGCGCAGCGCACGTGCCTCATCGATCTCCGCACAGCAGAGAACACGCTCGTAGCCAGATGCGAGCGCCTGCGCGATCGACGACGTCGCCCTGACGACGTCGACGACGATGCCGACGTGCGCAGAGACCTGCTCCGCGGGCGTGAACGCGACGTCTACGCGCACGCCGATACGCTAGCCGCGTGGACGCGCCCCGTACGTGCTACCGCCACCCGGACCGCGAAACGGGCCTCTCGTGCTCCGAGTGCGGACGCCCGATCTGTTACGAGTGCATGACCCCGGCCGCGGTCGGGCTGCGCTGCCCCGACCACTCGGGCAAGGCGCAGGGCGTACGCAAGGTGACGCAGGCGGCCGGACGCTCCGCAACAAGCTTCGGCTCAGGCCGGCTGAACGCCGTGACCGTCGCGCTGATCATGATCAACGTTGCGGTCGTCGTGGCTGAGCTCGCGATCAACGGTGCATTCTCGGGAAACTGGATCTTCAACCACGGATTCCTGATCGGAGACGGCTGTTGCGTGGACGGCCACTCGGTCGGGATCACCCAGAACGAATGGTGGCGCCTGGTGACCTCGATGTTCCTCCACGGCGGCTACCTCCACATCGCGCTGAACATGTACTCGCTCTACTACGTCGGGTCGATCCTCGAGATCCAGATCGGCCGGTGGCAATTCGCCCTGCTGTATCTCGGTTCCGGCATTGCCGGCTCGGCAGGCGCCCTGCTCTGGAGCCCGTACGTCCCGACGGTCGGCGCCTCGGGCGCGATCTTCGGGATCCTCGGAGCTCTTTTCATCCTCGAGCGGCGCGGCAGCATCGCGACCGGAGGCCAGATCGCCGGCCTCATCGTCCTCAATCTCGTCTTCACGTTCGCGCTGTCGAGGTACATCTCCGTGGGCGCGCATGTCGGTGGCTTGATCGGCGGCGTCATCCTCATGTGGCTCTTCCATCGGTTCAGCCGCTCGTCCGCGCTGTACACGGTCGGTGCGACCGCGGCGCTGATCGCGGCGAGTGTCGTGATCGCGTACGCCAAAGCCCGCAACCTCCAGTGAGCTCGAGGTACTCCCCGGTCCCGCTCGAGTGGGACCGTCTCGACCCTCAAGAGGCGCTCGCCCGCTCGCGCGAGTTCACGCAGACGATGGAGGCGCGGCGGTCGGTCCGGCTCTTCTCTCCTGAACCCGTCCCGCGCGAGCTGATCGACAACGCGCTCACGGTCGCCGGTACCGCGCCGTCGGGGGCGCACCAGCAGCCGTGGTCCTTTGCACTCGTCGGCGAACCCGAACTGAAGGCGAAGTTGCGCGAAGCCGCCGAGAAGGAGGAACGCGACTTCTACGAGCGCCGTGCGACGCACGAGTGGAAGGAGGCGATCGAGCCGATCGGGACGGACTGGGTGAAGACGCACATCACCGACGCGCCGTACGTGATCGTCGTCTTCGAGCAGCCGTGGCGTCCCGGCCCGGACGGCACGAAGATCAAGCACTACTACGTGCGCGAGTCGGTCGGCATCGCTGTCGGCTTCCTGCTCGCGGCGCTGCAGGTAAGCGGGCTGTGCGCACTGACGCACACGCCGTCGCCGATGGGCTTCCTACGCGAGTTGCTCGAGCGGCCCGAGAACGAGCGGCCGTTCATCCTGATCCCGGTCGGCTACCCGGCCGACGGCGCGGTCGTGCCCGACCTGAGCCGCAAGCCGCTCGACGAGATCGTCGACCGCTACTAGCCGCCTGCCGCGACGTACGAGCCCGTACCGGACTCCGCGAGCGCTGCCTGCGCCGCTGCGAGCCGCGCGAGCGGCACGCGAAACGGCGAGCAACTGACGTAGTCGAGCCCGAGCTCGTGGCAGAACTCGATCGAGCGCGGATCGCCTCCGTGCTCGCCGCAGATCCCGAGCTTGATGCCGGGCTTCGCACCGCGTCCGCGTTCGACGGCGATCCGCATCAGATCGCCGACACCGCCGACGTCGATCGACTCGAACGGATTTCGGTCGAGGATCCGGTCGTGCAGGTAGTGCGTGAGGAACTTCCCTTCGGCGTCGTCACGCGAGAACGCGAGCGTCGTCTGTGTGAGGTCGTTCGTGCCGAACGAGAAGAAGTCGGCAACCTCCGAGATCTCGTCCGCGCGCAGCGCAGCGCGCGGTACCTCGATCATCGTCCCGATCAGGCGCGCGGCGTCCGGCGCCTCCTCGGCCCACACGTCCTCGGTGAGCGCGCGCAGCCGCGCGAGCTCCTCGCGGAACCCGACGAGCGGGTGCATCACCTCGACGAGCGGCGCCTCGCCGGTTCGTTCCTGCACCGCCTGCGCGGCGCGCGCGATCGCGCGGATCTGCATCTCGTAGATCTCCGGGAACTGGAGGCCGAGCCGGCAGCCGCGCGTCCCGAGCATCGGGTTCGCCTCGTGCAGGGCGCGAATCCGCGCACGCATCTTGTCGTCGGTCGCCTGATCCTCGCTCGGGAGGAACTCGTGCAGCGGCGGATCGAGGAGGCGAATCGTGACCGGCAGCCCCGCCATCGCCTCGAAGATCCCCTCGAAGTCGGACTGCTGGAACGGCAGCAGGCGGTCGAGCGCGGCGCGGCGCCCGGTTTCCGTGTCGGCGAGGATCATCTCCTGCACGACCGGGAGCCGGTCGCCGAAGAACATGTGCTCGGTGCGGCACAGGCCAATCCCCTCCGCGCCGAAGTCGCGTGCGCGCGCGGCGTCCTCGGGGTTATCGGCGTTCGCGCGCACCTTCAGACGGCGCAAGTCGTCTGCCCAGCCGAGGATCGTCTCGAAGTCTTCGTTGATGTGCGGCGGCACGAGCGGCACCTCGCCGAGGTACACGCGACCGGTGCCGCCATCGATCGTGATCACGTCGCCCTCGCCGAGCTTGCGTCCCGCGATGGTGGCCGTCTTCGCGTCGATCGTCAGGCCGTCGCAGCCCGCGACGCAGGGCTTGCCCATCCCGCGTGCGACGACCGCTGCGTGCGAGGTCATGCCGCCGTGCACGGTGAGAATCCCCTGCGCGGCAATCATCCCGTGGATGTCGTCCGGGGTCGTCTCCCAGCGGACGAGGATCACCGGCCCGTTCTTCGCACGCTCCACGGCGGAATCTGCGTCGAAGACGATGCCGCCGCTCGCCGCCCCCGGCGAGGCGTTGAGCCCAGTCGCTGCCACCTCGAGCGGCGCCGACGGGTCGATCATCGGATGGAGGAGCTGGTCGAGTTGCGCGGGATCGATGCGGGCGACCGCCTCCTCGCGGCTGATCAAGCCCTCGTCGACCATCGCCGCCGCGGCCTTCAGCGCCGCCGCCGCCGTGCGCTTCGCCGCGCGCGTCTGCAGCAAGAAGAGCTTCCCGTCCTCGACGGTGAACTCGATGTCCTGCATGTCGCGGTAGTGCTCTTCGAGCCTGCGGACGTTCTCGAGGAACTCCTCGAACGCCTCGGGCATCGCGTCGCGCATCGCCTCGAGCGGCTGCGGCGTGCGAATGCCCGCAACCACGTCTTCGCCCTGGGCGTTTGCGAGGAACTCGCCGAACACGCCCGATTCGCCCGTCGACGGGTCGCGTGTGAACGCGACGCCCGTGCCCGAGCGGTCGCCCTTGTTGCCGAAGACCATCTGGACGACGTTCACGGCGGTGCCGAGGTCGTCAGGGATGTCGTTGGCGCGGCGGTACACCTGCGCGCGCGGCGTGTCCCACGACTCGAACACGGCGCGCACGGCGTGCAGCAGCTGCTGGCGCGCCTCGCCGGCGAAGTCACCGCCGGTCTCCTCGCGGTAGATCGCCTTGAAGGTGCCGACCAGCCGCTCGAGGTCCTCGGCCGTGAGGTCGGTGTCCTGCTTCGCGCCGCGTTCGCTCTTGAGATCGCCGAGCGCCGACTCGAAGCGGTGTGGGTCGATCCCGTCGACCACCTCACCGAACATCTGGATCAGCCGGCGGTACGAGTCGTACGCGAACCGCGGGTTCCCCGTCTGCGCCGCGAGCCCGGCGGTCGCCGCATCGTTGAGGCCGAGGTTGAGGATCGTGTCCATCATCCCCGGCATCGAGATCGCGGCGCCCGACCGCACCGACACGAGCAGCGGGTCGTCGTTCGAGCCGAAGCGCTTGCCGGTCGTCTTCTCGAGCCTGCGCACGTGCTCGTCGACTTCCTCGGCGAGCCCGGCGGGCAGCTCGCGCTCGGCCATGAACGCGCGACACGCATCTGTCGTGATCGTGAACCCGGCCGGCACCGAGACGCCCATCCGCGTCATCTCCGCGAGCCCGATCCCCTTGCCTCCGAGCAGCTCGCGCCCGCCGGGCGCGTCCGCGTCGAAGTCGTAGACGTACGGCATGGAGCGGGAGCCTACCGGCGTCGAGCGCGGAACTCCGCGACCCACGCCGCGACGCGAAGGCTGAACCAGAACGGCGTGAACAGCCCGTAGAAGAGGACGAGCGCCGCTCCGAGCGCCGCGTACCAGGTGGCCCAGCGCCACTTCGGGACCGGCGGCTTGGGCTTCATGCGGTCGTCGACGCGTCGCGCCGCTCGGTGACGACGCGGATGATCCGGTGCGAGATCTCCTCGATCGACAGCTCACTCACCTCGATCACGGGACAGCCGAGCCGACGGTGGATCCGCTGGGCGTACTCGAGCTCGTCGTAGATCTCTTCAAGCTCGGCGTACTTCCGGTCGCCGCGCATCCAGCGGATCCGCTCGCCACGAATCTCCGACAGGCGGTGCGCGTCGATCGTCAGCCCGACGACCTTCGACTGGTCGACCGTGAACAGCTCCTTCGGCGGCTCGATGCCTTTCACGAGCGGCACGTTCGCGGCCTTGTAGCCGAGGTAGCCGAGATAGATCGAAAGCGGCGTCTTCGACGTGCGCGACACGCCAACGAGGACGATGTCCGCCTCGCGCAGTCCCGTACCCACGCCGTCGTCGAACTTGACCGCGAACTCGATTGCCGACATGCGGCGGAAGTACGCGTCGTTCAGCGGCGGCCGTGCGCCCGGCGTCATCTTCGCGGCCTGCCCCGATACCTTGGCGATCGCCTCGATCGGATGGCCGAGCAAGTCGCAGTAATGGAGCTTCGCGCGCCGGCAGAGCGCGCGCATCGACTCGCGCAGCTCTGGATCCACGAGCGTGTAGACGACGACCGCCGCCCGACCTTTCATCCGGTCGACTGCCAGCTGCAGGTCGGCGATCGACTCGACCCGCGGATGGCGGATCTCCGAGAACTCCTGGTCCGGGAACTGGGCTTCGAGCGCCTGCACGAGGCGCTGGGCGGTCTCTCCCGTCGCGTCGGAGACCATGTGGAGCTCGACCGCGGCCACCGGAGGAGCGTAGTCGGCGCTCAACCAAGCCGTATTCGCCGACGGAGACGGCAACCCGATTCCGCTCGCGCCTCCCTCAGTAGTCTGAGCGCATGGGTCTCGCGCATTGGGACGACGTCGAGGAGCGGCGCGCAGCGAAGGGCGAGATGGATGCGGTGTGGCAGATGCTCGGTCGCGCCGCCGGCACGACGGGCGTGGGCGTCAACCGCGTCCGCGTCGCGCCCGGCAAGCTGCCGACGCCGCCGCACTCGCACGGCGCGTCGGAGGAGATCTACTTCGTCCTCTCCGGCTCCGGTTTCGCGTGGCAGGACGGCGAGGTCCACGAGGTGCGGCCACGCGACTGCATCATCCAGGCCGCCGACCACTTCGAGCACACATTCGTCGCCGGCGCTGACGGGCTGGAGTACCTCGTATACGGCACGCGGCATCCGACCGAGATCGGCTGGCTGCCGCGGTCGCGGGCGATCCGCATCGGCTGGCCGTGGGTCGAGGGCCGCGACGACGACCCGTGGGACATCGAGGCGGCCGGTCCGCCACTCGAGGTCGGCGAGCCGAAGCCGCGCCCCGAGAACATCCGCAACGTCGACGAGGTCGAGCTCGAGCGCCACGGCAACCAGGCCTGGGCCGCCTTCCAGCCCAGCGTGCTCGCGGGCCTAGCGTGGGAGCAGATCACGCCCGGCGAGATGGGCACGGTTCCCCACTGCCATTCCGAGGAAGAGGAGATCTTCGTCATCCTCGAAGGGTCGGCGACGTTGCAGCTCCGGCCGTCGCCAACACGGGTCGAGCGCGGAGCCCGGCGCGAGCAGCACGAGCTTCGACCGGGCCACGTCGTCTCGCGCCCGCCGGGCACCGGGGTGTCGCATTCCTTCATCGCCGGCGACGACGGCTGCACGATGCTCGTCTACGGCACGCGGAGGCCCAACGACATGGCCTTCTACCCTGACTCGAACGAGATCGGCTTCCGCGGGCTCGGCGTCGTCGCGCACGTCGAGGGACTCGTCTACCGGGACGGTAAAGGCCCAGAATAGGTACGTTCGGAGCGATGGAGCTCCAGCACTTCGAAGGCGCCGCCACGATCGAGAAGGTCGCTGCCCTGTGCCGGCGGCGCGCGTTCGTGTTCCCGTCGTCCGACATCTACGGCGGCCTCGGCTCGTCGTTCGACTTCGGGCACTACGGGGTGCTGTTGAACGACAACGTCAAGAACGAGTGGCGCCGGTCGTTGATCCAGGAACGCGAGGACGTCGTCGCACTCGACTCGGCGATCATCCTCAACCCACAGGTCTGGGTCGCGTCGGGGCATGTCAGCACGTTCTCCGATCCGCTGGTCGACTGCCGGACGTGCAAGCTCCGCTTCCGCGCCGACCACCTCGGGGACGCTCAGTGCGGGCGACGGCCCTCGAAGCATCCCGGGGAGTTCTCCGAGTGCGACCTCACCGAGCCGCGCCAGTTCAACCTGATGTTCGAGACGCACGTCGGCCCACTGGCTGACGACGCATCACGCGCGTACCTTCGCCCCGAGACTGCGCAGGGAATCTTCGTCAACTTCAAGAACGTCATCTCGTCGATGCGCGTGAAGCCGCCGTTCGGGATCGCGCAGATCGGCAAGAGCTTTCGCAACGAGATCACGCCCGGCAACTTCCTGTTCCGGATGCGCGAGTTCGAGCAGATGGAGATGGAATTCTTCGTGCCCCCGGCCGACGCAGCGCAGTGGCACGAGTACTGGATCGAGCAGCGTCTGAACTGGCACCTCCGGCTCGGCTTGCGAGCCTCGCATGTACGCATTCGCAAGCATGAAGGCGCGGAGCTGTCCCACTACTCGAAGGCGACGTCCGACATCGAGTACCTGTACCCGATCGGATGGCAGGAGCTCGAGGGTGTCGCGAACCGCGGCGACTACGACCTCCGGCAGCACACCGACGCGTCCGGCACGAAGCTCGAATGGGTCGGGCAGGACGAGCGGTACGTCCCACACGTGATCGAGCCTGCGATCAGCGTCGTGCGCTCGGTGCTCGCCTTTCTCTGCGACGCGTACGACGAGGAGGTCGTTGCCGACCGGCCTCGCACCGTGCTGCGCCTGCATCCGCGTCTCGCGCCAGTGAAGGCGGCGGTGCTACCGCTGATCGGCAAGGACGCTGCGATGGTCGAGAAAGCGCGCGGTCTCTATGAAGAACTGCGCCGCTCGATGTCGGCCGAGTACGACGACGCTGCTGCGATCGGGAAGCGCTACCGCCGCCAGGACGAGATCGGCACGCCGTGGGCGCTCACGATCGACGAGCAGACGCTCGCCGACGGCACGGTGACGCTCCGCGACCGCGACACGCTCGAGCAGGAGCGCATCCCGATCGACGGCGCAACGCGGTTGCTCGCTGATCGCATTCGAGCCTCGTGAGTTGGGCCGCGCACGAGCTCGGCGGGCGGCCGCTGTTCGTGTGGGCACCCTCCGACGCTTCGCGGGCCTACCCGACGGTCTACGTGCTGCACGCGCACATGCGCTCGGCGCGCTGGTGGTTCAACGTCGATCCGTTCGTCCCGTCGTATCCGGAGGTGATCGACTCGCTCTCGCCCGAGGCGATCGTCGTCCTCGTCGACGGCTGGACCGAGCTCGGAGGCGGACAGTGGATCGGCGGGCTCGCGTCCTATCTGCGCGACGACGTCGTGCCGTTCGTCGACGGCGCCTATCCGGCAAGCGGGCTGCGCGCGCTGCAGGGCAAGTCGTCGGGGGGATACGGGGCCCTCGTGAATGCGATGGAGCGGCCTGACCTCTTTCATGCGATCGCCGCGCACGCCCCGGACGCGCTGTTCGAGGTGACTCTCGCCCATGGGTTCCCGGTCGCCGCGCGTGAGCTCCGCGAGCGGTTCGACGGCTCTCTCGACGCATTCTGGGCGTCGTTCGCCGGCCTCGACTCGCACGGCGACGCGCTCCTCGTCGAGCTGACCGCGGCCGCGCGCGCGTTCGGTAACGGGACTCTTCCGTTCGATCCGTCGGGACGCGTGCTGCCCGTGTTCGAGAGCTGGCTGGAGCACGACCCCGTTCGCCTCGCGGGGAATTTCAACGAGGCAGTTCAGTCATGGCGGGGCATCTGGCTCGATGCGGGTCGTCGCGACGAGTACTTCCTCGACCTCGGCGCGTCGGCTCTGCGCGACGCGCTGCTCGAGGCAGGGTTGCCTCCGGAGCGTTTGCAGTTCGAGCTCCTCGACGGCGGCCACAGCGGCATGAGCCACCGCTACCCGCTCTCACTCGCATGGCTCGTCGAGCGGCTGCAGTCGAGCTAACTGTCGATGCGGGTGACGAGCTCGTAGACCAGCGGCTGGAAGTCGGTGCAGTGGCTTCGTACGCGGCCGATCCGCTCCTTGAACTCGGGCTCCGACTTCCACGCCTTCTGGGCGTCGAAGCTCTCCCAGTCGGCGAAGCTCATGTAGCGCTCCGGCTGGTCGATGTCGCGCACGAGCCGAAATGTCCCGGAGCCGGCGTACGTCTTGCCCCAGTTGACGAAGTTGGTCCACTCCGCGACGAAGGCATCCTCTTCGCCGTGCTTCACCGACCAGAGGCCGTTCGTGTAGGTCTCGGTCATGGCACGAACTCTATGTCCCGCTCACTGCTGCGGCAACCGCTCCATCACCTTCGCATTCGGGGCGTCGAATCCGAGCTTCCGGTACAGCGGATGCATGTCGCTCGTGTGCAGCAGCCACTTGAGATGCGTCATGTCACTGCACTCGACCATCTCGCGGACCATCGCCTCCCCCAGCCCGCGGCCGCGGTGCTCCTCGAGCACGTACACGTCGGCGAGGTAGACGAACGAGACGCCGTCGGTCGCGGCGCGGCAGAAACCGATCTGCCGCGCGCCGTCGTAGACGCCGACGACCCGCGCCGCCTCGTCGATCAGCCGGTCCTGCGTCTCGCGCGGGCGCCCAGCCGCCCAGTAGCTCTCGTCGCAGAGATAGCGATGAACCTCGGCGCGGTCGATGCGAGTCTTGTCGTCGTCGAGCTCGAGCCCGCCCGAGAGGACGCGCTTCACGCGGAGAGCGTCCTCAACCTGAAGCCGCCGTGCTCCTCGTAGGACGACGTGATCACGCCGAGCGCGTCGCGCGACGCGCGCTCGGAGAGCGCGGCGCCCCTCGCGTCGGCGAGCGGCGTCGAGAGCAGGCGCTCGATCACGACGAGGCCCTCGCCCGACAGCCGCAGCGCACCGGTTCCATGCTCGGAGCAGACCGCGCCGCCCGCACGCGCCGAGAACCCCACGAGCTCCGCGGCGCCGCATTCGACGCAGCTCGTGACGTGCGGCAGGTACCCGGCGAGCCACAGCAGCTTCAGCTGGAAGCTGAGTGCAAGCGCGTCGGCCGCCGGCTGCGTCTTCCGCGGTGCGGTCTCGTCGAGCAGGTCGAGGAACTTCGCGAGTGCGCCGAACGCGCGCTCGTTCGCCTCCGGTTCCCCGAAGAGCCGCAGCATCGCCTCGGCCCCGATGAGCCCGACGTTCAACCGGTAGGAGTCCTCGCGCGCTGCGTGGTGGGACCGAAGAAGCTCCACGCCGGTGATCGTCTGCAGCTCCCCTGCTCCCTGATGGAGCATCAGCTCCACGTGCGAGAGCGGCTCGAGTCGCGCGCCGAAGCGCGACTTCGTCTTGCGGAGCCCCTTCGCGATCGCGCCGATCCGCCCCCGGTCCTCCGTGTAGAGATGGAGGATGCGGTCCGCTTCGGAGAACCGCATCGACCGGAGCACGATCGCCTCGGTCTTGTAGGTGCGCCCGGCCATTGCGACCGAGTCTAGAGAGGGCGGCGGGGAATCCCTTCTCCGAGTTATCCGTTGTAACTCGTAGTGGCCAGGATACGAATGTATACGGCCGAGTGGTGCGGCTACTGCGTCCGCGCCAAGGCGCTGCTCGATGCCCGCGGGCTCGAATACGAGGAGATCGACCTCGGCGACGACCCCGCGTTTCGGGCGCGGCTCAACGAGCTGACGGGCGGCTGGACGGTGCCGCAGGTCGTCGTCGACGACCGCGTCGTCGGCGGTTACACCGAGCTGCGGCTTCTCGATCGGGAAGGCCGGCTCGAGACGCTGCGCACGGCCTGAAGACCGCCGAGGCGCTGGCACGTGGGACAAAACCATGTCCCGCGTCCGGCCACCCGGATCTTGTCGATGGGCGTCCCGCAGCGGGCGCACGGTTCGCCGCCGCGCCCGTAGACCTTGAACTCGTGCTGGGCGCCTCCCTCGGTGCCGTCGGGAAGGCGGTAGTCGCGCAGCGTCGAGCCCTGGCGGCGGATCCCGGCCCGCAGCGACTCCCTGATGCCCTTGTACAGCGCCTTGATCTCGTCAGGCCCCAGCTTCTCTGCCGGGGTCAGCGGGTGGATCCGCGCGCGCCAGAGCGCCTCGTCGGCGTAGATGTTCCCGACACCGGCCACCGTTCGCTGGTCGAGGATCGCTGCCTTCACGGGCGCGCGCCGGTTGGCCAGCCGCTCCGCGAGATGCTTCGCGCGATACGCCGTTGCGAGCGGCTCACGCCCGACGCGCGCATCGACATACGTGTCCACTTCGTCCGGCTCGAGCAGGAGCCACGTGCCGAATCTCCTGACGTCTCGGTAGGCAACGTCCGATCCGTCGTCTAACGTGACAACGGCTCGGCGATGGGCGTCCTCGGGCAGGGGCGATCCGTCCGTCGAGGTCAGAAACGACCCCGTCATCCGGAGGTGAACCAGGAGCGCGCGACCCGACTCGAACCGAACAATCAAATACTTGCCGCGACGATCGACCAGCGCGACGCGCTCGCCGCCCAGCTCGTGTGCCACCTCGAGCGGGTCGAGCGGCCGTGTCAGCCGCGGATCGGCGATGCGGACGTTCTCGAAGACTCGGCCCTCGAGAACGGGCGCGAGCCGCTGGCGGACGGACTCGACCTCGGGCAGCTCCGGCATCGCCGCACCGTAGCTGCGTCGGGTCAGTCGACGACTTCGAGCAGCACGTGCCGCTCGTGCGGAGCGGTGTCGGTCAGCTCGTACGCCGCGATGACCGCCTCAGCGGCCTCATCCGCGTGTGCCTCCGTCCGTGCGTGCACTTCGGCGAGCACGTCACCGGCTGCCACCTCTGCCCCGCGCTTCGCGCGGCAGACGATGCCGACGGCGTGGTCGACGGAGTCCTCCTTCGTCCGGCGGCCCGCGCCGAGGTGCACCGCGGCGTTCCCGATCCGGATCGCGGAGAGGTCGTGGACGTGCCCCGCTCTGGGAGCGGCGACCTCGCGCACAATCGGAGCGCGCGGCAGCGTGGCTGGGTCAGTCGTGCCGCCCTGCGCCTCGATCCAGCGGTTCCACGTCGCCTCGGCGCTTCCGTCTGCGATCGCCTGCTCCGCGCGTCGGCGCCCTTCCGCCTCGTCGATGTCGAGGTCGGACAACGCGAGCAGCTTCGCGCAGGCATCGAGGACGAGCTCGTGGAAGTCCGCCGGCCCACTGCCTCGCACGGTGTCGAGCGCTTCGAGCACCTCGAGGCTGTTCCCGACGGCGGCGCCGAGCGGCTGGTCCATGTCGGTGAGCACGCACACGACCTCGCGGCCGGCCTGGCGGCCGAGCGAGATCATCGCCTCCGCGAGGCGGCGGGCGTCGTCGAGCGTGCGCATGAAGGCACCGTTCCCTACCTTGACGTCGAGGACGATCGCCTGCGCTCCGGCGGCGAGCTTCTTCGACATGATCGACGCCGCGATCAGCGACAGCTGGTCGACGGTCGCGGTGACGTCACGAAGGCCGTAGAGGAGCTTGTCGGCGGGAACGAGGTCGCCGGTTTGGCCGACGATCGCGGTCCCCACCTCACGGACCTGCGCGATGAACTCGTCCAGCGTCAGCTCGGTCCGGTAGCCGGGGATCGATTCGAGCTTGTCGAGCGTGCCGCCGGTGTGCCCGAGGCCGCGTCCGCTCATCTTCCCCATGGGGACGCCACAGGCGGCGACGATCGGCGCGACCGCGAGCGAGGTCTTGTCGCCCACCCCGCCGGTCGAGTGCTTGTCGACGACCTTGCGGCCGAGCGCGCCGCTCATGTCGATCGTTTCGCCGCTCCGAATCATCGCGTCGGTCAGGACGTACGTCTCGTGCGGCGACAGACCGCGGAAGAAGACGGCCATGCAGAACGCGGCCATCTGGTAGTCGGGAACCTCGCCGCGCGCGTAGCCGAGGATCAGCTCGGCGAGCTCGTCGTCGGGCAGCTCCTCACCGTCGCGCTTGCGCTGGATGAGCTCGGCGGGGCGGATCACTTCGTGGCCACGAAGATCGACACGACGAGCGCGCAGTCGAGCGGGCCGTCGAACCGCGGCAGCTTGCCTGCGAGGTCGCGGCGGGTCACCGACGCGGAGACGTAGGCGTCCGCCGCATTCCAGTCGGGGAACGTGACGATCCCGTTTGCGTCGCGGCGCTCGACTCGCGCGAAATGCCGGCGAAGTTGGGGCTCTGCGTTCTCGACGCTGAATGCGTGAACCCGCCGCCGGCGGGTGCCGAACTTCTCCCACAGCTCCGGCAGATTGCGCTCGCCGTTCGTCACGGCGACGAGCCGGCCGCCGGGCCGAAGCACACGGGCAAGCTCGGCGAGCCCACGGTCGACGTCCGGTACGTGGTACAGCATCCACGCCGCCACGGCACAGTCGAACGACGCGTCGTCGAACGGCAGCTCCTGGACGTCACCGACGCGAGCATCCACGCCGGCCTCATGGGCGACCTCGACCATCCGCGGCGACTGGTCGATCGCGACAACAGTCGCACCCAGCTCGTTCGCAACACGGGCCGCGAGCTCGCCGCGGCCGCAGCCGACCTCGAGGACGTCCGCCGGGCCCACCTCGGCGATCGCGCGAAACGCCTCGTCGCGCGGCCGCGCACCGGCGACGTTCCGCCACGCCGCCGCACGAACGGCGAACCGCGACTCGTCGGCGTACTCGGCGCGGACCAGCTCGGGATCGTTGGTGCGCCTCATGCAGCCCCCGACGCGACGAAAATGGCGACACGCGAGTGCGTGACGAAGGGGAGTGCGAGATCGCGGGGGATCGGCCGTGTCTGAGCCGGTATCGACCGCTGGTACGCAATGAGCGGCTCGCGTCGTCGCACCGTCACCCTTGCGTCGACATCGTGGCGTGCGATCTGCGGGAAATATCGAGCGAGGACCTGCTCCCCGTTCTCGCGATGGAACGACTGCGCAGGACGCTCGTGCTGCATCAGCTCTCTCAGCTCCTGCAGGTGGTCGATGGAGTTCGTCACCGCGACCAACGCTCCGCCCGGAACGAGAACACGCGTGATCTCTCTCAGACCGCGATCCAGGTCCGGGACGTGGAACAGCATCCAGGCGGCGATCACGGTGTCGAATGTTCCGTCCGGGAAGGGCAGATCCTGGACGTCTCCCTGCCGTGCAGAGACGCCACGCTGCCGAGCGAGCTCGGCCATCCTCGGAGAGAGATCGAGGTACTCGACGTTCGCGCCGAGCGATGCCTGCATCCACTCCGCGAGCTCGCCCTGGCCGCCGCCGACCTCGAGCACGCGCTTCGGGTGTAAGTCGGCGATCACGCGCCGAACCACCTCCGGCGCGACTTCTCCATCGACCTCCTCGTACAGCGACTGGCGGGCGCGGAGGTTGTGCTCGGTCGCGTAGTTCTCTGCGGTCTTCGCCGGGTCCTGAAGCCAGTTCACGGCTGGACGAACGCCGTACCGGGAACGCGCGGTGCGCTCTTGCCGCCGAGCCAGGCGTTGACCGTTGCACCGACGTCTGCGAACTCGCCCTCCTCGTGGATCCGTCCGGCGGCGTTTCGCCCTTCGACGTAGGCGAGCAGCAGTGCGTGCTCGCGGCTGTGGTCGGTCGACGGCGTCGTGGGATCGCAGCCGTGATCGGAGGTGAGGATCAGCAGGTCGTTCGGACGCAGGGCCTCGAGCAGATCCGGCAACCGCCGGTCGAAATCCTGCAGACAGCGATGGAAGTTCACGGGGTCGTTGCGGTGGCCCCAGAGCGAATCCGTCTCGACGAGGTTCGTGAAGACCAGGCCGTCGTCGATCGTGCGTAGGAGCTCCTCGGTCCGCTGGATCCCGTCGACGTTCGACTTCGTCGGAAACTCCTCGTCGACGTCCTGATGCGCGAAGATGTCGCCGATCTTCCCTACGCCGTACACCTTGTGGCCCGCGTCCCGGACGAGGCTCAGGTAGTTCGGACGCTTTGGCTCCAACGAGAAGTCGTGCCGGTTCGGCGTGCGTTCGTATGACCCGGGCACGCCGGTGAACGGTCGCGCGATCACCCGGCCGACCGCATGCTTCCCCGTGAGAATCTCGCGCGCTGTTCGGCATGCGCTGTAGAGCTCCTCGAGTGGCACCGTCTCCTCGTGCGCGGCGATCTGGAAGACCGAGTCCGCGCTCGTGTACACGATCCACTTGCCGGTGCGCTGCTGCTCTTCGCCCAGCTCCTGGATGATCTCGGTCCCGCTCGCCGGCTTGTTGCCGAGCACGCCGCGCCCGGTGCGGTTCATGAACGGATCGATCACGTCGTCCGGGAACCCGAGCGGATAGGTCGGCATCGCCTGCGGCGTGACGACGCCCATCAGCTCCCAGTGGCCCGTCGTCGTGTCCTTGCCCTTCGACCGCTCGACGAGGCGGCCGGCGATCGCCGGTGCGCCGGGCTGCGGAGCACACCCTTCGAGCGGCTCGATGTTGCCGAAACCGAGCGCCTCCAGTGTCGGCAGGTCGAGCCCCCCGACGGCGCGAGCGACGTTGGCCAGCGTGTTCGACCCCTCGTCCCCGAACTCCGCCGCATCCGGCAGCTCACCCGCGCCGACGGCGTCCAAGACGATCACGCAGGCCCTCGCCATTACCCCGAAGCTATCCTAGTTCCGTGGAAAACGTGCTCGGACTGATCGGCCTCGCGATCTTCATCGTCGTGATGATCGCGCTCGCGGCAGGCGTCACATGGGTCGTCGTGCGCCTGAGCCCCAACCCGAACAAGAAGCGCGAAGCCCAGAAGGCCAACTAGACGGCGCTGAGCGGAAGCACGTCGCGGAGCGGCGTGTAGTCGATGCCGTGCGCTTCGGCGACGGCCTCGTACGTCAGCTTCCCGTCGATCGCGTTGACGCCCTTCGCGAGCGCCGGGTCGGCATCGACGGCGGCGCGGAGGCCGTTCCCTGCGATCGCCTCGACATACGGCAGCGTCGCGTTCGTCAGCGCCTTCGTCGAGGTGATCGGCACGGCGCCCGGCATGTTCGCGACGCAGTAGTGCGTGACGCCGTCCACGAGGTACACCGGGTCGGCGTGCGTCGTGGCGTGTGACGTCTCGAAGCAGCCGCCCTGGTCGATCGCGACATCGACGACGACGGCGCCGTCCTTCATCGACGAGATCATCTCGCGTGTCACGAGCTTCGGCGCAACGGCGCCGGGGATCAGCACGGCACCGATGACGAGGTCGGCGTCCTCGATCGACGACGCGACCTGCAGGCTTGAGCTCATCAGCAACGTCACTCGCCCGGAAAGGACTTCTTCGAGGTGCCGCATCCGGTCGATCGACCGCTCGAGGATCGTCACCTGCGCGCCGAAGCCGAGCGCGATCACGGCCGCGTTGTAGCCGACGACGCCGCCGCCGACGATCACGACCTTGCCGGGAGCAACGCCGGGAACGCCGCCGAGCAAGAGCCCGCGCCCGCCCATCGGCTTCTCGAGGAAGTACGCGCCCGCCTGCGGAGCGAGCCGGCCCGCCACCTCCGACATCGGCGCGAGGAGCGGCAGCGATCTCCCGACCTCGACGGTCTCGTAGGCGACGGCCGCGGTCCCCGAATCGATCAATGCACGCGTGAGCGGCTCGTCGGCGGCGATGTGCAGGTACGTGAAGAGGACCAAGCCCTCGCGCAGGCGGCGGTACTCCGGCTCGATCGGCTCTTTCACCTTCAGGACGAGCTCGGAGCCCTCCCACACCTCGTCGACCGAGACGATCCGCGCGCCCACCCGCTCGTAGTCGGCGTCCGCGAAGGAGCTGCCGACGCCGGCGCCCTGCTCGACCGCGACGTCATGCCCACGGTTGTGCAGCTCGAGCGCACCGGCTGGTGTCAGCGCGACCCGGTACTCGTCCGGCTTGATCTCCTTGGCGACACCGATCCTCATGCCGCGGGCAAGCCTAGATGATTGCCGGTGCGGCGCAGTGATCATCTAAAGATTGCGGTCTCGCGCCAGGAGCAGCAGTCCGATGAGGGTCTTCGCGTCCGTGATCTCCTCGATCAGACGGGACACGTCGGTGAGCGGGAAGCGGGTGACCTCCAGCTCCTCGTTCTCGTCGGGCGTGGCGGCGCCCCGCTGGAGCCCGGTTGCGAGGTACAAGTGCACACGCTCGTCCGTGAAGCCTGCAGAGGTGAAGAACGTCGTCACCTCGCGCCACTCACCGCCGTGCAACCCGGTCTCCTCCGCCAGCTCGCGGCGGGCAGCCTCGAGCGGCGCCTCGTCTTCGTGGATGAACCCGGCCGGCAGCTCGAGCAGACTGGTGTCGACCGGAACACGACGTTGGCGCACGAGATTCAGCTTCCCGTCGACGTCGATCGCGACGACGGCGGCCACCGGCGCGTGGATGACGACGTCGCGCCCGGCACGCCGCTCGACACGGAAGATCGGTCCCTCGTACAGCGTCATCGGCAAGATCCTGACGGATGACCCGCGTCGTGATCGCGACACCACTCGAGCCCGAGCTCGTCGAACGCCTCCGCGCGGTCGACGAACGTCTCGACGTCGTGTTCGAGCCCGAGTTGCTCCCGGCGCCGCGATGGGCGTCCGACCACATCGGCGATCCGGAGTTCGCCCGTACGCCCGAGCAGGAGGCCAGGTTCACCGAGCTCGTCGCGAGCGCGGAGGTCGTGCTGGGCTACCCGCGCGAGGACCCCGCACAGATCGCGTGGCTCGTCCGCACGGCACCCCGGCTCCGCTGGGTGCAGGCGACCTTCGCAGGCGCGGGTCAGCAGCTCGCGGCTGCCCGCCTCTCGCGCGAGGACGTGGAGCGGATCGTGTGGACGAGCTCGGTCGGCATCCACATCACACCGCTCGGCGAGTGGGCGCTGTTCGGGATCCTGGCGCTCACCAAGGGCTTGCCTCGTCTCGAGGTCGACAAGCGCGACCGGCACTGGGCGCACTACCCGGTGGACGAGGCCCGTGGCACGACCGTGCTGATCGCCGGTCTCGGAGAGATCGGCCGTGAGGTCGCGCGGCTCGCGGAGGCGTTCGGAATGAACGTGCTCTCCACGCGCCGAAACGCCGGTGACCTGGACGAGCTCCTGCCGGGCGCCGACTCGGTAGTGATCACCCTGCCGCTGACCAACGAGACGCGTGGCATGTTCGACCGCCGCCGGATCGGGTTGATGAAGCCGGGCGCGATCGTCGTCAACATCGGGCGCGGCGCGGTCGTCGACGAGGACGCGCTGATCGACGCGCTCCGCTCCGGGCACCTCCGCGGCGCGGCGCTCGACGTGTATGCCACCGAGCCGCTCCCGACCGACAGCCCGCTCTGGGAGCTCGACAACGTGATCCTGAGCCCGCACACGGCGGCGCAGTCGATTCACGAGAACGAGCGGATCGTCCAGCTGTTCGCCGACAACCTGCGCCGCTACCTCGCCGGCGAGGAACTGCGCAGCCGAATCCGCACCGACCTGTTCTACTGAGCGCGTCAGCGTCTTACGATTGGCCGATGGCGGACGTCCTGCGGAAGAACGTCGACGACCCGGACGAGGTCCTCAGCTTTCCGAACCTGCAGACGGACATCGTCCATCTCGGAGACCTGACCGTCGGGCGCCTGGTGAACCAGCCGGGCTGGCGCTGGTCGAAGGACATTCGCCCGATCGTGGGCGGTGAGTGGTGCGAGATCCGGCATGTGGGCTTCGTGATCTCGGGTCGGCTCGGGATCGACTTGCGGGATGGGTCGTCGGTGATCTTCGGGCCTGGTGACGTCTTCGACATCCCACCCGGCCACGATGGGTACACGGTCGGCGACGAGCCCGTCGTCCAGATCGAGTGGAGTGGGCTTCGCTACTGGGCCGGGCTCGGGGGTAGCCACAGCCGTGTGCTTCTCACGATCCTCTTCGCCGACGTCGTCGGGTCGACGGAGGCGGCGGTCCGCGCCGGCGATGCAGCCTGGCGCGATCTGCTCTCCGGGTACTTCGAAGGAATACGGGCGGAAGTGGAGCGCTTCCGTGGTCGCGAGGTTTCGACGACCGGCGACGGAATGCTCGTGACCTTCGACGGCTCCGCGCGTGCGCTCCAGTGTGCTGCCGCGATGAGACGCATCGCCCGCGAGCACGACCTGCAACTGCGTGTCGGCGTTCACGTCGGCGAGGTCGAGGTCGTCGGCAAAGACATTCGCGGCGTGACGGTCCACGAGGCGGCGCGGATCATGGCCAAGGCCGGCCCGGATGAGATCCTCGTCTCCGAGCTGACCCGCGCTCTTGCGGCCGCCGCCGGCTTCACGTTCGAGGACCGCGGCACGCACGTCCTCAAAGGGCTCGACGGTGAGTGGCGCCTTGCCGCCTACAGCGAAGGTGTCGCCCCACCGGGCTGAGCCGACGAGCCAACGCGATTCAGGAGGAGCGAGGAGTGCCGAGGGAGCAGGTGCCGGTCGACTTGTCAGGTGTGTCGGCGACGTTGCCGTCGAACCTGGGGCGTCGTGCCGCTGCGGCGCGCGCGAAGAGGTCGCTGCTCGACGATCCTCTCGCCGTCGAGGCGGTCGAGCGGCTCGACTACGACTAATTCGGCTGACGCGCTCGCAGTGACCCACAGAGGTGTCTGACACCGAGTGGTGTCAGACACCAGTTCGGTTGGTGTGTCGCTTTCGCCAGCGCACCGGAGTGACGCCTGAACGTGATCGCCGTGGTTGGTTGCAAGAGTCAGCCCTGGTAGAGGCCGATGTGGTTGCCGCTCGGATCGGTGACGAGTGCTGTTCGCGGCATTCCGTCAGTGAACCGTGGCGCGTGGACGCTCGCAGCACCCGCGCTCCGGGCTCGCTCGTAGGCCCGGTCGAGGTTTTCGACGAGGAAGCCGATATCCGCTGTGCCAGCGCGATCGTCGTCCGGCCAAAGCGACAGCAGGAACCAGCTTGACGTGTTCCATTCTCCGAAGGTCGCGTTGAGATGGGCAGGTCCATCGTCATGGCTCTCCTCGGCAAACTCGACCTGCAGCATCTCCTCGTAGAAACGTCGCGACTGCGCGAGGTTGTTCACGGGGATGTTGATCATCACGATCCGGTTTCCGTGAAGCGTCGGCACGGAGACTCCCTTCTCGATGTACTCATCCAAGACGGTCAACTGCTGAGAGAGCAGACCCGCACGATCGGACAGTCGCTCACGATGACGCAGCAGAACCGCGCGTACCTGATCTGGATCAGGATCATCGAGCACTGCGGCGATGTCGTCGAGGGAAAGATCGATCGCCCGCAGCGTCCGAATCAAGCGGCCCTCCCGCACCTGTTCGGGTCGAAAGTACCGATAGCCGGTCTGTGGATCTACGCGAGCAGGTGTGAGAACCCCGGCTTCCCCGTAGTGGCGAAGCGCAGGGACGGAGAGACCGGTGAGCATCGCGAACGAACCTATGCTCAGAAGTCCTTCGGCGTTCACAAGAGAGAGGATGAAGTCTCAGGCGGCGTGAGAGTCAAGTACATCTGACCTGTCCGACCGTCCTTATGCTCGTGCGGCGTCCACCAGCGCGAGCGTGACGTCCACCATCGCCTCGAGATCGGCGACCGCGATGTGCTCGTTCGGCGTGTGGATGTCCGTCATCCCGTTCGCGAGGTTGACGCATTCGAGGCCGCGCTCGTTGAAGACGTTCGCGTCGGCGGCACCGCCGGACAGCTCGTAGACAGGCTCGTACCCGCAGCGAGCGAGCGCCTCCGCGGCGAGCGCGACCGCGCGATCTGTCTTCGTAAACCGGTACCCGCGGTAGCTCTTCCGCGACGTCGTCTCCACGTCGCACTCGGCGACTCCGGCGGCGAACGTGATCGCATCCTGCATCTCCTGGATCAGGTCGGCGAGACGGCGCTCGTCCTGCGAGCGCGCTTCCGCCTCGAACGTGCACCACTCCGGGACGATGTTCCCGGCCGTGCCGCCCGTGATCGTCCCGACGTTCGCGGTCGACAGCTCGTCGACGCGACCGAGCCGGAGCTCCGAGATCGCACGCGACGCAGCCGCGATCGCCGACCGGCCGTCCTCCGGATGCATGCCTGAGTGCGCAGCGCGTCCGTGGAACGTCACCTGGATCGCCTGCGAGAACGGCGCGCCAAGAATGACCGTCCCGATCGGCGCAGCCTGGTCGTACACATAGCCCATCCGCGCTCGAAGCCGCGTGTGGTCGAAGGCGTAAGCACCGTTCAGCCCGACTTCTTCCTTCGGCGTGAAGAGAAGCTCGATCCCGGGATGCGGC
>Ga0308175_100000333_pt1 | contig 33659 bp, 31 predicted proteins | sample PhyCR1_3_FD_203893 | JGI IMG/M metagenome (GOLD analysis project Ga0308175, IMG submission 203893) | Soil microbial communities from UC Gill Tract Community Farm, Albany, California, United States - DLSLS.C.R1 | ecosystem: Environmental > Terrestrial > Soil > Agricultural land | place: USA...
CCCGCCGCCGAAGCCGCCGAGCAGGCCGACGATCGCGACGACGACCGCGGCGGCTCCGGTCACGATCGCCGCCAGCACCGTCTCCGACCGCCACCCGCCAGACCGACGCTGTCCGGTCATGCAGTCATGGTGGACCCGGACGCCGCCATCCGACGGGTTCTGACCGACAACTTTCCGGTCCGGGTCGGCATCGCACCGGGTGAAGGTCACTGCCCCGGGGGAGTCGCGATGCGCCACGCCGTCGCTCGATGAGCCGTTCTCGCCACCACCGTCGCGCTCGCGGTCGCGTGCCTGCGGTCGAGCTGCTGACGTCAGCCGCTCCCGGCCACGGCCAGGCTGTGCACCACGGCATCGGCGGCGTCGGCCGCGGCCGGCTCCTTGACCTGGACGTAGACGGTGAACTCGCGGCCGGGCGGCTGCAGCACCGCCTCCGCGTACGCCATCGGGGAGCCGGCGCACTGCCGGCGGGTCAGCGTGCCGGACAGGCCGGAGCTGGTCAGCGGCCGGCTCGGGGCCGCCGGGCAGGACGCGGCGACGCTGCGGGCGAGCAGCGCCGCGGGGGCCACGCCGTCGGCGCGGCCGGCGAACACACCGGGCACGTCGGTGGTCGGGTCGGTCCACCGGGTCACGTCCGGCGAGGCGGCGAGCGCGATCCCGGACCGGCCGGCCTCCCCGTACGGGCCGAGATCCCAGCCGGACCGGCGTACCTGCCGGGCCCAGTCGTGCGGGACGCGCAGCCGGATCGTGCCGTCGGCGGTGGCGACCGTGACGTCCCGCCGCTCCCAGCGAAGCCCGGCCGCGGTGTCGGCGGCGGCCAGCACGAGCAGCGCGGCGAGCCCGACCACGAGCAGCCGGCGGTGCCGCCGCGGCCGGGTCAGGACAAGCGTGTCCTCGCTGGGCGCGGCGGGCTCGACCAGCAGCCGCTCCCCCGCCTCGTCGCTGCCGGTCCGTATCGCGGCGGCATCGAGCGCGTCGGCGAGCGCGGCCGCGGACCGATAGCGGTCCTCCGGCCTGGTCGCCAGCGCGCGGGCGACCACGGCCTCGACCGGCGCCGGCACCTCCGGCCGCAGCGAGCGCACCGGCGGCGGGGGGTCGTCCTGCTTGGGCGGTACGCCGGTGAGCAGGTGGTGCAGCACGGCGCCGAGCGCGTACACGTCGGCGCGGGCGTCCAGCGGCGCGTCCCCGGGCCTGGCCTGCTCGGGTGCCATGTAGCCGGGGGTGCCGGCGGCGAGCGTGAAGCCGGACCCGTGCGCCGCCGCCTTCGCCAGGCCGAGGTCGGCGACCAGCACCCGCTCGGTGCCGTCCGGCGCCGACCGGAGCAGCACGTTGCCCGGGTTCACGTCCCGGTGGATCACGCCGACCTGGTGCAGCACAGCCAGCCCACGCGCGATGTCGGCGCCGTACCGCAGCGCCGCGTCGACCGGCAGCGGTCCGTCGGCGAGCCGGTCGCCCAGCGTGCCGCGGTCCGCGTACGTCATCACGAAGTAGGGCCGGCCGTCCGGCAGCTCGCCGATGTCGTGCACCCGGACCACCCGGTCCGAGTCGGCCCGGCGCAGGATCCTCGCCTCGTCCTCGAACCGCGTCCGGACGTCCAGCCGGTGCGCCCAGTTGTCGGCCAGCACCTTGACCGCGACCGGAGCGTCGAGCACCTCGTCCCGCGCCAGCCAGACGGTGGCGAACCCGCCGCTGCCGATCCGCCGCACCACCCGGTAGCGGCCGAAGCGGTCCGGTGTGGTCACTCCGCCCATGGTTCGCCTCCGGACTCGCTCCGCTCCTCGGGCGGTGGTCCGGGCGAGCCGTCGCGGGCAGCCCTGCGATGCTCACTCGCCCGTCGGCTCACGGAGCCATCATGGCGGTACGACCGAACGGAGAAGAGGGGGAGATGACCATCGAGACGGGCACGACCGACCCGGAGGTGCTGGCCCGCCGCGCCGCCGACGGCGACCGCGCGGCGCTGGACGAGCTGCTGCGGGTGATCGAGCCGCGGGTGCTGCGCCAGGTGAGCCGGTTCCTGCCGCACCGGCAGGACGCCGAGGAGGCCACCCAGGACGTGCTGTTGAAGGTGGCCACCCGGATCGGCACGTTCGAGGGCCGGTCGAGGTTCTCCACCTGGCTGTACGAGGTGACCGCCAACCAGGCCCGGCAGACCTACCGGTCGCTGCGCCGGCGGGCGGCCGAGTCGACCACGGACGTGCCGGTGGAGCGGCCGGACCCGCGGACCACGAGCGTGATCGCCGGCTCCCGGCTGGACCTGCTCGACGCGCTGGAGCGGCTGGAGACCGAGCACCCCGATCTGGTCCGCGCGTTCGTGCTGCGCGACCTGTCCGACCTCGAGTACGCGGACATCGCCCGGCTGCTCGACGTCCCGGTGGGGACGGTGAAGGCCCGCATCCACCACGCCCGCCGGTACGTGCGGGAAAGCCTCGACGGCTCCCGCTGATCGGCGGGCCGCGCTGGGGATAGGCTTCCGCGGTGACCAGCGCCGCCGACGCCTCCGTCGTCCCGATCCGGCTGACCCTGGACGGGCGGACCGGGGTGACCCTGTGGGCCACGCCGTGGGAGGAGGACGGCGAGGAGTGGCAGGCATTCCTCGGCGCCGGCCAGCACGTGCTGGTCTTCGGCACGACCGAGGAGATGGCCGCCCACCTGCGTTCCGGCGAGGAGAACGACCTCACCGACCACCCGCGGTGGAAGGACCTGCTGCAGCTCACCCCGGGCGAGCTCGAGCCCGACGACGACTACGTCTTCGACCTCGACGGCGCGTACGAGCTGGCGCTGTCCGACCCCGATCCCTACACGGTCTCCGAGCTGTCCGACCTGGTCGACCTGGTGCAGCGGGTCGCCGAGGTGTGCGACGACGGGACGCTGCTGCGGCTGGTCGAACAGACCCCGGAGTTCGCCCAGCTGCTCGCCGACGACGCGTCGTTCTCCGGCACCGACGGCGAGGCCCGGTGGACCAGTGTCGGCTCGGTCGTCGAGCGGTCCTGGGAGCCGCTGCTCGAGCGGTTCGGCAGGTTGATCGAGTGGCGCGGCACGGAGGTGCTGGCCGAGGACCTCGAGACCGACGAGGACGAGGACGACGACGAGGACATCGACGTGGTCGACCTCGACGACGACGCCGAGGACGACGCCACCGACGACGACACCGGGCAGGACGCCGAGCGGCCGCGGTCGCGGGTGGTGGAGGACCTTGAGGAGGTGGCCCGGGCCGCCGTCGGCTCGTCCGGCGAGCCCGACGTCGAGGAGGACGAGGACCCGACCGAAGGCGGGACCTACTCGATCTGGGAGGTGGCCGGCATCCTCCCGCTGTCGGTCACGCTGCCCTCGGGCACCGGCTACACGCTGCGCACCTACAACGGGGACGACGACGACCCGGTCTTCCTCGGCTCCGACCTGACCGTCTACCTGTTCCGCACCGCCCAGGGCCTCGTCGACTACGTCCACGCCGGCGACGAGCACGACCTCGCCGAGATGGTCACCTGGCCGGACATCGTCGACGCGGAGGAGCTGCCGGTCGAGCCCGACCCGCAGGAGGTGTACGACCTGCGCGGGCCGAGCGAGGACGCGATCGAGCTCGCCCTGGAGCTGGCCGACTACTGCGACCTCAAGGGCGTCACCCGGACGCTGGACCGCCGCCCCGCAGGCGACATCCCGTTCGACACGTGGACCGCCGCGGTCACCGAGCTGGAGACCTGCATCCGCTGGGAGGACTGAAACGGGTGCAGCCGTACTGGCTGAGCCGACCGGGACCGCCGCCGGACCCGGCCACCCGCGCCCGGTTCGACGCGGTGCTGGCCGCGGCGCTGGCGGCCGGCCGGGGCACCGCGATCGACTACCGGCTGGCCGCGCCGAGATGGCAGTTCCTCTGCCACGCCGCCGATGGTGGGCAGGTCGTGCTGCACGGGTCGTCCGACCCGGACATCGACCGGTTCGAGCCGCGGCAGTCCAACGACATCGCCGAGTTCGGCAACCGGACCGCCGTGTACGCGGCGGCGGACGGGCTCTGGGCGATGTTCTTCGCGATCCTCGACCGGCCCCGGCACCGGATGGCGCTGACGAACAGCTGCTTCCGGGTCCTCGGCGAGGACGGGTCGTTGTCCGGGCCGTACTACTACTTCGCGGTCAACGCCGAGGTGCTGGAACAGGGCCAGTTCAGCCCGGGCACGGTGTACCTGCTGCCGGCCGGCCGGTTCGAGCGGGAGCCCGCGTACGTCGAGGGCGGCCGGCGGGTGCTCACCGCGCAGGCGGCCTGCCTGGAGCCGGTGGAGCCGCTGGCGAAGCTGGCGGTCGAGCCGGCCGACTTCCCGATGCGGATCCGGGGCTACGACCTCGACACGCACCTCGCCCGGATCGAGGCCGATCCAGAAGGATTCCCGTGGCTGGCCGCAGACGAGATCTGACCGCCGGAGCGGGCGGGGCCGAAGTCGGGCCGGAAGTGTGCCCGATCGGGCCTGGTCGGGGGCCGCGCTCCTCCATACTGTCCGATCGTGACCGAACCGGACCGGTGGCGGGACTGGACGCTGGTCGCCCTGGCGACCCGGCGCCCGTCCGGCTCGTCCCGGGCCGAGCGCGAGGTGAGCGTGATCGAACAGGTCGCGATCCTGTTCGCGGACCGGTTCGATCCCGCCGACCGGGCGTACGACCCGGGCAGCCACCCGCAGTGGCACGGGCGGGTCCGCGCCGTCCTCGCCGACCTGCGCGAGCACGAGCTGCTCGGGCCGCGCGACGTGCTCGCGCCGGCCGGGCAGGCCGAGGCCGATCGGGCCCGGGACGCGGCCGCCGCGGCCGGCCCGGCGCCGGCGGCCACCGCGACGGCGCCGGACGGCCCGCTCCCGCTGCTCACCCCGGGCGTGATCGCGCCCCCGCTGCGCGACCCGGCGGCCCGCCGGAGGATGGGCTTCCACGCCGCCGAGGACGCGCCGAACCCGGTGATGGCCGAGCTCAACCTGCGCTGCGAGGGCGGTGCGGACGGCGCGTTCCGGCGGCTGGACCGGCTCTGGGAGCGGGTCACCGGCGGCCCGGGCCCCACCCGCATCTCCGAGCAATACGCGACCGGATCCCTGTCGCTGCAGCAGATGAAGCGGCTCGTCGCCGCCGACGCCGTCCCCGAGGTCTGGTCGCAGCGGGCCCTGCACCGGCTCTGGCCCGACTTCCCGGTGAAGCCGCACATCGACGGCTCCTGCGTCACGATCAAGGCCGACGCGGCCCGCCGCGCCTTCAACGCGTACGGCGACCGGATCGTCTGGGCGGTCGTGGACAGCGGGATCTGGGCCGACCACCCGCATTTCGCCGCGCACCACACGCTCGACCATCCTGACGTCCGCGACCTGCACCGGGTGTTCCCGCCGGACGGCGGCCCGGCCACCGGCGACGGCGCCCTGTGCGACGAGACCGGCCACGGCACGCACGTCGCCGGGATCATCGCCGGCGCGATCGACCCGTGGCTGGCCGCCGCCACCGGGCGGTCGGTCCGGGTCACCGCCAACCGCTACAACGTGGAGAACCCGCGCGATCCGCTCCGGGTCCCGCGCGAGGTCGGCGACACCTCGCTGCTGGCGGGCATGGCGCCGCGGGCCCGGTTGGTCAGCCTCAAGGTGCTCGGCGCCGGCGGCACCACCGAGGACCGGGTGGGCCGGCTGATCCGCGCGCTGGCCTACGTCCGCCACGTCAACGGCGAGGGCGTCGAGGGGATGCGCATCCACGGCGTGAACCTCAGCCTCGGCTACGAGTTCGACCCGGAGTGGTTCGCGTGCGGGCAGAGCCCGCTGTGCAAGGAGGTCGACAAGCTGGTCCGGTCGGGCGTCGTGGTGGTCGTCGCGGCGGGCAACTCCGGCTACGGCACGCTGACCACGACGATGGACGCACCCAACCGGTTCGGCCTCGGCATGACCATCAACGACCCGGGCAACGCCGAGCGCGCGATCACCGTGGGCTCGACCCACCGCGACTCGCCGCACACCTACGGGGTCTCCTACTTCTCCTCGAAGGGACCGACCGGCGACGGCCGGCGCAAGCCGGACCTGGTCGCACCGGGCGAGCGGATCACCTCGTGCGCCGCGGGCGGCAACCTCGCCGCGGTCGCCGCCGGCCCACCCGACCCGACCGCGGCCGTGTACGTCGAGGACAGCGGCACCAGCATGGCCGCACCGCACGTCTCCGGCGCGATCGCCGCGCTGCTGTCGGTGCGGCGGGAGTTCATCGGCCGGCCGGACGACGTCAAGGAGATCGTCGTGAAGGCGGCGACCTCGCTCGGTCGCGGGCCGGACTTCGAAGGCGGCGGCCTGCTCGACCTCATGCGGGCACTGCAATCGGTATGACCGGGGGGCGGACGAGATGACGACGATGGCCGGACTGCGGTTCTGGGAGCTGACCTTCGACAAGGACGGCGACACCGACGCCGGTGCCCGGGACCGGTTCCTCACCGAGGTGCGCGATGCCGGGCTCACCGACCTCGTGGTGTTCTCGCACGGCTGGAACAACGACCACCGGATCGCGGCCGAGCTCTACGAGCGGTTCTTCGGCCTGCTGGCCGGACAGCTGCCGGCGGCGAGGCGGGACAGCGTCGGGCTGGTCGGCGTGTTCTGGCCGTCGCAGCGGTGGTCGGACGAGCCGATCCCGGACTTCGCGACCGCGCCGGCCGCGGCCGCCGGCACTGGGGGTGGCGCCGCGGCGGCGGTCCCGCGGGAGACCGCGGTCGCCGGCGAGCCCGAGCTGGACAAGCAGACGCTGGCCCAGCTGCAGGAGCTGTTCCCGGACGCGGCCGACCAGCTGACCGAGATGGCCACGCTGCTCGGCACGCCGCCGACCGACGCGGCGCTGACCCGCTTCCACGACCTGCTGGCCGAGTTCTCCACCCGGGCCGGCGCGGGTGGCGACGACGGCGAGGGCACCGGACCGGTGCAGCCGCCGATGCTCACCGACGACGCCCGCACGCTGTTCGAGCGCTACCGGGACACGCTCAGCTCCGTCGGCGTGAGGTTCCAGGACGGCGACGCGGGCGGCGCGGCCGGGCTCGGCGATGCGCTGCACGGCATCTGGCAGGGAGCCAAGGAGGCGCTGCGCCAGGCGACGTACTGGCAGATGAAAAACCGGGCGGGCGTCGTCGGCAAGGCCGGTCTCGGCCCGGTGCTCGGCCGGCTGCCGGTCCGGGTGCACCTGGTCGGCCACAGCTTCGGTGCCCGCCTGGTCTCGTACGCGCTGGCCGGGCTGCCGGACGGCCCCTCGCCGGTGAAGTCGGTGACCCTGCTGCAGGGCGCGTTCTCGCACTTCGCGTTCGCCCGGCCGCTGCCGTTCGACGCCGGCCGCAACGGCGCGCTGGCCGGCATGCTGGCCCGCGTCGACGGCCCGCTGACCGCCTGCTTCTCCACGCACGACCTCGCCGTGGGCCGGATCTACCCGCTCGCCTCGCTGGCCGCCCGGGAAGACTCGGCCGGGGCCCAGGACGCGCTGTTCCGCTGGGGCGGCATGGGCGCCGACGGGGCGCAGGGTGTGCAGGCACGGCTCGACCCGATCCGGCCGGCCGCGCCCGGCACCGCATACCGGTTCGCGGCCGGCACGGCACTCAACGTGGATGCCAGCGACGTGGTCCGGGCGGGTGGTCCGCCCGCCGGCGCGCACAGCGACATCGTCCATCCCGAGTTGACCTGGCTGGTGCTTCTCGCTGCCGGTCTGACCACCTGACTGGACTGATCCCGACGCGAGCGCCGGGGCAAACATCCCTGGCGCGGGGTGCAGGGTAGCTCTTGACACTCCGGTGCTGGACCGCCGGACGCGCGCCGCTACGGCCTCGGCGCGTCCGGCGGCGAGAACGGCTTCGGCAGGGCCGGCGCCACCGGGTAATGGACGAGCAGCTGCGCCCGGGTCAGTAGCGCGAGCGGTTCCTGCTCGCCTTCGCCGAGCAGCCCGGCCGCGTCCCACAGCCGCTCCGGGGACCCGTACGCCATGTCGATGAGCCGGTCGATGGCGGCGCTCGGGGTAGTGCGGCTGCTGCGCCGCACCAGCCGCACCTCCAGCCGGGCCGACTCGGCTGGTGCCTCGCGGAGATCCGCCTCCACGTCCTCGTCGTCCACCGCTGATGACGGGATCAGGGAGGGCGGAATGCCTGTGCGCCGACGCACAGGGCAAACACCGCGAGCCGTGCGAGCCGTCGAACGCCCGCCTGAGTCTTGGGCCTCAGGCGGGCGTTCGATCGGGTGAAGAATCCGGGGGCTTAGGGCTCCTCGGGCGGCGGGTTGACGAGGAAGCCGGAGTGGCCGTTGCAGGAGTCACCCGGCTGGAACCCCGACGCCTTGAGATCAGCCGGGGTGGCACCCGCAGCGCGCTCCGCCTGCTGGACGTGGCCCCAGTTCTGAGGTGGCGCTCCGCCGGGGCCCGGGAACCCGCCACTCTCGCCGCCGTCCTCCAGGCCGGAGAACACACAGATGCTGTTGGAGTGCGCCGGGCCTTGGGTGGGCTCGCCACCGCCGGTTATCTCGCCGGCGAAGGCCGGCCCGGCGGCGAGCGCGACGGACGCGGCCGCGCCGGCGGCGGCGGCCAAAATGGTAGAGACTCGCATCGTTGCCCCCTAGTCGTTGATGCGCGAGGATCGTTACCTTAGGCGAGGCGCTTTGGGGTTGTCAGGGGATCGTCGGAATGCCTGTGCGCACTCGCCTAGGCGGAACACCCAATCCGGGCCGCCCTACCGACACCCCGGGAAGCCCTCCCGGGAGCTGTGCGCCCCGTACAGCCGCTGGCACGCCACCCACCCCCCGCGCGATTCAGCAGCCGGGCGGCGGCCGCTACATCACCACCTGCTGCCCGGCGGCCCGGAGAGCCCGGCCCTCGGTGCCCGCGGCAGCGTCGTCTCGGTCAACCCGGCCAACGGCAACGCGACCAGGCTTGCGACCGGCCTGCTCGGCTGCCGTCCGGCGCCCTCAGCGGAGGGCGCCGGGCGGCAGCACCGCGTGGGCGCCGACGGTGCGGTTGACGATCTGCGTCACCCGCACGTCCACCGCCACGCTCGCCAGCGCCACCGCGTCCGGCCGTGACACCCCGTGCAACCGGCCGAGCAGGTCGAACATCGCGTTCAGGGCCTCGAACACCGCGTCGTCCACGGTGTAGCCGAGGCCCATCGTCACCCAGCCGGCCGGCGTGCGGGCGACCGGGCCGGTGACCGGGAAGTCGTCCACTGTGGACAGCGTGAGGTCGACCCGGTCCATCGGGCACTCGATCGCGGTCCCGCTCACCTCGCCGTCGCCCTGGGCCGCGTGCCCGTCGCCGACCGAGAGCAGCGCGCCGTCCACCGGGATCGGCAGCCACAGCGTGCTGCCGGCGACCAGTTCGCGGCAGTCGAGGTTGCCGCCGTGCGGGCGCGGCGGGACCGTCGAGTGCCGGCCGGGCTCGCCCGGCGGCATCCCGATCACGCCGAGGAACGGCCGCAGCGCCACCGTGTGCCCGTGCTGGTTGCGCCCGGTGCCGGCGACCGGGTCGAGCGTCCAGCGGTGCACCGCCGACCCGGTCAGCCCGTACCGCTCGTTGAACGCGGTCGGCCGCGCGTTGGCGAAGGTGGTGCCCCAGCCGCCGGGCTCGACCGCCTCGATCCGGATCCGCAGCACCTGGCCGGCGCGCGCGCCGCGGACGGCGACCGGCCCGGTCAGCGCGTGTCCGCAGTCCGGCGTCCACGCCGGGTGCCGGCGCCGGCCGTCCAGGTCGGTCACCTCGAACGGGTCCGGCGACCAGCCCGACTCCAGCGTCGCGAACCGTACGGTCTCCCCGGGCTCGACCGTGGCCACCGGGGCCAGGTCCGGGTCGAAGAACCCGTGCGGGCGCTCGGTGCCGAGGACCTGCATCAGCCGCGGACCACGGCGGAGGTGCCGTACCGCTCGGCCACCATCGCCTTGATCCCGGCCGGGAAGTCCGCCGCCGCGGCCAGGTGGTCGGCGGTCAGCGCTCGCTGCACCGCGGCGTCGCCGGCGAACGCGGCCGCGCACTGCTCCGGCCGCGCGTTGGCCAGCGCCAGGATCGCGCCCGGGCAGCCGAGCGGGCCGGCGAACGACAGCAGCGTGGCCGCACCCGGGTAGAGGTGACCGTCCCAAGTGGACAGTTCGCGCAGCAGCCGCTCGGCGTCGCCGCTGGAGTCCTTCGCGCCGGCGATCGGCAGCTCGGGCAGCACCTCGACCGGGATGCCCGGCGGCGACACGACCGGGAAGTGGTAGGCCAGCAGGGGCAGGTCGCCGGCCGCCGCGGCCACCTCGGCGTAGTAGGGCCGCACATCGGCGGTACGCCGCGGGGACAGCACCAGGACCGCGTCGGCGCCGCCGTCCCGGGCCGCGACGGTGCGCCGGGCCGCCTGCCCGGCCCAGGTGCCGCCGGTGCCGGCCAGCACCGGCACGCCCGCGACCCTGGCCCTGACCGCGTCGAGCAGCCGCCGCCGCTCGTCGTCGTCCAGGGTGTCGGCCTCGCCGGTCGAGCCGGCCACCACGATCGCGCTGACGCCGTCGTCGACGAGCCGCGCGGCCAGGTCGGCCGTGCCCTTCTCGTCGAGTGCCCTCGTGTCGTCGAAGAGGGTCACCAGCGCGACCCCGATGCCGGTGAAGGGAGCAGCAGCCATGGGGCCGACGCTACGCTCCCGCCGTGGGCCGCCGAACGCGTCCGCGGCGACGGCGCCCGCGAGCAGTGGGTCGGCGCTCGGCCGGCTGCCCGGCCGCGAGTACGGTCACGCCATGGGACTCGGTGGCGGGCCGAGCTGGCGGGACGAGTACGAGTGGGTCCGGCTGGCCGACCTGCCGGACACCCCGTTGCCGGACACCCCGCCGCTGGCACCGCGGACCGGCCGGCAGCCGCTGGCCGACGCGGTCAAGGCCTGGCTGCAGCGCGAGGGTGTGTGGACCACCGGCACCGGCTGCCGGGTGCTGCTGGTCGACCTGGACAACCTGCGCGCCGACCCGGTGCGCTGGCGGGACCGGATGGCGATGGTCGTCGCGCTGGCCCGGCAGGCCGACGTGGTCGTGCTGGCCGGGCAGGAGGGGGCGGTCGGCCGGGCCCGACCGCACCTGGCCGAGTTCGCCGGCCGGGCGCGCCCGGTCGAGGACGGCAGCGACCTCGCCGACCACGTGCTCCTCGACGCGGCGGCGGAGGTGACCGGCCCGGCGCGGTTCGTGCTGGTGAGCAACGACTGGATCTTCGCCGCGCTGGCCGGGCGCGGGCCGCTGACCGTGCTGTCCCCCGGCGGCGACGCGCTGTCCGACCGGCTGCGGGCGGCCGCGAGCCGGGTGGTCGACCTGGCCGCGCTGGAGGGCTCGATCCCGGAGTCCGGCCGGAAAGCGGCGTTCCGGGCCACCCGACGCCACCGGGTCGGGGTCTAGGGAGTGCCGAGGTGCTCGGCCCACTGTGACCCGGTGATCGCGTAGATCACCGAGTCAAAGGTCACGCCGTTGTCGGTGATGACGTCGTTCTCCAGGTAGGTCAGGCCGAGCCGGCGCATGACCGCGAGGCTGCGGGTGTTGGCCTCGTCGGTCATCGAGACGATCCGGTCCAGCCCGAGGGTCTCGAACCCGTACGCCAGCCAGGCCCGGCCGGCCTCGGTCGCGTACCCGTGACCCCAGTGCTCGTGCGCGAGCCGCCAGGCGACCTCCACGTCCTGCGGCCGGGACGACTGCCGGTGCAGCCCGCACATCCCGAGGAACCGGCCGTCGGCCCGGCGCTCGACCGCGATCAGCCCGAGCCGGTCGGTCGCCCACCGCTCGTTGGCCCACAGCGCGATCTCGTCGGACTCTGCCGGGGTGAGCGGGCCGCTGAGCCACTCCGCCACCCGCGGGTCGGCGTTGAGCTCCGCATACACCGGCAGGTCCTCGGGGCGGAACGGGCGCAGCAGCAGCCGCTCGGTCGTCAGCCCGTCCATGCGGCCAGGATGCGGCCGCCGTCAACCGCATTGCCGCGCGGGCCAGCCGGCCGGGCGCCGGCGCGGCCGCCGTCAACCGCATTGCCGCGCGAGCCTGCCGGCCGGGCACCGACGCGCGCGCCGTGAGCCGCATTGCCGCGCGAGCCAACCGGCCGGCGCCGGCGCGCCGTCAGCGCATTGCCCGGCGGCTCAGCCGGCCGGGCGCCCGCGCGCCGTCAACCGCGGCCGGTCGGCCGTGCGCCCCGGTCCGGGGTGAGCCCGGCGACGACGGCGCCGCCGCGGCGGGGATCGCCGCCCCCGCTGAGCAGCCGGCCGACCCTGGCCACCGCCTGGCATCCGCCGAAGTAGGTGTTCCGGGCCCGAAACCGGGTCACCGCACGGCCGGCCGCGGCCAGCGCCGCCGTGTCGATGCCCGGCTCGACCGCCACCACGCCGTCCTCGGCGTGCAGCCGGGGCGCGTCGACCGCGGCCTGCACCGGCAGCCCGAGGTCGACGGTGTTGACGATGACCTGCAGCAACGCCGATCGGATCCGGTTGGAGCCGGCCGAGCCGAGCACCAGCTCCAGCTCGCCGTCCCGGCGGACCAGCGTCGGCGCCATCGCCGAGGGCAGCCGGCTGCCCGGCGGCGCCGAGAAGAACCCCAGCGGGGACAGGTCCTGCTCGCCGAGCATGTTGTTCATGTGCAGCCCGGTGCCGGGCACCAGCACGCCCGAGCCCTCGCCGTTGGAAGTGGTCACCGAGGCGGCCCAGCCGTCGGCGTCGAGCACCGAGACATGCGTGGTCGAGCCCACCCGGCTGGACAGGAACCGGCCGGCGAAGCCCGGATCGGGCAGCTCGGCGAAGAACTCCTCGTCCCGCGCGTCCTGGATCGCCTCCATCGCCCGCACCAGCGCGAGCGCGTCCGGCGGGCCCGGCTCCCGGTCCAGCAGCGCCAGCGCGTACGCCAGCAGGATGCCGCCGGCGCTCGGCGGCGGATTGGTCTCGACCTCGCAGTCGCGGTAGCGCACCCGCACCGGCTCGCGCTCCACCACCTGGTATGCGGCCAGGTCCTCCCGGGTCACCAGGCCGCCGGCGGCCAGCAGCGCGTCGGAGACCGCGGCCGCGACCGGTCCGGTGTAGAACGGCGCCGGTCCTTCCGCCCCGAGCAGGTCGAGCGCGTCGGCCAGCTCGGGGTCGCGCAGCACGGTGCCGGCCGCGGGCGGGACGCCGCCGGCGAGGTACCGGGTGCTGCCCGTGGCCAGGATCGGCGCCATCAGCGCGAACATCCCCGCCTGGATCTCGGTGATCAGGGCACCCTCGCGGGCGAGGATGGCGGCCGGCGCGGTCAGCGCACCCAGCGGCATCGTGCCGAACCGCTGCACCGCCGCGGCAAGCCCGGCCGGCAGCCCGTACACGCCGCACGACGCGGCGCCGGCGCCGAAGACCTGGGCCGCGTCGCCGAAGGAGACCTCGACGTCGAGCAGCGGGGCGCGGTCGGCCGGGTCGGCGCCGGCGCCCGGGGCGGTGACGAAGAAGTCGAGCAGGGTCGGCTCGCCCCCGGGCGGGGCGACCATGAGGTAGCCGCCGCCGGCCAGCCCGGTCATCATCGGCTCGACCACCACGGAGGTGAGCACCGCGGCCACCGCCGCGTCGACCGCGTTGCCGCCGGCCCGCAGCACGTCGGCGCCGGCCCGGGCGGTCACCGGGTGCCCCGCCGCGACCACCCCTGACACGCCTACCACCCTCCGTCACCCGAGGAACGCCGACTCTAGGGCATCCGGCCGGCGCCGCCCGCGGCCCGGCCGGGCGGACCCGGTAGCTTGCCCCGGTGCCGGTGCGCGGGGGACTCTGGAGGCACCCAACCTCAGCAGGGACGGGACTCCCGATGGCACAGTCGCGGGCACGGCGACCGCTGTCCACGGCCGAGGCGGCCATGGTCACGCTGCTCGCGTACCTGATCCTGCTGATCAGCCTGGTCGCCACCCGGGTGATCGGCGGGCACGAGCCGCGGGTGCAAGCGCTGCGGCCGGTCGCCGAGACCAGGACCGCGGTCGCGGCCGTCGCCCCGCTGAGCCGGCTCGCCGCCGAGGCGACCTGCGTCGGCCCGCACACGGTGCCCTACTCGTACGCGTCCGCGCCGGGCGTGGCCGAGCCGCTCGCGTTCGGCCCGCCGGTCGAGCGGTCCGGCCAGCTGTCGACGGCCTCCGTCAACGGCGTGCTCATCCAACGGCTGTGCGGCGGGCCGGAGACCGTCGGCGGCCCGGTGCGGCCTCCGGACCGGCGACTGTTCGCCGCGATCGACGCCGCGGTGAACGGCACGGACCCCAACCGCTCGCTCACCCAGTCGCAGTGGGCGGCCGGCGTGGACGACTTCATCACCCGGTCCGGCCGGTTCGTCGACGCCCGGGTGGAGACCCGGACGTTCCAGGCCGGTACGCCGACGTACGGGATGCGGCCCCGGCCGGGCGCCGACCCGCTGGTGATCCGCACGCGACTCGCTCATGACGACACGAACCGCTACCTGCTGCTGCCGGTACGCGCGCACGACGGCCGTACGGTGACGCTGACGCTGCGGCTGCGGTGCGGCTTCCAGCCCGTCTTCCAGCCGTAGCGGCACAGGACGTGTCCTAGTGTCGGCGGCATGGCCAGCGCGCGTCCCATGCCGCACTCCGACATCCTCGCCGCGGCCAACCACCGTCAGGGAAGCTCGGAGAGCCTGGTCACGGTCATCGTCGCGTTCGGCGCGAACCTGCTCATCGCGGTGGCCAAGTCGGTCGCCGCGGCGATCACCGGGTCGGCCTCGCTGGTGGCGGAGGCGGCGCACTCCTGGGCCGACGCCGGCAACGAGGTCTTCCTGCTGGTCGCCAACCGCCGCTCGGCCCGCCCGGCCGACCCGCAGCACCCGTTCGGCCACGGCCGGGAGGCCTACGTCTGGTCGCTGTTCGCCGCGCTCGGCCTGTTCGTCGCCGGCTCCGCCGTCTCGATCACGCACGGCGTCCAGGAGCTGATCAACCCGGAGCCGGCCAGCGACTACCTGATCGGCTATGTGGTGCTGGCCTTGTCGTTCGTCCTCGAAGGGATCTCGTTCAGCCAGTCGATCCGGCAGGCGAGGCCCGAGGCCGCCTCGTTGGACCGCGACCTCATCGAGCACGTGATGGGGACCTCCGACCCGACGCTGCGGGCGGTCTTCTTCGAGGACGCGGCCGCGCTGACCGGCCTGGTGATCGCGGCCGCCGGGCTCGGCCTGCACGAGCTGACCGGCTCGCCGACGCCGGACGCGATCGGCTCGATCCTGGTCGGCGTCCTGCTCGGAGTCGTCGCGCTGGTGCTCATCAACCGCAACCGACGGTTCCTGGTCGGTCAGGAGGCCGACCCGCGCGTGCGCGCCGCGGTGATCCAGCAACTGCTCGAGCAGCCCGAAGTGGCCCGGGTGACGTACCTGCGCCTGGAGGTGGTCGGGCCGCGGCTGGTCTCCGTGATCGGCGACGTCGACCTCACCGGGGACGAGACCGAGTCGCACGTCGCCTACCGGCTGCGGACGCTGGAGGCGAGGATCACCTCGTCTGCGGCGGTGGCCGGCACGGTGCTCAGCCTGTCCGCCCCCGACGAGCCGTCCATCGGCGTTTAGCGCGTGCCCGCCAGCCCACCGGCGGCGCCCCGGCGTTCGGGCTTCCGGGCGCGCAGGGCCAGGACCAGCGGCACCGGGCGGCCGCCCTCGGCGAACCGCTCCAGCTCCAGACCCGCCGCCTGGACCATGTGCAGGAGGTCGGACAGCGGCCAGTGGCTGGCGCCGACCTTGTCCCGGATGCCCTGGTTCGTGTACGACTCGGTGGTCCAGTGGCCGTCGGCATATCCCGGGCGGATGAGCACGTTCGGCCGGCCCGACCAGTCGGCGAACCCGCCGCAGAAGCACGGGTGCACGCCGACGTGGGCGAGCACGCCGCCGGGTCGCAGCACCCTGGCCGCCTCCCGGAGCACCGCCGGATAGCCCGGCATGTCGGAGTGCACCATGATCGACGCCACCGCGGGGACACAGGCGTCGGCGACCGGCAGCCGCTCGGCGTCGGCCCGGGCGGCCGGCAGCCGGCCCCGAGCGCGGCGCAGCATGCCCGCGGACAGGTCGACGCCGACCGGGCTCCAGCCCAACCGGCGGATCCGGTCGGAATGCGCGCCGGTGCCGCAACCGACCTCGAGGCACGGACCGGAGCCGGCGCCGAGCACCTCCGGCACCACCCGGTCATACTCGAGCAGGTCGGTCGGCGCCGCGGGCCGGAACGTGTCCTCGTACCAGTCGGCGATCGCGTCGTACGGAGCCGTCATGCCCCCACCCTCCCACCGGCCGGCGGTGCCGGCGGTCGGGTTTCGCGCTCAGCCAAGGGTCTCGGCACAGATCTCCATGGCCTCGGCCAGGTAGCGGGTCACCGCCTCGCCGCCGAACCCGGTCCGGGCCAGCTCGCGCCTCCGCCTCGTAGGGGTTGTGCCCGGAGCCGGCTCTCGATGGTGCAAGGGATTACGGCAGCACGCCCGCGTACCCCGGCTTGATCACCTCGTTGATCATGGTCAGCCGCTCGTCGAACGGCAGGAACGAGGACTTCATCGCGTTCACGGTCAGCCACTGCAGCTCGGCCCAGCCGTACCCGAACGCGTCGACCAGCCCCTGCATCTCCGACGACATCGAGCAGCCGCTCATCAGCCGGTTGTCGGTGTTGACCGTGACCCGGAACCGCAGCCGGGCCAGCAACCCGATCGGGTGCTCGGCGATCGACTTGGCCGCGCCGGTCTGCACGTTCGACGTCGGGCAGAGCTCCAGCGGGATCCGCTTGTCCCGGACGTACGCCGCCAGCCGGCCGAGCGTGATCCCGTCCTCCGCGCCGTCCTCCGGGACGGCGATGTCGTCGACGATCCGCACCCCGTGACCGAGCCGGTCGGCGCCGCACCACTGGATCGCCTGCCAGATCGACGGCAGCCCGAACGCCTCGCCGGCGTGGATGGTGAAGTGCGCGTTCTCCCGCTGCAGGTATTCGAACGCGTCGAGGTGCCGGGTCGGCGGGTGGCCGGCCTCGGCCCCGGCGATGTCGAACCCGACCACGCCGATGTCGCGGAACCGCACCGCCAGCTCGGCGATCTCCATCGAGCGGGCGTTGTGCCGCATCGCGGTGAGCAGCGCGCCGACCCTGATCCGGTGTCCGTTCGCGAGCGCCCGCGCCGATCCCTCGGCGAACCCGGCCAGCACCGCGTCCACGACCTGGTCGAGGGTCAGCCCCTCCTCGACGTGCAGCTCGGGCGCGAACCGCACCTCGGCGTAGACCACCCCGTCCGCGGCCAGGTCCTCGGCGCACTCGGCGGCGACCCGGCGCAGCGCGGCCTCGGTCTGCATGACCCCGACGGTGTGCGCGAACGTCTCCAGGTAACGCTCCAGCGAGCCGGAGTCGGCGGCGTCCCGGAACCAGGTGCCGAGCTCGACGGCGTCCGTCGTGGGCAGGGCCTGGTAGCCGCTCTCGGCGGCGAGGTCGACGACCGTGGCCGGCCGCAGCCCGCCGTCGAGGTGGTCGTGGAGGAGCACCTTCGGTGCGCGGAGGAGGGCCTGGGAGCTGATCGGGGTCGCCATGACGAGACGATACTCACCCTTGGCGGGCCGGCCTCCGCACAGCCCCGGTACCGGGACGGCTGCCTCGCGTGGTCGCCCGGGCGAATGGTGCGAAGGGGACAGTTCGCACCCCGGGCGGCGGTGTCCACGCCCGGCGGCCGGGAGACCCGCCCTACGGCGGCGGGAGCAGGCCCTGGCCGATGGCCCTGGTGACCGCGGCGGTCCGGTCGGAGACGCCGAGCTTCTCGAAGATGCGCACCAGGTGCGTCTTCACCGTGGCCTCGCTGATGTGCAGCTCCCGGCCGATGTCCACATTGGACAGTCCTCTCGCGACCTGCGCCAGCACCTCGAGCTCCCGTGGCGTCGGCAGCTCGACCGCGGGCAGCCGCACCCGGGACACCAGCTTGCGGGCCACCGGCGGGGCGAGCACGGTCTCGCCGCGGGCGGCGGCCCGGACCGCGTCGGTCAGCTCCCGCCGCGGCGTGTCCTTGAGCAGGTAGCCGGTCGCCCCGGCCTCGACCGCCCGCAGGATGTCGGCGTCGGTGTCGTACGTGGTGACGACGAGGACCCGCGCGTCGCCGGTCGCGGCGATCTGGCCGGTCGCGGTGACGCCGTCGGTACCGGGCATCCGCAGGTCCATCAGCACCACGTCCGGCCGCAGCCGCGCGGCCAGCGCGACCGCCTCGGCCCCGGACGCCGCCTCGCCCACCACCTCGAGATCGGGCTCGGCGTCCAGCATCGCCCGAAGGCCCTCCCGGACCACGGGATGGTCGTCCGCGACGATCACCCTGAGCACCGCACCTCCACCCTCGTCCCGCTCGGACCGCTCGCGATCGACACGGTGCCGCCGATCTCCGCCACCCGCCGGCGCATCCCCGCCAGACCGTAGCCGCCGGTCGGGGCGGCGGGGTCGAAGCCGGCGCCGTCGTCGGCCACGACCAGCACCGCACCGTCGAGGGAGACCTCGACCCGCCCGGCGCCGGCGTGCTTGCGGACGTTGGCCAGCGCCTCCTGCGCGGCCCGCAGCAGCACCACCTCCGTGTTCGCCGGCAGCGGCGGCGACCCGCCGGTCACGGTCAGCCGGGCCGGCAGCCCCGTCTCCACGCCGAACCGGTCGACCAGCCGGCCGATCGCCTCCGGCAGCGGCGCCGCTTGCAGGTCGACCGGGGTCAGCGCGGCGACCAGCGCCCTGGACTCGGCCAGGTTCTGCCGGGCGGTCTCCCGGGCGGCGGCCAGCCGCTTGCGGGCCGCGGCCGGGTCGGTGTCCACTTCGGACTCGGCCAGCTCCAGCAGCACCACCACCGAGGTGAAGCCCTGGGCGAGGGTGTCGTGGATCTCCCGGGCCAGCCGCTCCCGCTCGGCCAGCACGCCGGCCCGGTGACTTACCGCGGCGAGCTCCTCCCGGGTCCGCTCCAGCTCGGTGATCACCGCACGCCGGCCGACGCTCTGGTCGATGATGCTGTGGACCCAGAAGCCGAACAGGACCGCGAAACCGAGCGCGATCACGGACTCCGCCAGCGCGGCCGCCAACGACTCGTGGTGGACGAAGAAGGCGACCGCGCCGACGCCGAGGGCGAGCACGGCGTCGGCGGCCACGGCGAACCCGATCCGGTCGGCCATCGTCCACGGCTGGGCGTAGAGCACGAAGAGCAGGAAGCCGAGCGTGTCGTACTGGGCGAAGGCGAACAGGAACAGCGGGATCATGCCGGCGACGTAGACGAGAGCGAGCATCGTGGACCAGGCGCGCACGGCCCGGACGCCGATGACCGCGTACCAGCAGCCGAGGGCGAGCAGCGCCGCCACCGCCCGCACGCGGCTGCCGTGGATGAGGGCGTCCGCGTTAAGGGCGATGCCCACCGCCGCCGCGAGCGCGAGCAGGAACGCCAGGTCCCACAGGACGATCCCGCGAGCCCAGGCGTCCCGCCCGGCCGCCGAACCCGCCGGTCCGGTGCCAGTGGGGTCGGTTGGCGCGGTCGCCACCCGGTTGCCTACCCGTCCGCCTTGTTCCGCCAGCGGAACGTGCGCACGGCGACGAGCAGGCCGCCGACCAGCCAGAGGCCGAGCACGAGCGCGATCCGGGCATGCTCCCAGGAACCGGCCGGCTCCTGGGACTGGTAGTCGTCCGGCAGGAACACCGAGCGCATCCCCTGGGTCATCCACTTCAGCGGGAAGAACGCGGCGACCGTCTGCATCCACTGCGGCAGCACGGCGAAGACGAAGAACACCCCGGAGATGAACTGCAGCACGATCGCGATCGGCGAGATCACCGCCGGCGCGCTCCGGCCGTTCTTGACGAACGCGGTGGCCGCGATGCCGAACATCGTGCAGGCGGAGATGCCCAGGACGCCGACCCAGAGGTAGGTCAGCCAGCGGCTGCCGTCGTCGGGCAGGTCGAGCCCGTAGAAGAGCACGCCGACGGCCAGCAGCAGCACCTGCTGCACGGCCGCGACGACGGCGACCAGCGCGATCTTCCCGACGAAGTACGCCGAGGGGGGCATCGGCGTGCCGGCCAGCCGCTTGAGCGCGCCGCTGTCCCGCTCGATCGGGATGGCGATCCCGAGGTTCTGGAAGCTGCTGGCGAACAGCCCGGCGGCGATCATGCCGGCGACGAACACCTGCGCGAACTTCACCCCACCGTCCACGTCCTGCCGGCCGAACACGGCGCCGAAGATCACCAGCAGCAGGACCGGGAACGCGAAGGTGAACACGACGGCCTCGCGCTCGCGCACGAACGTCTTCAGCTCGACCATCGCGCGAACCCGGTAGACCGAGAGCAGGGACGGCGGCCGGTAGTCGGTGGCGCGGGCGGGCGTCGCGGCGCCTATCAGTTCGGCGGTCATTCGGGGCCCCCGATCATTCGCAGGTAGACGTCTTCCAGGCTCGGCCGTTCGACGACCAGCTCCGGGACCTCGCCGCCGCCGAACCGGGCGGCCAGCTCAAGGACGGTCCTCGTCGGCTCGTCGGTGGTCAGCTCGTGCGGGCCGTCCGCGCCGATCCAGCGCACGGTGGCCGCCGCCGTGGCCCGGCCGCCGAGCGTGGCGGGTGCGCCGACCTCGATGATGCGGCCGGCGTTGATGACCGCGACCCGGTCGGCCAGGCGCTCGGCCTCGTCCAGGTAGTGGGTGGTGAGCAGGATCGTCGTGCCGGCGTCGGCCAGGCTCTCGATCAGGCCCCAGAACTGCCGGCGCGCCTCCGGGTCGAAGCCGGTGGTCGGCTCGTCCAGGAACAGCAGTTCGGGGCGGCCGATGATGCCGAGCGCGACGTCGAGCCGGCGGCGCTGGCCGCCGGACAGGCTGGACGAGCGGGCGTCCCGCTTGTCGGCCAGGCCGACCAGCTCGATCGCGTCGTCCGGGCGCATCGGGTCGGGGAAGTAGGCCGCTACGGAACTGACCCACTCGCGGACGGTCAGCTCGCTGGACTGCGCCAGGTCGTCGACCCGCTGCAGGACGATCCCGATGCGTGCCTTCCACTCGGCGGTCGCCTCGGCCGGGTCGTGCCCGAGCACGGCCACGTCGCCGCCGTCGCGGCTGCGGTAGCCCTCGAGGATCTCGACGGTCGTCGACTTGCCCGCCCCGTTCGGCCCGAGCAGCGAGAACACCTCGCCGCGCCGCACGGTGAGATCGAGCCCGTCGACGGCGGCCCGTCCCTGGTAGGTCTTCTGCAGCCCGGACACCCGGATTGCCACGTCGCTCATGCACCCATGGTCCAGGGCCGCCCATGCCCGCACCACAGCCGACCGATGGGTCCGCCCTCAACCGCTCGATGGACCCCCCCACCAGTAGCCCTAACCCCAGCACCTCGAACGCGGGTCAGGGCCGGGCGGAGCGCGGCGGGCGAGGCGCGTGGCGTGGGCGGTCCTCCGCGTGGTGATCCAGTAGACTGATGTTGCCCGGCTGCTTGGTGGATGAGTATTACATCATGTCGGATCACGTCGGAGGAGTGTCGAGTCGGTGAGTTCGGGCGGAGTGGTCGATACGGATGCGTGGCTGCGTGCGCTGGGACGGCGGGTGCGAATCCTGCGGCTGACGCGGGAGATGACGCAGGACGATCTGGCCGCGGCGGCGGGGATGTCGCGCAGCTTCGTGTCGCTGATCGAAAAGGGGACGCACGGCGTGGACGTGGTCCGGCTGCTGCGGCTGGCGGCCGCGCTCGACGTGCCGCTGGCCGAACTGCTCGGCGCTATTCCTGCCGACCGGCGGCTTCCGGGCTGAACGCGGGGACGCAGATCGCCACGTAGTCGGCCCCGTCCGGGTCGGGCGTGCTGTAGCGCACCCGCTCGCCGGCGCGGGTGAGCACCGCCTCACCGGCACCGACGTCGAGCACGCCGCCGTCGTGCTCGACCCGGACGGTCCCCCGCAGCACGAGGGTCACCTCGTCGAACGCCGGCGCCTGGGCCGGCTCGGTCCACCCGCCCGGCGCCGCCATCCGGGCGACCGAGACCGTCGCGGTGCCGGAGTTGACCCGCCCGACGTACTCGTCGATCTTCTTGCCGCCGGGCACCGGGATGGTGGTCGGCGCGGCGATGTGCTGGGGCATCAGGGCGTGTCTCCCGATCGTCGGTGGATACGGACGGCGGCCCGCGCCGCCAGATGGTTGGGAGGCACGCCCTAAGACTCCGCGATCCGGTCGAGGACGAGCGGTTCGCGTGCCGGCGCTTCCGGCGCGACCTCGATCGCCCCGGTCAGCGCCTCGACGGCCCGGGGGAACCGCGCCGGGTCGTCGGTGTGCAGCCGCAGCACCGGGGCGCCGGCGGTGACCCGGTCGCCCGGCTTGGCCAGCATCTCCACGCCGGCCGCCGCGGACACCGGGTCCTCCTTGCGCGCCCGGCCCGCACCGAGCCGCCAGGCCGCGACCCCGACCGCGTACGCGTCGAGCCGGGTCAGCACGCCGGTGTCCAGCGCCCGCACCTCGGACGTCTCCCGGGCCGCCGGCAGCGCGGCATCCGGCGAGCCGCCCTGGGCGGCGATCATCCGCCGCCACACGTCCATCGCCCGCCCGTCGGCCAGCGCCGCGGCAGGGTCCACATCGGACAGCCCGGCCGCCGCGAGCATCTCCCCCGCCAGCGCCACGGTCAGCTCGACCACGTCGGCCGGCCCGCCGCCGGCGAGTACCTCCACCGACTCCGCGACCTCGAGCCCGTTGCCCGCGGTCCGGCCGAGCGGCACGGACATGTCGGTGAGCAGCGCGACCGTACGCACCCCGTGCGCGCTGCCGAGCGAGACCATCGCCGCGGCCAGCGCGCGGGCGTCGTCCGCCGACTTCATGAACGCACCCGAGCCGACCTTGACGTCGAGCACCAGCGCCGACGCCCCCTCGGCGATCTTCTTCGACATGATCGAGGACGCGATCAGCGGGATCGACTCGACCGTGCCGGTCACGTCCCGCAGCGCGTAGAGCTTGCGGTCGGCCGGGGCCAGCGAGGCGCCGGCCGCGCACACCACCGCGCCGACCGTGCGGAGCTGGGCCAGGAACTCCTCCGTCGACAGCGTGGCCCGCCAGCCCGGGATCGCCTCGAGCTTGTCGAGAGTGCCGCCGGTGTGCCCGAGCCCGCGGCCGGACAGCTGCGGCACGGCGACGCCGTGCGCGGCGACCAGCGGCGCCAGCGGCAGCGTGATCTTGTCACCCACGCCGCCGGTCGAGTGCTTGTCCACCGTCGGTTTGTCCACACCGGACAGATCGAGCCGCTCGCCGGAGGCGATCATCGCCCCGGTCCAGCGGGCCAGCTCGGCCTCGGACAGCCCGCGCAGCAGCACCGCCATCAGCAGCGCGGACATCTGCTCCTCGGCGACCGCGCCGCGGGTGTACGCGTCGATCACCCAGTCGATCTGGGCGTCCGACAGCGCCCCGCCGTCCCGCTTGGTCCGGATGACGTCGACCGCGTCGAAGACCGCGCCCGCTCGTGCCGCGGGCTCTCGCGCTCGCTCAGGCACCAGCCACGCGGTCCAGGTCCTCGCGGCCGAAGGCGCGCGGCAGCAGCCGGCCGATCGGCACCGGCCCGTCGGCGGTGTCCACCAGCAGGGCCGGACCGCCGTGCTCCCAGAGCAGCTGCCGGCACCGTCCACACGGGAGCAACGCCCCGCCCTCGGCGTCCACGCAGGCGAACGCGACCAGCCGGCCACCGCCGGTGGCGTGCAGCGACGAGACCAGCCCGCACTCGGCGCACAACCCCAGCCCGTACGAGGCGTTCTCGACGTTGCAGCCGACCACCGTGCGGCCGTCGTCGACGAGCGCGGCCGCGCCGACCGGGAAGTTCGAGTACGGCGCGTAGGCCCGGCGCATCGCCTCGACCGCCGCGGCGCGCAGGCCGTCCCAGTCCACGGCGCTCATCCCGCCTCCCCTCGTCGGTAGGGTTTACCGTCCGCCGCCGGTGGTCGCAATCGCTGCGCCGCGAGCGCCAGCACGAGCAACGTGGTCAGGTGTGGCGCGAACCCGACGAACTCGTCCGGCACCGTGTCGGTGGTCAGGAACCAGATCAGCGCGCCGGCGGCGACGGCCACGCTGGTCGCCGCCCGCATCCGCCGGCCGCGGTACAGCGACCAGATGGCCAGCAACCCGAGCACGATCGCCAGCAGGAGCAGCAACGCGTGCACGGACTGGCCGCCGCTGCGCAGTTGCAGCGCGTCGGTGTAGCCGAAGATGCCCGAGCCGAGCGCCAGCCCACCGGGCATCCAGTTGCCGAAGATCATCGCCGCCAGGCCGATGTACCCGCGCCCGTTGGTCTGACCCTCCCGGTAGATGTTCGTCGCGACCAGGGAGAGGAACGCCCCGCCGAGCCCGGCGAACCCGCCGGAGAGGATCACCGCGGTGTACTTCATCCGGTAGACGTTCACGCCCAGCGACTCGGCCGCGCCCGGCGCCTCGCCGCAGGAACGCAGTCGCAGGCCGAACTTGGTCCGCCACAGCACGAGGTAGGTGAGCGGCACCAGCAGCACCGCCACGATCGTCAACCACGAGACCTGCGTGATCAGGCCGCCGAGGATGCCGGCGACGTCGGAGACCACGAACCAGTGCTTCTGTTCGAGGTCGCGCAGCACCCCCGAGCCCGGCAGCGTCACCGTGCCGATCCGGGGGAGGCTCGGGGACTGGGTGACGCCGCCGCCCGGCGTGTCCACGAAGATCAGCGCGGACAGGAACCGGGTGATGCCGCCACCGAGGATGGTGATCGCGACACCGGCGACGATGTGGTCGACGCCGAACGAGACGGTCGCGATGGCGAGGATGAGACCGCCGAGGGCTCCGCCGATGATGCCGACGATCACCCCCCACCACGGCCCGAACTCGTACGCGCCCCACGCGCCGAACCAGGTCCCGAGGATGAGCTGACCCTCGAGGCCGATGTTCACCACGCCGGACCGCTCGGACCACAGGCCGCCGAGGCCGGCCAGACCGATCGGCACCGCGAGCCGCAGTGCCGCACCGGTGGTGCCGCTGGAGGTGATGTCGTTGGCGCCGGTGACGAGCCGGACGATCGAGACGAGCACGAGCAGGCCCGAGATGGCCAGCAGCCAGAGCGGCCACCGGATGCCGCGTCGGCGTCCCGCCGCCGTCGATGCCTTGGTCATCGACTCCACGAGGCCGGTGGCGGTCATGCCGGGCTCCCCTCGCCGGCGGCCGGGGTGCCCGTGACGCCGGCACGCAGCTCGGCGCCGACCCGGCGCTGCTGCTGCACGAGGGAGAACCGGCGCACCAGCTCGTACGCGATGACGACGGACAGCACCGTGACGCCCTGCATGATCGTCACGATCTCCTTCGGCACGCCCTCCAGGTCGAGGATCTGGGCCGACTGTTCCAGGAACGACCACAGCAGCGCACCGAGCGCGATGCCGATCGGGTTGTTACGACCGAGCAGCGCGATCGCGATGCCGGAGAACCCGTAGCCGGTCGGGAAGTCCTGCGCGTACGCGTGGCTGCCGCCGAGCAGCAGCGGCATCCCGACCAGCCCGGCGACCCCGCCGGAGATGAGCATGGTCCGGATGACCATCTTCCGCACCGAGACACCGCTGGCCACCGCGGCCGTCTCGGACAGCCCGGTGGCGCGCAGGTCGAAGCCGAACCGGGTCCGCCCGAGCAGCACCCAGTACGCGATGCCGCAGGCGATCCCCACCACGATGAAGCCGTAGATCTCGCCGCCGGAGACCGGGATGCCGGGCAGGTAGGCGTCCGACGGCATCGGCTTCGTCGTCACCTGCTGGGTGCCGACGATCGTGCCGAGCCGGCTCGGGTCGAGCAGGTAGGCGACGATGCCGCCGCCGATGACGTTGAGCATGATCGTGGAGATGACCTCGCTGACCCCGCGGGTCACCTTGAGCACCGCGGCGATGCCGGCCCACAGGGCACCGACCACGACCGCGACGAGCACGACCACGACGATGAGCACCGGCCCGGGCAGCAGCAGCCAGCCGCCCACGACCGCGGCGAAGAACGCCGCGATCTGATACTGGCCGTCGACCCCGATGTTGAACAGGTTCATCCGGAACCCGATCGCGACGGCCAGGCCGGACAGGTAGTAGACCGTTGACTTGTTGACGGTCTGGACGACGGTCTCCGGCTGGGTGCCGTAGTCGAGCATCGCGTTGAACGTGTGCAGCGGCGAGTTGCCGGAGATCACCAGCGCGATGGACGACAGGAGCGCCGCGACGATGAGCGCGAGCACGGGAGCGGCCAGGCCGAGGCCGAACCGCTCCAGGTCGAACCGCTTCACGGCCGTTCCTCCCCGCCTGCGTCAGGATCGTTCGCGAGGTCGCCGGTGCCGGTCGTGCCGGTGCCGGTGAGGCCGGGACCGGCGGTCCCGGGCAGCGGCACGTCGAGGTCGGGGTCCGCGCCGAGGCCAGAGTCCGGCGGCACCGGGTCCGGACCGGGGGCGAGGTGCCGGCCGGCCTCCTCGCTGTCGGCCGCGGCGACGGTACCGGCGCCGTGCCGACCCCCGGCCGGGCCGCCGGCCACACCGTGCTCGGCCCGCTCGGCGGCCTCGCCGGCCCCGGTCATCGCCGAGCCGAGCTCCTCCGGGGTGACCGTGCGCGGGTCGGCGGTGCCGACGATCCGCCCCCGCAGGATCACTTCGATCGAGTCGGACAGCCCGATCAGCTCGTCCAGGTCGGCCGAGATCAGCAGCACCGCCAGCCCCTCCGCCCGCGCGCTGCGCAGCGCGTCCCAGATCTGGGCCTGGGCGCCGACGTCGACGCCGCGGGTGGGGTGGGCGGCCAGCAGCAGCACCGGGTCGCCGCTCATCTCCCGGCCGACGATCAGCTTCTGCTGGTTGCCGCCGGACAGCGCCGAGGCGGCGACGTCGATGCCCGGCGTCCGCACGTCGTACTCGCGGACGATCCGTTCGGTGTCGGCCCTGGCGCCGGCCCGGTCGATCCACGGTCCGGTGACGTTGGGCCGCTGGCTCTGGTGGCCGAGGATCCGGTTCTCCCAGAGCGGCGCCTCCAGCAGCAGGCCCTGCCGCTGCCGGTCCTCGGGGATGAAGCCGATCCCGGCCTCCCGCCGGCGCCGGGTGTCCAGCTCGGTCAGGTCCCGGTCGCCCAGCCGCACGGTGCCGGTGGCCGGCCGCAGCCCGATGATCGCGTCGACCAGTTCGGCCTGGCCGTTGCCCTCGACCCCGGCGACGCCGAGCACCTCGCCGGCATGGATGGTCAGCGAGACGTCGTCGACCAGCGGCCGGCCTTCCTGCGCCCGCACGGTCAGCCCGCGCACCTCAAGCACGACCTCCGGCCGCACGGTCGACTCGCGGGTCTCCGGCGAGGGCAGCTCGCCGCCGACCATCAGCTCCGCCAGCCGGCGCGCGGTCACGTCGGCCGGCAGCACGGTCGCGACCGTGGTTCCGCGGCGCACCACGGTGATCTCGTCGGCGACCGCGAGCACCTCGTCGAGCTTGTGCGAGATGAACAGGATCGTGATGCCCTCGGACTTGAGCTCCTGCAGGTTGCCGAACAGCTCGTCGACCTCCTGCGGCACCAGCACCGCGGTGGGCTCGTCCAGGATGAGGATCCTGGCGCCGCGGTAGAGCACCTTGAGGATCTCCACCCGCTGCCGGTCGCCGACGCCGAGCTCCTCGACCAGCCGGTCCGGCGTCACGCCGAGCCCGTACGAGTCGGAGATCTCCATGATCCGGCGTCGCGCCTCGCCGAAGTCGAGCCGGCCGAAGCCGCCGGGCTCGGCCCCGAGCACGACGTTCTCCAGCACGGTGAGGTTGTCCGCCAGCATGAAGTGCTGGTGCACCATGCCGATGCCGGCGGAGATGGCGTCGGCCGGTGAGGAGAAGCTCACCGGCCGCCCGTCCACCTCGATGCTGCCCTCGTCCGGCTTCTGCATGCCGTAGAGGATCTTCATCAGCGTCGACTTGCCGGCGCCGTTCTCCCCGACGATCGCGTGCACCGTGCCGGCCCGCACGGCGATGTCGATGTCGCGGTTGGCGACGACTCCGGGGAACCGCTTGGTGATGCCGCGCAGCTGCACGGCGATGGTGTCCCGGGCCGGGGCGGGTGCGGACGTCACGCGTCTCCCCTCGGACAGAGCAGCGTCCGGGGGCGACGCCGCTCGGCGTCACCCCCGGACCTGATCCAGGGCCTGCCGCTGCACGACACGCCCTGACGCAACCGTCAGGAAACGGTCGTAGGAACCTTGATCTGACCGTCCACGATCTGCTGCTTGTACGCGTCCAGCTTCGACTTGATGTCGTCGACCTGGCCGCCGGAGGTCGCGTATCCGACCCCGTCGACCTTGAGGTCGAAGATCGTCTGGCCGGACTGGACGTTGCCGTCCTTGGCCTCGGTCAGGAACTTCAGCACGGCCACGTTCACCCGCTTGACCATCGAGGTCATGATCGTCTTCTGCACCGCCGGGTCGGCCGACAGGTACTGGTCGGAGTCGACGCCGATGGCCTTCTTGTTGGCCGCCGCCGCCGCGGAGAACACGCCGGAGCCGGATCCGCCGGCCGCCGCGTAGACGATGTCGGCGCCGCCGTCATACATGCCGGTGGCCGCCTCCTTGCCCGCGGCCGGGTCGTTGAAGCCGGAGCAGTTCTGCTGCGGGGTGGACAGGTACTTCGTGACCACCTTGGTGCCCGCCTTCGCCGCCTGCACGCCGGCCTTGTAGCCGGCCTCGAACTTGGCGATCAGCGGCACGCTGCAGCCACCGATGAAGCCGACCGTGCCACTGGTGGTCTTCAGCCCGGCGGCCGCGCCGACCAGGAAGGAGCCCTGCTCCTCGGCGAAGGTCAGGTTGGCTACGTTCGGCGCCTTCACGTCGTCCGGGGTGGCGTCGATGATGCCGAACTTCACGTCCGGGTATTTCGGCGCGACCGTCTTGAGCGCCGGCGCGTACGCGAAACCGACGGCCACGATCGGGTTGAACCCGGACTTGGCCAGCAGCTCCAGCCGCGTCGCCCGGTCCGTGTCGGTCTCGCCGGCGCGCGCCGACAGCTCCTTGACGTTGCTGTCCGGCAGGTTGAACTGCTTCTTCGCGGTGTCGAGACCGACCGCCGCGGAGTCGTTGAACGACTTGTCCCCGCGACCGCCGATGTCATACGCCATGCCGATCTTGAGGTTGCTCGGAGCCGCGGAACCCCCGTTGCCGCTACCCCCGCTGTCACTGCCACTACCACTGTCGTTGCTTCCGCAGGCCGCCAACGTCAACGCGCCGACCAGCGCGGCCGCTGCCAGCCCCATCCCACGCACTCGGCGCAAGAGGATCTCCCTTCGCGGTTCCGGGTCCGCCGCCCGGCCCGGTATCGGCCGACACGGTAGACCGCCGATGTGGGTGTGGCGGAGGAGAGGTCAATTCTCGTCACCGCATCGTTGCACGCCTGGAGCATCCTTGACCTGCTCTTGACCCCGTAGCCTCAGCTTCGTGCGATCAGTCCGGACCGTTGCCGCCGTCGCCGCCGTGCTCTGCTGCCTGGTCGCGGTCGACGCAACGGCTCCGGCGCTGGCGTCCGCGCCGGCCGCGACCCCGGTGCCGACGCCGACGCCCGAGCCGCCGCTGCCCGGGCAGGGTCCGGGCGGCCAGGTGGTCGGCGGCGCCCGGCTGGGCACCGTGGGAATTGCCCTGCCGCCGAAGGCGAAGCCGCTGCCGAAGGACATCAGCGCGCGCGGCTGGGTGATCGCGGACCTCGACACCGGCGACGTGCTCGCCGCCCGCAACCCGCACGGGCGCTACCCGCCGGCCAGCACGCTGAAGTGGCTGACCGCGCTGACCCTGCTGCCCAAGCTGGACAAGCACAAGCGGGTGGTCTGCTCGTACGCGGACGTCGACGTGGACGGCACCAGGGTCGGCCTGGTCCAGCACGGGCGCTACTCGGTGGACCTGCTGTTCCAGGCGATGCTGATGGCCTCGGGCAACGACGCGGCCAACACGCTGGCCCGGGTGGCCGGGTCGGTGCCGAGCACGGTGGCAGCGATGAACGCCACCGCCCGGTCGATCCAGGCGTACGACACGCACGCGGCAACGCCGTCCGGGCTGGACGGGCCGCACCAGCTGACCTCCGCCTACGACCTGGCCCTGATCGGGCGGGCGGACCTGGCCCGGGCCGACTTCCGGAAGTACACCGCGCAGAAGCTGGGCACGATCCCGGTGCAGGGCACCAAATACCACTCGTTCCAGTTCGCGAACGACAACAAGCTGCTCTACAACTACCCGGGCGCGTTCGGTGGGAAGAACGGTTTCACCGATGCCGCGCACCACTCGTTCATCGGCGCGGCCAAGCATGGCGACCGGCGGCTGATCGTCACGATGATGTACGGCGAGCACAAGCCGGACAACATCTCCACGCAGGCCGGCCGGCTGCTCGACTGGGGCTTCGCCCTGCCGCGGACGGCGGCGCCGGTCGGCTCGCTGGTCGACGCGGCCGGCGCGGCCGGCACGCCGTCGGCGTCGGCACCGGCGTCGGGGTCCGGTTCGCCGGCGGCCGCGCCCGCACACCGGGACGCGGCCGGCAACGGGAGCCCGACCTCGGCAATCGCCCTGCTGCTCGCGGCCGCGCTGGCCGTGCTGCTGGGCGCGCTGGCCGTCCGGGTGGTGCGCCGCCGGACCTGACGGTCAGCACCGGCGGCTCCCAGCCGGGCCGGCGCGGGCGGCCGGGCCGGCGCGGGCGGCCGGTCCGGCGCAGGCGGCCGGTCCGGCGCGGGCGGCCGGTCCGGCGCGGCGGCGGGCGCTAGGCGACCGGCGGGCGGCGGCGGAGGAGGTGGGTGGCGGTGGCGGTGGCACCGACGCCGAGCAGCGCACCGGTGCCGACCAGCGCGCCGGCCACCGCGGCCGGGCGCGGCGCCTCTCGCGTCCTGGTGCCGGCCGGCACCGGCCCGATCACCCCGGTGGCCGGCTTGTCGTCGACCGCGACGGCGAAGCCCTCCTCCGGCGGCTCCGGTTCGCTGTCGGCGCCGCGCGGCTGCCGGCCGGTCGCGGTCCACGCCGCGGAGATCAGCAAGAAACGGGCGACCAGGTTGATCCAGATCAGCAGGCCGACCGCGCTCGCGAACACCCCGTAGGTCGGGTTCGACGTCACGTTCGCGAGGTACGTCGTACCGACGATCTTGAGCGCCTCGTATCCGACCGCCGCGAAGATCGCCCCGCGCAGCACGGTCCGGTAGCGCACCGGTCGCCGCGGCAGCCGGGTGAACAACCACATGAACAGCACGGTGTCCGCGGCCAACGCGAGCAGGATCGCCACGCCGCCCACGAGCGTGCCCATCCCCGGGATGCCGTCCAGGTGGAGGCCGGTGACCACGGCGTGGATCGCCGCGGTCACACCGGAGGTGAGCGCCAGCGAGAGCACGATGCCGACCCCGAGGCCGACGAGCACGACCAGGTCCTCGAGCTTGGCCTTGACGAAGTTCTCCTTCGTGACCTCGCTGGCCCAGACCAACTGCACGCCGGTGCGCAGGTTGCCGACCCAGCCGAGCCCGGCATAGGCCACACCGAGCAGCGCGATCACGCCGAGGCTGCCGCGGTTGTTGATGACCGACTGCACGGCCTGCGTGAGGGAGTCGCCGAGCGAGCCCGGCACGTTCTCGCTGATGACCTCCTCCAGCCGTTTTTGGCGATCGGCGTTGTTGGCCAGCACGAACCCGGCGATCGAGGCACCGAGAAGGACGAGCGGGAAGATCGCCAGGAAGCTGAAGTAGGTGATCGCAGCGGCCACGTGGTCGCCGTTCACGCCCTTGTATTGCTGGTACGCGCGGATCAGGTGGTCCAGCCAGGGGCGCCGGGCCCGCTCCCGGCGCAGCATCGCGATCACCCGGTCCTTCAGACCGGCCATCTCAGCTCCCAGGCCACGTCAGCTCCCCCCGAGAGCGAAGTCCTTCCTCGGCACCCATACCCCGCCCGTTTCCTGCGCGAACACACTGAACGCCGGCACCAGGAAGCGGGCGTCGAAGCCGGCCAGCCCTTTGTACGCGCGGTCGAGGCCGTCCGGCGGGATGTCGTGGGCGACCGTCACGTGCGGGTGGTAGGGGAAGCGGGTCTGCCGGGCCAGCGGGCCGGAGCGGACCGCCGCCTCCAGCCGCTCGCACTGGGCGATGCCGGCCGCGACCACGACGAAGACCACGTCGGAGACCGGGCGGAAGGTGCCGGTGCCGGACAGGTGCATCTCGAACGGCGGGTACGCGGCGGCGGTCTCGGCCAGGTGGGCCTCGATGTCGGGCAGCGCGGCGGTCGCGACCAGCGTCGGCGGGAGCAGGGTCACGTGCGGCGGGACCCGAGCGGCGGCCGGGTCGCCGACCCGCGCCCGCCATTCGGACAGTTCCTCCGCCCACGGCGCCGGGATCGGGATGGCGACGCCGAGGTTCACCTGCACGCGGCGATTAGACCAGTGCACCCCCGAGCCCACCCCGCCCGGCTCCCCACCCCGGTCGGCGTCGGTCCCGGTCGGCTGTGGGATAGGGCGGCGGGTCAGTGGGTGGCGCGGTTGGGGACGGGGGTCGCCGGGGTGCGGTCGGTGTCGGCCGGCGGCGGGGTCGCGGCCGGGTCGCGGGTGCGCTCGGGAGTGCGCTCCCGCTGCGGCGACGGCGGCTGCTGCGGCTCCTCCGGCGGGACGACCCGCAGCCGGGACGCGCGCCGTCCGTCCAGCTCGAGGATCTCGACCGTCCACGTCTCGTCGGCGTCATCCAGCCGCTCGCTCAGCACGTCCCCGCGCACCGGCAGCCGTCCCAGCTTCCACATGGCCCACCCGGCCGCGGTCTCGTACGGCCCCTCCGGCAGCCGCAGCCCGGTCTGCTCGAACAGGTCGTCGAGGTTGAGCAGCCCGTCCACCTCGGCCGGCCCGCCCGGCCGCGCCGGCGCCGCGCCGACCGCGTCGTACTCGTCCCGGATCTCGCCGATCAGCTCCTCGATGAGGTCCTCGAGGGTGACGATCCCGTCCGTCCCGCCGTACTCGTCCTCGACGATCGCCAGGTGGTGCCCCTCCCGGCGCATCTCGGACAGCGCGGAGAGCACCTTCTTCGTTCCGGGCAGCCGCTTCACCTCGCGGGCCAGCCCGCCGACAGTGGCCGCCCGCCCGCCGGGCACGTCCGGGTCGAGCAGGTCGCGGATGTGCACGAAGCCGACCACGTCGTCGGAGTCGCGCCCGTAGACCGGGTAACGCGAGTGCGGCGCCTCCCGGGCGATCCGGGCCGCCCGCGACACCGAGGTGCCGACCTCGAGGAAGTCGACCTCCGTCCGCGGCACCATCACCTCGCGCACCTGCCGGTCGCCGGCGTCGAACACGTCGTCGATCAGCTTGCGCTCGTCGGCCGGCAGCGACTCGTGCGCGGCGACCAGCCCGCGCAGCTCCTCCTCGCTGATCGCCTCCCGGTTGGCCCGCGGGTCGCCGCCGACCAGCCGGACGACCAGGTCGGTGGTCCGGGACAGCAGCCAGATCACCGGCCGGGCCAGCGTCGCGATCCGGTCCAGCGGGCCGGACGCGGCCAGCGCCACCGCCTCGGTCCGCTGCAGCGCCAGCCGCTTCGGCGCCAGCTCGCCCAGCACCAGCGACACGTACGAGATGAGGATCGTGATGCCGATGAACGCGAGCGTGTGCGCGAGCCGGTCCGGCAGTCCCCAGCGGACGAACTGGTCGCCGAGCGGCTCGGCCAGCGTCGCCGCCCCGAACGCGGCCGAGAAGAAGCCGGCCAGCGTGACGCCGACCTGCACGGCGGCCAGGAACCGGTTGGGGTCGCCGACGAGCTTGGCCAGCCGCTCACCGCGGGCACCCTGCTCGGTCAGCGACTTGACCTGACTCTC